>Ga0209759_1000094_pt1 | contig 159426 bp, 140 predicted proteins | sample AraplaCL_Col_mMS_FD_184261 | JGI IMG/M metagenome (GOLD analysis project Ga0209759, IMG submission 184261) | Arabidopsis root microbial communities from the University of North Carolina, USA - plate scrape CL_Col_mMS (SPAdes) (version 2) | ecosystem: Host-associated > Plants > Roots >... | reverse complement strand
CTCAAGCCTGAAGATCTGGGCGTCGATGTCACGCCGCGCCTGAAGACACTGAAGGTCGTCGAGCCGCCCAAGCGCTCCGCCGGTGTGAAGGTGCCGGATGTGAAGACGCTGGTCGAGAAGCTGAAGACCGAAGCCAAGGTGCTGTGAGGGAGACAGAGCAAATGACGAATCTTGTAATAGCAGAACACGACAACGCGTCGATCAAGGCCGCGACGCTGAACACGATCGCCGCCGCGCAGAAGATTGGCGGCGATATTCACGTGCTGGTGGCAGGCCACAACGCGCAAGCCGCAGCGGATGCGGCAGCGAAGATTGCAGGCGTTAGCAAAGTGCTGCTTGCCGACGCGCCGCAACTCGAAGCGGGCCTCGCGGAAAACGTCGAGGCAACGGTGCTGAACATTGCGAAGGACTACACGCATATCCTCGCGCCGGCAACGGCTTACGGCAAGAACATAACGCCGCGTATCGCCGCAAAGCTCGACGTTGCGCAGATCAGCGACATCACCGCGGTGGATAGCGCAGACACGTTCGAGCGTCCGATCTACGCCGGCAACGCAATCGCAACCGTTCAGTCCCAAGATCCGATCAAGGTCATCACGGCCCGCACGACCGGTTTCGATGCAGTCGCAGCCGAAGGCGGCAGCGCAACGGTCGAGAAAATCGAAGCGGCAGCGGACAGCGGCATCTCGTCATTCGTGAGCCGTGAAGTGACGAAGCTGGACCGTCCGGAACTGACGTCGGCGAAGGTGATCGTCTCGGGTGGCCGCGGTCTGGGCAACGGCGAGAACTACACCAAGGTACTCGAACCGCTGGCTGACAAACTGAATGCAGCGTTGGGCGCATCGCGTGCCGCAGTGGACGCGGGCTTCGTACCGAACGACTATCAAGTGGGACAAACCGGCAAGATCGTCGCGCCGCAGCTGTACATCGCAGTCGGCATCTCCGGCGCGATCCAGCATCTGGCCGGCATGAAAGACAGCAAGGTGATCGTCGCGATCAATAAAGACGAAGAAGCGCCGATTTTCAGCGTCGCCGATTACGGCCTCGTCGGCGATCTTTTCGACGCGGTCCCGGACCTGACCACGTCGGTCTAAAGCATTTCACCCCCCAAAGATCAGGCCGCGCAAAATCTAGATCGTCACCGTCGGCGTCGTCCTGGCTGCGACGCTTCATACGCTGGCGTTAAACTATTGGCATGACAAATCAAAGTGGGCGGAACGAACCGCTCAACACCCTGACAGGAGACAAAGATGGATCCGGTGGCAAAGCGTAAATGGCCGCGTTCGGGACTCGAAACGACGCTGATGGGTTTCGGCGCTGCACCGATCGGCAATATCTTCAGGCCGATCAGCGAAGAGGATTCGGCGGCGCTTATCAAAGCCGCGTGGGACGCGGGGGTGCGTTACTTCGACACCGCGCCCATGTACGGCCACGGTTTGAGCGAAGCGCGCTGCGGGCAGGCTCTGCGCTGGTATCCGCGCGACCAGTTCGTGCTGTCGACCAAAGTAGGGCGTTTGCTCAAGCCGCGCAAGCGCGCTGAAATCGACTTCACACCGTGGGTCGACGGGCTGCCGTTCGACATGCGTTTCGACTACAGCTACGACGGCGTGATGCGTTCGATCGAGGACAGCCTGCAGCGCATGGCGCTGGAGCATATCGATATCGCCTTGATTCACGACATCGACGTGTTCACGCATGGCGATGGCCAGCCGCAGGTGTTCGAGGCCGCCATGAACGGCGCGGCTAAGGCGCTGCTCAAGCTGCGCGACGAGGGTGTGGTCAAGGCCGTGGGTGTGGGCGTGAACGAGTGGCAGGTCGCGCATGAAGCGATCCGGCGCAGCGACTTCGACTGCCTGTTGCTGGCCGGCCGCTACACATTGCTGGAGCAGGACGCGCTCGACGGCTTCCTGCCGCTGTGCGAGGAGCGTCAGGTGTCGGTGATTCTCGGCGGCGGGTACAACAGCGGCATTCTCGCCACGGGCGCCGTGCCCGGCGCGAAATACAACTATGCGCCCGCGCCGGAAGCAATTCTGGAACGTGTGCGCAAGATCGAGCAGGTGTGCCGCGACTTCTCGGTGCCGCTCAAAGCCGCCTCCCTGCAATTCGTGCTCGGTCACCCGGCTATTCCGACGAATATCCCTGGCGTGCGCAGCGTCGCGCAACTGGAAGACAACCTGCAAACTTTCGGGGCCGACATTCCGGCGGAATTCTGGGCCGAATTGAAGCGCCGCGGACTGATTCGCGAGGACTCGCCGACGCCTCGCTAGACAGTCTTTCTCGCCCATCACCGGGCAGCCATGGACGACACGGCAGGCTATCGGCCTGCCGTGTCGCCGACATTGAAAGCACGCATCGACAACACCGCTACACGCTGCCGTTTTCAACGACGCGGCCTTCCGCACGCCAGCGCAGCATGCCGCCGGGAAGGTTGGCCACCCGTTCGAATCCGGCCTGACGCAGCATGACCGTGGCTTGTGCCGAGCGTCCGCCGGCCCGGCAAACTGTCACGATCGGACGGTCCTTCGTAAGTTCCGCGGTACGCCCGGCTAGGTCGCCCAATGAAATGAGCCTGGCTGCGGGAATGCGTCCCAACGGCCCGTTGAATTCTTCAGGCTCCCGCACATCGACGATTTCGACCGCACGCAGATTTTCCTCGAGCCACTGTGCGTTGATTTCCCAGATGCCCGCAAAGCTGCAGGTGAGCGGCGCCCAGTCGGGCTCGGTTACCTGCGTGGGGACGCTCGCCGCCAGTCCGCATTTCAGATTCGCGGGCACCGCTACGTCGATCTGCTTCGGATGCGGCAGGTGCAGGTTCGTCATGTATCCGGTGAAATCCTCTTCACACAGCTCACCGCCAAGGCGCGGATTGAAGCGCCGCTCCTCGCCCACGCTCGTCACCGTCAGGCCGCGATAGTCGTGAGCCGGGTAGAGCAGGCACGCGGTGGGCAGCGTGAAAATCTGGCCATGCACCGCGCGAAACATGGTGTGCGCGTCGCCGCGCTGGAAATCCGTGCGGCCCGTGCCTCGGATCAACAGGCAATCGCCGGTGAACGCCATGGTCTCGTTGTCGAGTACGAGCGTGATGCATCCATCGGTATGCCCCGGTGTCGCGCGTACCGTCAGATATCTGGTGCCGAACTCGACTTTGTCGCCGTGGCTCAGATAGCGGTCCGCGCCTTCGGCGCCGCTCGCAGCCGATATCGCAATGCGGCTACCGATGCGGCGATTTAGCATCCACGCTCCGGTCACGTGATCGGCATGGACATGAGTGTCGATCGTATAAAGCAGATGCAAGCCGAGTTCTTCGATCAGGGCGGCGTCCCGGCGCACCTGTTCGAATACCGGATCGATCAGTACCGCCTCTCGCGTCGTGCTATCGGCAAGAAGATAGGTGTATGTGGACGATTGCTGATCGAATAGCTGCCGGAAGATCAACACGATTTTGCTCCGTGGCCCGCTTGCGCGAGCGCTTGAAGATGGCGGCTTAAGCGGTGCCGCCGATTAGGCCACTGGCAGTCCAATCGAGCGCTGCCCCGTTCAGAGGTCCGGGCGCACGAATGCACCCGGACTCGCTTTGCGCGCGTTACTTCGGTTGCGCAACGTACCGCAGATAAGGCTTTACGGTTTTGAAACCCTGCGGATATTTTTGCGTTGCGGCATCGTTGGAAACGGATGTCGGAATGATGACGTCTTCACCCGGTTTCCAGTTTACCGGTGTCGCCACCGTGTGTTTCGCGTTGAGTTGCAGCGCATCGAGCAAGCGCAATACTTCGTCGAAATTGCGGCCCGCGCTCATCGGATAGACAAGCATGGCTTTGACCTTCTTGTCCGGGCCGATGAGAAACACCGAGCGCACCGTTGCGTTGTCGACCGCAGTGCGCGGCCCGCCGCCGCTAGCTTCGGGGTGGATCATGTCATAGAGCTTCGCGACCTTCAGGTCCGAGTCGCCGATTAGCGGGTAGTTGATTGCGTGGCCCTGAGTCTCGGCGATATCTTTGACCCACTCCGTGTGGTCGCTGACCGGATCGACGCTGAGCCCGATAATTTTCGTGTTGCGCTTGTCGAATTCCGGCTTGAGGCCCGCCAGGTACCCGAGTTCCGTGGTGCAAACGGGAGTGAAGTCCTTCGGATGCGAAAACAGGACTGCCCAATGGTCGCCGATCCATTCGTGAAAATGGATCGTTCCTTCGGTGGTTTCCGCGGTGAAATCGGGAGCGTCTTCTCCTAATCGAATAGACATCTTTAGTCTCCATAGATTGGGTGCACCAAGGTTCGAGTGCCACGGCCGTAGCGAGGTCCGCCGGGCTGCCGGAGTGTTGAGTGGCGATAGGACTGGCTCGAGATTGCTTCCGGCCGGTTGCACCGTGCCGCGCCGGAATATCGTCTACGGAGTGCAGCGGAATCTGAGGCTTTCCCGGATAGCCGTGATGCGGGACAGACTTTCGGACGCGCTGCGGGCCGCACCTATAGCGTAGAACAAAAAAGACTTTCGCAGTTGGCAGACTGTAGGGTGATTCCGCCGTCGTGGCAGCGAAGTTGCTTGTACTCCGAAGAAAGGAGCCTCACGCTTCAATTTGCACCGGTGGGATCTTGTCTGGTCAAAGCCCCAAACACACCGCCCCGGCCGCGACGACCACGCACGCGAGCCAGCGCCTCGCGCTTACCGCTTCCCGCAAGATCACGCGCCCGATCAGCACGGCGAACACCACGCTGGTCTCGCGCAACGCGGATACCGTACCCATCGCGCCCGACTGCATCGCCCAGATCACGATGCCATACGCCGCGATCGACACCATGCCGCCGGCGAGCGACGACGCGACGGCGATGGGCGCAGCCCGTATCGGCGTCCACAACGCCGCGAGCCCGCGCATCGCGACGAACAGCACCGGCATCAGCCAATAGAACAGGAACATCCAGGCGGTGTAAGCGAGCGCCTCGCCGCCGGATAAACGCACGCCGATGCCGTCAATCACGGTATAAAGCGCGATCGACGCACCGGTCGCCAGCGCGGCCAGTGCACCCGCACGCGACACGCTGCCGCCCTGCAGCGCGAGCGCGATGATACCGCCTGAGATCATCGCGATCCCGAGCGCGTGCAAGGCGCCGATCGCCTCATGCGCGAAGAGCGCCGCGCCGAGCGTGACGAGCAGCGGCGACGAGCCGCGCGCGATCGGGTACGCCTGCGCCAGATCGCCGCGGCGATAGGCCCGCACGAGGCTGACGTTGTAGACGATATGCACGAGGCCCGATGCGGCGAGGTACGGCCAGGCCGCGTTCGCGGGTAGAGGCGTGAACAGGATCGCGAGCGTGGCGACCGCCGCGATGGCGATGCTCATCCACGTCATGGACAGGAAGCGGTCGCGGTTGCCGTGCAGCATCGCGTTCCAGCTTGCGTGGAGCAGAGCGGCAAAGAGGACGAGACCGCCGGTGTAACTGAGCATGCAGGTTCAAGACCGGAAAAGAGTGCGTGGGAGCCGGAATCAGCGGCGCAGTCAGGAGGATATCTATCTTGTAGGAGGCCGACAAACCAGTTAAATTGAGGCTTCACGTTAGATAAACTATTGTGAATGAAACGGGCTCTGCCACCGCTCAATGCCTTGCGCGCCTTCGAAGCCGCCGGCCGCCTCGGCAGCTTCAAGGAAGCCGCCGCTGAATTACACGTGACTCACGGTGCGGTGAGCCAGCACGTGCGTGCGCTCGAAGAGTGGCTCGGCGCATCGTTGTTCGAACGGCACAACCGGCGCGTCGCGCTGACGACGGCAGCTAAGACTTATCTGGCGGAAATCGGTCCTTTGTTCGAGGAACTCGCACGGGCCACGGCCCGATACGGATTCCCTGACACGCTTTCCCGGACACTATCCGTGAACGCGCCCGCGACCTTCACATTGCGCTGGCTGGTGCCGAGACTGGCGACATTCCGCGCCGCGCATCCCGACGTGAACGTCAATGTGCAGACGTCGAACGAGTCGTTGGAAAGTCTGAAGGAGGCCTACGACGTGATCGTCCGGGGCGGTCCGGACACCTTCTATGGCTACTCGATGCGGCCATTCCTGTCCGACGAGCGAATCCCCGTTTGTAGTCCGGCGCTGTTGCAGCGCCTGCCGCTTCGAACGCCGGACGATATGCGGCAGCACACGTTGCTGCATACGTCGAGTCTGCCGCGGGTTTGGCCGGACTGGCTGGCCAGCGCGGAGATTCCGGCACTCAAGCCGGCCGCCGCGCTGAGCTTCGATCACTTCTTTCTGACGTTGCAAGCGGCCATCGACGGGATCGGCATTGCGATGGGACCGACCGCCCTGGTCGCCGACGATCTCGCGTCCGGCCGGCTTGTCGCGCCATTCGCCGGTCCTCGTTTGCCGTCGCGGAGCTATTGCACTTACGTTCCGGATGCGAAGTCGGCGGACGAACTGGTCCTGCTGTTCCGCGCATGGCTCGAACGCGAAGCGATGCACTCACAGGCGCAGACGGCCCTTTAGACGCGGGCCATTTGACGCAATCTTTACGGCATTGCCGGCAATCGTTGCGCGTTCTTTATCACGGACTTCGTATAGTGGGTGACTCGCTTTGCGTTGTGAAGAAACGAAGCGATCTACTGGAGTCGATATGGGATTCAAGCAAACGAAGCGTCGCGTGACAGTCGAGCTCGGCGTCTGACTTCCATGACACCGTCGAGATCCGCCATGATGTTCAGAGGGCTGTGCAAGGTGGTGGCCATTGCCTTCGTCACGAACCAGGTGCTGACGACTATTTTCACGTATTTCGTGCAGCAGCTCGATTCCGCGCCACCACATCAAGCGGTTTGGATTTTCAGCTGTGTGACGTGCGGGATGGTGACGCTATGGCTGCAGGCCGATGCGCGGCGCGCATTCGGCTTCGCGCGCGAGAAGGGCTTTGTGAAGAAGAGCGGCGAAGGCACGCAAGGCGTGCAGATCGCGGACGACTGCCCGAAGCGGTGGCTCGTCGTCCTGCATATCGAATTGAACCCTGCGTCGATACAGGGCTGATCGGGCTAAAGCCTGCGGAGATCTTTTCCTTCGCTAGCCGCGCGCGGAGCCGCCGCTTTCATCGAGCCATTGAACGATGTTGCGCACCGTATCGCCGTAGAAGGTGCGATACAACTCCTTCGATACATAGCCGATATGAGGCGTTGCGAGCACGTTGGGCAATTCGCGCAGAGGGTGCGGGTTGTCGAGCGGTTCGACGTCGTACACATCCAGCGCGGCGCCGGTAATCTGGCCGGTTGTGAGCGCGGTAAGCAGCGCGGCGGAGTCGACGATCGGACCTCTCGACGTATTGATCAGCCGGCTCGTGGGTTTCATCTGTGCGAATTCCGCTGCACCGACCAATCCGGTGGTTCGCTCGCCAAGCCGCACGTGGATCGACAGGAAATCCGCCGTTGAGAACAACTCGTCCTTGCTGACTCGCTGCACGCCTTTTTCGGCGGCGCGTTCCTCGGTAAGGTTCTGGCTCCACGCGACAACGTTCATTCTGAATGCCCGCCCGATGATGCCGACAGCCGAACCGACGCGGCCAAGGCCGAGCAGTCCGAGCGTCTTGCCCGCGAGTTCATCGCCAAGCGAAAGTTGCCAGCCGCCTTGCCGCACCGACTGATTCTCGAGCGGAATATTGCGGGCCATCGCGAGAATCAGCGCCCATGTCATCTCGATCGTCGGCGTGGACGAATAGCCGGTGTGACGAATTTCGATGCCGCGTTCGGCCGCCGCATCCTGATCGATCGACGTATTCCCTGCGCCGGTCGAGGCAATCAGCTTCAGATTCGGCAGGCTTTCGATGACCTCGCGGGGCAACGGTGTGCGTTCCCGCATCACGCAGATGACGTCGAATGGCTGCAGGCGCTGGATGAGGTTCCCGATATCGGCGACGTGATCGTTGAACACTGTCACTTCAGCACGGTTCGTGAGTGGCGACCAGTCTGCCATGCTCAGCGCGACGTTCTGATAGTCGTCGAGGACCGCTACCTTGATGAGGGATTTGTCGTTCATGGTTATTCCTGTGAGGCATGATCGACTGGGGGCGCGTTGGTACGCGCGCCGAAATCATGACCTGGTTGTCCAGCTTGCGGAGTGATTCAGCGAGACGGGCCACAGCCGATCCCCGAGCCACCTCAGGCGATAAATACGATGTCGTCCGTCGCTATCATAATCGGTTCAGATGCGAATGACGGACAAGTCAGCGCGGGAAACTATTCGCGAACATCGGCAGGCCGCTGTTCGATTCGGCCTCGGTTGTTGCCTAGGACGTCTCCGCTTTTGCGAGGTCGGTCTCCCGAACCTGCCTGGACGCGTCCCTGTCGACCTGGTAGCATGAGGGACTGTGCGCGCAGCGTCTGTCGAATCAGGGAGCGGTCTTATGCGGAAGCGGAAGTTCGCAGGAAAGATGACTGGGGAATCGAGTCTGCCGGAACTGCTGAACCGGCTCGAGTTGGCATTGGTCGCAATGCCCGATCGCACGTCCGTCTGCAAAGCACTGTCGGATCTCAACAAGCGCCTCGGCTCAGTCGGCGAATCCACTCCTGCACGAACCTGCCGATCCGCGGCTTCGCGGCGCCAGCGCCAGCGCCAAACGGCAGTTGAATCTTTACCGCTGTTTTCCTGAGCGTCGAAGTTCGACCTGAACACCGTGCAGCGGAGTAGAGCCGCTGCCTGGCAGCGACAGCCGAAAAAATGCAAGCGCGTGCTAGGCAAGCAACGATAAGGCATCAACGAGCGAGAGCACCGTGGTGCGCGAATCGAACGCCGTTGAAAATAGATGATCGTGCACGACCTGATCCGGGTCGTAGCAGCAATCCTTCACAGTGAACAGGCGGAAGTCCGCGTCGCTCGCGTACGCTACCGACGACAGCACGACGCCGGTCGACGCTATGCCCACCATGATTAGCGTATCGATCCCCTGCGCGGAAAGCCGCGCCTGCAGATCGGTGCCAAAGAACACGCTGGCGCGATGCGCGATGATGAGCGGTTCGGTGGCCCGCTGGCCGAGTTCCGGCGCGATCTCGTCGTCGACGAAAAGACCCAGTTGCTTGATTCCCTGCCCGTTTCTGTTTGACGGGCTGACTTCCGGATAGCCTGGGCTAAAGTGAATCTTTGCGAAATAAACGCCGACTCCTTTGGCCCGCGCGGCGTCGCACAGCTTGCGCGTGTTGGCGAGCAGAGCAGGTGCGACCGATGGAAATAACCGCATGATGTCCGTCTGATAGTGCATGACAACCAGAGCGGTTTGTTCAGGAACGATCGCTGGAATCTGCATGTTCACATTTTGCGCCGTGGCGGAATAAGGGCGATGCGATAAAGAAAGTTGCTCGACTCTAGCACGACCACCATGACCGATCGTGATCGCGGGGTGCGCAAATGAATGAGTATTTGAGTCCCGCCTCAGTTGCTCGATATGTTGGGCGACCACACACAACAACTCAAGAAACGTTGCCTATGACCAGACGTCACGGCTCCCCAACTCGACTGTAAAGGCCCTCGTGGACAAGATCGAGGTCGTTTATTTTCAGGTAGTTGCGGTCGCTCGGAAGATGAGCGAGCAAGCATTGGCACAACCCGTGCATTGATAACTGTGGGCACAACGACGGACGGTTTAACGCTATCGCCGCGGCATCCGCATGTGTTGCCCGGATGCCGGGAAACTCGTTGTTCGTTTGAGTCACTTTGTTCGCGCGCGGCAAACTCCTGCACGTCGACCCATCGACGTTGAGCATCGCACGCGCCGCGATGGACCTGATGCGGGTGCCTTTGAATGTTCGACAAGCTTATGGGAGTCGCCATGAACGTGAGATCTATTGCCGCTGTCTTAGTCGCAAGCATCGCATTGCTATCAGCTCCCGCGTTCGCAGGTAGTGACGACCAGTCGTCCTCCTATCGAAACGACGTCGCTGCGTCAGTGGCGCATCGCGGTCAAACCGCTCAAGCGAAGGCGGCGGCAGAAGGCCACGACGGCGTGGTTGACGTGAACCATAGCGGCGTCGGCGGTAGCGAATCGGGTAAGTCGCAATCCGGTCGGCGTGCACCGGGAGATAGCATCAATCCGATGTATCACGGTGGTTGATGAGCTTGGTCGCGGAGCACTGGCGTGCGACTGCGGTCAGGGAGATATATTTGGACCCGGTCGGCAAGGTCGATCATCGCGCTGCCGGACAGCACGTCATCCGCTTACGCAGGACGACAACGCTTGCACTCGATCGGCCTGACCCTCCGCTCCGCAGTAGAATAAGTTCGTCTGGAGCACGCAGAGTATCAAGCGTTATGAAAAACCGTACACGGTTCCTCACGGCGATATTGGCTGTGCTCGTTTTCATCGCGTTGCTCTTTATCCCGTTGCCGCAGCGAATCGTGCTCGACACGCGCATCGTGACGGTCGCGTCGATTCAACGCTCTCCCACTGTCGTATTCGACTATGTCACGACCCCGGCTCATTGGCCCGCCTGGCATCCGTCATCGCTTGCGGTCAGCGGCTCGGTTGACCATCCACTCGATCTGGGCGAGCAGGTAACGGAGGAATTCCGAGTAGCGGGAAGGCGCGGCCGCGTCGTGTGGACAGTCGCTGCACGGGAGCCTCCGGGCAAGTGGTCAATAGAAGGAACGATTGATGGCAGACCGGCCGGCACCGTCACTTATTCGCTGACATCGACCGAGAGCGGAACTCGCTTCGAACGTGAATTCACGTATCGTGCGCCGTCGTTGTGGTTCGCTATATTCAACTGGTTGGTGCTGCGCGCGCGGATTCAATCGGAATCCGATACGGCGGTTTCGCAACTCAAGGGCCTTCTGGAAGCGTCGCCGCAGCAATAGATCGGGGCAGCGTCTTAATGTGCCGATGTAGATCGCGTGCCTGGTGTGCCGCGTCGATACTCGGGTGGCTGCTGTCGGGCGACGCGATGGCTGCAAGTGTCGATAGCCGGCACAAAATCATGCAAGCGCAAATTTGCGCTCGTATACTGGTACGTCAGTCAGTCAGTCAGTCAGTCAGTCAGTCAGTCAGTCAAGGAAACAATATGCGGCGCGTGATCGTACGGCGGTCGTCAGTCCACGGAAAAGGTGTGTTCGCGATGCAGCCGCTCGCGGCGGGTGAGTGCGTGCTTGAATACCGGGGCGAATTGACGAGCTGGCGGGAAGCCGTGCGCCGGCATCGGCGCGAAGGCGTCGCCGGGCACACGTTTCTTTTTGGCCTGTCGGACGGACGCGTGATTGACGGAAGCCGTGGCGGCAATAGTGCGCGATGGCTGAACCACGCATGCGCGCCGAACTGCGAAACCGTCGAGGACGATGGCCGAATCTTCATTCACACGATCCGGCCGATCGAGGCAGGCGAAGAACTGTTCATCGAATACCTGCTGGCGACCGACGATCCCTTGGACGAGGACGTTCGAGCACAATACGCTTGCCGGTGTGCCGTGGTGGGCTGCCGTCGGTCGATGCTGGCAGCCGTCACTTGATTTAACGGGCTGATGAGGTCGCGGACAGTCAGTCCGCTTCCGTTAATCTCAGGCGCCGCACGTCCTGTCCTGCCGAGAAGTTCGCGCGACCGCGCTAGCTCCGCCGGCGCACCAATCCGTAAATGACCAGGAGGACGATCGCGCCGATTATTGAGGCGTCGCCCGCGCAATCAATCGGACGACCAGCGCCACAATCACCACATCCTGTTTCGTTGGCTTGTCGGACTGTCGACGGACGATACCGTGGTTTATGGCCGTAGGGAATTTTCTGCTTAAATTAAAGATCGGTCCCCTATAAATTCGATTCCGATTTCGATACTGTCGACCTAGTTAGCAAAACTACAGGTCTTGTAATGGGGATATCGATGGTCGATCTATTTCGAAACTGGCGTGCTCGCCGGAACACGCGGCGTGTCGCCAGCGGCGGCGCAATGGTCTTTCTCTTAGCTCTCGCTGCGCCCGCACAGGCTGACGAAATTGCCTATGGGTACGACGCCCTCGGCAGGCTCACGTCAGTTTCGGTGGGAGGCGCCACCGCCTATTACGACTATGACGCAGCCGGAAACATCATCGGAATCCGAAGGCCGGTAATGGTGTCTTCCGTGCCTTCGGCACGCGGCGCCATCCCTTCCCTTGCGGCTGATTCCCAAGTGGCTCCCTCCGTTCTCGCATCTGGCTCAACCGGCTCGAGATAGTCGATCCGGTTTCCTCTTTCATCCGGGAATTTTCATGCAAGTCACCGATGCCTTTGCGGCGCGTCGCGCGCTGCTGCGTCCGTTCGTCGTGTTTTTATTTGCCTTGCTGTCGTGGTTGATAGCACCGCATGCGCACGCAGCGGAGTGCAATACACTTTATGCCACGTCGGGAGCTTTTCCTGGCGATCCGTCCTGTAAGTTTAAGGCTTCGGCAGCTGATTACGGTGGCATAGGTGGTTTCCTTTGCGGCGGCACGGATCAAATAGACAACTATTGTGCTGGGTCCTCCGGCGGCACGACGGTTGAGCCGCCCTCGCCCGACGACAGCAATAACGTTGACGGCGACAACATCGACGGCGCTGGCGGAGCCAGCGGCGGAGCCAGCGGCGGAGGCAATGGCGCGGGCGCAGGCGATGGCGCAGGCGCAGGCGCCGGCAATGGCGCAGGGGGCGCCGATGATACCAGCGGCAGTGCAAATGGCAGCGGCTCGGGCGGATGCAGCGGCGCAGATGCTACGGCCGGTTGCGGCAGCAGCACGTCGGGAGGCGATCCGGTCAAGTTGAATACGGGCCAGTTGCATCTGGTTGCGCATGACCTGCACCTCACGGACACGATCGCGCTGGATCTGGCGCGCGTTTATCGCAGCAGCGCCTACGACACATCCGGGCGACCGATGGCCGGCGCATTTGGCATCGGTGCGACCTTCAACTACGACAGCTACCTGACGCTGAGCGCTGCCGACAGCAATAATGTGCGGCAGCTTATCCAACTGTATCTGCCGAGCGGAATCCGGATTCCGTTCACGCTTCGCGCGGGTACCACCACGACCTGGGACGACCTGACGAGCCCTGGCAGGTACTATCGCGCGAGCATCACCGGCACGGGTACATCCAGACTGCTTACCTTGCGCGACGGTCGCACGATGCAGTTCACGATGATAGGCGGCATGTACCGGTTGACCCGGTTGCAGGATCGCAACGGCAATACGGTGACGATCTCCCGCGACAGCAACACCGGCGCAGTCACAAGCATCAAAAGCATGAACGGCCGCACGTTGACGTTTACCTCCACGGTCGGTGCGCGCGGCACGCCGCTCATTTCGCGTGTTACCGACACGTTGAACCGCCAGGTGAGCTATCAGTACGACAGCCAGGACCGTCTGGTTCAGATCACCGATGCGGGCGGCGGCGTCTGGAAATACGGCTGGGATGCGAACAGCCGTCTGGTCAGCATCACTGATCCCGAGGGCAATCAGCAGGTCCTGAACACTTACGATGACAACGACCGCGTCGTCGCCCAGAAGCTCGCTGACGGCAGCACGTTTGCAATGGCTTATACGGTCACGGGCGGCAAAATCACGCAGACCGAAGTGACCGACAGGCGCGGCAGCATCCGCCGTCTCGAGTTTGACGCGAATGGGCGCGTGGTGCGCAATACCTATCCCGCGGGAGAGTCGCAACAGCAGGTGCAGACCTTCACGCGCGATGTGAACGGACGCGTGACAAATCTCACGTCGACGGATCGCCAGTACACATATACCTACGACGCGAACGGCAATCTCACCAGTGAGGCGGATCAGTACGGGACCATCTTCACAGGCACGTTCGACAGCTACTCCCAGTTGCTGACCGAAGCGCAGGCGGGGGACCCGCAACGCGGGGTGAGCACAGGTTATACATACGACGCAAAGGGCAACCTGCTGACGGCCACTGACCGGATGGTCAACCGTACGACGTGGACGAACGACAGCCAGGGTCGTCCGCTGACAATGACCGACGCCCTCAAGGGCGTGACCAAATGGACGTGGACCGGCGCGGATCTGACCAGCATCACGGATCCGCTGATCCGCACGAGGCAGTTCACGACAGACGCCGCAGGGCGGGTGACGGCAGTACAGGATCCGCTGGGCAATACGACACGCCGCACCGTCGATGCGCTGAACCGGACGACGGATATTACCGATGCGCTGAACGGTGTAACCCACTTCACGTACGACCGTAACGGCCATGTGCTCAGCAGGACGGATCCGAAAGGTGTCACGACGCAATACACGTACAACGCGATTGGCCGTGCAGTGAGCAAAACCGATCCGCTGGGCCACAGCGAGATCTATACGTGGAACAGCGCCGGGCAGATTGCGTCGGTAACGGATCGAAAGGGGCAGGTGACGACCTATTCCTACGATGCCGCCGGCCGTCCCGTGCAGACGGATTTCCAGTCGGCGCCCGGCGTGCTGCCGGCCCGAAGCCGGATGTACGGCTGGAAAAACGAAATCAACAAGCTTCAGAGTGTGTACGACGTGGTTCCAACCGTTGATGGCCGGAACCAGGCAGGCGTCGATACGACTCTCTATTATGACGGCGTTACCGGCAAACTAGTCCGCACGTTTGATCATCCGACTATCCAGGGAATCTTTTCAAATCGCTACGCCTCCGACACGCGCGATCTGACCGGCATCGACATGGACCGGGCGACGGTGGATTACAGCCGCGACGCTGAACATCGCGTAACCGCAATCCAGTATGTCGTGAATGACGAAGCACCGCGCACGTTCGGTTACGCTTACGACGCGCTTGGGCGACTCAGTCAGGCGACGTTCGCCAATGGGATGACGGCAACCTATGGCTGGGATGCAGCAAGCCAGTTGACGGGCATCACCTACAAGCGCGCCGACGGTAGCATGTTTGGCGACCTGACGTATGGCTACGATCTGGCGGGACGACGTACGAAAGCAGGCGGCAGCCTTGCAAAGGTCAACCTGCCGCAGGCGGTGAACGACGCACAGTACAACGCGGCGAACCAGTTGACGCGCTGGGCTGGCAAAACGATGTCGTATGATCTGAACGGCAATCTTGCCAGCGATGGCGTGAACCAATACGGCTGGAATGAGCAGAACCTGCTAAGCCGGATCAGCGGTGGCACGACGGCGGTCTTTAGCTACGATGCATTCAACCGGCGAAAGGATTACACGGTGAACGGCCACCGGATGCAGACCACGTGGTTCGGCGATGAACTGAACTTCATGGTGCCGGACGGCGACTGGTCAAAGCGCATCCGGGTGTTCTCTCCGTATCAGGCAGGCGGCCCGGATGAACTGACGTACAGTCGCATCGGTGACGACGCGAGCCAGGACCGATATGTGCTTCGCGATGCCAATAACAATGTGATTGCGTTGACGGATGGGGACCAGCAGAGTCAGACGCGCTACAGCTATGAGCCGTATGGCGCGACGAGCCAGGCAGGCGCCGTGGATCCGAATACGCAGCAGTACACGGGCCGGGAGAATGATGCGACGGGGTTGTACTACTACCGGGAGCGGTATTACAGTCCTGCCACGGCGAGATTCATTAGTGAGGACCCAATCGGTTGGGCGAGTGGGCAGACGAATGCGTATGCTTACGTCAACGGCAACCCGGTTCAAAACGTCGATCCGTTTGGTCTGGCTACGACACCGACTGCTGATGAGATTATTTCTAGTCAATGCCAAGCGAGTGTGCGGCGCGTTTTCCCAGGGCAATATCTGGGCATGACCTTGGACGAGATAAAAGCGCTGTCGCGCAACGGAGATCGTGATGCCAAGACGGCTTGGAAGCTCTTGAACGATAGCCGGTTCAGAAAGTGAACTTGATGGAGGCGCTATGACCCACGCGCTGTACGATTTGTTGGAAGAGCTCGATAGTCGGCGGCTGTACTACAGCTTAAGTAGGCACCGTATAGACTCGGTGTTGGTTTCTTTGACGTTGCCCGGCAAGCGGATAGAGATTGATGTATTTAACGACGGAAGACTGGAGATGTCTCAGTTCGTGGGTGATGAAAGCGTCATAGACGACAGGGATGAGATATTCCGGATCGTCAACGATGCGTCGAGCGGCTAGGGATCTGACCATTGCCAAGCATCCGTGACGTGACAGAAGGGCCGCATTCGCGGCCCTTCTGTTTTAAAGCGGCGTAATGATGAGCTTCTGGTGTTCGACGGCAATACGCACGCTCCGTCCGGCAATATCTCGACGTAGCTAGCTAGCGTTGTCGTCCACCCCATCCACCATTTATCGACGTGAGCCATAGTCATGATGAGACGTGCCCGCATATCCACGTTTGGCGAGACGGAAAGCGAGGTAGCGGTGATGCGCCCTTCTGACGGGGGATGTCTGATCACCATGCCGACGGCAATGTAAGTTCAATGCGGGCACGAACTGTCACTGAGGAAGCCATGGACATTTTTTTTGCGCGGACGAAGCGCGGAGTCGAGAGATTCCTTGACATCAAATCCAAAATTTTGGACGCAGAGCTATGGGTGAACGGAGGGGTGGATTTGGAAGGTATCGATACACATCAATATGCGATTACGAAATTCAACACTAGTTTCGATATGTCCAACGATAGCGATCGGGATGCAGCTCTTGGGACGATAGAGGATCATTACGAGGACTGCAGAATCTGGATTGAAGGCAACTGATGTGTTGAGTGTCTAACCATCAGTCGCAAGTTGGGACTGCATAGGAGCCGCATTCGCGGCCCCATACATTTAAAGCGGCTTAATGACGAGCGCTGGTATTCGACGGTGATGCGCACGCGCTGCCCGGGTTCAAAGCCGGCGGTCTCGATCCATCGTCCGGAGAGCTTCATCCACGGAAAGGTGGGCGGCTCCTTGCGCATATGGAAGGGCAGGCGTGCCGGTTTCTGGTCGCGCCACGATTCCTGGATGGTGACAGACCGTTCGGCGACGAGTGCGGGCGCTGGAGTCGCCGGCGCCGGTGGAACGGGATGATCTGGCGCTTCTTGATCAGGTGGTGGACTATTACCACCGGACCCTGAAGACTTGGCGTGAGGCGCTGGCGTACCTGAAGAAGCGTCCGGGATGCGGCGGCGATGGGGATGCGCATGCGCAGAAGCTGGCGCAGCGGCTCACGGTCGGGCGAGCAGATGCTACCGGGTGCAATTCCCGCATGGGCTGGATGCCGTTGCCGCCCAGTCGATCGACGAATCCGCCGTCGCCCAGAACGTCGGCCATCCATCGCCAAGGTCATTCGCCTGCCTTTGTTACCCGCCGCCTACAATCGACAGAATATTCAGTCCGCTTGGGAATCCTCATGCCAGACGCCATGACGTCGTCGCCGCCGCCTTCACGCCGCATCAGCCCGCTCTTCGCACTGTTTCCCTTCCTGCGCCCGTATGCCGGCCGCTGGGCGCTCGCGTTCCTCGCGCTGGTGACCTCGGCGAGCGCCACGCTGGTGTTGCCGGTGGCGTTCAAATACCTGATCGATCGTGGTTTTGCCGCGGGCGACCGGGGGCACATCGATCGCTATTTCTTCGCGCTCTTTGTCGTGTCGCTGGTGCTGGCCACCGCCACGGCACTACGCTTCTACCTCGTCTCATGGCTGGGGGAGCGCGTCACGGCCGACTTGCGGCGCGCGGTCTACGATCACGTGCTGAGCATGAGCCCGCAATTCTTCGAGACCACGCAGACGGGCGAGGTACTGTCACGGCTCACCGCCGACACCACCTTGATCCAGACGGTAGTGGGCACCAGTCTGTCGCTGGGCTTGCGCAACTTCTTCCTGTTGACTGGCGGCGTGGCGATGCTGGCGGTGACGAGCCCGGTGCTGTCCGGCTACATCATCGCGACGCTGGTCGTGGTGGTCGCACCTATTGTGATCTTCGGCCGCCGCGTGCGGCGGCTCTCGCGAGCGAGCCAGGACAAGATCGCGAATACGAGTGCGCTGGCGGGCGAGGTGCTCAATGCCATGCCGACCGTGCAGTCGTACACGCAGGAGCCATTCGAGGCGCGGCGCTATGCCGGCGCGGTGGAGACGGCCTTCGAGACCGCGCTCACGCGCATTCGCGCGCGCGCCTGGTTGACCGCCGTGGTGATCGTGCTGGTGTTTACCGCTATCGTATTCGTGCTGTGGCTCGGCGCGCAGGCGGTGCTGGCCGGTCGGATGACGGCGGGCCAATTGTCCCAGTTCATCCTCTACGCCGTGTTTACGGCCGGCGCCGTGGGCGCGGTCGCGGAGGTATGGGGCGATCTGCAGCGCGCGGCCGGCGCCACCGAACGTTTGCTGCAATTGCTGGCGGCGCGCTCGCCGGTGCTGCAGGCCGAAACGACAGCTGCGCTGCCTGCGCGAGGCGAGGGCATCCGCTTCGAAGATGTCAGCTTCTCGTATCCATCGCGCCCAGGCATCGCGGCGCTTTCCGCACTCTCGCTCGAGGTCCGACCGGGTGAACATGTGGCACTGGTCGGTCCGTCCGGCGCCGGCAAGACCACGCTGTTCCAGTTGCTGTTGCGCTTTTACGATCCGCAAGCGGGCCGCATTCTGATCAACGGCGTGCCGACGCGCGACGTGCCGCTCGTCGAATTGCGCAGGGAAATCGGCGTGGTGCTGCAGGAATCGGTGATTTTTTCGGGGAGCGTGCTCGACAACATCCGTTACGGCGCGCCGGAAGCCACGCTTGCGCAAGTACAACGGGCCGCCGACATGGCGGCTTCGGCCGGCTTTATCGAAGAACTACCGGAGGGCTACGACACCTTTCTCGGCGAGCGCGGCGTGCGGCTGTCCGGCGGACAGCGCCAGCGCATCGCGATCGCTCGCGCGATCCTGAAGAATCCGCCCATCCTGCTGCTGGACGAAGCGACCAGTGCGCTCGATGCCGCCAGCGAACGGCTGGTGCAAAAAGCTCTCGACAATGCCGCGCAAAACCGCACCACACTGGTCATCGCACACCGCCTGGCAACCGTCCAACAGGCCGACCGCATTATCGTGCTGGAGCAGGGGCGGATCGTCGCGCAGGGGCGTCATGCCGAACTCCTTTTGAGTTCTCCGCTTTATGCTCAGCTTGCGGCTTTGCAGTTTGGCGAGCAGTTGGGGCAGACGGCGCCCGCGCAATGACAGCGGGCGGCTCACGCTTTGCGGCCCGCTTTCTTCTTTCGGTCGTAAAGCAAAGCGCCCGTTTCAACCGGAATAAACGGCGCCTGAAAATGATCGATCAGAAAATCGATGAATGCCCGGGCTCGCGCCGTCTGGTTTCGCTGGCTAGGGTAGTAGACGAACAGGTCGGCTGAGGGCAGTACTGTATTGGCTAACACCAGTTTTAGCCGGCCGCTCTGAACGTACTTGGCCAGATCCCATTCGGAGCGAATCAATATTCCGTGGCCGTCGAGCGCCCAGCGCAGCACGATGTCGCCATCGTTGCTCGAAAGCGCGCCTTTGACCTTCAACGCTTCGGTGTGGTCGCCCTGCATATACCGCCACACGCCATAAGCGTCATCGTTCTGGCGATGAATGATGCAACGGTGCCGCAGCAGGTCCTCGATACGCTCCGGCGTCCCGAATCGTTCGAGGTATTTCGGCGAGGCGCACAGAAAGCGGCGATTGCTCATGATGCGCCGGGCGCTAAGCCGGCTGTCGGGAAGCGTACCAAAACGGATCGCCATGTCGAACGCTTCCTCGACCAGATCGATGGGCCGGTCGGTCACTTCAAACTGGATCTCCACATTGGGAAAGCGCTTCGCGAAGTCGGACACGAGCGGCGCAATGGCCGTGCGCCCGAAACCGAGCGTCGCATTCACGCGCAGCAGTCCATGGGGATCGGAGCGAGCCCCCGATATCTCATCTTCCATCTGCCGGACTTGCCCGACGATCTGCGTCGCGTAGCGCAGGTAGGTCTCGCCCTCCGGCGTCAGGCTGACACTGCGCGTGGTTCTGTTGACAAGGCGCGCGCCCAGTTTCTGTTCCATCAGCCCAAGGCGCTTAGTCGCGGCCGGCGGCGTGAGATCGAGCGCCCGCGCCGCCCCCGACAAGCTTTTGAGTTTGGCGAGGAGGATGAAAAACTCGAAATCGGATGCCGGGTCAGCGGTCACTTTGGCTATTCACTTAAAGTAAAAAATGAAATGAATTCAAGCGAATTCTAACGCCTCGTTTCGCGGATAAGCTAGTTTCCATTGCAACCAGACGCATGCGAGACGTGCTTAAAACTCAGGAGACCCCGTCATGAGAATCGTAGAAATCCGCGAGAAGACCGTTCCGATCAGTTCCCCCATCCGCAACGCCTACATCGACTTCAGCAAGATGACGCTGAGTCTCGTCGCCGTCGTGACGGACGTGATCCGGGACGGCAAGCCGGTGGTGGGTTACGGCTTCAATTCGAACGGCCGCTACGGCCAGGGCAAGCTGATGCGCGAGCGCTTCATTCCGCGCATTCTCGAAGCCGATCCCGCCACGCTCGTCAACGACGCCGGCGATAACCTCGATCCGCACAAGATCTGGGCGACCATGTTCACGAACGAAAAACCGGGCGGCCACGGCGAGCGCTCGGTGGCGATCGGCACCATCGACATGGCCATCTGGGACGCGGTGGCGAAAATCGAAGGCAAGCCGCTGTTCCAGTTGCTGGCCGACCGCTACGGCAATGGTCAGCCCAATCGCAGGATTTTCGTGTACGCCGCCGGCGGCTACTACTACCCGGGCCAAGACCACGGGAAGCTGAAAGACGAAATGCGCAGCTATATCGACCGCGGCTATACGGTCGTGAAGAAAAAAATCGGCGGCGCTTCGCTCGACGAAGATCTGCGCCGCATCGACTCGATTCTGAGCGTGCTGGGCGACGGACAAAAACTCGCTGTCGACGCCAACGGCCGCTTCGATCTCGATACAGCGATCCAGTACGCGAAGGCACTCTCGCAATACGACCTGTTCTGGTACGAAGAGCCGGGAGACCCGCTCGATTACGAATTGCAGGCCACGCTTCGCAACTATTACGACAAGCCGATGGCGACCGGCGAAGATCTTTTTTCGATGCAGGATGCCCGCAACCTGATCCGTTACGGCGGCATGCGCCCGGATCGCGACTGGTTGCAGTTCGACTGCGCGCTCAGCTACGGCCTCGTCGAATATCTGCGCACGCTCGACATGCTGCATCAACACGGCTGGTCACCGAGCCGCTGCATTCCGCACGGCGGCCATCAGATGTCGTTGAACATCGCGGCTGGACTCGGACTCGGTGGCAACGAATCCTATCCGGACCTGTTCCAACCGTATGGCGGCTTCCCAGACGGTGTGAAAGTGGAAAACGGCTTCATTACGATGCCTGATCTGCCCGGCATCGGTTTCGAAGGCAAAGCCGATCTCTTCGCCGAGATGCAAAAACTGTCCGCATAAGCCGCTTATCGGCTAACTCGCGGCAAAACCGGCCGACAACAAACGTCGGCTTGGCGTCGATAAAAAATAGACAAACGAACGCAGGCGAAATCGGTTCGTACTTTCCAACGCGGTAGATCCCGCAATAGAGAGTACGAGCCTGAATTTTTCATTAGAAGATGCCACGCATAGGAGACAGTCATGCGGGTTTCAAAGATCGGAAAAGCTCTTTCCAGGCTCTATGTACAGGTTCTGATTGGCATCGTTGCCGGGGTCCTCGTCGGGCATTTCTACCCTGACATCGGTTCGCAACTCAAACCACTCGGAGACCTGTTCATCAAACTGATCCGGATGCTGCTTGCTCCGATCATTTTTGCTTCAGTTGTCGTTGGCATTGCCCGCATGACTGATCTTCATGAGGCCGGTCGTGTCGGCGTCAAGGCGATGGTCTATTTCGAAATTGCATCGACGATTGCGCTCGTTGTTGGCCTTGTCATCGTGAACGTCATCAAGCCGGGCAGCGGTATGAACGTCGATCCCGCGCATATCGACAGTTCAGCGATTTCCGCCTATACGCACGCGGCGCAACAGCACGGAATGCTCGAGTTCTTCATGAGCATCGTTCCAAACAGCGTTGTTGGAGCATTCGCGAATGGCGACATCCTGCCGATCATCTTCTTTTCGCTTCTGTTTGCCATCGCGCTCGCCAAGCTGGGGCACCGCACTGAGCCGTTCGTCGATATTCTCGACATGTTCCTTCAGGGCATGTTCGGCGTGGTCCGAATCGTCATGTATGTGGCACCCATCGGGGCCTTTGGCGGCATGGCATTCACCATCGCGAAGTATGGCATCGGTACGCTGGCGTCGTTCGGCCAATTGATGCTGTGCCTTTACCTGACCTCGATTTTTTTCGTGGTCGTGGTGTTGGGTCTGGTGATGCGCATGAGCGGGCTATCGCTGTGGAAGTATCTTCGCTACATCAAGGACGAAATCTTCGTTACCCTCGGGACCGCTTCGACTGAAGCGGTACTCCCGCAAATGCTAATCAAGATGGAGAAGCTGGGGTGTTCACGGCCCGTGGTCGGGATGGTGTTGCCTACCGGGTATACCTTCAATGCCGATGGTACGGCGATCTACTTGACCATGGCCTCGATGTTTGTCGCGCAAGCAATGAATATCCACCTGACGATCTGGGACCAACTGCTGTTGCTCGGCGTGCTGCTGCTGACATCCAAGGGGTCCGCGGGTGTGGCCGGAGCCGGATTCGTCGCGCTGGCTGCCACGCTGGCCTCGATGCACAAAATCCCGGTGTCTGGACTGGTTCTGCTGCTAGGTGTCGATCGCTTTCTCAACGAAGCTCGTGCAGTGACTAACCTGATCGGCAACGGGGTGGCGACCATTGTGGTCGCTCGATGGGAAGGCGCGCTCGATATGAGCAAGGCCCGCGCGGTGCTCGACCGTGCCGACGCGAGCATTGATGCATTGCAATCCACCGACGAGGAGGTGCCTACGAACAGGAAGCCGTCAAAGGACGCCATGATTCGATCTCACACTCGTTGAGCCGTTTAAACAACATGCCGATCGCTTCAGTGTTGCTTGAGAACACCGCGCGGGCAATGCAGGGCGTGTCGGATCGCATCGTTCAGCTTCACATCGAACATTGCCGTCTTGCGGATGTGGCTTACGGTGCAGTTATCTCTGAGGCGGTTGAGAAGCTTGCAAACTCGAATTCGAGAGGCGAGAACATAAGCTAGTCCAGTCGATTAAATTGCTCTCGACGGTGTCGCGGGGCGGCGAATGCTTTCATGGATTGCTGGCCCTGCGTGTCTATTCGACGCCTTGTCCAATACATCAGAACCGGCTCGGCAGAGGCAGTTTCTTCGAGGGGCTGATGACACGCCTGGCGAGTACATCGACATGAGGCTATTCTTGACGTACAGAGGAGAGAGACATGGACCGCAGCCAGGGTCGTATCGAAAAGCGCGAGCAGAGTTGGTACCGCGAGCGCGATTGCGCTCTAAACGAATTCGTCGCTTCGCTAGAGGGTGACGACCACGGCCCGACCCGCTATGCGGCGGAAATTACGCAGCGGATTCCCATTTACGACTGTCCACAACTCGATGGCATGACACGCGATGCATCGCAGAGAGCGCAGTTGCAGGCGGAATGGGCCCGCGTCCTTCACGATGGCGCAGGGGTACTCGTGCTCCGGCGGGCATTTGTCGATACCGGACCGGTCGACGATGCAACGGCCGTCTTCGAATCCATTATTCGTAGTGAACGCGAGCAAGGCTCGAGTGCGGCAGACCACTTCGCCAAGGCAGGCGCGAATGACCGGATCTGGAACGCCCAGGAGAAGCTCTGCCTGCGAGCGCCTGAAGTCTTCGCGGAATACTTTTCGAATCCAATGCTGATGATTATGTCGGAAGCGTGGCTCGGACCGTGTTACCAGATGACCTCGCAGGTCAACGTGGTTCGCCCAGGCGGCGCCGCCCAACAGGCGCATCGCGATTACCACCTCGGCTTCCAGACGGCTGAAAGGGCCGAACGCTATCCCGCGCACGTCCATCGGATGTCCCCCTTCCTCACTCTGCAGGGTGCGGTGGCGCATAGCGACATGCCGGTTGAAAGTGGACCGACCAAGCTCCTGCCCTATTCGCAGCGATATCACGAAGGATATCTGGCGTGGCGCCGGGCCGAGTTTCGAGCGTATTTCGAGGACCATTTTGTCCAGCTGCCGCTCTCCAAAGGAGACGTTGTGTTCTTCAATCCCGCGTTGTTCCATGCGGCCGGCGCAAATCGCACTGCGGACGTACAGCGCATGGCGAACCTCTTGCAGGTCTCATCGGCTTATGGCCGGGCGATGGAAGTGCTCGACCGCAGGGGGATGTGCGAGGCGTTATATCCAGTACTGCGCGAACGCCGCGCGTCGGGGCGGATAAGCGACACGGAAATCACCGCGGCAATCGCATCCTGCGCTGAGGGCTACCCGTTCCCGACCAACCTCGACCGCGACCCGCCGATCGGCGGATTGGCGCCGGAAAGCCAGCAGGAACTCATGCATCGCGCACTCGACGAGGAGTGGGATCCCGCCCGCTTCACGCTCGCCTTGAACGAGCACGCAGCGCGACAACGCTCCGCCAACCCACAATCCGGCACGAGTTAACGATTTCTTTAGACTCAGTCGATAGTGCAAAAGACGATCCGATAGCAGGATTGACGAAGCGATAGCCACGCGACTCCGCCTCCTCGCGGGGACCGTCTGGGATCGCCTTCCTGCAAAGAACCCGAACATGACCAATTGAATACTTCGAGCGGTCATTCCGTGCTACCGACCAGCATGGTCCAGCATCGATACGCTGTCATCGAGCCTTTTCGGATTAGGGACGAATCGTGGAGCATGGAAATCCCTGACATCGCCAGGCATAACTATAGTTTTTAAGCGGACGCCGTACCGGAGGCGCGTGTTCAGCCACCACCGTGTCATCCGATTTCGACGACAGTGCATGATCGTTCAGCTCACGTAGCTCACGCAGCCCACGTTCGGCTGCTCACTTCATTCGCTGCCACACCACTTTCGACGCACCATATCCGAAGCTCCCGGGCGTGACGTAGGTCAGCCGGTCGCCATCGAGTGTGAACGGGCGCTGCTGAACATCGCCGTCCCAGTTTGGAAAGGTACTTTTCTGAATGCGGAAAACAATCACCTGTCCGGCTGGATCGACGGTATAGGTGCCAAAGTGTGCGAAGTTGCCCTGCACGATGCGTTCGTTCTCTTCAGAGGTACCCGATAAGCGGTTACCGGATGCGAACTTCGGCAAGTCCGCACGAACGCCGAGTAAAACATAGCGGCCGTCGCTGCCGAAGATGAGTTGCCCGGACGGATGCGGACCGAGCACGTCGACGTCGCTTCCACTTCTCGAGACGGTCAGCGAAACCAGAGACCATGAACCCGCCACGCCAGGCGGCGTCTGAGCAAACGACTCCGGGACAGCGAGACATATTGCGAGGGCCACCAGCGCGGCGGCCCTCAGGGTTTGGTGCAAGGATGTCATGGCGTTCTCCGGCACGGGCGAGGGCGGAAACATTTCCTTCGACTCCCGGCGTGCAATGCCTGCTTCGTCTTCGACCTTCAGAAGACAAGCTACTAGGATAGCTTTCCCGGCCACGACTTCCAATGAACATCCGTCCTCAAGTCATTTCCGCCGCCAGCAGATCTTCGATCATGATCGGCAGCTTCCGCACGCGCACGCCGGTGGCATGATGGGTCGCTTCGGTAATCGCCGACGCGATGCCCGCAAGCCCGATTTCCGCAATCCCGCGAGCGCCGAGTTCGTTGAACACGGTATCTGGATGATCGAGAAAGGTTACGTCGAGTTCGGGAGTGTCCGCGTTCGTCGCGACGACGTAATCGGCCAGGTTGCTGTTGATCGGCGCGCCCGTCCGTTTGTCGTACATGGTGTGCTCGAAAAGCGCCATGCCGACGCCCATCACGACTGCGCCTTCGATCTGGTTGCGCGCGGCGCGCGGATTGACGATGCGCCCGCCATCGATCACCGTGACGACGCGGCTCACCCGCAACCGCGCGATCTCCGGCTGCCAGGTGACTTCAGCGAAGTGCGCGCCGTACGAATAGATCGAAAAGCGTTTCTTGAGCGGATCGTCGAAGCCGCCTTTGGCGCTGCCGCTGCCTGAGGCGGCGCGCATCTTCGCTGCCTCGAGAATCTGGCCGAACGGCACGCCGCGCTCAGGCGTCTCTCCCTTGCGATGCACATGTCCCGCGCTGAACGCGAGTTCGTCTTCACTCGCACCTTTGAACGGCGATCCGTCGACGGCCGCCGCACGCGACAGCAACAACTTGGTGGCCGCGCGCACCGCATCGAGCACGGCGGGAATCACCGAAGCCGTTGCTGCGCTGCCGCCCGAAATCGGCCCCAGAGGCAACACGGAATCGCCGAGACCGACCTCGATGCGCTCGAGCGGAATGCCGGTTTCCTCGGCGACCAGTTGCGCGAGCACCGTGTACGTGCCGGTGCCGATGTCCTGCGTGCCGCACACCACCCTGGCGCTGCCGTCCGCTCGAAGATCGACGTCCGCCGCAGCGGAAAAGCGCAAGCCTGGCCAGACACAGGCGCCGACGCCCCAGCCCAAAGTCAGGCCGTCGCGCTGCATCGAGCCGACGCCCGGCGTGCGCCGCGACCATCCGAAGCGCTCGGCGCCCATGCGCAAACATTCGGTGAGATGCCGTGAAGAGAACGGCAAACCCGTGCTTTCGTCGACGCGCGGTTCATTGCGCAGCCTCAACTCGACGGGATCGAGGTTCAGCACATGCGCCAGTTCGTTCATGGCCGATTCGATTGCGTACAGGCCGGGCACCGCGCCTGGTCCGCGCATCGACGTCGGCGAACCGACGTTGCGGCGCGTGACGCCCGAGGTCACGCGCAGATTCGGCGTGCTATAGATGAGGGGCGTGACTTCGCCGCAGCTTTCCTGATAGTCGTCGGCGATCGCGGTGTGGTTGACGTAGTCGTGCTGCAATGACGTGAGTTTGCCGTCGCGTTCGGCGGACACCCGCACGCGCTGTTGCGTGACGGGGCGATGGCCGACGTTCTGGAACATCATCTTGCGGCTCACGACCAGCTTTACGGGACGACCCGTCTGGCGCGTCGCCGCCGCCGCGAGCAGCGAGTGCGGCCACATCCACAGCTTGCCGCCAAAACCCGAGCCGAGATAGCGGGAAATCACGCGGATCTTTTCCTTCGGCACGCCGAGCATCTGCGAGAGCGTGCCCAGGTGGACGGTAATGGCCTGAGTGGTCTCGTAGAACGTGTAGTTCTCACCATCCCAGTCCGCGATCGTTGCATGCAGTTCGATCGGGTTGTGCGTTTCCGTCGGCGTTACGTAGGTTGCGTCGAGCGTTGCCGGCGCAGTGTCGAACGCACGGTCCGGGTCGCCGCGCTCGCTTTCGACCTTGGGCTTGTCGTCGGCCTCGAGTTCGTCGCGTACGTCGTGCGGTGTGACTTCGTAGCGGGCTTCGATCGCCGCCGATGCTGCGCTCGCCGCCTCGAAGGTATCGGCGATCACGACGGCGATGTACTGGCCGTAATAGCGGATGATGTCGTCCTCGAAGGGCGGCCGCGCTTCGTCGACGAAGCCGGTCTCCATCGAGTTGCCGGAGAGCCGGTAGAAGCGGCCGACATTGTCTCGATGCAGCACCGCGTGCACGCCGGGCATCGCCTCGGCGTCCGCGATATCGAGCGACACGAGCCGGCCGCTCGCGATCGTGCTGCACACCGGCACGGCAATCAGCAGATCGGGCAGATTCAGGTCGGAGGTATAGGTGGCGCTGCCGCTGACCTTCAGCGGTCCGTCGACGCGCGCTTGAGGCTGTCCGATCACGGACAGCACGGAGTCGGGCAAGGTAGACATGGTGCGTTCCTCTCGATGGACGGTTCAGGGCGTCGCGGCGGTAGCCTGGGTCAGCGCATGGACGATGCAGCGCCGCGCGAGTTCGACTTTGAAGCCGTTCTGGCTTTGCGGCTTCGCATTCGCGAGCGCGGCATCCGCGGCCTTGCGGAAGGTCGCGGCATCGGGCGTTGCGCCGCGCAGCACGGCTTCTGCTTCGAGCGCGTGCCAGGGCCGCGTGCCGACGCCGCCGAGCGCGACGCGCACATGCCCGATGCGGCCACCGTCGAGCGTCACGACCACGGCCGCCGACGCCAGCGCGAACTCGTACGACGCGCGATCGCGCAGTTTCAGATAAACAGAGCGGGCGCCCGCGGGCAGCGGCGGCAGTGTCACGTGCGTGATGAGTTCGCCCGCGTCGAGCACGTTCTCGCGCTGCGGCGTCGTGCCCGGCAACACGAAGAAATCGTCGATCGCGATGCTGCGCGCGCCGTCCGTGCCTTCGACGTGAATGGTCGCGTCGAGCGCGGTCAAGGCGACGTTCATGTCCGACGGGTTGGTGGCGATGCAGGCGTCGCTGGCGCCGAGAATGGCCAGCGTGCGATTGAATCCCTGGATCGCAGGACAGCCCGAGCCCGGCTCGCGCTTGTTGCACGGCATCGCGGTGTCGCGAAAGTAGACGCAGCGCGTGCGTTGCAACAGGTTGCCGCCAGTCGTCGCCATGTTTCGCAATTGCGCCGACGCTCCGGCGAGCAGCGCCTGCGACAGCACGGCGTACGGTGCGCGGATCAGCGGATGCAATGCGAGGTCGGCATTGCGTGCCGTTGCCCCGATCTTCACGCCGCCGTCGGGCAGCGCTTCGATACGGTCCAGCGGCAGCCGGCTGATGTCGATGACTTGCGTCGGCCGCTCGACGTTCAGCTTCATGAGGTCGAGCAAGGTCGTGCCGCCGGCGAGAAAGCGCACTTGTGCACCCTGCTGGGCCGTTGCGGAAGTCGCGCCCGCTGTGATCGCGTCACGCACGCCGTTGGCGCGCGACAACTGGAAGATTTCCATGATGGCGCTCCTCAGGATTGGCCGCGCACGCGCTGGATCGCCGCGACGATGTTCTGATAGGCGCCGCAGCGGCACAGATTGCCGCTCATCGCTTCGCGCACTTCGGCGTCGTCCGGCCCGACTGCTTCACCGAGCAGGGCGACCGCGGACATGATCTGGCCCGACGTGCAGTAGCCGCACTGATAGCCGTCGCATTCTACAAACGCGGCTTGCATCGGATGCAGCGCTTCAGGCTGACCGATGCCTTCGATGGTGGTGATTTCGTCACCGGCGTGCGCGCCGGCGAGCGACAGGCACGCATTCACGCGCCGTCCGTTCACGTGCACTGTGCACGCGCCGCATTGGCCGTGGTCGCAACCCTTTTTGGTGCCGGTGAGGTGCAGATGCTCGCGCAGCGCATCTAGCAGCGTGGTGCGCGGATCGAGCGACAGCGTGTAGAGATTGCCGTTGACGGTCAACTCGATTGGCATCGTCGCGTTCGCGGAAGGTTGACGGGTGGTCCGAACTGCGTCGGGGTCGGCGCCTTGTTGCGGGGTTTTGGAGGCGGTCTGTTGCATCATGCATTCTCCTCATGGCGAGAGAGGCCACGATCCGGCGACAAGGGGCGGCCGGGCGGCGGGCTGAAGCAGGATTTGGACCCATTGGCGAACGAATCGCCGGGGTGTCGGACATTCGGGTAGCGGGCGTCGTAAGACGCGTCACGCACGCAAGGTCATGGATCAGCAAGTCTGATGCCCAGGTGCGTCACGCGTGAAAATCATTTGCGCCTGACCGGCTCGACTAATCGCGAATGTCGCGATCAATCTACCGCAAATGCCGAAGAAAAAAAGCCGGACGTGTGAGCGTCCGGCCATTTTGGAAGAACTGGTACAGCTTCGAATATTCAGGGCCTCAAAACGGCAGAGGTTCCTGTCGCCGACACATACGCGGACTTCGTGGTCCGCGCCCGATTGAAACTAGGCCTGCAGAACCTTCAGCAGCTCTTTGGCAGTCGGCCCGGAGGAGGCCGGATTCTGGCCGGTGATCAGCCGTCCATCGACAACGGTGAGCACGGCCCAGTTCTCCACCTTCTCAAAGTGGCCGCCCAGACGCTTGAGCTCGTCCTCGACGAGAAAGGGCACGACCTTGGTGAGGCCCACGGCTTCTTCTTCGTCGTTGGTAAAGCCGGTGACGCGCTTTCCCTTGACGAGAGGCTGTCCCTCGTAGGTCGCCTTGAACAGAACACACGGACCATGACAGACGGCGGCGACCGGCTTGCCCGCATTGTAGAAATCCTCGATCAGGGCAATCGAGTTCTTGTCGTTGGTCAGATCCCACATTGGGCCGTGGCCGCCGGCATAGAAGATCGTGTCGTAGTCGGCGGCCTTGACGTCGGCGAGCTTGACGCTGTTGGCCAACGCCTTCTGGGTCGCAGGATCTTTCTTGAAGCGCAGCATGGTGTCGGTCTGATTGTCTGGATCGTCGCTTTTGGGATCGATTGGTGGTTGGCCGCCCTTGGGTGAGGCCACGGTGACCTCCGCACCGGCATCCGTGAACGCATAGTAGGGCGCGGTGAATTCTTCGAGCCAGAAGCCAGTCGGCTTGCCGGTATCGCCGAGCACGTTGTGCGAAGTCAAAACCAACAGGATTTTCATTGCAGTCTCCGTTCATTGAGGCCAGTGCTAAAGCGCGGCTTCGCCGCAGGGAATGCTTGAGGTTGAAGTCGTTCCTCGGAGCAGATGTTCGTGGTCTTCGCGTTGCCGCGGAACTGGCGCGCGCGGGCCTGGAGGATGAAGACCGCCAGACCCGATGAAGGGGAGCGCTGTCGCAGCCATCTCCTGTTGCGACGCATGTGATGACCGCTTGTATTCTGGTCCCGTTCCCGAGTCGCGCTATCACACCAAGGTATCGCCTAATCATGCGATGGTATGCGCGGCGTTTTGCCGATCGACCTGCGACGCCATGGCGCAATGCCGGTAGCGCCGCTGTTTTCATGCTGGCATCAATGCGGGAGATTATGTCGTCGCGTGCCGTGTTTCCGAAGACCTCGAAGTGGGCAACACATGGCTCACCGGCGCAGTCGTCAAAGCGACTCGCGCTACGATGCGAGATAGCTGGCGCGACGCTAGAATGCAGGATGCAATAAGATTCGACTATGCGCCGACTCTGCATATCGAGGTGTAATACGCTCGCTGGGAAGCGTCGTGCGCATCTTCACCACACATCAGGAGCGTACGTTATGGCGACATACATCGTCTTCACCAAGGAAAGCACGCAGGATCAGGCTGAACTCGACATCTATCAAAGCAAGGTGGGCGAGACCTTCAAGGGTCATCCCGTCACGGTCCTCGCTGCCTACGGACCTCAGCAGGTTCTCGAAGGCGACGCGCCGGAGGGTGTGGTGATTGTTCAGTTTCCGTCAACAGAAGCCGCCCGTGCGTGGTACGACAGCCCGGCGTATCAGGAAGTCGCACAGCACCGGTTCAAGGGCGCTCGTTACCGCGCGGTTCTCGTCGAAGGCGTGTGACGAAAGGCGGCAACGATCGGCGCGCGGAGCGTTTCCTTAGTCTTTACTTTGCTTCGATTCAATCTGCTGCCGAAGCCGCTCTTCGTGTTCCTGAAGCTCAGGCGTAAACGCCTCGCCAAAATCCGCAGCCTCGAAGAACGGGCGAATTTCGATTTCCGAGTCGCTCGCCATCGGGTTCGGGCAGCGGCGTACCCATTCGATCGCTTCTTCCATTGATTGCACTTGCCAGATCCAGTAGCCCGCGATCAATTCCTTGGTTTCGGCAAACGGACCGTCGACGACGGTTCGATCCTTGCCAGAAAATTTCACGCGCACGCCCTTCGAGCTCGGTTTCAGTCCGTCGCCGCCGAGCATGATGCCGGCCTTGACCAGCTCCTCGTTATATCGGCCCATCGCCTCGATAAGTTCCGTGCCGGGCATTTGACCGGCTTCGGATTCAGCGGTCGCCTTGACCATGACCATAACGCGCATTGGGATTCTCCCGTCCAAAGTTGAGGCTCAGATTATGTGGGAAGACATTCGGTGCCTTCAACACTACGACGAACGAGTGCGCGCGAAATCGACAGTTGGCTCCGAGGGTTTCTTGTACTTAGCGGAGACTAGGAGGGAGGCGCTTCTCAGCGCTCAACCACCTTGAACACCCGATTCTTGTCGAGCGTGGCTGGATCCAGCTCTTTCTCGGCACCGTCCGCGGGCAGCGCGGGGCTGGCGTCTTCCAATGCGCGGCCGGTGTAGCGGCCCCGTGGCCGAATGACCTTGCCCACCCTGAGTTGTTCAATGCAATGCGCCAGCAAACCCACGCTTCGGGCCGTTGCGAACAGTGCGAACGACGCATCGCGCGGCAACGCCAACTGCGCCGCCAGTGCGGCAAGCGCGATGTCGATATTCGGCTTGAAGCCGGTCAGTTCAACCACCTTGTTGATGAACGACGTGAGTTCTCGAGGCGGATCGAGCACCTCGAGCAGTGCGGCTGCTCGCGCATCGCCGTCTGGATAGAGGTGATGCCCGAACCCTGGAATGGGCGTAGCCGACTGCAAATGATGGACGACGACATGCTCCGCACCGAGTCTTGCGACGTCGTCGAACACGGCCCTCACGCGCCCTGACGCGTCGCCATGCAGCGGGCCGGAGAGCGTCGCGAGCCCGGTGAGCAGGCATCCCGGCAGGGATGCGCCGGTGGAGGCGGTAATTCTGGCGGCGAACGCCGAACTCGTCGTCTCGTGGTCGGCCACGAGAACCATGGCGCGGCGGATGAGCTCGGCGCCTTCGCGGCCCTGGCCCCAGCCGAGTGCGAGCCGTTCATGCGTCGTTTGTGCATTCGCATCAGAGCGCGCGCCAAACGCTTGTGCGATCAGCGCGACGAGGCGGCCAGCCTCGACATGAAGTGCGCTGTCGGTGCGTCCGAGGGTCGAGTGCCCGCAGGCCGCGAGCGCCGCCAGCGATGTGAACGCGCATTGCCTGCCGCGCTCGTCGCCCTGTAGTGGCAGGTCGCCGGGTTCGAAGGAGACCGGGCCGCGCGCATTCCAGAGAATGGCCGCCACGTCTTCGAGCGTCGCCGTGTCCGACAGCCGGATGCTGTCCCGTCCCCGGTAATACGGCCGACCCTTTGAGAAAGTGGTAATGCCGCTGTAAATGCAGGGCTCGGTGCCGAATATGGTCCCGGCGGCGAGCGCCTCGCGCTTGCGTCCAACCTGTTTTTTGCGGCACAGGCCGGCCACGTCTTCCGCACGATACAGGCTCTTGCGCGGGTCATTCGGATCCGGCATGACTGCGATGTTGCCGCGGCTGACGTACGCATAGATGGTCTGCGCTTGCACGCCGAGTTGTCGAGCCGCTTCAGTCAGCGTGATCCAGTTTCGCATGGGATGGCAGGCAAGGTGATGCAGCAGAGCCGTTACGACGCGGATCGCGCCATGCAGGCGAGCGCAACCGATCGAGCGTCAATATTGACGTCTTTTCAGGTAAAAGTCATCTCGGCGGGTCGGCGCTCCAGGATCTCGACGAGAATGTCGCCCGGCGATCGCACGAAGCAGGCTCGGACGCCGGGGCGGACCTGCTTGATCGGCTCGACGATTTCCGCGTCGCAGCGCGACAGATGCTCGAACGCGGCATCGAGATCGTCCACGACCACCCCGAAATGATCGATGCCCTGTTTCCGCTCGCCATCGGCGCGGCCGGTTTGCGCGCCCGCCAGCGCCGTGATGAAGAGGTTGATGCTGCCGATGCGCAAATCCACTCGCCCCGGGCGACGCACGATCTCGGCGTTCAGACACCGCGCAAACCATGCGGCGGTGGCCTCGGCGTCGGCCGAGCACAGTTGCAGATGATCCCACTTGAATTCAATCATACGATTTCACCGGTAGTCAAAAGCGTCACAGTTCGATGCGGGAAAGCTTCCCCAGCAGCACGGAGTAGGAGAACGCGCCGAGCAGGCATATTGCGCCCATCAGGTTGAGCGCCCAGTAGAAGTGGCCGGTGTGGTGAGTGATATAGCCGATCATGAGCGGCGTCGTCACGCCCGCAATGTTGGCCGCGAGACTCGTGATGCTGCTGGTCAGTCCCACGTATTGGCGCGGCGCGATTTCGGAAACGGCAGCCCACGACATCGACCCGACACCTTGCGCGAAGAACGCGATAGTGAGGATGGCGATCACCGCCTCGTTCGACTCGACAAAATTGACCAGCACGATCGATGCGCCCAGCAGCGTGCCGACGATGAGCGGCGTCTTGCGTGCCGTGGAAATCGACACGCCGCGCCGGATGAAAAAGTCCGAGAGAGAGCCCGCGAGGAGAATGCCGGCCGTCGCGCCGATAAAAGGAAGTGCCTGGAAGATCCCGACCTTGATCATCGACATGTGACGCGCTTCGATCAGATAGGTCATGAACCACGTGGTGAAAAAGACAAGCAGCGTGTTGTTGCAGAACTTGCCGACGCAGATGGCGAGAATCTGCCGGTAACTAAGCAGCTTGAGCGCCATACGCCAGTCGAACTTCTCGCGAGGCTTACGCGCAGCCGTAGAGCCGTCGTTGATGTATTGAAGTTCGGCGACATTTACGCTCGCGTGCTGATGCGGATCGCGATAAACGCGGTACCAGAAAAGACTGAACAGAATGCCGACGCCGCCCGTGACGTAAAAGACCATGCGCCAGCCATACGCGGCGGAAATCCACAGCAGCAGGCCGGTGAACAACGGCGTGCCGATGTATTGCCCCATGACATAGACGCTGGTCGCGAAGCCGCGCTCGCGGGCGGGAAACCATAACGTCACGGCACGCGCGTTTGAAGGAAAAGCCGGCGCCTCCAGCGCGCCGATGGCAAGCCGCGAGCCGAGCAGCATGTGATAGCCGGTCGCGAGACCTTGCGTTAGCGTGGCGAACGACCAGCCGAGGAGGGACAGTGCATATGCCACGCGCGAGCCTAGAACGTCGGTCAGTACGCCGCCGGGCACCAGCCCGATGGAGTAGGCGAGGCCGAATGCGGCAAACAGCTCGCCCATCTGCATCTTGTCCAGCGCGAGGCCTTTCGAGAGTCCCGGCGCGACGATGCCGAGCGCCGACCTGTCCACGTAATTGAGGATGGTTGCCGCGAGCAGCATCGAGAGCACGACGTATCGCACTTTGGAGCGCTTCGTGGTATCCGCGTAAGCCGGGTTTCGCGCCGACAATGTTTGTTCCTCTACGACTTTCATCGGTGTCTCCAGTACGTTGGCCGGTTGTTCTTTTTATATTCGGCGTGGTGCGATTTATCCGCGGCCGACGAACGGCATCGCGCTCGCCATGATGGTCATGTTGAGGACGTTGGCTTCGAGCGGAAGACTGGCCATATGCACGACGGCATTCGCGACGTGCGTCACATCCATTCTTGCTTCAGGCGCCACGCGTCCGTCCGCTTGCATCACGCCGCGGTTCATGCGTTCTGTGAGCGATGTGGCCGCATTGCCGATATCGATCTGGCCGCACGCGATGTTGAACGCGCGTCCGTCCAGCGCGATCGAGCGGGTGATGCCGGTGACCGCATGTTTTGTCGCCGTATAGGCGATGGTATGCGGCCTCGGCGAATGAGCGGAGATCGATCCGTTGTTGATGATGCGACCGCCTTGAGGCGACTGTGCTTTCATCAAGCGATAAGCGGACCGGGCGCACAGAAAGACGCCGGTCAGGTTGGTGGCCACGACATCGTTCCAGAAATCGGCCTCGTAGTCTTCCAGCGGCACCGCGCCCGCGTTGCGGCCTGCGTTATTGAAGAGCACGTCGAGCCGGCCGAATGTTTCGGCAATGCGCGAAAACGCCTGCTCGACCGATGCCGCGTCGGCAACGTCGGCCTGAAATACGTGCGCTTCTCCACCGGCCATGCCGATGGTTTCCTTCGTTTCCAGCAGCGGCTCGACTCTGCGCCCGATTAGCGCAACGGCGAATCCGGCATTGGCGAGCGCCACGGCGGCGGCGCGGCCGATGCCGGAACCGGCGCCGGTCACAGCTGCGAATTTCTTCGATGCAGGCATTTCACTTCCTCGCGACAGTTCGGTTGAACACGGGAAGCAGAGTTGCATTCGCGCTATCCGTCGAGCAATCTTGATTCATTGAATCAACATCTGGGCGCTTTGCCGATGGGGCGCGCACCAGGGTTTTCCTGATGCGCGCGTTGCCGGCGGCGCGTGGGTTCGGAGATGGAACGCAACGCATCGCAACGTGCATGGTGCGCCAGGGACGAATAAAGGGGGGAATCGTTTTCGATAGTTGATTCTTCCAATCAACATTGACGGTCCCGTCTGCGGTTTCGTAGTCTCTCGACGTCTGCCCTACCCAAGGAAAAACCATGTCGGAAAATAACCGCACCAGGCTGTTGATTGCGCGAAAGGTGCCCACAGCCGTGGCGAATCGCGCTGAGGCCGAATTTCATGCCTTCGTGACCGAGTCCGATATGGACGCGTGGTCGGTCGTCGACTTTTGCAAAAAGCACGCAACGCCGGCCGTATTGATCGGGAAGAAGTCAGGTCTGCAAGCGGAGCACATCGCCGCGCTGCCTTCGACCGTGAAAATCATTGCGAACGCGAGCGCGGGTTTCGATCACATGGATGTGGCGGCCGCCCGCGAGAGGGGAATCGTCGTCACGAACGCACCCGATGCGTTGACCGAATGCACGGCCGACTTTTCCCTTCTGCTCGTGCTGGCGGCTTGCCGCCGCGCGTCGGAATATGAACGGATCATGCGCAACGGTTGGGGCAAATCATTCGGGATGACCGAGATGCTGGGTACGCGCGTCAATGGCAAGACGCTCGGCATTGTCGGATTCGGGCGTATCGGGCGCGCGGTCGCGAAGCGTGCGCAGGGTTTCGGCATGCGCGTGATCTATACGGACATCAACCGTGCGGCTGCGTCGCTGGAAAATGGCGCGACGTTTTACAACAGCCTCGACGAAATGTTGCCGCACTGCCAGGTGTTGACGCTGCACGTGCCGGGCGGAGGCGTTCCGCTAATGACAAAAAGAGAATTTGCGCTCCTGCCGGCGGGCGCGGTTTTTGTCAACGCGGCGCGTGGCGCACTGGTGGATGAAGACGCGCTCTACGAAGCGCTGACCTCGGGACATCTGTTTGGCGCAGGTCTGGACGTGTACCGGAACGAGCCCAATGTCGATAAGCGGTTCGCCGGACTCGACAACGTGTTCCTGACGCCTCACATGGCCAGCGCCACGATGGAGACGCGCGATCAGATGGGTTTTACGGCGCTGGATAATGTTGCCGCTGTGCTGAATGAACGGCCTGCGTTGAACCCGGTTTGACGTTCGCTTTTCAAAATCGGAGCTTGCAATGTGCGAGCGGTAGATGGGTGTTTCAACCATGCGCCGCAATCACCGGCTTTCGAAATAAATTCATGAGCGTGGTTAGCCGCCAGTTCATGCTTTGTTTGATGCGCTTACGCCCACCGCAATGGAGCGCGGTGGGCGCAAGCGCTAGAGCGACAGACTGGCCGTCCGCATGGCACGGCTTACCTGTGGATGTTATTAGTTGTTATTAGTGCTCGCTCGGTCTGATGGCGGGGTCGCTTTCTACCACATCATGAGTGGCTGACCAATACGGCTGGCGGTTGTAGTAGCTGTACGTCGATTCTCCCCACTTCGCGTCCGCCATTGTCGGCCAGTGGTCCTTGTCGAAACCCGGGTCGTCCTTGAGACGCTGTGCGGTAATGTCGACGATAAAGCACCTCTCGTCCGTGTCGAGCGTCAACGCACTCCATGGGATGGCGTGCAAGGTGGAACCCATTCCGAGAAAGCCTCCCTCGGAAAGTACCGCGTAGGCAATCCGTCCGTTCCTGACGTCCAGCATGATGTCCGAAATTTTCCCGACGTGTTCGCCGTCGGAGGACATGACCTTGTTCCCGTCGAGCGTTGCCGCGGCCATGATGTCCGGCCCTGGTCCTTCGCCCATACCGCCGCCGACGATTTCCGCTCCGCGGCGGGTGTCACCTTGCGGGTTGATTGAGCCCATGATTTACCTCCTTCGAAAAAAGGTAAACCGGTTGCGCGCAAGCGGTGTTCCCGAGTGGGTCAGGTTGGTCTCAGGTTTTTGAGTCGACCCAGATACGCCCCCAGACAGTGGCGTATTGCATTGCCTGTTCGTGGTCGTAGAACAGATCCAGCGAGGCGAATGCTCGCGGCGGCCGCCCTGGCTGTTCGATAACGAGGTCGGCGGAATGCAAGCCATCGCCGGTCGGCGTCGTACTTGCGCGGAGACCATACCCGCGATGAAAGCTGATTCTGGTGGCCGGTGTGTTCGGCAGGATTTGCATTTGATTTATTTGGGGTGGCGACGCCCCGCTCTCTCAGTGGCGCGATTGTCCCGTCAATATGTGAAGGTTCGATGACGAGAATCGATTGCCGCTAGAAGCAATTCGTACGACAAAACACCAGTTGATGTAAGCGGGGCCGCTACGTGGGACAGCCGAGCTGCGTGGCGAGGTCATTCATATCCACTGCTGCAAAATCCCAACGCTGTTCGGCATGCAGGTCGCTTTGCTGGTCAGGTCCGTGTTCGACGGGGCGCACGACGAAGGCCGTCTTCAAGCCGCATTGACGTGCCGCTGCGAGGTCGCTGTTATGGGCCGCCACCATGCAAACCTCCGCGGGGTTCAGACCCAGGATTTCGACCGTATCGACGTAGACTTGTGGCGACGGCTTGTAGGCCCGAACGACTTCCGCGCCGAGAATTGCGTCCCACGGAAGCGCGGCGCGTTTCGCCATATCGATCATCAGCCTGATGTTTCCGTTCGAGAGCGGGGCAATCATGAAGTGGCGCTTGAGTCTCAGCAGTCCTTCGACTGAATCGGGCCAGGCGTCCAGGCGATGCCAGGCGTGATTCAGTTCATCCAGTTCCGCCGTGGAAATTGAACTGCTGTCGACGCCATAGTCGGCCAGGACCTTGAGCAGGTTTTCCCTGTGCAAAACGTCAAGCCGGACAAACTGCCGCCGCCCGCTCCGTATCTCCTCCATGGCGGGCGCATATTGACGTCGCCACGCGTCTGCAAACGCGAATGAGTCGATTGGCACGGCGTGGCGGCTGAGAAATTGACCGACGTCGCGAGCGACGCCACTTCTCCAATCGACGACCGTCCCGAAGACGTCGAACAAAAGAGCCTTGATTTCCGGGCTATTTGGCATGTGACGGACCTTTTCATGCGGTGCGGAGAAACAAGTCTAACCGGATATGTCCCTGAACCCGAGGCGCATAGGCATGCAGTTTTCTGGAGTAAGCTGACTGTATTAAAGGCGCGGCGTGCCGCGCCGTTTCAGACCGTGGAGCATGTTATGAAAACGCTGGACGCAATGTCGCGCGCGGGCCGCGCTGTTGCGCTGGTTGTCCTGTCCGCCGCTTTGTCCGGTTGCTACTACTACGTGCCCTATGGCTACGTTCCATACGGCGTTGCGCCGGCGGCGACCGCACCGCAGCAATACTCTTTCTCGACGGCCGCCACAGCAGCAGATGGTGCGGCCGTGTCGGATGCGACTGTGGCGACAAACACCTATATAGCACCGGCTGTGCCCGTCTTCGTTGCGCCCGCGTATTATCCAGTCGCGTATCCCTACTACGGCTCGCCCGCGTGGTGGGGACCCTCAGTGTCGCTCAGTTTCGGCTATTGGGGCGGCTGCTGTTATGGCGGTGGCCGATACGGCTACTGGGGCCGCCACGGCTACGGCTACTGGGGGCACGGATATCCGGGCGGTTGGGGCGGTCATGGCGGCTGGGGTGGCCGCGGATACCCTGGGCACGGGATGGGTGGCGGCCACTACTGGGGCAGTGGCGGAGGACACGGGCGTTCGCATTGAACGCCCGGCGCGATAGACGTTGTCAGTTCAGGACGCCCGAACTGTCGCCAGACGCGTGCCAGCGAACGGGTCTCGACTCCAGTCGATTGCAGGACGTTGACGGCTAGCCGATACCGCTGGTTTGTCGATCGCAAAGTGCGTCAGTGATTGTCCGGCGCTCGTGGCTTGCTTTAGCCATTGCGGCATAGTGCCCTTGCCGTCCCAGGTGTCGCCGAAAGCACTGCGATATCGCGCGGACTTTTGGCGCGCCCTGTCTTCGGCGATCGCCGCCTTGAGGTCCGCCACCTTGATGCCGACTGTGGTCATCTTGCGGCGCAGGTACGCAATCATGCTGAGGCGTTTTTGCTCGTCCATGTCGGTTTCCCCTTCGAAGTTCGAGGCTCGTAGCGGTCTCGTGTCGTCTTGCCTTGCCGACACGTCCCGTCACGAGACAATTCGGATGTGGGGAGTATCGTGTCGAGAAAAGCGGGCGTCGATGTGCGATTTCTGAAAACACTGTTGCAGGCAGAGCGGCAAAACCTTCGCGACTCTGGATGGCAGATCCCATCTCGACTTACCACGCAAAAACCGCGTCCGCGTTGCATGGAGGCAGCGGGTTTAAACATTCGCTTTCGTTTCGACTTTCTGCGCCCTATAACGTATTTGCAGGGGCGACTATTACGTGCCAGCGGGTCCATGAAATCCGTTGACATTGGCTGCTCGCACGCCATCTCGCGTCCATCGACCTTCGCCTGGCGCACTGCGCTTCGCTTCTTCCCAACTGCCTGAAACTCTGGCCTCGGGCGGTTGGCCCGCGGATTCGAAGACAGCTTCGCATCCGCACATCCTGCATGGATTTCAATCGCGCGACACGCGCATTACGAATCACATGGATGGAAAACTCAACCTGGCTTAAGGAGCCGACATGAAATTACGATTGATGGTTGCTTCTGCTTTCGGGTTGTTTGTCATGGCCGGGTTTGCATATGCGCAAAGCATGCCCGATGCTGCACAACCCGCTCCGCAGCAAAGCGCCGCGACTCAGGCTGATTCTTCGCCCAGTACGGGGATGGAAGCCTACGGCGGCACGCCTGATACCCGGATGCAAAGCGGCGCGCGCCATGCCAGGCCGTGCAGGGTAGACCCGCAATGCAACGTTTTTTTCGGAGGCAGCTAACACCGACTGACCGCGCGTGAGTCGACAGCCTATGGCGCTGTCTGCTCGCGTCGGGCACGGGACCGGCGCCTGTGGGCAGGCTGGCCGGATCCTCTTTCATCCATTGAGGTCCGCGCGCGCCGTGATATGGACGGTGTTTGCGAAGCGTCCCTGCTGGCTTCCGCCGCGAACGGAAAGCGCTTTGCACGCCAAGTTTGACTGCTCGCGAATCTTGATCTGGAGGTACTGGCCACAAGCGGCAAGTGTCAGGACTTCGACCGCGGTTCCGGCCAGGGCCAACCTCTTTTCTCGTCGCGCGCATCCGCTTGCGCAGTCGGCTCGACCTTGACCGGCGGCTCGATTGGGCTGGTCTCATTGGGGACATCGTGCGACGGTTCAGCCAGAGCGTCTTTGCCGTGATTCGAGAGTGCGGTGCCGAACCACTTCACTTTCTTTCGGACGTAGCCGAGATACGCGTTCCAGCCGTCGGGATTTGCTTCAAACAGATTCTGTTGGACGGTTGACGCGAGTGTGTCCCGATTGAGATCCGCCTCGAGCAACTCGCTTGGCCACGAGAAAAATGAACGGGCGACGCGTGTGCCGAATTCGCTCGTCGTCATTGTTGGCGACAGGGCGTGAAGGAACGCGAAGTGCTCCAATGAAGCATGTTTCTGCACAAGATGCGCCACCGAGGCGCCCGGTTCGTTCGCGTCGTTTAAACAGTTCAACGCGGCGAGAATGTCGCCCAGGTGAAGGAGCAGTTCTCGTCGATCAAATCGATCGTCCATTGCAGAGTGTCCGGTCATTTCGTCCTTGCTTGAAGTGCGCTGTCTCGTGGTGCTGTTCAGAAGCAACCTGCACAGCATTAGTCGCTTCTCGATACATCCGGTTCAGGAAAAAGAAAATGCGAACCGAAGTTCGCATTGGCAGACGCAAAAAGTCTAAGAAAGACGCAGGGTCTTAATGAACGGCGGATACGCTCGACACGAACTGCTTGGCAGCCTTGTTAGCCGATTCATAGGTCGCATTCGCTGCCGAGAGAACCGAGTTCCACGCAGCAACAGCGGATTCGCTTCCGGCCGGCGTGTTCTTCTGAAGGCTCTCGACGAAACCTTGTGCGTCCCGTTGGAACTGCTGGCCCTGCGCTGTCGCAGCGGCGGTGATTTCACTCTGAACGCCGGACACGATTTCATGAACCTGGCGGCCGTACGCAACTACTTTTTCCGCCACTGGCTGAGAAAGACTTGCTTGCAACGCGAACAACGCGCCCGGGTTGCCGGCTGAGAGAGCTTTGGTGACGATTTCCTGGTTTTCGGCGAGAACCGCTTTACCAACTTGCAAATTCAACGCGACCAGCTGTTCGAAACCTTCAAATGCTTTGTTCGTCAGACCGAAAAGCGCCTCAAGGCTGGATTGTTGGGCGGCAACCAATTGTTGGGGAATAAGAGTGCTCATCACTGCTCCGTAAGGGTAAGGCGGCAAGAGTGCGAGGGGCTCTGAGTGAAAACAAAACCGCGCGCCAAGAGGGGCAACGTAAATTGCTGCGCTGCAACAAAACCCATTGTACGGGGGATTATCGGGATGTCAATCGGTTTCGCTGTGAGGTCGATGAATTCTTTGCGACGGCAAGGCCAGCGCCGCCGTGACGAACTGGCACGGCCAGTCGACTTGCGCCCTTGAATTGTCGATAATCGCTCTCCCGAGCAGAAGCAGCCGCTGGCTACACTACGGTTTCCTGATTGTGGTGCGGCAAACGTTGAACGACCTGAGCCGCACAAACAGATCGCCCCCGGGAACACCTCCAGCCACGAAAGGAAAGGAGAGAACGCATGCCGAGCCTTGAGCGAGCACGACCAGCCGCGTTTATCGACGCTGTCTGGCGTATGGTGCTTCGCCTCGGATTCCAGTTCGCTCGCGCATGGTGGCACTTTCGGCGGCCTCACCATGAAGGCGCGCTTGTCGCAATCTACGTCGGTCAGGCGCTATTGCTTGTCAAGTCATCGTATCGGGCCGAGTGGAATTTTCCCGGCGGTAGTGTCCACCCCGGTGAGGCACCTGATGCAGCAGCGCGGCGTGAAATGGAGGAGGAGATCGGCCTGTCGACTGGCACATTGCTCCCCGCAGGAAGCGCCTGCGGCATTTGGGACGGGCGAAGAGACCGGGTGCATTTCTTTGAACTGCGCCTCGATTGCATGCCCGCGCTGCGGCTCGATAATCGTGAGATTGTCGCCGCGCGTCTGGCATCGCCGGAGGAAATGCACGGCATCGCGCTCACAAAGGCGGTCACTGCGTATCTTGGCAAAGATGGCCGCTGTTAGTTGGCCCTTTTCCTTTCTGGACATCCCGGCATTTCCTGGCTAAAGCCTCGTCGTTTTCCTGCATGAACTGGCTGGCAGCGCTACTGCCTTCAGTTGCTCATCCGACGCGTGATCAAACCGGCTAACGCAACGTCAGCGAGGCCGAAACCGAGCGACTTGAAAATCGTCACGTCGCCTCGTGCGCGAGGCTCGATCCGGCGGTTCGCGAGCACCGCGCCCAGTTCGACGATGTCGTCCCAGGCGATCACACCCGGTGCGGCCATCAGCAGATCGCCTGCTTCGCTGCGGGCCTGTTCGAGCGACTCGACGACGAGTGTATTCGCGCGCGCCAGCAGCGCGTCGTCGAGTTCGCGCGCATCGGGTTTGCTTGAACCGATCGCCGCGATGAATACGCCCGGCTTCACCCACGTGCCGTCGAAGAGCGGCGTCGCGCTACGCGTGGCGGTGACGATCACATCGGCGGCGCGAGCGGCCGCTTGCGCGTGGCTGGCTTCGATCAGTTTGTCCGGGAACAGCGCCTGCATTTCTGCAACCGTTTGCGCCACGTGGTCGATTCCGACGATCAGCACCCGCTCGATGCTGGACCCGTCAGCGAGCGCACGAATATGTGCTCGCGCTTGCCGGCCGGTGCCGAACACCGCGAGCACGCGTGCGCCGGGTCGGGCGAGCGCATCGCTGGCAATACGCGTGACCGCGGCGGTGCGGAATTCGGTCAGTGCGTCACCGTGAAGAATCGATATCAGGCATCCGTCGTCGCTCGAAAAGAGCGGAACGACAAAATCGAACCGGCCGCCATGCGTCGAATAGACCTTGGCGCCGCACACGCCGCGCGACGGCAGGATCGCGCCCATCATGCTGACGGATACATGCTCGCCCTTCGTTCTGACGCGCGGTTGAACCGGAGCGCGGCCCGCGCCGTGTTCCGCGAGCGCGATGCGCAGTTCGGCAATTGCGTCGCGCATCGTGATGAGGCGGCGCACGTGGTCGTCGGTGATGAATTGCATGATTGGCGTGATCGGAGGAGAGTGGGTCGGAAGGAAGACGCGCGCTTCAATAGCGCTCGAAGACGGCCTGCAACGCGGCTGTGTCGTCGGTTTGCGTGAGGGCCAACGTTAGAAGAATGCGGGCCTTCTGCGGAATCTGATCGTCGACTGTGAGCCAGCCGTATTCGTGGTCGGGTTGCGCGCCGTTGTGCAACACGATGCCGCTGCCGGTGCGCGAGGCGCGCACCACATGCACGCCCCGCCTCGCGGCATCGCGAAGCGGATCGATCAGATGACTGGCGACATTGCCATTGCCGGTTCCCACATAGATCAGTCCGCGCGCGTTCGCGGTAATCGCGCTGATCGCGCCGGGTTCGAGCGCGCCATACGCATAGACGATATCGACTTTTGGCAGTGAGCGAAGCGTGGTGATCGACCATGGCGTGTCGAGCGTATGGGCGCGCGCGGGCCGACGGTAATAGCGAGGCGCGCCTTCGATCACATACCCTAGCGCACCGTATGGCGAACGGAAGGCGTCGAGCTTGAAACTGTTGCTCTTGACCACGTCACGTGCCGTATGGATCTCGTTGTTGGCGACGACCAGCGTCCCGAGTCCGCGCGACGACGGATGCGTTGCAACCGCAAGCGCATCGTATAAATTCAGCGCCGCGTCGGAACTCATCGCCGACGGCGGACGCATCGAGCCGACCACCACCACCGGCTTTGCGCTCTTGAGAGTGAGATGCAGAAAGTACGCGGTCTCCTCGATCGTATCGGTACCGTGCGTGATCACCACGCCGTCAACATCGTTTCGTGCCAGCAGTTCGGCGACGCGCGTGCCGATTGCAAGCAGGTGCGTGTTGTTGAAATTCTCGGAGCCGGTTTGCAGCAGTTGTTCCGCGCGCAGATTCGCCAGTTCACCCGCGTGCGGAATCGAGCCGAGAATCTCGTCGATGCCGAGTACCGAGCACATGTACGTGGAAGTATTGACGCTGGCTTTACCTTGGCCGGCGATAGTGCCGCCTGTACCAATCACGACGATATTGGCTTTTTCTGTCATGCGGGTCTGGTCAGGTTGGAGAATCGAAACGCGGTCATGACGGAGTTGGCTTTAAAACGTCAATGTGAAAGGACGAAGGCGCGGCTCAGTTCGCGGTTGTTGCTGCCCGCGAGTCCATCCGCCAATAGCGCGGCTGAACCCGTCGCGAGCGTGAAGCCGAGCGCGCCATGTCCTACGTTGAGCCACAGGTTCGGATAGCGCGTCGGTCCGACAATCGGCAGGCCGTGCGGCGTTGCGGGACGCAAACCGGTCCATTCGCCGGCAGCGGCGGATTGGGCGACCTCGGGAAACAGCGTGGCCGTCTCCTTGCGCAGCGTCGCGAAGCGCGCGGGGTCTGCATCGAGCGAATAGCCGTCGATATCGGCAATGCCCCCAACTCGCAGCCGTTCGCCCAGCCGCGCATAGACGACCTTACGGGCGAAGTCGGTGATGCTCACATGCGGCGCCGCGATGTGCGGCTGAAGATCGAATGTCAGGCTATAGCCCTTGATCGGATAGATCGCCACGCGGATGCCGAGCGGCTTGAGCAATTGCGCCGCGCCCGCACCCGAGGCGACGACAATCCGATCCGCCGCGAGCGGTGCGCCGTCGCAAATGGCTTCGACGCCTTTCGCCCCGGACTTCAGGCCATCGATTGGCGTGTTCATCAAGAAGCGTACGCCGCGCTCGCGCAGTACCGCCTCGAGACCCTTGCAGAAGCGCCGGCAGTCGGCCGTGTCTTCGCTCGGCGTATGAATGCCGCCCGCCAGAAACGACTGGGCATGCGCAAGCGCCGGCTCGATTTCCACGCATGCGTCGGCGCTCAGCGCCTGCTGTTCACAACCGAGCGCGCGCTGGAACGCCAGCAAATCCACCGCGCTTTGCATGGCCTTGGCGTCGCGATGCAGCACGAGCTTGCCGGAGCGCACGAAGTCGAAATCGAGCGAGGGTTCGGCGGCGATGAGTTCGTGCATCAGCGTGCGGCTCAGGAACGACAGCGACAGCAGCTTTTGCGTGGTCAGCTCGCTGCGTGAGCGCGTGCACGCGGACAGGAATTCGAAGCACCAGCGCCACTGTTCGACGCTCAGCTTCGGCCGGAAACGTACCGGCGAATCGCGCCGCGTCAGCCAGCGCGGCAGTTTCGACACGACGCCGGGGCCGGCGAGCGGCGCGACGTAGCTATACGACAGCTGTCCGCCGTTGCCGAAACTGGTTTCGCTGGCGACCTCCGCATGCCGGTCCACCACCGTTACGTCATAGCCGGCGCGGCTCAGGTAATACGCGCTCGACAGGCCGATGACGCCCGCGCCGATGATCAATATCCGCATACTGCTGCACTCGCTCTCTTGCGTGATCTTCGCGATCTTTGCGTTAGGGGCGGCACGATGCATGGCTTGCCCGATGACCCGACTGTACGACGCGGGCGGTGCGGAGGAATTGCACCGATTTGCCGAAAAGTAGAAGAAACGCGACAGGACCTGGGCCCGTGAGTTGAAGCGCTCGCGCCGATGGCGTCGAAGGCGGGAAGGTCAGCCGGTTGCAACGCTGCGCGAGGCGCGCAGCTTGCCGGGTGTCACGCCGTACGCTTCGCGAAATGCCCGGATAAAGTGCGCCGAATCCGCGAAGCCGCATTCGTAGGCGATGTCGGTGATTTTGCGCGCCGTGTTGACGAGCATCCAGCGCGCGTAGCGCAGCCGCATCCGCCGATAAAATTCATTCGGCGACGCATTCATCTCGCTCATGAACGCGCGTTCGAGGTTACGCACGCTCGTGCCGATCATCTTCGCGATGACCGCGATGTTCAGCGGCGCTTCCAGATTCTCTTCCATGAGCAATACCGCGTGACGCACGGTCGCGTCATCGACCGAGAGATAACCCAGCGCGGCGCGACGCTCGATGAACGATGAGCCGCCCTGGCGGCTGACGGTCATCTGATGAATCACCTTCGACGCGCGGTCCGGTCCGCAGTGCAGGCTGATCAAACGCGCCGCGAGTTCGACCACTGAAATGCCGCCCGCGCAGGTGATGCGGTTGCCGTCGATCAGATAGTCGGCGTGCGTGATCACGCGCAGTGACGGAAACATGCGCCGGTAGTCGTCGAGATGGAAGCTGTGCACGCAGGCAACACGGTCTTCCAGCAGACCGGCCCGCGCCAGCACGAAACTGCCGGTGCACATGCCGACTAGCGGAATGCCCGCCTGTGCGGCCTGCTGCAGATAGTCCCAGTAGCGGCGGTCGACCTGGTCCAGATGCGGCAGCAATCCGCCGATCACGACGACGTAGTCGAATTGCGTGACATCCGGAAACGCCGATTGCACCCGTACCGGAATGCCGCAACTCGCTTCGACCGCTTCGGCCTGAACGCCGACGATGGTCCACAGACAGCGCAACTGGCGGCTCTGGTCGCCACGATCCGCCGCGTGGCGCAGTGCATCGCACAAGCCGGCGAGCGACAGCATCGGAAAACGCGGCCACAACAGAATGCCCACGCTCAACTCGGCCTCGGAGCGGCTCGGGCGGGCTTGCAACGCGCGCGGCAGTGCATCCAGTTGCTCGACCAGTTCGTGAGCCGTCGGCGCAGTGGCAGGGGACGCAGGAGAGGAAGAGCGGGCAGTCGGCATGCGCAAACTCGAGGGCGGTTCGCGCTGATTATACGGTGAGGTGCCGCGAATTCGCGCAATCGGCGCCTGACGCAATTCTTCTATTTTCCGGCAGATCGGTTCAATGCCGCCGCTTTCTGGCTGCATAAATTTGGAACCGCTGACGAACGACGCCGCGCCGCGAGGCCGGGCGTTCCGACGAAGGCAGGAAGATCGGCGCATGCAGTCGCGTGCCCCAACCATCACTACTATTCGGGTGAAGCATGAGCAAAAGCACAGCCTTGGGTCGCGGCATGGCGACTGTCGGCATTCTGGGTACATTGGCGGCAGCTGCCGTGGGCGCCGCCCGTGCCGACGAGATGGTGAAAATCGGCGAAGCTGCGCCCGTGACCGGGCCGGCTTCGTATCTGGGCAAGGACACGGAAAACGGCGCGCGCCTTGCGATCGAGGAAATCAACCAGAAGGGGCTCGTGATCGGCGGACAGAAGGTGACGCTGGTGTTCGACGCCCAGGACGATGCCGGCGATCCGCGTCAGGCGACCCAGGTCGCGCAAAAACTGGTGGACGACAAAGTGGTCGCGGTGGTCGGCCATATGCAATCCGGTTCGACCATCCCCGCGTCGAAGATCTACAACGATGCCGGTGTCGTGCAGGTGTCGCCGTCCGCGACCAACCCGGCGTACACGTTGCAGGGATTCAAAACCGCATATCGCGTGGTCGCCACCGACGCACAGCAGGGACCCACGCTCGCCGATTACGCCGCAAAAACGCTGAAGGTGAAGACGGTGGCGATCGTCGACGATTCGACCGCCTACGGCCAGGGCCTTGCGGTCGAGTTCGAGAAGCAGGCGAAGGCGAATGGCATCACGGTGTTGTCGCACGACGCGAGCACCGACAAGGCCGTCGACTTCCGCGCGATTCTCACGAAGATCAAGGGCGAAAAGCCGGACGCGATCATGTACGGTGGCCTCGACGGCACCGGCGGTCCGTTTGCGAAGCAGGCAAAGCAGCTCGGCATCACGATCAAAGTGCTCGCCGGCGACGGCTTGTGCGCCGACGACCTCGCGAAACTCGCGGGCGACGCCGCCGATAACGTGATCTGCTCGATTGCCGGTGCGCCGCTGCTCAAGATGGCCGAAGGTCCGGCGTTTGTCGAACGCTACAAGAAGCGTTTCGGCTATGCGCCGGTCTTGAATTCTCCGTTTGCATACGATGCGGTCGGCGTGATCGTTGCAGCGATGAAGCGCGCGCAGTCGACGGACTCCGCGAAGATTCTCGCGGCGATGCCGGCGACCGATTATCACGGCGTGCTCGGCGAAACGCAGTTCGATTCCAGAGGCGACCTGCGGCACGGCGTGATCTCGCTGTACAAGTATGTCGGTGGCAAACAGGCGTTATTGGGCGTGGTGGAGAAGTGAGGGGGCTTTAGCGGTCTTGTTTTTACTGCTTGAGCGTTGTTCTCGGATTGTTGTAGGTTCGGCGGCACAGAAGTGTGGTTGATGTGCCGCTTTTTTACGACACCACGGAACTAATTCTTCTCGACCACGCACCGCAACTTTATGGCAACGACATTGCTGAAGCGCGGCGGCAGTTCTCGGTCGCCCGACGCCTGACCGGTCGTCGGTATGTCGTCTTCCAAACCAGCCTCAGGCCTGTCGGCGTCCAGGCATGCGGGTTGCGGCATAGGGTGCTCAACCTCTGCAACCAGCCGCGTTGCAGTCAACCCTATGGCCGAGGAGATCGACATGGAAACCACCAAGCAGGACAGAACGGAAACGGGCTCGGGCGCGCCCGATGCACTGGCTTTTCTCGAGGCGGAGCATCGCGCAGTGGAGAAACTTTTCACGGCATTCGAGAAAGCGGCCGACGACGATCTTGAGGCGAAGTCGGCACTGGCGCAGCGTGCCTGCGAAGAGCTTTCCATTCATACGATGCTCGAAGAGGAACTGCTTTATCCGGCCGCACAGGAAGCATTACCGGACAGCGACGCGATAGACGTCGAGGAAGCGTATATCGAACATTTCCTCGTCAAGACCTTGATCGCCAAATTTGAAACCATGAAGGCGGGTGACAAGGGCTTCGATGCGACCTTCAAAGTGATGAGCGAGATGGTGGGTCATCATGTCGAGGAAGAAGAAGAGGAACTCTTTCCGGAGCTGCGCAAGACTCCTTGCGATCTCCGCGCACTCGGTGAAAAAATGGCGAAGCGAAAGGCCGAACTGCAGGGTAAGCTCGACGCGGCAGGTAGCAAACTGGTGGGCGACAAGACACTCGCCGGCTAAATGAAGAAACGCGATAGCCGTCGCGTCTGCCAACCAAATTGGTACTTATGACCCTCGAGCAGCGACTTCGCAGCATGCGCAAGACGTTGCTCGACATATTCCTGTCGCACGACTACGCTCAGGACGAGAGTGCTGTGCTTTCTTCACTGGAAAAGCCTGCGCTAACTTGACATTGCCCAGCAAAACGATGCCTGTGGTAGAGCGATTTTCGTATTCTTTATTGCGAGATTTTACGCAACCGTCTCAGCAACGCAGCAGTCCCGGCTAGGCCACCGTCACGAGGTTGGCCGCGTCGTCCAATTCGTGACGATACCCGCAGCCTGCAAAGAGCGGCGGTAACGCGTGGGGTCGTCATGTCTGTACAGATAACACCAACAACCGGCTTTTATTCACCTCCGTCACGGCGGTTCGGATGGCATGTCGACTGCATATGTTCGAAGCTATTTTGACTGGTGAGACTTCAAGCTAGGACTTCACTTGTTACGTTGTCGCTGCAGACAGGGAAGAAGTCACCGGTCCGGAAATAATATGAAATGACAAAGGGGAAAAGTATCTAGAGTTTGCGCGTTTAGACGTCCGTTTAGTCAAACCGTGGACTTGCTCGCATTCAAGTCGTGAATGGTTATGTGACGTTAAGAAATGACCTGGTGTCATTATCTATAAATTCGCAATACGAATCGCTGGGCGCCGTGATGGCTATCAGGACGGTGCTGAAATAACTCCTATGTTTCGCACAAAGGAGTCGTTCTCACTGTGACATAAAGTTCGGAGTTCAGAGCATGGTATTGAATCGCTGCATCGAAGAGATGCGGAATTGAAGGGAAGATCGGTGGGCACGATGGACCGGTCCGTGCGTATGCTGGTCGGAAATGGTTTGGTTTGACTTCAGTCATACCGGTCCGAGCGACCCGGTTCAGCCGCACGCGCTCAAATCAGCGCCGCTATGTATGCGTTGAGGCATTGCAGGCACGAAGTACGTTGGCAATTTATATCTTCCTCCACGATGACGGTATGTGGTGCGTGTTTCCGCCCGATGCCGGGCGTACGGCGATGAGCGTTTTATGACGCCCAGCCGAGCGATCGACCAATAAAGCAGCTAAGGCCTGAGTTGAACGAAGCACGAACGTGGTTCCCTTCTCGCGTCCTTGGTGGGCAGCGGTAACTATCCGAAAGGCAAGCAACAATCCTGATTATTTTGGAATTTACAAATCGCGATAATGGCGAAGGAATCCTCGCATGTCGATGGCACTTGAGCTTGTTGGAATCCATAAGTCGTTTGATGGATTCATTGCGCTGAGCGATGCGCAGTTTGATGTCAAGTGGGGCGAACTGCACGCGCTACTCGGAGAGAACGGCGCGGGCAAGTCTACCCTGATGAATGTTGCTGCGGGTCTCTATGCGCCGGAGACGGGCACCATTTCAGTAGGTGGTCAGCCTGTGCGACTGAGTGGACCCCGCGACGCAGCTCGTATCGGTATCGGAATGGTTCATCAGCATTTCAAGCTGGTGTCCCGTTTTACCGTCGCCGAGAACATCTTGCTGGGCATCTCAATGGGCGGCGCGCAGCCGAGATACGGCAAGCGACTCGCAAAGGTACGTGAGGCGATCTGTTCGCAGTGCGCGACTCTCGGATTCGAAATTGATCCGGACCGACGCATTTCTCAATTGTCGGTGGCCGAACAGCAGCGTGTGGAGATACTGAAAGTGCTACTGGCCGGCGCACGCATTCTCGTGCTTGATGAGCCGACTGCCGTGCTCACCGATCAGGAAGCCGCGAGATTGCTCGAAACCATGCGTCTGCTCGCATCAAAGGGCTCAGCCGTCGTACTGGTCACGCACAAGATGGCCGATGTCCGACGTTACGCCGATCGCGTCACAGTGATGCGGTCTGGTCGCACGGTTAACACATTCAGACCATCCGAGATGTCGCAGGCGGAGGTGGTGCGCCTTACGGTGGGCGAGGTCGTGGCACCGGAGAAGCCGTCGATTGATGCTGCCAATAGAGACCGTGCCGAACCGCGACTTCTTCTACGGGGAGTGCGCAGCGCAGCCTCACGAACCGGCACCCGGCAGGGGTTGCCGGCGCTCGACGGCGTGGACCTGACAGTGCACGCGGGCGAGATCTACGGGCTTGCCGGGGTGGGAGGAAACGGTCAGAGCGAACTGATGCAGGCGATCATGGGCCTGCTGCCACTGGACGAAGGCACCATGGTGATCGAAGGCGCAGGAGACCTGCGCCGCGCCAGCTCTGTTGATCGGCGCGACATGGGCATCGCCTGCATTCCCGCCGACCGGCAGACTTTTGCGTTAGCCGGGCTGCTTTCGGTGGTCGAAAACTTTGCCATCGGGCAGGTTCATGCAGGCCACTACGGCAACCCCTTGTGGCTTGACTATCGGCGCATGGAGGCGGACGCCGCCAAAGCGGTCAAACATTTTGATGTGCTCGGCGTGCGCTCGCTACGCCAGAGTGTCTCGCTACTTTCAGGTGGCAACGCGCAAAAGCTGGTGATTGCGCGCGAATTCAGCCGCCGGCCCAGAGTCGTCCTTGCGCATAGCCCCAGTAGGGGACTGGATGTACGCGCGAGCGCCCAAGTCCATGCGCGGCTTCGTGCCGCTCGTGATGAAGGTGCCGCCGTGCTGATCATCAGCGAAGACCTCGACGAAGTACTGGCGCTTGCCGACCGCGCCGGCGTCATGGTGCGTGGACGCATCGTCGGCAACTTCAGCGCACCCGTGGACCGACAGGCTATCGGTCAAGCGATGGTCGCTCACTCCTGATGACCCCTGCAACCTGGAGCATCTATGACCAATACCGTACCGTCCAACCAGACGGAGGTCCGCATGCCAGACTCCGCGCTCGACGGCGAATCTTCGACCTCGTTTGCCTCACTCGAGGCTACCCCCACTCCTCGGCGTGCATGCCGCACATCGCTGCTGGCGCGGCGTTATGCGCTTGAGCTGCGCCAGGAGACTCCACGGCGCAAACAGGCCGTTGTGCTTGCCTTTTCAGTCACGGTGGGACTGGCCGTCTGTGTTGCGATCTTGATGACCGCGGGCATCTCGGCCAGTGACCTGTTTAATGAATTTATCGTGGAGACGTTAGGCGACGCCGACAACTTTCGGGCTGTCCTCTTTCAGGCGGCGCCGATGGTGATGGTAGGCCTTGCGGCCGCGCTGTCTTTTCGGGCCAAGTTCTGGAACCTTGGTCTGGAAGGCCAGATGGTGTGGGGCGCCATTGGCGCGACCGCGGTTGCGCTAGCGGATGCCGGTACACCCGAGACGCGACTGTGGCTGATGGGCGCCGCAGCGCTGGTTTGCGGCGCACTATGGACTGTGCTGCCGCTGCTGCTCAGGATGCGCCTAGGCATCAGCGAAATCATTTCCACACTCATGCTTAACTACGTCGCGGCCAACCTTCTGCTGAATCTGGTCTATGGCCGATGGAAAGACCCTAGAGATTCGTTTCCTCATTCGCGCAACTTCCTGGCAGCGGAGCGTCTTCCCAGCATTGCCAGCGGATACAGCAGCGCAATCTTGCTGGCTGTGTTGTTCGCACTAGCCGCCTGGTGGTTCCTGCATCGCAGCCGGGCTGGCATATACGTGCGATTCGTGAACGTCAATGCGCGTGCGGCGGAGGCGATGGGCGTACCCGTGCGCAACGTCGTAGCCGGTGTCGTGCTGCTCTCGGGTGCACTCGCGGGTTTTGCCGGATTTACGGTAACCACGGGGCAGGCTGGGCGGCTCACGCAAGATTTCTACAGTGGCTACGGATTCTCGGGAATCCTTATCGCATTCCTCGCGCGCAATAACCCGATCGCCGCGAGCGTGGTCGCGCTGCTGGTGGCTGCGTTGTTTGTCACCGGCCGCAGCCTGCAGGTGTTGTACCAGATACCGTTTTCGATGGTGCAGCTCATCCAGGCGATTCTCGTCATTGTCGTTGCGGCATCGGACTTCTTCACCCGTTACCGCCTGTCGCCCGTGGGAGTAGCCGAATGAACCTGCTCTTCAGCTGGATTGGAAATGTACCGGACGCTGCCGTGCCCTTCGCTCTCGCCGCTCTCGGCCTGATTGTGAGCGAGCGTGCCGGAGTACTTTCGCTCGGCGCCGAAGGCATCATGCTGGTTGGTGCGTTGGCCGGCATCGGCACTCAACTTACTGTCCATAATGCCGGTATTGCACTGCTCATGTCGATGATCGCCGGTGGGGCAATCTCGGTCCTGTTCGCCGTGATGGTGGTGTGGTTGCGTGTCAATCAGGTGATTGCGGGATTGGCGCTCGTGTTCTTTTGCCAGGGCCTGACCAGTCTGCTGGGCACGTTAGCAGGGTGGATCAATCGGCCGGTCTCTGGCCTGCAACCGATTGCACTTGGGCCGCTGGCCCATCTTCCTCTAGTCGGTTCCCTTTTCAACCAGAATCTGGTGGTCTACCTGACGCCGCTAATCTTCGCGGTCGTGACCTGGTATTTAAATCGTACGGTTGGCGGGCTACGCCTGCGCTCCGTCGGAGAGAGCCCGCCGGCGGCGGACGCCGCCGGCGTGGCGGTGCTGCGCGTCCGGTTTCTGGCCATCATGGCAGGGTCCACTTTGGTGGGACTTGCTGGCGGATACATCTCCGTGGCGGGTACGCATATGTGGATCGCCGATATGACGGGAGGGCGCGGATGGATTGCAGTGGCACTCGTGATTTTTGCCCGCTGGTCGCCAGGTCGTGCCCTGATTGGCGCTCTGCTGTTCGGCGGGATCGAGGCACTCATACCGCAGATGGCGGCCGCCGGCATCAGTATGCCCCAGTACTATGTGCTTTGCGCGCCATACCTGATCACCCTTGCCGTGATGATCCAGGGGGCTATCGTGCGCCGCGGCAGCGATGAAACGCCATGCGCCCTCGGAGAACCCTATGTTCGCGAGGAACGACGCTGAGCTCGCGGATCCAGAACGTAGCCGGTCCAGTGTTCGATATGCGGGCGGTTGGCGAGACAACAGCGACCGGGGCAATCGGCAGTCCCTTGTCGTTGGCTGTAGGGATGGGAATTCTCGCCACTCGATCTCTCACTCGATTAATACATCGTATTCCTAATGTTATTTAAAAAGGCAATGTATGAACTCTCGATTTCTATTGGTTGCGATGTCGATGGCTTGCTGTGGCGTTGCCACGACGGCGTATGCAGACGGCTTTACCCTGAAAGCAAAACCAAAGATCGCCATGGTGTACTTCAGCTCGAAGAATGACGCCGGATGGACTCAATCGTTCGACGAAGCAAGAGTCAGAATGGAAGCGGCGCTTGGCGAGAAGATTCCCTACGTCGAAAGTATCCCCGAAGATGCTGCCGTTGTCGTGCCCGCTGTTGAGCAACTTATCAAGCGCGGAAATAACATCATTATCGGCACTGCGTTCGGCTACTCCGATGCGTTCAAGGATCTCGCAAAACGTCACCCCGATGTCGCGTTCCTGGATGCAGCAGGTACAACCAATGGCCCTAATCTCGAGTCCTTTTACGGCCGTACCTACGAGAGTCAGTATCTTTGTGGCATGGCGGCGGCAGCGGTGTCCAAGACTGGCAAGTTGGGTTTCGTCGCTGCCCACCCATTCGGCGTGGTTAACTGGACCATCAACGCGTATGAGTTGGGCGCGCGGAAGGTCAATCCCAATGCGGTGCTCACGGTCGTTTACACCGGCGCGTGGGATGATCCGGTGAAGGAACGCGCAGCGGCGACCGCCCTGGTAGACCAAGGAGACGACGTGCTGGGCGCGCACACCGATTCCCCGACAGTTCAACTCGTTGCACAGGAGCGCGGAGTTTACGCGACTGGGCACCACAGAGACATGAGACAGTATGCCCCCAAGTCAACCGTTTGCTCTTCCGTGTGGGTATGGGACAAATTCCTGATCCCAGAAATCCGCAAAATCGAAGCGGGCAACTGGCAGCCGGCACCGTATGGCGCCTTTATCGAAATGAAGGATGGGGGAACCGATATTGCCGGCTTCGGCAACGCCGTACCTGCTGACAAGCAGGCACTAATCAAGTCTGAGCGTGACGCCATCATCAAGGGCAAGCAGATCTACGCGGGTCCCCTCAGTGACCGCGATAGCCAACTGCGCGTGTCCGCAGGTCAGGTGCTCTCTGACAAAGATCTCTGGAAAATGGAGTGGTTCGTCAAGGGCGTCATTACCCAGAAATAGCGCCAGTCGGCGGCATAAACATACTGCGAGAAGAGTTTTCCCTTCTGGTATAGCTAAAGGGTACATCGCAGATGTCGATTGAGGACGCGGACTCACTCGCACGTTTCTGTCTCCGTTAATACTCTTGAGCGAGTGTCCGCGAGGTCGCCTGACTATTTTCTTTCGGCAATAGGAATGCTATGCAATCTCGAGTTGCCGTTGAATTTGAGCCAGGAAAGCCGCTGAAAATTGTCGAGATCGATGTCGAGCCGCCTCGCAAGGGCGAGGTGCTGGTGAAATTAGCACCCGTCCGTTTCAGCTTGTCACAGGCCGCCGGTGGTTAGGGGCGGACTTTGGTGGCGTCCAGGCACGCTCGCGGTTGCCCGGCATGGTCGAAGACGCGACGGCCGGAAAGATTCAACTCGCGCCATTCGTAACACATACCCGGCCGCTTACCGGCATCAACGAAGCGTTTGACCTTATGCACGAGGGCAAGTCAATCCGCACCGTTGTTCACTACTAGTACTCCAAGAAGGAGATGGACCATGACCAGAGCAATTCATCCCTCCGTCGACCACGGCATTCAAAAAGGCTGCAGTGACTTCGGCGGAAGCACTTTACGCTGTTCGTGCACCAATGATCCGGTAGAGGTACGCGTCGACACCCAAGTGTTGTACAACCACGCGTGTGGTTGTACTAAATGCAGGAAAACCAAGCACACCCTGTCCTCGGTCGTGGGTGTAGTTCCGAGCGAGAAGGTGGCAGTTACGTCGCATCGCGAAAAACTGAAGGTGAGGGACGATACGGCACTGATTCAGCGCCACGCCCGCACTGCCTGCGGCACCCATCTGTACGGACGTATTGAAAACAAGGAGCGCGCTTTCTACGGGCTGGACTTCATTCAGACTGAACTGTCGACGGAGGCTGGCTGGGATGGCCCTGGCTTCGCGCCTTTCGTCTCGTTCATTATCGAAAGTGGCAACGCGCCTTCTTCCATGGTCGAAGTTCGTCAGACGCTACGCGAGAAGGGGCTGGAACTCTACGATTGTCTAAGTCCCGCATTGATCGACATCCTGGCTGCTCACTCGGCCAAGGCCAAGAGCACCCACAGCGAGGCTTGATTATGGAACGCATCGAGCAGCACGCCAGCTACGGCGGCTACCAGGAAGTCTGGAAACACGCTTCGTCGACCCTTGGCTGCGAGATGAGGTTTGGTCTCTACATGCCTAATGCGGCCTTACGCGGTCAGAAATGCCCGGTTCTGTATTGGCTTTCCGGCCTCACCTGCACCGAGCAAAACTTCATCACCAAAGCTGGCGCCCAGCGTTACGCCGCTGAACACGGCCTCATTATCGTCGCGCCGGATACCAGCCCACGCGGCGACGATGTGCCCGACGACCCGGGTTACGACCTCGGCAAGGGAGCGAGTTTCTACATCAACGCTGCGCAGGAGCCGTGGGCGACGCATTACCGCATGTATGACTACGTGGTCGACGAGTTACCGGCGCTAGTCGAGGCCGAATTCCCAGCCAACGGCGCGCGTGCAATCAGCGGGCACTCGATGGGCGGGCACGGCGCATTGACAATTGCACTACGCAACCCAGGCCGCTACCGAAGTGTGTCGGCTTTCTCGCCGATCGTCGCGCCAACCGAGGTGCCGTGGGGCAAGAAGGCATTCAGGGCTTACCTGGGCGAAGATCGTGAAGTGTGGAAGCAGTATGACACGGTGGAACTGTTGAAGAGCGCAGTCGAGCGCTTGCCATTGCTGGTGGATCAAGGCGAGGGCGACGAGTTCCTTCAGGACCAGTTGAAACCGCAATTGCTTCGCGCGGCTTGCGAGGCGGCGGCCCATCCGCTGCGACTGAATTTACGCCCTGGCTACGACCATAGCTATTACTTCATAAGCAATTTTATCGGAGAGCATATCGCGCACCACGCAGGAGCATTGCGCTGACTGGTCGACCACAGAGTGCCTTGGCGTTTTGATCGAGCGGGTAGTGGCGACCGTTTTACGATATGTGGGTGCCACTACTCGTTGACGGGATTGATGCTGTTGAGGTGCAGCAGCGGACCCGCTGCCATTTCAATCGGCATGCTGGCCCGGCTGACTGATCCTGTTCGATGTGTGGCCTGATCAATGAAAAAGGCGCACCAGCTCACGCCTTCGGCACACGCGCGGAGATGCCTCGGAGAAAGTTCTGGAGTTCCGGCGAACCACAATAAGCGACATTAAAGCGAAACCAGACGCTGTCCGTGGATGGCGAGAGCATAAATAAATCACCTCCGACGAGGGCAATCTTTGCCGCCCTGGCTTCTGCTGTGACCAGTTCCGCATTGAACTGGGCGGTTGGCTGGATTCGCCATCCGGCACTGACGAAGAGTCCACCGCGGGGCGTGGCGAGAGGGGTTATGCCGACTTCGGACAGAAACGAAAGAAATTGCTCGCGGTCGTTTGCGAGGCGCATCCGCAGTCGATCGATATAACGGCGGTGGCCCGGATCTGCCAAGACCTCATATATGCATCGCTCATTCAATTCCGATGTCGTCAGGCCGGATGCCATCTTCGTCCGGACGATACCGGAAACCAGATGATCAGGGCAAAGAATGAACCCTGTTCGCAAGGATGGGGCGATAGTCTTGGAGAAGCCGCCCAGGCAGATCACTCGATTCAACCCATCCAGTGATGTCAAGGAGGGGTCCGAAGGCGAAGCGAGATCGCGATAGATATCGTCTTCGACGATGAGGAAATCGTATTGCTCGGCCAACGCGATGACCCGGTAGGCCTGCGAAGCCGGCAAAGTGGACGAAAGTGGATTCTGCAAGACCGAACTGAGAAAAATCGCCTTGGGCCGGTGCTCCGCGGCCATCGCGGCCAGCTTATCGACGTGCAGTCCATCCGCTCCCCGAGGAACACCAAGCATGCGCACGCCGTGGCTGCGCAGAAGATGGTTGGTGTTGAAGTAACCGGGCTCTTCGACAAATACCGTGTCACCTGGCTGCAGAATGGTTCGGACGACAAGGTCGAGACCGTGCGATACCCCGTTCGTGAGGATGATCTGCTCCGGCGAGACAGGGCAGAATCGCTCGGTAAATCCGCGGGCGAGCAATTGGCGGAGGCGCTGGAAGCCGAGCGGATGACCGTAGCCGACCAGACGCTCAGCGGGCATCTTGATGGCCTGCCTGACCGCTTGTAATAGCGTGCTCTCGCTACACCACTCCGGCGGAAGCACGCCGGAACCAACCGGCTGCAGGTCCGGGTCCTGGTTCCACACCAGCACCGGCAACCATGAGCCGGAGGCCGCTTCCTTTCTTTTCGGCGGCTCATCCAGCAATGCTGTCACGTGCGCGGCGCGCGAAGTGACAAAGTACCCGGAGCCGGGCCGCGAACTCAGTACGCCCCGGGAGACCAGCACATCGTATGCCTCAGCCACTGTAAAGGTGCTGACGTCAAGGGATTTTGCAAGCTCCCGAACTGACGGTGTCTTCGTTCCCGGACGGAGCCGGCCCGAGTCGACCAAGGCGTCGAGGCTGGCAACGATCTGCTTGACAAGGCTCACACCTCGTTGACGCTCGATCCGCAGTAGTTCGAGCAGCGTCCATTCACGTCTAGGCGAGGATGCGATGGACAATGTTGTCGCTTCACAGTCGTTGGCCGAGATCTTGTTGTTCGCAGGTACGTGTGCCGCCGATGGTGGTGCGTAAGCAATCATGGGAGTCTCCGACTGTAGTTTTGTTATGCAGTTCAACTGCGATGCCTCCAGCTGAAATTGCATCTTGAGGAGATTCTATCGACGGCTAGCCCATTGAAACAGGGGGATAAAAATACGCTCCGTTTCACAATTGGAACGCTCGGTATGGTCGGGTTCCCTCACGCCGACCTCATATGCAGACAGGCCTGGCGGACTCGGCCGGTGAACCCAACGCATCTACGGCTGTGCGAACGGCGGCGCCGCGAATGAATCACAAACGGCAAATGTGCCATGCGGAAACGCGCAAGGGCTGATATCCGAGCGATGGTGAAAAGGTGAAACGCGTTGCCCGGCAACCCGAATGCGGCGGTCGTATTGGTCGCTCCAGAAGCAAGGTATGGTCGAGAATGGTCGGGCCTGCGCACGGCCGGCCAACAGGTTCTTCGCAGCGTGCATTCCGTGGTCCGCCGCGATGAGCCATTGCTCTGCCCGCATGACGCCGCCCCACCATTCGTTCGTCCACGCCACGCCATCGCCGGCAGCGTATACCGCTTCTGGTCCTGCATTGGGCGTCCCGTCACGCAGAATCCCATCGTGAGCCTCAAGCCGCAATCCGCTAGCCACTCCTTATTCGGCAACACGCCAATGCCAACCACCACGATATCGGCTGGCAGTTCCCGGCCATCCGCCAGCCAGACTGATTGAACGCGGCTTTCTCCGCCGAAGCCAGTCACGCGTGCATTACACACCAGACCGACACCGAACTCCTTGTGCAACTGGCCCAACGCAAGGCCCAAGCCGCGCACAGACTGCACGGGACATCGCAGTCTCGGCGATTTTCAACAGGACCACCTGCGCGCCACTCGCCGCAGCACTCGAAGCCACCTCGGATCCGATGAAGCCTGCACCGATGATCACCACTCTGACGCCAGGCAGAATCTTCTCATTGATGGCCAGGGCGTCGTCAATCGTACGCAGTGTGTAAATGCCCGGCCGCGACTGGTCTATGTCGAGTTTCTCTTGCCCGGCAGTTGCTTCTTGCTAGTGACAGCCCCATGCGTTTTGGTGCACGTCCACTGTGCAGATCTTTCGGCCTGCACGTTCAATGGCCCGATCCGAAACGTTTGAGAAAAGAAGATCGTACTGAACATGTTCGTGACGACTTTGATTGTGCAGCATGCACAAAATCGCTTCAACGTGATAGCGCCCGTGGCGCAATCAGAGCGACAGTCCGAGGAAAAGAACATGGCAGATCTGTCTTACGTCAACATCTTCACCCGCGATATCGTGGCGCTCAGCGCTTTCTACCAGCAGGTGTTCGGCTTCCAGGAAATCGAATCGATCCGGTCGCCAATCTTCCGCGGGCTCGACACCGGAAAGAGCTGCATTGGCTTCAATGCGCATGAGGCATACGAATTACTGCAACTCGCGCAGTTCAGCGAAACCAGCGGTATCAAGTTTCTGCTTAACTTCGACGTCGATACGAAAGAGGCCGTGGACAAGCTGGTGCCCGTGGCGATCGCGGCTGGCGCCACGCTGATCAAAGCGCCATATGAAACCTACTATCACTGGTATCAGGCGGTTCTGCTCGACCCGGAACGTAACGTATTCCGAATCAATAATGTCCTGCTCTGAGCATCTGGAGGAGCGATGAAATCATCGGAGACGTTTGAAGTCGAGGTGCGCGGCATCCGGATTGAAGCGGAAACCGTGCGCTCGTTCGAGCTTTGGCCGGTTAGCGGGGAGCTGCCGCCATTTACAGCCGGCGCGCATATTGACGTGCATCTCTCACACGGCATGACAAGGCAATACTCACTGACAAACTCGCTTGAGCGCCACCGGTACGTGATCGCCGTCCAGCGCGATCCAGGCGGCGCCGGCGGTTCAATGTCCATGCACGATTCCGTGGCGCTCGGCAGCCGCCTGATCGTGAGTGCGCCGCGCAATTACTTTCCGCTGAATGAGGCAGCGGTGCACTCGGTTCTCATCGCCGGAGGAATTGGCGTAACGCCTTTGCTGGCGATGGTCCGGCGGCTGTGCCAACTTGGACTCAGTTGGGACTTTTATTACTGCGCCCGTGTGCCAGCCAGGGCTGCGTTCCTGAGTGAATTAAAGGAGCTGGCAGCAACCACTTACCCAGATCGCGCACTCCATTGTGTTTTCGACGGCGAAGCGGGGGTGACGTCCCTGAATCTGGGCGATGTCCGGGCCGCGCACCGACCGGATTCGGACTTCTACTGCTGCGGCCCGGCGCCGTTGATGGATGCCTTTTCGACGACGTTTGCCAGCTTGCCGCCGGAGCGGGTTCACCTCGAGTACTTCAAGGCGCCAGTTGCTGACACCCTGGGCGAGGCCGAGGGGGCGTTCACTGTCACGCTGTCAAGGCAAGGCAAGACCCTGGTGGTGCCGCCAAACCGTTCGATTCTCGAAGTGCTGAGGGAGAACGGGGTACCCATGCTGTCTTCTTGCCGGCAAGGCATTTGCGGGACGTGTGAAACCAGGGTGGTCGAAGGCGTGCCTGACCATCGAGATCACGTGCTGACGCCGGCGGAGCGCGCATCGAACCAGACCATGATGATCTGCGTGTCACGGTGCAAGGGCGAAGCGTTGACTCTGGATATTTAGAGCGACGGCTGTGAGGCAAAAGCAACTTGTGGCGAGTGCAAGGGTGTAAGCCGATTGATTGAAGGCATCGCCTATTTTCATTTGATGAGAGAACAATCGATATGACGAATCTTGCGGATATCAAAATTAACGTCGAAAAGGGCGAAAAGCCGGAGCTTTTCACCGCGATGCGCAAATACTGGCACGCCGTCGCCTATTCGGGCCAGCTGAAGGACAAACCACTCGGTGTCACGCTGTTGGGCGAGTCGGTGGTCATTGCGCGGCTCAATGGCGAAATCCGCGCGATGCATGGACGGTGTCCGCACAAAGGCACGGCGCTCGCACTGGGTGACGTCGTGGATGGCAAGATCGAATGCCCGTACCACGGCTGGCAATTCGACGGCGGCGGAAAGTGCGTCCGGGTTCCGGCGCGAGAAGAGCTGACCGAAGGCATGAATGTCTCGATCGATTGCTACTACGCGGCCGAGCATGTCGGGATCATCTGGGTGGCACTCGAAAAGCCGATCGCACCGCTGCCGGATTTCCCGGAACTGAGCGATCCAAGCTTTCGCATCCAGCAGGGACCGAGTTACGAATGGGCGACCAGCGCGCCGCGCCGCCTCGAAAATTTCGTCGACTTCGCCCATTTTCCCTACGTGCACGACGGCACCATCGGCGCCCGCGACAACCCCGCCGTGGAGACGGTCAAGGTCTGGCGCGAAGGCCACGTGTTGCGCTTCGACCGTAGCGGCTATCTGCCGCCTAATCCCGACCTTTACAAGTTCCTGTTCCCCGTACGGGAAACGGATAGGGTGACGCCGGTCAACGCATATCACATCTTCTTGCCGGCGACGGTGCACGCGAGTTTCCGCATGCCGAACGACAAGCGGTACGTGCTTTTCATGAGCGCATCGCCGGTTACAGAGGACCTTACTCGCATCTTCTGGTGGCAGGCGCGGGACTTCCGCACGGAGCCGATGGAGGATCGGTTCTTCATTGAACTGGAAGACACGATCCTCGGCGAGGACAAGGCCATCATCGAGTCGCAGCGGCCGAAGTGGTTCAGCTTCAACGGGGAAAACCGGGACGATCGCGAGACTCCGGTACGCGGCTCAGACATCGTTTCGATCGAGTACCGCCGGTGGCTGTTCGAGAACTTCACTGCATCGCAGAAGAGCTGACGCGCGGAACTCAGCCTGTCGAGAAACTCTGCTTGCGCATCGGCGCAAGCAACCCGGATGGCGGCGCCAGTGGGCGCAGGCACGCCGTGCGCCCACTACGCTCGCGTCCGCACATATCAAGGAGACAAGAAGTGACTGTTGGGAACGTAAAAGAAGTCCCGGTTCTGACCCGGGAAAACGAATTGGATGTCGAGGGTGAGGCGAGGGTATATCGTTCGCTTCGCCACTTCTGGCATGTCGTCGCTTACTCGCACGAGGTCACCGACAAGCCTGTCGGTTTTACCCTGCTGGAGAAGGACATCGTGATCGTGCGGCTCAACGGCGAAATCTCGGTATTCGACGATATTTGTCCGCACCGCGGCACGCGGCTTTCTCTCGGGCATGTCCGTGATGGCTGCCGTCTGGAGTGCCCGTATCACGGCTGGCAATTCGACCAGGAGGGCGAGCTGACGCTCGCGCCGCAGCGTCCCGACCTTGCCGGGCAGTTGCGCGCCCGAACCCGCAAGTACCTGTCGGTCGAGAAGTACGGCATGGTATGGGCTTGCCTTGAAGACAAGCCGCATTTCCCGCTGCCGGACTATCCGGTCTGGGATAACCCCGAATTTCACTACGTGGCCGTCTCGCCGGCGGAAGACTGGGACTGCAGCGCACCTCGCCGTGTGGAGAACTACACCGACTACTCGCACTTCGCGATCCTTCACGATGGCTTTCTCGCGGACCGTACCGTTCCGCAGGTGCCGCCGCACGACGTATTCCGCAACGGCAACAAGCTCGAGAACGTCCAGGGAGAAGGCGCGTGGGTGCAGGTGCCGATCGACTCGGCAGCATGGGGCGGGAAAGACAAGCCGGCCGATCCATATCTGCGCATGTACTTCAAATGGCGTGTGTTCATGCCGCTAACCTGCGTGTACGACATCTCGTTCCAGGACGGGAACAGATACCACCTGCTGTTCCACCCGACGCCAATGGGGCCCAGGAAGACCCGCAACTTCACTGTCTCGCACCGCGATTTCGGCGACAAGTCCAAGGTGAATGAAGAACTCGGCGACTTCGTCAAGCTCATCTACGACCAGGACAGATGGGTTGTTGAGTCGCAGCGTCCAGAGGAACTGCCGGAAGATCTGACCAAGGAGATGCACGTCAAGGGCGTCGACAAGTATTCGGTCGAATACCGCATGTGGCTGCTCGAACTCGCAAGAGAACTGACCAAGCCGGTGATCCACCTCCATCAGGAGAGTGTCAAATGAGAGTCGAAGTTGACATGAAGAAGTGCATCTGCGCGGGCATGTGCGTTTCCCTCGCGCCGACCCTTTTCGATCTCGACGGGAACTCGCGCCTGATGGTGATAAGGAGCGAGTGCAGCAGCCCCGGCGATATCAAGGAAGCGCAAGACGCGATGGCGTGCTGCCCGGTCGAGGCCATTCGCCTGACGGACTTGTGCCGCACTGAGTAACGAAACAGCAGGAGGCACCATGCAGAATGCGATCAAGTCAACGAGCCGGCGGGTAGCTATCGTCGGCGGCGGCCTCGCCGCACTGCGCTGTACCGAAGAACTAAGGCGGGGAGGGCATGACGGCAGGATCGCGATCGTGACGGCGGAACCGCACTTGCCGTATGACCGGCCGCCGCTCTCGAAGGATGTGCTGCTTGGGGCGAAGGAGTTCGACGAAGTTCAGTATAGGGACGACGCGTTTTATCGCGACCACCAGGTGGACATGTACCTGTCCCACCCGGCGACCGAGTTGCGCATCCTCGAACGTGAGGTGGTGGCGAACGGGTCCGCGATTGCTTTCGACGACTTGCTTATCTGCACGGGTGCCTCCCCACGTTCCTTTCCCTTGAAGTCGAATTGCGACGGAATCTACACGCTCGGCCGCATCGAGGACACGCTCAGGCTTCGCGCGGCGCTCCGGAACGGAGCGCCGCGGGTGGTAATCCTGGGGGCCGGCTTCATCGGGGCGGAAGTCGCGTCGTGCGCGCGCTCCCTTGGACTGGAAACGACCATCGTCAACCTGGCAGCCACTCCGCTGGAGCGTGCCGTCGGACCGGAGATGGGTGGAATGTTGTCCGCGCTGCACGCAGACCATGGTGTGAGATTGCTCTGTAGTGTGTCCATCGCGGAGATCTTCGGCGATGGGCGCGTCGAGGAATTGCTGCTCACTAACGGCGAGCGTATCGCGTGCGACATCCTGGTCATCGGCATTGGCTCGACACCGAATATCGGCTGGCTCGAAGGTTCGGGCCTTGAGCTCGCGAATGGCATCGTGTGCGATGCAGCGCTATCGGCGGGACCTCCGGGCATTTACGCGGCGGGTGACGTGGCCTGGTGGCCGAACGGCCTGTTCGGACGCGGTATGCGTTGCGAGCAGTGGACCAATGCCGCCGAGCAAGGCCGCCACGTCGCGCGAAACATTCTGGCAGGTCATAAAGGCAGGACCCCTTTCGTCGGCAGCAACTACTTCTGGTCGGATCAATATGGACAGCGCATCCAGTTTGCTGGCTCGGAAGTCGCGGACGAGGTGAAGATCGTCAAGGGTTCGTACGGGGAAGGACGTTTCCTTGCCTACTACCGGAAGGGCGACCAACTGTGCGGCGCGCTGGCACTGAACGAACCTAAAAGCCTGATGCTGGCCAAGCAGCAGATCGAGAGGCGGACCCGTTGGGACTTCGCACTCGAAGCCATGAGCCATTGTGTCCCGTAGGGATGGTGTCCAAACATGGCTTACGACGTCAGGGCAACGAGGTGAAATCATTTAATTAGGTATTCATATTATCCAGGGGCGCCGCCTCTCCGTGTCGGTGAACGGTTTGCAGCATCGATTTTCGACTGTGTTGCTGCCGCTCTCTGCACAGTGGTCCTACCCGACAAGGACGGTATGCAGACAAATCGCCTTGCCGTCCATGTCCGCCGCGCGCAACCCTCCGTACGATCATTCCATCGCCTCCGTGTAGGGCGATTATTCCGAAACAGGCACTCTGCGCCGCCGGCCTTACGTCATACAGGCCACGGGCGCAGCGCGCTACTGGAGACACCCACAATGCAGAAAAGCAGCGGACCCGCCCTTGGGTCCTACTGGATGCCGTTCACCGCGAACCGCGACTTCAAGCAGCATCCACGCATGCTGGTGTCGGCGGAAGGCATGTACTACAAGGACATCGACGGCAAGCCGGTGCTCGACGCCACGGCGGGCTTGTGGTGCGTGCCACTGGGCCACCGTCAGCCGAAGATCGTCAAGGCCGTGCAGGAAGCCGTGTCCACGCTCGACTATGGTCCGTCGTTCCAGGTGGGTCATCCGGCCGTGTTCGAGCTCGCCGAACGCCTGATCGACTACAGCGGCAATCGCTTCGGCCAGGTCTTCTTCACCAACTCAGGCTCGGAGTCCGTCGATACCGCGCTTAAGATTGCCATCGGCTATCACCGCGCCTGCGGCGACGCGACGCGTACCCGCCTGATCGGTCGCGAGCGCGGCTATCACGGCGTCGGCTTCGGCGGCATCTCGGTTGGCGGGATCTCCGCCAATCGCAGGGGCTTCGGCTCGCTGCTGACTGGCGTGGACCATCTGCCGCACACCTACAACCTCGAGCACAACGCTTACACGCGCGGCGAGCCGACGTGGGGCTCGCATCTGGCCGAGGATCTCGAGCGCATCGTTGCGCTGCACGACGCTTCCACTATCGCCGCCGTGATCGTGGAGCCGGTGGCGGGTTCGACCGGCGTGCTGGTGCCGCCAAAAGGCTACCTGAAACGGCTGCGGGAGATCTGCACTGCGCACGGCATTCTGCTGATCTTCGATGAGGTCATCACCGGCTTCGGCCGCCTCACCACCCCGTTTGCAGCCGACTACTTCGATGTCGAGCCCGACATGATCACTTCGGCCAAGGGTCTCACCAACGGCGTGGTGCCGATGGGCGCGGTGTTCGTCAAGTCGCACGTGCACGACGCCTTCATGCACGGCCCCGACGGCATCGAACTGTTCCATGGCTATACCTACTCGGGGCATCCGCTGGCCTGCGCAGCGGGCCTCGCTTCGCTCGATATTTTTGCGGAGTGCGACGTGCTGGCGCATGCCCGTGGCATTGCCGGCTATTGGGAGGACGCGGTGCACGCGCTAAAGGGACTGCCGCACGTGAAGGACCTCCGCAATCTCGGCCTGATCGCGGCGATCGAGCTGGATTCGATCCCGGGCCGAATCGGCGCGCGTGCCTTCGATGCGTTCAGGCGCGCCTTTGCCGACGGCCTGTTGATCCGCGTCACGGGCGACACCATCGCGCTGTCGCCGCCGCTGATACTCGAGAAGACGCACATCGACGAAATGTTCGAAAAGATCGCCGCGATCCTGCGCGCGCTGGACTGAGCGACGCACAACGCGAACGCGCCCTATTCCTGAATCGAGGCACACATGACTACCCTGGAAACTATTTCGCACTTTATCAACGGCCGGCGCACTGCCAGCCTGCGCAATGCCGAGACACAGGCCGTGTTCAACCCGGCGCTTGGCGAGGCCGTGGCGCAGGTGGCCATGGGCTCGGCAGAGGATATCCATGCCGCGGTCGGCGCAGCGGCCGCCGCCTTTCCGGCATGGTCGGCCCGTCCGCCGCTGGCCCGTGCGCGCATTCTGGCGAAGTACCTGCAACTGATGCAGCAGCACACCGATACGCTTGCGCAGATGCTGACGCGCGAACATGGCAAGACGCTGGACGACGCCCGAGGTGAAGTGGCGCGCGGGCTCGAGGTGGTCGAGTTCGCGGTGGGCATCCCGCATCTGCTGAAGGGCGAGTTCAGTGACCAGATTTCTCGCGGCATCGACGCCTGGTCGATTCGTCAACCGCTGGGTGTGGTGGCCGGTATCACACCGTTCAACTTCCCGGCGATGGTGCCGATGTGGATGTTCCCGATCGCGCTGGCTTGCGGTAACACCTTCGTGCTGAAGCCCTCTGAGCGCGATCCGTCGTGCTCGCTGTTGCACGCCGAGCTGCTGAAGGAAGCGGGCCTGCCCGACGGTGTCTTCAACGTCGTGCAGGGCGACAAGGCCGTGGTCGACGCGTTGTTGGACCACCCCGAGGTGCAGGCGGTCAGCTTCGTCGGCTCGACTCCCATCGCCGAATACGTGTATGCCCGCGCCAGCGCGAATGGCAAGCGGGCGCAGGCGCTGGGCGGCGCGAAGAACCACCTCGTCGTGATGCCGGATGCCGATATGGCCATGGCGACCGACGCGCTGATCGGCGCGGCCTTCGGTTCTGCGGGGGAGCGCTGCATGGCGATCTCGGTGGCGGTGGCAGTCGGTGATGTCGGCGATCGTCTGGTGGCTGCGTTGGCCGAGCGTACCCGCGCGCTGAAGGTCGACGACGGCACCGCGCCCGGCGCAGAGATGGGCCCAGTGATCACGGCGGCGGCGAGAGAGCGAATCGAGTCGCTGATCGGTGCTGGTGTCGCTGACGGCGCCACGCTGGTGGTGGACGGGCGCGATTACCGCGTGCCGGGACGTGAAAGCGGCTTTTTCGTCGGCGGCACGCTGTTCGACCACGTGACGCCCGAGATGACGGTCTACCGCGAGGAAATCTTCGGGCCGGTCCTGTGCGTGGTGCGCGTGCCGAATGTGGCAGCAGCCGTCGAGCTTATCAACGCCCACGAGTACGGCAATGGTGTGGCTGTGTTCACACGCGACGGCGGCGTGGCGCGCGAGTTCACGCGGCAGGTGCAGATTGGCATGGTCGGTGTGAATGTGCCGGTGCCGGTGCCGATGGCGTTCAACAGCTTCGGCGGCTGGAAGCGCAGCCTGTTCGGCGACCACCACATCTACGGACCGGAGGGTGTGCGCTTCTACACGCGTCACAAGGCCGTGATGCAACGGTGGCCGGACACCATCGCCGCTGGCGCCGAGTTCGCGTTTCCTCAGCATAACTGAGCACTGCCGTCAGACCGGGAGCCTGAAATGAGCGTACTGATTCGAGGCGGCGTGGTCGTCAATGCCGACGGCGAGACACGTGCTGACGTGCTGTGCGAAAAAGGCAGGATCGTGGCCGTCGGCACGGGCCTCGCGGCGGGAGCCGATACCGAGGTGATCGACGCCGGCGGCCAGTACGTGATGCCCGGCGGCATCGACCCACATACGCACATGCAGCTGCCGTTCATGGGCACCGTGACCGCCGACGACTTTTTCACCGGCACCGCCGCGGGGCTGGCGGGCGGTACCACCACCATCATGGACTTCGTGATTCCGTCCCCGCAGGAATCGCTGATGGGGGCATTCAAAAAGTGGCGCGGATGGGCCGAACAGGCCTGTAGCGATTACACCTTTCACGTCGCCGTGACGTGGTGGGACGAATCGGTACACGCCGACATGGGGACGCTCGTCAATCAGCACGGCGTCAACAGCTTCAAGCACTTCATGGCGTACAAGAACGCCATCATGGCGGACGACGAGATATTGGTGAAGAGCTTCCGCCGCGCGCTTGAACTCGGCGCGGTGCCAACGGTTCATGCCGAGAACGGGGAGTTGGTCTTCCAGTTGCAGCAGGAACTGTTGCAGGCCGGTGTGACAGGCCCGCAGGCGCATCCGCTGTCGCGCCCACCTGTGGTGGAGGCCGAGGCAGTGCAGCGCGCGATCGCTATCGCCAACGTCATGAATCCCCCTCTCTATATCGTGCACGTGTCGTGCGCCGAGTCGGTGGAAGCAATCGCGCTGGCCCGCTCGCGCGGCCAGCGGGTGTTCGGTGAGGCATTGGCCGGACATCTGGTGATCGACGACTCTGTGTACAAGCACCCTGACTTCGACTTCGCCGCCGGCCACGTGATGAGCCCGCCGTTCCGTTCGAAGGCGCACCAGGCTGCGTTGTGGAACGGTTTGCAGGCCGGCAGCCTGCATACCACCGCGACCGACCACTGTACCTTTTGCGCCGAGCAGAAAGCGACGGGACGCGACGACTTCACGCGGATACCCAACGGCTGCGGCGGGGTCGAGGACCGCATGTCGGTGATCTGGGACACGGGCGTCAACGGCGGGCGCCTGACCCCTTCGGAGTTTGTCAAGGTCACGTCGGCCAATGTCGCGCAAATCTTCAACATGTATCCGCGCAAGGGCGCCATCGCCGTCGGCGCCGATGCCGACGTGGTGGTGTGGGACCCAGAGGCTACGCGCACGATCTCGGCACGCACGCAGCACGCGAGGGGTGGATTCAATGTGTTCGAGGGCCGCGTCGTACGCGGTAATCCAAGTCATACGGTGAGCAACGGCAAGGTGGTCTACGCGCAGGGCGACCTGCGCGCGGTGAAGGGGGCCGGGCGCTACGTCGAACGCAAGCCGTTCGGCCCGATATTCGACGCGTTGCAACGCAAGCGGCAGTCGGCCGCCTGACGGTGTTGTGGTTTGTGCGCCGTACACAGAGACGCACACTTTTGAAGACATGCAGGGAGGGACAGTATGCTTTCCAGAGCCGAGGCAATTGCGTTAGACCAGGTGAGCGCGGGCGAACTGCACCAGCTAATGCGCAGGGCGTGCCGTGTGCGCGAGAAAGCGTGGGGCGCAACGGTAACCTATTCCCGCAAGGTGTTCATTCCGCTGACCAACCTGTGCCGGGACAAGTGCGGGTACTGCACGTTCGCGCGCCAGCCTGATGAACCGGGCGCAGGCTACCTGGCTCCGGATCAGGTCATGGCGATTGCGCGCCGAGGCGAGGCTCTCGGATGCAAGGAGGCGCTGTTCTCGCTCGGCGAGAAGCCCGAGCTGGTATATCCGCAGGCCCGCGCGGTGCTCGATGCGCTCGGCTACGCCACTACCATGGACTATGTCATTGCGATGAGCGAGCGGATTTTGGCGGAGACCTCGCTGATTCCGCACGTCAACGCCGGCACGCTGACGCGTGCCGAGATCGTCAGGCTCAAGGCGGTGTGCGGCAGCGTCGGTCTGATGCTGGAAAACGTTAGCCGCCGGCTGGTGCAGCGGGGCATGGCGCACTACGCCTGTCCCGACAAGGTGCCGGTGCAGCGTCTGCGCACGCTCGACATGGCTGGTGTGGAGCGGATCGCGACCACCACCGGGATTCTGATCGGCATCGGTGAAACATGGGTCGAACGGATCGATAGCCTGCTCGCGATTGCCGAACTGCATACGCGCCACGGGCATATCCAGGAAGTCATCGTGCAGAACTTTCGCGCCAAGCCAGGCACGATGATGGCGACATGGAATGAGCCCGGCCACGAAGACATGCTGCGCACGCTGGCGGTAGCGCGGCTGCTCCTGCCGGCTGATATCTCTCTGCAGGCTCCGCCCAACCTGGCCGAAGCCTTCGAGGACTATCTTGATTCCGGCATTAATGACTGGGGGGGCATCTCGCCGGTGACGGCCGATTACATCAACCCCGAGCGTGCCTGGCCGGCCATCCATGATGTCGCGCGCCGCAGCCACGGCCGCGGTCTCGGGCTCGCCGAGCGGCTGACGGTCTATCCGCGCTATCTGTGCCAGCCGGACTTCGTCGGGGCCGCGCCCGCGCGGGCACTGGGTTGCCAGGCGCGCCCCGACGGGCTTGCACTGCATCAGTACGAAGCCATGCCAATGGCGGCTTCCGTGGAGTGCGCGGCATGAATGCGATGACCGATCGTGACTGGCTGGATTTCCTGGCCGCCCGTCGCAACGGCGACGACCCGTCTGCACTATTGAGCGCGGCGTCCGCCCCTGTGCGTTTCATTCTGTCGCGCCATCTGGAAGGCGCGGAGATTTCCCGCGACGAAGGACGAGTCCTGTTTGAGGCCGATGGCGAAGACCTCAAGGCGGTGGTCGCCACCGCCGACCATGTACGGCGCGAGCGCGTTGGCGACGTCGTCAGCTTTGTGGTCACCCGCAATATCAACTTCACCAACGTCTGCTACATGGGGTGCCGCTTCTGCGGCTTTGCCAAGCGGCGCGAGGAGGAGGGCGCGGAACTGCTGTCGATGGACGAAGTGGCAAGGCGCGCGGATGTGGCCAGGCAGCGCGGCGCCACCGAGGTCTGTATCCAGGGCGGACTGCATCCGGACCTGACGGATCACCATTATCTCGACATCCTCGCCGCGATCAAGGCGCGAGTGCCCGAGATGCATATCCACGCATTCTCGCCGTTCGAGATATGGTACGGCTCGAAAAAGCGCCGCCAGGCGGCCGCCGACTACCTGCGCGAGCTTAAGGCCGCCGGTTTGGGTTCTATTCCAGGAACGGCGGCGGAGATTCTCGATACCGATGTGCGCCGTCAGCTGACGCGCAACAAGCTGTCCGCCCAGGCGTGGGTGGAAATCGTTCGTGCCGCGCATGGCGTGGGCCTGCGCAGTACGTCGACCATGATGTACGGGCACGTGGATGGGCCCGGCCATTGGGCCGCGCATATCGACCTGCTGCGCAGCATCCAGAAGGAGACTGGGGGCTTCACCGAATTTGTGCCACTGGGCTTCGTGCACAGCGAGGCGCCGCTGTACATGGAACACGAGATCCCTGGCGTGCGCGCCGGTGCCACGCTGGTCGAGCATATCAAGGTGCACGCGATCGCCCGCCTGATGCTGGCGGGTTGGATCGACAACATTCAGGTGTCGTGGGTCAAGCTAGGACCGCAGACGGGGCAGGCGCTGCTCGCTGCCGGCGCCAACGACTTTGGCGGCACGCTGATGGACGAATCGATCTCCCGGTCGGCGGGCGCGTCGTTCGGGGAGGAAATCACGGCGGCGGAGATGGTGAGCATTATCCGCGACGCCGGGCGCGAGCCGGTGCGCCGCAGCACGCTGTACGTCCCACTTGAGCGCTACGTCGACCATGATCCGGTGGCGCTGCCGCCGCTGAAGGCGCGTGCCTATGATCCGATCCGGTTTTTGCGCAACCGGCCGCAGGCAGGATGCGACAACCAGGAGCTCGCTCATGCCTGACACCGGCTATCCCGCTCGCATCGTACTGCTGGCCGGCGGCGTGGGCGGCGCCCGCATGGCCCTCGGGCTGAACGCCGAACTTGCAGCCGGCAGCCTGAGCATCGTCGCCAATATCGGCGACGACGAGGATTTCTACGGGCTGCGTGTCTGTCCGGACCTCGACACCCTGCTCTATACGCTGAGCGGCAAGGTCGATCCGACGCAGGGCTGGGGCGTGGAGGGGGACACCACCCGCGCCCTCGGTGTGCTCGGTGAACTGGGCGCGCCGGTGTGGATGAAGCTGGGCGACGCAGATATGGGCCTGCATGTCTGGCGCACATGGCGACTCGCGTTGGGCGAGAGCCTGACCAGCGTGATGGCCGAGGCTAGTGCCCGCTTCGGCGTGCCGGGCTATCTGTTGCCGGCCTGTGACGCTCCTGTACCGACGGAAATCGTCTGCGATGAGGGCCCGCTGCGCTTTCAGCAATGGTTCGTCGCCCACCGCGCTGCGCCGCCCGTGCGCGAGGTGCGTTACTGCGGTGCGGAGGACCGCTGCGCAACACCCGAGGTCCTGCGCGCGATTGAGCAGGCGGACCTCATCGTGATCGCCCCTTCCAATCCGCTGCTGTCGATCGAACCGATGCTCGCACTCGGCGGCTTGCGCGAGGCCCTGCAGACCTCGGGAGCGCCCTGCGTCGCCGTGTCGCCGTTGATCGGTGGCAAGGCCGTCAAGGGGCCGCTGGACCGGATGCTGGATGACATGGGCCTGCCGGGCGGCAACGCCGGCATCGCGGAGCGCTATGAGGGTTTGCTCCACGGGCTGGTGATCCATACCGACGACGCGGCCGATAGCGCAGGCTTGCAGGCGCGGGGACTGGCGGTGCTCAGCGCCGAAACCCGGATTTCGTCTTGTCCGGCTTCAGTCAGGCTTGCCCGCACCCTGTTGGCATGGGTGCGCGATGGCCTTCCCGCGCGCCAGAGCATCCATGGGGAGATGCAAAAGGAGGTCACGATATGAAGACGCTTCTCGCCATTCCGATGAAAGCGCCAGCGCGCGCCAAGACGCGCCTCGCCCCCGCGATGGACGACAGCCAGCGCGCGCAGCTCGCGGTGCGGCTGTTCGAACGCACTCTGGCGTTCTTCCGCCGCAATTGGCCGGATTTCGACGTGGTGGCAGTGACCGATGACGCGACACAGATCGCTCCGCTGGCTGCGCGGCACGGTGCGGGAGTGCTGCTCGAGGTGTGCGAGGCTGGCCTGAGCGCGGCGGCCAGCCTCGCCTTGCAGCACGCGTGGACTGGCGGCTATGAGCGGCTCGTGATCGTACCCGGTGACGTCCCGGTCTGGCTGCGCGCCGAGGTACGGCAGATGCTGTCGCTGTCGCAGCGCCACGGGCTCACACTCGCCGAGTCACACGACGGCGGCACCAACTTCCTTGCGCTTGCGCCACCGCAGCGTTTCACCTTTCACTACGGCCCACAGTCCGCTGCTCTGCACGCGCGTAGCGGACAGGAGTGCGGACTCAGCGTGGCGCGCTGCCAGCTGCCGTTTCTCGCACGCGATATCGATACCGCTGAGGACTGCCTCGTACTCGCCCACGCGCGCAGGTGTCGCCGTGGCCCCCGCCTCTCCGCATTCAACGGAGCGCCGCCATGAACGCGGGAAGCAACACCATGGAACTGGTCGCCTTACCTGGCATTCCGGGAGTGCGCGAAGGGGACGACGTGGGTGACCTGGTCGCCGACGCGATGGCGCGCACCGGACGCCAATGGCAGACCGGCGACATCGTCGTGATCGCTCAGAAGATCGTCTCCAAAGCGGAAGGCCGCACCCGGCGCCTCGCCGATATCTACCCATCCCACATGGCGTGGGAGTACGCGAGCGTTAGCGACAAGGATCCCCGCAAGGTTCAGGCCATGCTTGACGAGTCTGTGGACGTGGTGCGGGTGGCAAAGGTGGGGCCGGACGGCCTGATGATCACGCGCCACCGGCATGGCTGGGTCTGCGCCAACGCCGCTATCGACGAAAGCAATGTCGGTGAAGACGGCACGATGCTGCTACTGCCGGTCGACCCCGACGCCAGCGCGGCCGAGGTGGCGCGCAAGCTGGAGGCGCGCGGCGGCATCAAGCCCGGCGTGATCATCAGCGACACCTTTGGGCGGGCGTGGCGGCGCGGGCTGGTCAACGTGGCCATCGGCGCGGCCAACGTGCCGGTGATCGTCGACTGGATCGGCCGGGTGGATGCCTATGGACGCCCGCTGCAGGTTTCACAGCCGGCGTTCGCCGACGAGGTAGCAGCGGCAGCCGGACTGCTGATGGGGAAGGACAGCTTCACGCCTGTGGTGCTCGTGCGCGGGCTGAGCTGGGACATCGACAACGGCGCTCATGCCAGGCAACTGGTGCGCCCTTTGGAGGAGGACTTGTTCCAATGAACATAGCCATTCTTGGCGGTACAGGGCCGCAAGGGCAGGGGCTAGCCTTGCGGTTCGCCATGGCCGGAATCAATGTCGCGCTCGGCTCGCGCGACGGCTCGCGCAGCGCGGAAATCGCATGCGATCTCAATGCGAAGCTATTAGGATTACAGAGCTGTGCGCGCATTGATGGTTTCGAAAATAGCGACGCAGTGGCTGCTGCCGATCAGATCGTCATGCTGGCGGTGCCCTATGCTGGCCACGATGCCACGCTACGCACCGTCGCGTCTGCCCTTGACGGAAAGATACTGGTCGACCTTGTGGTGCCGCTCACGCCTGGCGACCCCAGGAGCGTCACCATGCCGCCCGAGGGTTCGGCCACCGAGGCCGCGCAGGCCCTACTGGGTGACAAGGTACGCGTGGTCGGCGGCCTGCACAACGTCTCCGCGCACACGCTCAACCATCTCGATCAGCCAATCAATTGCGATGTGCTGGTGTGTGGCAACAACATCGAAGCCGCCGAGGCAGTGATGGAGTTGGTCGGCCGTATCGGTGTCAGGACGTACTACGCCGGTCCCGCGTTAGCCGCGCGTTGCGTGGAGGCAATCACGCCGCTGTTGATTCGCCTCAATATCAGCAAGAAGGTGCCGTTCAGCCATGCCGGCATTCGCATCTGGGCGCCCGGACTACCGGCATAACTCACTTTAAGTTTTCACTCAGGAGGAACGACATGCAATTCGGCATTTGCTTCAAGGGCTTCGTGGAGCCCGACCGCGCTCGCGCGCTGGTGCGCCTCGCAGAGGCACAGGGCTTTGACTACTGCTGGTTCTATGACTCCCACATTCTGTGGCGCGAGTCGTTCGTGGCCATGGCCATGTGCATGGAGCACACCACCCGGATGCGCTTCGCGCCGTGCGTGACCAATCCCGATGTGCGCGAGTGGTCGCTTGCCGCCTCACTGTACGGCAGCCTGGCCCTGCAATCTAAAGGCCGCATCGACATCGGTTTGGGTCGCGGTGACAGTTCGCGCCGCGTGATGGGCAAGAAGCCGGCCTCGATGGATCGCGTGGCGGCCTTCACTCACGCCGTCAAGGGCATGGTGCGCGGCGACGAGGTGAAATACGAAGACGCCGAGGCGCCGGTGAAGCTCCCGTGGGCCACCGGCTACGAACTGCCGGTGTGGATCGCCGCCTACGGCCCTATCGCACTCAAGTGCGCAGGCGAGCATGGCGATGGCTTGATTCTGCAGATCGCCGATCCGGGCTTGTGCAAGTGGTTCACTGACCAGGCCGTGGCCGCAGGCAAGGATGTTGGACGTGACATGTCGAAATACCGGGTCCAGGCCGCTGCGCCCGCCTACTTCGGCGACATGGACGAGTGCATCGAGGCTACCAAATGGTTCCCGGCGATGGTCGGCAATCACGTGGCGGACATCGTGGACAAGTATGGCAAGGATTCGCACCTGGTGCCCAAGAGCCTGACCTCCTACATTGAGAAGCGTCGTGGTTACGACTACTCCAAACATGGCCAGAGCGACAACCCGTACCTCGACTTCATCACGCCGGACGTTGTTGAAAGCTTCTGCGTGCTTGGCACTCCTGAGCAGCACATCGAGAAAATCGGCAAGCTCCGTGCTGCTGGCGTGACACAGTTCAATATCTATCTCGACAACGGCGACGAGGCTCAGATCATCGAGACATACGGCGACAAGATCATTCCGGCCTTTCGCTGAGCGCCCGCCCGGAGATATTCGTTGCCTCGCGAACGCTGACGGCCAGTGACTTTTCCGACATCTGAAAGTCACTGAGCCCGCGCCTTCACGGGACGGCAAGAAGCCACTTTCCCGGCTGCAGGCACAACAAAAAAGGATGAACGATGAAGGACTTGCGCATCGACGGCGAGCGCCTGTGGCGCTCACTGATGGACCTCGCTGCGATCGGGGCCACCCCCAAGGGTGGCGTGAAACGGCTGGCGCTGACGGAACTGGATAAGCAGGGACGCGACCTCGTGGTGTCGTGGGGGCGGGCGGCTGGTCTCGCGATCACCGTCGATCGAATCGGGAATATCTTCATGCGGCGCGCCGGCACGGACCCCGACGCTCCGCCGGTAGCGTCGGGCAGCCACATCGACACCCAGCCCACCGGCGGGAAGTTCGACGGCAACTATGGCGTGCTGGCCGCGCTTGAAGTGATGCGCACCCTCGACGATGCCGATGTGAAGACCCGCGCCCCGCTCGAGGTCGCTATCTGGACAAATGAAGAGGGGTCGCGTTTCGTGCCCGTGATGATGGGGTCGGGCGTGTTCTGTGGCGCGTTTACGCTGGAGCACGCTTATGCGGCGCGCGACATCGAAGGCAAGCGCGTGCGCGACGAACTGGAAGCCATTGGCTACCTCGGTGACGAGGAGCCGGGCAAACATCCGCTCGGTGCTTACTTCGAGGCGCACATCGAGCAGGGCCCCGTACTGGAGGATGAAGGCAAGGTAATCGGCGTGGTGCCGGGCGTGTTGGGCCTGTCGTGGTACGACTGCGAGGTGAGGGGCATGGAGGCCCACGCCGGCCCAACGCCGATGGCGATTCGCAAGGATGCGTTGCAGGTGGCGACGCGCGTGATGCAGGAGGTGGTGGCCATCGCCAACCGGTATCCGCCCTATGGACGCGGCACGGTGGGCTTCGTGCAGACGTTCCCGAACAGCCGCAACGTGATTCCGGGCAGCGTCAAGTTCAGCATCGACCTGCGCAACGTGAACGATGCGCTGCTGAATCAGATGCAAGACGAGATGCTGGCTTTCATCGACCGCACGCAGTCGGAAAGCGGCCTGAGCATCGGCATCGAACGTGTGTCGTACTACCGGCCGTGCGAGTTTCATCCGCAGTGCGTCGATGCTGTGCGCAGAGCCACCGGTGCGCTGGGCTATTCGACCATAGACGTGGTCTCGGGAGCCGGTCACGATGCCGTCTACACCGCTCGCGTGGCGCCGTCGGGGATGATCTTCGTGCCGTGCAAGGACGGCATCAGCCACAACGAGATCGAAGACGCTCGCTCAGATCATCTGGAAGCCGGCTGCAACGTGCTGCTGCACTCGATGCTTGAGCGGGCCGGGCAAGTCAGTTGATACGACGGCCGGCAAGTTAGCGCGCCGGCCGACCGAGAGTCATCGCAAAGAATGCAGGGAGAGGTTGATGCTGATAGGCATACCAAGGGAGATTCGCGAAGGCGAGGCGCGCGTAGCCGCCACGCCGGAGACGGTCAAGAAGTATGTGGCGCAGGGCCACCGGGTCATCGTGCAAAGCGGCGCCGGTGTGCGTGCCAGCCTGCGCGATGCCGCTTACGAGGCAGTCGGCGCCCGCATTGGCACCGCCTCGGAGGCGATGGGCGCCGGACTTGTCCTGAAAGTCCGCGCACCCGAGCCTGCGGAACTGGCCATGATGACGCCCGGCGCCGTGCTGGTCGGCATGCTCAATCCGTTCGACATGGAGAACGAGGTCCGAATGGTCGCCGCGGGCATCATTGCCTTCGCGCTGGAAGCGGCGCCGCGCACCACGCGTGCGCAGAGCATGGACGTGCTGTCGTCGCAGGCGAATATCGCAGGCTACAAGGCCGTGCTGGTCGCCGCCCATCACTACCAGCGTTTCATGCCGATGCTCATGACCGCGGCCGGAACCGTCAAGGCCGCACGCGTGCTGATCCTCGGCGCCGGCGTGGCCGGATTGCAGGCGATCGCCACTGCGAGGCGGCTGGGCGCCGTGATCGAGGCTTCGGACGTGCGCCCTGCCGTGAAGGAGCAGATCGAATCGCTGGGTGCGAAGTTTCTGGACGTGCCGTTCCTGACCGACGAGGAGCGCGAGATCGCACAAGGTGCGGGCGGCTATGCGCGTCCGATGCCCGCGGACTGGATGCGCCGCCAGGCCGAGCTCGTGCATGAGCGCGCCAAGCAAGCCGACATCGTCATTACCACCGCGCTGATCCCTGGCCGCACGGCGCCCGTGCTGCTGCAGGAAGCGACGGTGCAGCAGATGAAGCCAGGCTCGGTTGTGGTTGATCTGGCGGCGGCGCAAGGCGGCAACTGCCCGCTGACGGTTCCCGACGAAGTGGTCGAGCGCCATGGCGTCATCCTCGTCGGCCATACCAACCTCGCGGCGATGGTGGCCGCCGACGCCTCGGCGCTGTATGCCCGCAACGTGCTCGATTTCCTCAAACTGATCCTCGACAAGGAGGGCAAGCTCGTCATCGACCGGCAGGACGACATCGTCGCCGCCTGCCTGATGACCGGGCAAGAGCAAGTCGATCTGGCCAGCTAAGGAGACTTCAATGGAATTAGTTAACCACACGGTGATCAACCTGATCATCTTCGTACTGGCGATCTACGTGGGCTACCACGTGGTCTGGACCGTGACACCGGCGTTGCATACGCCTCTGATGGCGGTCACCAATGCGATCTCGGGCATCATCATCGTCGGCGCCATGCTGGCGGCCGGCCTGACCGAAGGCAGCGTCGGACGCGTGGCGGGCACGCTGGCGGTGGCGCTCGCCGCCGTGAACGTGTTCGGTGGCTTCCTGGTGACACAGCGCATGCTCGAGATGTTCCGCAAGAAGGCAACCAAGGCGCAGCCCCAGGCCGAGCGCCAGACGCATGCAGGCGGCAAGGCTGCGGAGGCTGCACGATGAACGGACTCTCGATGAATTCGGTCACCCTGCTTTATTTGGGGGCCTCGGTCTGCTTCATCCAGGCGCTCAAGGGCTTGTCACACCCGACCACGGCTCGCAGAGGCAACGTCTTCGGCATGAGCGGCATGGCCATCGCCGCGGTGACCACGCTGCTGCTGATCGTCAAGCTCAAGAATGAGTTCCTGGCGGCGGGCACGGCTCAGTCGTCGGTTGGCTTGGGACTGATTCTGATCTTTGGTGCGCTGGTGGTGGGTGGCGGCATCGGCGCCTACGCGGCGAAGCAGGTCGAGATGACCAGGATGCCGGAGCTGGTTGCGGCGATGCACTCGCTGATCGGTCTGGCCGCCGCGTTCATCGCGGTCGCGGCGGTCGCCGAGCCGGCGGCATTCGGCATCACGCAGGCGGCCTCGCATGAAATCCCACTGGGCAATCGCATCGAACTGTTCATTGGCTGCTTTGTCGGCGCGATTACCTTCTCTGGTTCGGTAATCGCCTTTGGCAAGTTGGCCGGACGCTTCAAGTTCCGCCTGTTCCAGGGCGCACCGGTGGTGTTTGCCGGCCAGCACTGGCTGAACCTGCTGCTGGCGGTGGCGATGATCAGTTTCGGATGCCTCTTCGTCCAGTCGCAGGATTGGCTGCCGTTTCTGCTGATGCTGGCGATTGCCTTTGTGCTGGGTGTGCTGATCATTATTCCGATCGGCGGCGCAGACATGCCGGTGGTGGTGTCGATGCTGAACTCGTACTCGGGTTGGGCGGCGGCAGGCATTGGCTTCTCGTTGAACCAGCCGATGCTGATCGTTGCCGGCTCGCTGGTGGGATCAAGCGGTGCGATCCTGTCGTACATCATGTGCCGTGCGATGAACCGCTCGTTCTTCCGCGTGCTGTTGGGCGGCTTCGGCGGCGCGACCGCGGCAGCGGGCGACCAGCTACAGCGCCCGGTCAAGGCGGGCTCGGCTGATGATGCGGCTTTCCTGTTAGGCAACGCGGAAACCGTGGTCATCGTACCTGGATACGGCTTGGCGGTGGCCCGCGCGCAACATGCGCTCAAGGAACTCACCGAGATGTTGAAGGGAAAGGGCGTGAGCGTGAAGTACGCGATCCACCCGGTGGCGGGCCGCATGCCGGGCCATATGAACGTGCTGCTGGCCGAGGCTGAGGTGCCGTACGATCAGGTCTTCGAGATGGAAGACATCAACAGCGAGTTCGGCCAAGCAGACGTCGTGCTTGTGCTCGGCGCCAATGACGTGGTTAACCCGTCGGCCAAGACCGATCCCAATTCGCCCATTGCCGGCATGCCGATCCTCGAGGCCTACAAGGCCAAGACCATCATCGTGAACAAGCGCTCGATGGCTGCCGGCTACGCCGGGCTGGACAACGAACTCTTCTACATGGACAAGACCATGATGGTATTCGGCGATGCCAAGAAGGTTGTGGAAGACATGGTGAAGGCTGTGCACTGAGGCACTCGCCCCAACCGCGGAACGGATGTGCTGCCCGACTCGCGGCCCGCGCGGCAGGATAATTAAACAGGAGAAGGCGATGTCGATCGGCGTGCCGAAGGAATCAAGAACCACGAATATCGGGTGGGCCTGACGCTCGGGAGCGTGCGCGATTATGCGTGCGCGGGCATCAGGTGCTGGTGGAGGCTGGGGCCGGCGCCGCCATCGGCATGACCGACGGTGAATATGTCACAGCCGGTGCCAGCCGAGCCGAAGTTCGAAGGAAGTGTTCGCCAGCGCGGACATGATAGTCAAGGTCAAGGAACCGGAGCCTGCGGAGTGCGCGATGCTGCGCCCTGGGCAGATTATGTATACGTATCTGCGCTTGGCGCCGGATCCGGAGCAGATCGTGGCGCTAGTCGAGTCGGGGGCAATCTGCATTGCCTACGAGACCTAGGCAAGCGATCGAAGACGTCGTGGTGAGCGCTGACCTCGTGATCGGCAGCGTGCTGATTCCGGGGCGCGGCACCCAAGCTAGTCGGCCGCAGCATGATCGCGGGAATGAAAGCCGGTTCGGTAGTGGTCGGCGGGGCGATCGACCAAGGCGGCTGCTTCGAAACATCCGTCGCCACCACGCATGCGGAGTCCACCTTCGTCGTGGATGGCGTGATCCACTATTGCATGGCCAACATGCCAGGCGCGGTAGCGTGAACCTCCACGCTGGCGCTGAACAATGCCACCATCGGGCACGCCACCGCGATCGCCGACAAGGGCTGGACGCAGGCAGTGCGCGGGGACGCGCGTCTGCGCGCAGGCCTGAACGTCTGCCGAGGCCACATGACGCACGAAGCAGAAGCGCGCAATCTGGGGTATAAGCACCTACCCGGCGAGCGGGCCTTGGCGTAGCAGTAGGTGGCAGCCTCTCTGAACGCGCGCCAGAAGACTATCGTTCTCCCGCATTGCGGATCGTTCTGCTCCTGCGCAAAACTGGACTGTTTTGAGGGCGTGACGGTAGATTGTCGATACAGCACGACATGCCTGTGCCGACGGCACCGGACCCCGGGACATGCAGTAGGAACAGGCGCCGCAGTGGGGAGTGGTTTATGCAGTTGGATATGAGACTGGTCATGGCGTTCTCGCTCGTCATGCGAAGCGGGAGCCTCACGCAGGCGGAAGCCATCAGTGGCGTCTCGAAGGCGACGCTGAGCCGCCAGTTACAAGTGCTGGAGGAGGAGCTGGGCGTTACGCTGTTCAACCGGCGTGCCCGTGGCATGAGCCCGACGGAGGCGGCGCGGGCCTTTCATACGCATTGTGAGCAAATCCTGGCCGACGTCTCCGGACGACTGGAAGTCGCCCGCGAGCAACTTCAGGAGCTGGGTTCCGGCATTGGCGGCGAGCTGTCGATCAAGGCCGACAGCGAATTCAGTACCACTTTCGCCGCACATGTCACCAAGCTGTTTATGGCGCGGCATCCGAATGTGAAGCTCAACCTCGACGTTGCCGACTACCCTGGCTGCGCCAAAGCGGAGGAAATCGACGGCTACATCTGCGCCGAGCTGCCGGACATTCCGGACCTCGTCGGCAAGCTGCTTGGGCAAATCAGCTGCGGGCTATACGCCAGCCCCGCCTACCTGAAGCAGAAGGGTACCCCTGTAACGCCGATGGACCTGACGTGCCATGATTCCATCGTGATCCGGTCGACCAGCGGGAACAAGGACACCCTGATGCTGTATTCGCAAGGCGGAAGTCAACCCTACCTTCCCAAAGCCAATGTCACGACCAACGACCATTGGATCATGAAGACGTTCTGCATTGACGGATTTGGCATCGCCCTGTTGCCAGATTTCTTCGTGCAGCCGGAGTTGAGCCAACAACTGCTCGTTCCAGTATTGCCAGAGTGGAAGCCGCAACCCAGGCGCATTTACTGTGCTTATCAGAAGCAGCGCTTTGCCGGAAGAAAGCTCAGCGACTTGATCACGCTAATGGCTGATTGTATTAAGGACATCGATACCTTTTCCGGCTATGTCGGCAGAAGCTCCTCTGGCAGCACCTAGGCGGGAGTGTGGGCTCGACCGGTCGAAGCAACAGATTGAGAAATCGTTCAGTCAGCGCATCTAAATCAAATCGGGTGTCTTGCGTGAACGTTCGCTGGGCGGTCCGGCTACGGCGTTGAGTTTGGCTTCTGACGCACAAACGCCTGATGCTTAAGGCTGGGTCGGCAGTCGACGCCACCCTGATTGCCGCGCCCAGTTTGACGAAAAATGGCTCCGGCACGCGCGGTCCGGAAAGGCAATCCACGCAGAAAGGTGGCAACTGGTACTTCGGGATGAAAATGCACGTTGGCGTGGACGCCGACTCGGGCCTCGTCCATACGGTCATTGGAACGGCGGTCAATGTTCACGACTTCAACGTAGCCCAAACGTTGCTGCACGGTGAAGAAACGGATGTGTACGCGGACGCCGGTCACCAGGGTATCGAAAAGCGTAGCGAGACTGATGCGGTTCGCTGGCATGTTGCAATGCGACCGGCAAAGCGCAGGAAACTGGATCCGAGTGATTCGTTGGACGCGATCTACGATCAGATTGCACGCCTGAAAGCGGGTATTCGGGCCAAAGTCGAACGCCCGCTTAGCATCCTCAAGCGGCAGTTCGGGTACATGAAAATGCCCTATCGCGGTTTGATGAAGAACACTGCCCAGATCACCACCCTGTTTGCTTTGGGCAATTTGTGGATGGCGCGTAGCGCTTTGCGCAAAGCTTGAAACACCGGGCAAATGAAGGCCATATGTCTGGTTGGAGCGCTCCAGTGTGCGGGAAAATCTTGCAATCCGCGCATCGACCAAGATCTGAACGCCGAGGCTGCGCCTGATGTGAAAAACAACGCTTCGAAAGCGGGTTGTGCAGACCGTTCTTAACCGATTCAGCGCACAACGTCGGCGGGACCCGCGGCAAAATTTGATCACCTCCGAAAACACCCGACCAGCCGAGGGTTTGGCGCGAACAGCTGCTTCGGGTCCGATGGAATGGACCACTTCCCACGGTGACGTATGTCCGTCTCTATGTCACGCACCGCGTTGACTACTCGCTCTTGAGCCTCGGGGAAAGCTTGCTCTGCCGACTCATGGTTCCATTCATTCGGGGGTTGGAGTCTATGCCAGACATGGCGCGATGCAGATATATGCGGACTGGCTATACGTATTGATTTGTATAGATGTACGGTTTAAAAGCTTCCTGCTATCCGTATAGAGACCGCGACTTAAAGGCTGGATAGAGTTCGTTGGCAGGGAGCTACAGGTCATCCGGAAGTCACATTGGCTTTTCAGTGAACCTTGACAATTGAAGACGTTCTGTCATCACCGCGTGCTTTTGATCTTAAGACGAAATGTTGCCGCTCCCGATAGCGAGAATATTACCGTTCCTGAAAAAAGCGCAGAAATATATTACGGTATGCAGAATAATGTTCATTATAAATTGATCAGATTCAGCCGGTCCGCGACGATTCTGCGATGCCATAAGTGCGAATAGCCTGGTTTAGATATAAAAACGGGGCGTGTCGTGTTTGGCAGCGTGTTCTGTTTTCGACTCGCAGGACACTCGCTTTTCGTAAGCTAATGCAAACTAGGAATGAGACAATGTGCAACCAAGCAACGTCAATGGCCATTGGATTGTGTGCTTCCATCGTTCTGGCATGTACTTCGCAAGCGACGATGGCGCAAAGTAGCGTGACTCTTTACGGAATTTTGGATGTGAGCGTTCAGCTTACAACGCGCGCGGACGGACAGCATTCCGCAATTAATCTTCAAAACTATGGGAGCGTACCTACGATCTTTGGGTTACATGGGTCAGAGGATTTGGGCGGGGGGGTATCTGCAATATTTGAGCTCTCTCAATCATTTAGTATGACTAATGGAAAATCAGGAATCCCGGGTGATGCATTTGGGTGGCAGAGCTATGTCGGCCTCAAAGGGGGCTTTGGAACTGTGACGGCTGGACGACAGTTTTCTGTTCTCTTTGACGAGACAGTAATGTTTGATCCGACCTACTTCGCCGCATATGGTGGGCAGGCACAGCTCAATCCGCTATCGGACATTATTGTGAACAACTCGATAAAGTATCTATCGAACAGCTATGGCGGCTTCGTCTTCGAGGGGTTGATATCGACCGATGGTGTTGCAGGAAATTTCGCATCTGGGCGTACCCTGGAACTTGGAATGCAATACAGCCGCGGCCCGTTTAATATGAGTGTGGCTCTGCGGGAGAAAAATGGTTCAGAGATGGAAACCGCAGGCAGCTCGGGGAAGACTGAGAGGATCGGTGTGATTGGCGCTGCGTATAAGATCGGCCCCGCAACGCTACTCGCGGGTGTCGAGCGCACGACCGGAGATTTGTCACCTGTCAAAACGGTTATTTGGGGCGGGGGGCGCTACGATGTCACACCGGCTCTCCAATTCCGGGCTGCCGTCTATCAGACGCTTTCAAAAAATCCGCAGACTGGCGATCCAACGTTATATGTCGCAGGGGCTGTCTATTCGCTATCCGTTCGTACACAAACTTACCTGAATGTTGGGTACTCCAGGAACTCTGCTCATAGTTCTCAGACGGTTTATGAATATGGTGATGCTCCACTTAATGGAGCGAATCAGTTCGCGGTGATGTTGGGGATTACACATAAATTCTGACGGGCTCGGTCCTTTAGGGGCAGAGCTTGCGACCATACTCCCTCATCGGACGAAGGAGGAAAAAAGACCGAAATGTTCTTTCTCGCAGCAGCGGTTCGATGTTCCTGTCCAACGAATATCTATTGACGGGCAGTGCTGGTTGATTGGTGAAGATTCGACGACTGTATTGTGTAAATACGTCTTTGAGCCGGAGCATAGATGTTTGGATTCTTATCGAGAAGCGTAAGGCAAATGTTAACTACTGGAGATTAAAATGAGGCGCCTCGCTCGTCGTTCATTTTCTATTATGGTTGTTGCGCTGACATTTACATGCGTTTCTGGTTTCGCTTACGCTCAACCCAGCGCGCCCGTGCAGACTGAGTCGGCGAGCTCAGTAAAGGCGCAACGGAAGGCTGCCCGCAAGGAGGCCAGAGCGCGTAAGAACGCGGAGCTGAAGAAGCTGAAGGATGCGGGATATGATCCCGCCGCGACGAATTCTGCAGACTATCCACAAAATCTCCAGACGGCAAAAAATAGAGTAGCGGCGACTTCGGCTGCGGCCAGTCAATGAGATCGAACTATCGACTGCCCTGGATCATCCCGATATCAGCGGCGTAGTCTCATGAGTGCCGGATTATCCTCCATATTCATGGTCTATCTTGCGGAGTCGCGTACGAGACTTTCCCCAGATTATCCGTATGTTCGGGCGGACGCGTTTCTGCAATGACAAGATACGTTCGACAGGAAATTGAAATTAATCGTCATTGCTCGGAACAACCGAAAGCTGGCGGTACTGTTGTCAGCGGCCCTTCGTCGCAAAGTCCCAAGACCTGGGTCCGTTTATACGGAAATATCTCTTCTTGACGCACCGTGTTCCTTTCGTGGGATGCCTACTCGTTGCCCGCTTCCAGGGCAGTCGCCAGACGTGCGAGTCGAACAATGAGAAGGTCGTTTTCGCCACAATATGACGGTGATACATCACCCATCCGCGGATCACCCGGTTGAGTTGCTGTATCAACGCTTCCTGAGCGGCGCTCGCATTACCCTTGATGATTCCTCTGACGTTCTCAAGCAACGATGTGATGCTCTTCTTCGCTGGACTGATCAGCAGTTTGCCGTCGTACTTGCGCATGGTCTGGCCACGGAAATCGAAACCCTCCGCTATATGCGCGGTCCGGGTTTTCTCCTCCGCAAGTTCCAGCCCACGCTCAGCCATGAAGCGCCGGATAGCAGGCAGAACTCTGGATTCGAGCACTTCATTCGAAGTGTTGGTCACACAAAATCGTCGGCGTAACGGATAACATTGAGTTTTACCCTCCGGCGCGCGAGTTCCAATCTACGCACGCTTGCATATACTGCAACCACAAGTCCATCTACCGCCGTATTCGCGATCACGGTGAGGCGACAGGATGACCTTATCCGGTTTTGTCGCAGTAAGACCAAGCGGCGCTCGATATCGATATGCGAAGTACTCGTTACGTTACGAGGTCGTGGAATTGTTCGGTGGCGGACGGGTGGGTTCCGCGAGCACACTGCATCTTCCATTTGGCGATGATATGCATCTAACCGATGCCTGCCATTAATAGTAAAAGCAATTTAATTAGTTTAACCAAGTGCATGGAGTTGACGATGCGCCGTCATTGCCAGGTTTGTGTTGCCGAGCATCCTTTTCCGAATGTTTGGTATCCGATCGTTTGGCGCGTTGGGCCAGTCGCAGCTTGCCCGGTGCATCACGATCCGTGCCAAGGTGAGGGCCACCATTCGTACGCCGTATTGGGAAGCAAATCCGAAAATAAAAATGTTGCCAACCCTAAAGGGCTGGCAACACCAATGTACTGCTCCGTTTCGCACCGCTGGCGCGTACCGATGCGAACGGCGGAGTTTAGATGGCAGGTACGGAAGAGACTACCGAGCCCAGGTTCGGATCGACGAACACCGTCGGGTTGTTGCCCGAGCCGCTGAAGTTGAACAGACCCATGATGCTGCCGGCCGTAGCGTCGAAGGAGCCGCCGCCGATGCGTTGGCTGCCCAGCCAGTTGTCTTCGATGAAGCGAACCACAGATGCCTGGCTAATCGGCGTGTGATCAACATAGTTGACCTTTGCCCACGGCGAAATCACGAGGAACGGGATACGTGTGCCCGGGCCGCAGCGACCATTGACTGCCGCACCGTTCACGCCATTCGGAGCGGTTCCCGTACCGCACTTGCCAGCGCCGTTCAACTGGTCCGCCTGAGCGTCGAACGACGAACTTGTGGGATTCGCATAGGCATGGTCGTACCAGCCGTCCGAATCGTCCCACGCGACGATAACCGCGGTGCTCTTCCAGTCAGGCTGCTGCTGCAGGAAGTTGACGACCTTCGCAGTGAACGCCTGTTCGTCGAGCGGGTCGGAGTAGCCGGCGTGACCGTCCTGGAAGGCAGGCGCCTTGATGAAGCTGACGGATGGATAGTTTCCGGCCTTCACCGCTGCGAAGAAATCGTCAGAATCGTATTGGTGATTGGCCGGATCGACAGTCTTGCCGTCCGACTGGAGGGTGTACCCGATGGCTGCTGTCGCGCTGGGACGCAAATGTTGCGGGTTTGCCGTCGACGCGTAGTACTGGAACCAGTTGTGGTGCGGGATGTAATCGGCCGTCGGCTGACCAACCGCCGGTGTGACTGTACTGCGTTTGCAGCCGGTCGTGCCGTTGCTGTTGGTCGTCGCCAGGTTGAAGCCACCCATGAAGCCGCCCCACGTGATGCCCTTGGCGTTGAGCAGATCGCCGATGTTCTTGCCGGACATAAGAATCTGGTCGGTCGTGCTGGAGCACAGGTCGTTTGCCGGGTCGACGTCGTTGATCAATGTCACGCCTCCCTGCCCGTCATTGACGTAGTAAGAGTGCGAGGCTGTCGTCAGATTGAAAGGCTGCTGGCTGGTTTTGACGAGTTGCACGCCGTTCGTCTGGCCTGCGACAACTTCCAGCGCGCCGGGCGTCGACGGTCCGAACGTATCGGTGTAAGCGTTGTCGCTCATCGCGAAGTGCTGAGCCCAGTTCCACATGGCGGTGACGGTGTTGCCGTCGTAGTAGCCCATTACCTGTCCGGTCGTAGCGAAAGCGCCTGCGCCACCGCTTGAGCCCTTACCCGTGAACTTCGGGAACAGGTCCGCCGCCCCATTGTTATACGCTTGCTGTTCCGCGGTGTAAGCGTGATTCTGGTCGGCCGTCGCCGCTTGCGTACGGTCCAGCCGGAACGGATTCGTGGCGCCCGCGCCGTTCAGCGTATTGATGAAGTTTGGATTGTTGGTCAGCAATGTGCCGCTCAAACCATTCACCGACGGCGTGCCCGCAGCGGCCGTGAACGCGGGTTCACCCGACGGATTCGTCGCATTCGGGTAGGTTGCGAAGTAGTGGTCGAAAGAGACGTTCTCGTTGTAAATCACAACGACGTGTTTGATGGGCGTCGCCGTCGTCAACTGATTTTGTGCGCTCACGGGCGTAAGCCCATTTGAACCGCTGCCACCGCATGCGTACAGTGAGACTGCCATTGCGATGCCTGATACACCAAACAGGAAAGCTCGGGAAAACATACGAGTTAACTCCGGATGTCGTTTTGCTATTTATTTTTCGTCCGCCGTTCCAGGATGAAATCAGCGGGCGTGCGGGGACCGTCAAAAACCGCGCTTATTGAAACATCCAGTCGTTACCGGGAAATGGCGCTTTATTTACCCAACCCTTACGCTGAAAAATCGACGAAAGAGTATTGAATGGTTCGTCGCGCACTATGGGATGGATGTCGCGGGCGGCCCGGGACCCGAGCGACCCAGCCCGGCGGGTCAAACGTTTGCGCAACGCCCCGACTGTTCTTTAATGGCCAAACTGCCGCAACTGCGGCTTTGACAAAAAAATGCTGGCGCTGAAGAAGCGAGACTCATGGTCGTGCCAGCTCAGAGAGTTGCAAAAAATTTTTGGAAAGAAAGAGAGACTCTTCCGAAAACAATGCATTTGGATCGGTTATGATCCGTCGTCTCTGAAAATCAGTCCATAATCATGTTACCGGCTCAATCTGTATGACGTGGCAAAAAATGTCATTTTTGCGACACGTATCTTTCGTTATCCTTTCCTTCTTATCCGTACAATCGTCTGCGAAAAGCGGAAATCATTTTGATGCGATCGTATCCACGGAAGTCGTGAATCCTCCGCAGAACATTGCGTTTTGTCATGCTTCGACGGTCGCATTTTCGCAAGGCCATTTGGTGGCGGCATGGCTGGCCGGCAGCAAAGAAGCGGCGAACGACGTTGGTGTCTGGGTGGCGCGCTTCTCTGGCAATCAATGGAGCCCGCCTGTGCGGGTCGCAGACGGTCGCTCGCCTGACGGTGAAGCGCTGACGGTAATTAACCCCATTCTCTTTTCGCCCAAACGCGGTCCTTTGATGTTGTTCTACAGGCGAGGGAAACTGCCAGCTGATTGGCATCCTCTGCGGATGACCTCGCTTGACGGCGGCGCCACATGGACGAAACCCGTTGCTCTTGACCCAGGTATCTCTGGGCCGGCGAAAGACAAGCCCGTCGAGTTATCAAATGGAGTCGTGATAGCAGGAAGCAGCACCGAGTATGACGGATGGAAAATCCACTTCGAGCGTTCCATGGATGGCGGCAATACGTGGCATGTCGTGTACCCGGCGGTCGGGCTACCTACGGTTCAAGCGATCCAGCCTACAATTCTTGACCATCGTCACGGGCAGTTGCAGGCGCTAGTTCGAACGAAAAGCGGCTTTGTATTCAGCACCAAGTCGAGCGATTGGGGGAAGACGTGGAGTGCTCTCGCGCGGTTAGATATTCCTAACTCAAATTCTGGTCTGGACGCGGTGACCTTGACTGACGGCCGCGACCTGATCGTCACGAATCCTCTGCCTTACGTCGAAGGTCGTTGGGACCGACACAAGCTATCTGTCTTGATCTCGGCAGACCATCAGACTTATCGCGACGTGTTGGACCTTGAGAACGAGGCGGGTCAGGAGTTTTCGTATCCCGCAGTAATTCAGTCCCCGGACGGGATGGTTCACATTACCTACACGTGGAAAAAGATTTATATAAAGCATGTCGTGCTTGATCCGGAGCGAATCTACGCGTCCCGTTCAACGCTGCCAGCCGCGACCGGCCATCAATAGCTAATGCCAATCGGCGCTCAAGCTGTTGGTGTTCACGATTTACTGACGATCTGTGCAAGCAGTCCTACGAGGCCGTCGCAATGGCTCGTTTCGATGACCGTTCGTGTTCCCAACGGATTTTCATGATCAATAGCGTTGTCGACTTGCTTCGCAAGCGCGTTCTTGTCATGCAGCACGCTGCAGCCGCAGCGTGCTGCATGCTCGCCGCAGCCCCGCTCGCCGCTCACCCCCATGTGTGGATCACGTATGCGAGCGTCGCACAAATGCACGGCTCGACGCTCAACGCTGTGCAAGAGAAGTGGGCCTTTTCGCAGGGGTTTCCGGTGTCGATCGTGGGCGACCTGGCTGACATGCCAAAAGCCGGGTCGCTTGGACCCAGGTACGTCAGTATCTTCAAGCACCAGGCTTTCGATTCACTGAGGGGCGCGGATTACTTCACCCATGTCTTCGTCGACGGCAAGCCGGTGCGCTTCGGCGAGCCGCGCAATTTCGCCGTCTCCATCGACGATGGCCGAATTGTCTATACGTTCGAACTGCCACTCGCGGATAAAGTGGACGTGCGGCTCGCTCGGGTGCAACTGGGGATATGGGACGAAACGTTCTTTGTCGATTTTCAGCCACCGCCAAAGGGCGCCTTGCCTGTTGTATTCGACGCAGCCGCTCCGAAGACCTGTACCGCGCAACCGCTCGAGGATAAAGCTCACCCGATATTCGGCGGTACTATTTATCCGCTCTCGGTGAAGCTCGCATGCTGAATGTTTCGTTGCGTCGCGGGATCCGCTACAGCGCATTGATCGTGATAGCGCTCGTGATCGTCGCCGCCCGCAGCGTCGGGGCACAGACAGTCGATGTGTTTGGCAGGACATCGACTGGGACACCCAGCGCCGCCAACGTTCAGACCCCGGCGTCCCGGACGGCTCCGGAGGATCATCTCGTCGCGCTGGAGCCATTACGGCGCGCGGTCGCGGCCAGCATCGCTCTGCAGAGCCGCCTGAATGCCCAGCTTCAGGACAAGCTCGCCGAGCAGCGCAACGGCGCGAACATGCAGGCTGCCTGGATCCTCATGTTGCTGTCATTCGGCTACGGCGTCCTGCATGCGCTCGGGCCCGGACATGGCAAGCTGGTCATTGGCACATATCTGGTTTCGCACCGTGCGCGCGTGGGCCATGCGGTTGCGCTCAGTATGTGGAGCGCGTGTGTGCAAGCGATCTCCGCGATCTGCCTGGTCGGCGGTGCGGCGTGGCTTGCACACGCGGGGCTAGGCGGCGTGATGACGCGCGCGGCGACACTCGATCTGGTCAGCTATTTTTCGCTACTATGCGTCGGTCTCTTCACCGTCTGGTCGATCGTGACGCGCCGCGACTGTTGCGACGAAGGGCGTGTCACGCTCGTCCGCAAACGCCGCCCGGGGCTCTTCGCGACGGAGCACGCCGACGACGACACCCAGCAGGGCGCCTATCTGGCTGTACGGATGCCACCGCGCCGGCGCTCGATCAACTGGACATGGGCGGACAAGAGGGCAGGGAATACCTGGATCGCGCGTCAGATCGTCCTGACCGGGTTGGCGGTGGGCGCGAGGCCTTGCGTCGGTGCGATCTTTGTTCTCATCGCGGCGCTTGCCAACGGCATATTCATAATCGGCGTCCTGTCGGTGTTCACGATGGCCGCGGGGGTGTCGTTGACCGTATTGGCAATTGGTCTGGCGAGCCTCGGTATAAACCGGGCGGTGTCGAGCCGGAGTGTCGCGCGCAGGCAGGCGCTGCAAACGATCCGTACGCGCTTCGCGCTTGCGGGCGCAGTTTTCATCACGCTTTTCGCTGCCTGGCAGGTGTTCGCACTACTGGCCGGATGGCAGGTAGCCGGGCTGGTATGACCGGCGACGGAAATTTTCCAGACACTGTCTGGAAAATCGCCACTGGCGAAAGGCGTAGTCGACGCCACGGCAACGCATTCGAATACATGGCGCTCGCCGGCCGTTTTCGCTGCCGTCGTCGGCCTATGTGCGACTGCTAACCGAGCAGCACAGAAACTGTACGCCGCAAGTGTACGGACCGGGTACAGCGAACGGTACGACGTTAGTGGACACCGGGCTCGTCGGTTTGAACCGGATGCGTCGTGAGGGGCGCAGAGCACGAAATGAGTTTCCTCATTGCGCGAATGCCCGCTGCCCTCTGAAATGCGCCGCTCAGGTCGCGGGATGGTGACTGGCTGAAACGGGTGGCGCGCTGCCGGCCACAGTCTCGCGCGCTTCAAACTCCGTATGTCCACTGCACGAGACGGAAGCGTCACCGAAACGGTATGCCGCAAGGTGTAGATGGCAGACGTGTTTCGGCCTCGCATAAGTCCAATGTCCAGTCGCGGAAACTCCGGCAGCAGCGCTCCGCGATATCGTTCGTCATGTCCGGTATTTCCCGCGTAGTAGCAAGTACCTTTTGGGTAACGAAATGGCCCATTTCCGACGATCACTGCTGACCTGCGGCCTGATCAAAAAATTGAAACAGCCGGCCTATCCATTGCCCAGTGCGCGCAATGCGTCTGGGTCGAGTACGCGGATACGGCGACCCTCCTTGGCAATGAGACCTCGAAGTTCCAGCGACGAAAGCACCCGCGAAACTGTCTCTCGACTCACCTTCGCCATCGCAGCGATTGTCGCCTGACTTGGCGGGGCAGCCGGCGCCGCTTCCGAATCAGCAGGCAAATCCAGTTCGTCAACGATCACCGCAGCGACACGCGCAGCGGCGCGCGGAAATTCACGCCTGCCGTGGCAATCGATCAGGCGTCCAACCACGGACGCGAGAAGGCCGTTCAGTGCGACTGACACTCGAGGCTCGCGAAGTACTTGACGAGCGAGCGTTCGCCCTATCATGGCTACCGTGCTCGCACGATTGGCGATCACATTGACGTTACTTGATTGGTTCGAAATGATTGGAACCGCTCCCGTGGATCCACCAGCGGAGACGGTGCGGATGGGTGCTTCGTCACCTTTCGCCGATAGACTCGACACTCTTAGCTGCCCCGATAGAACGAGCAACAGCGGTGATTCGACCTCCCCTTGAAACGTCACATAGGCACCGCTTTTGAAGTCCATTACCCGCGCAGCGTTCGCAAGAAGCTCAATTGTTTTTGCATCCGTTGTAGCGAACAACGTCTGTTGTGCCAGACTGGCCTTCAATTCTATTATTTTCTTCATTTCATCTTGGTAACTGCCGAAAGTTACCGAATTTCAGGAGTTTGACACCGGGCACGTGTCATTCTCGTTCTCACACCTGATGTTTCCGGCGCCCACGGCTGGTCGATCGACTCGGCACAAGCCCGCGCGGTTCGCAGTCTCGCGGAAAAAGATCATAAAAAATAGACTCAGATCGATACGAAAAAACCGTATCAGCCACAGGCCGATTGGCATTTCGACCGGCTGGACACCTTATAAGGACACGATTGCTGTGGCCGATCCGCGGTACCAAGCGTTGACTGATGGATTGTTGCCTGTCATGCAAGAACAGTTGCCGACGCTCGAGTCGGCGCGTGACATGGCGGCATAACCCGATCAAGCTACGACTGAGAATTGCGCTGGCGGTCTTCGTTCCTCGCCTCGCGTCTCCAATCGAGTTCCGACCAGGCCCAGATTGCGCACCCGACGGCTGACCAGAACAGCTGTTCTCCTTGGACCGGGTAAATCGGGCCTCCGAGAAGTTCCACGCCTTTCAGTAAGAGCTCAGGTAGAGAAATAACGCCGAGTATTCTGATCAGCGTGCGTAACGGCGTTTTCTTCACTGGCTACTCCGTGGATACGGTCGATTTGCTCACGAGCCGATCATGCACGCCCGTGCTCCGGCGCAATGCGGAAGCCGTGTTCGCCAGCGGCGATAGAGCTTCCGATACCCCTTCGGCGCACAGGCGAATTGCGACATGCGCGCTCGTCGAGTCAATCTGCCAGTCGTGGACCGGTACTCGCGAAGAAGCGTGGGCGTCTTCCGCTACTGGTGTGACGTTCGTGGCGTCTGACATGTTTATCCGGGGGCGACTGAGGCGCCTATCCGGGGCCCTCGGTGCCGTCGGCGCCCTGTGCGCGCCGGGCCAGCTCGGCAGTGCGTTGCAGTTCTAGTTCCAGCAGCGCCAGATTCAGTCCGGAAATCAACTCCTTAGCCTGGTCTGGCGTCAGGCGAACTTCGTGCCGGCTGACGTCGCTCATGAGGGAACCTGAAAGGGCCCGGCCAGTAAGATGAACGGAGGCCTGCCCGCTCGTTGATTCGGCGTGAACCTTCCAGCGCCCCACGGGGATAAGTAATGGCGGCATCATGCGTTCTCCCGCATGCCGTGGGCGGGTGCCTGTAGCGTCTGATTCATATTTGTCCAAGCGCCTCCTCAATGCGATGAAAGATGGCACGCTGCTGCCGATCGTCCAAAGACAGGCTCTCCTGAATGGTTTTCAGGGTGTCGATGAGAATCCAGTTCGTCTTCCATAGCGCCAGCATGTGCGCCTCGTAGTCAAGCGACTGTCTCCGATTGATGCTGTGCATATCGTGTATGAGGCGGAATGGTTAAGGACGACAGTGGTTATTGCGGAGAACTTTGCCTGGGTTATCCAGGTTGGCCTGCAACTCAGCGTTCCACAGCGCTTCGACGGTCCGTCAGCCTCGCCCTCCTTATTCGGCCTTGACCTTCGCCTTGGGCTTGCGTGGCGAACGTGGCTTTTTCTCGGGGGCTCGCACCTCGGACGCACCACCTTTGACTGCAGTCACCAGCGCGTTGCTGTAGGCATTGCGGGCGGTCTGCGCAATGGCCAGTTGCTGCTGCAGTCGGGCGATTTCGGCATCGACGACCTGGATGTTCTGAACCTGCGCGTGCGCTTCTGCGGACAGCTTGGCGGTGGTGTAGTTCGTACCGTTCAGGGTGATGTATTCGGGTAAGGACATGGAATTACTTGGAAAAGGGTGTTTTCATTTAAGCGAAAAACCCCCGCTGCCTTTTGAGTAGCGGGGGTTTGATTCAGCCAAGCGGCTAGAGGACGGTCAAGAACGCGTGGAACGCTTGACCTGACCTCTACCTGCCTTTCGCGGTATTGCCTTTACGCCAAGACAGCCGTTGCGCCGGTGATATGCGTCGTGCTCAGGTCGATTGCACCCGTCAGCTTCACGACCGTGTCGGTCGAGGCGACGGTCGCGTGGGCAGCCGATTGGCTTTCCACCACGTACGTGCTACCACCGTACTGGAACCAGTTGACCTGGGCGTTCGTCGTGCCATCGGCCAAGGCGTTCACCGCCGTGTTCAGAGCAGCCGTGAACGAACTAGCCGAAGCAACATTGACAGCCGTGCTGTTGAATGCGGCCGTACCATGCACGCCAAGCGTCAGCGAATCCGAACCCTTCGCGAAGTCAGTGATCGTGTCCATCTGGCCAGCTGCACCGTAAACCGTGGCACCAACCTTGAAGTTGTCAGCACCGGCACCACCCGTCAGCGTCGACGACTTGGCACCTGCAGTGATCGTGTCGTTGCCCGAGCCACCGATGATGACGTCGCCCTGGTTGCTACCAGTAACCGTGAGGCTACCGGTGAACGCGCTCGCGTCGATCTTGTCGCCGGTCGTGGTGCCTGCGGCGACGCTCAACGTCAGGTTGTCGGAACCCGTGACAACGATCTTCGCATTGTCGTTATTCGCGAATGCGATCGTGTTTGCAGCCGTGCCGTTCGACGACAGGTTGATGGTGCCGAAGCCCGTCGTAACGGTACCGACGTTCAAGCCTGCCGACTTGGCTGTGCCGATGTTCAGGTTCAACGTCTGGGCGCCAACAGAAGCGCCGAAGTTGTCCGTCGTCGATGCAGCGGTGATGTCGACGGTGCTTCCATCCGCCATGTTGCTAATAACGTTCGCGCCAGTGTTGGCGACTGCGAAGTGGTTCGCGAAGCCAGCAGTGATCTGCGACGCGTCGACCGTTGCAGCCGAGTCCAGTTCCAGAATCTGGAAGTTCTTCGTCGCGTTGAGGGCAGTGTAGACGGAAGACGACAGAGTCGCATCGTTGATTGCCAGTGTGTTGACGCCGGCGCCACCATCCAACTGTGCACCCGAAGTCAGCGTACCGAATTCGGTTGCTGCCACCTTGAGCACGTCGTTGCCTGCGCCGCCCGTGAACGTGAAGCCTGCGAGCGTAACTGCACCGTGCGCGTCGAGCGTCACACCGCCGATATCCGCGCTTGCATTCACCGCCTTCACCGTACCGATCGACTCCGTCAGCGTCAAGGCCTTGTCGCCAGTCACGTTGATCGTCGTCAGTGCACCACCGGTGTTGGTCAGCGAGATAGCGTCAGCTGCGCCCGTCGCCGTCAGGTTCAACGTCGTGACCTTCGAACCGCTCAGGTCAAGCGTGTTCGCCGTCGCATTCGAAACGTTGCTCAGCGTTACCGATTCCGACACATCTGCCGTCGATGCGATGGTGTACGTGCGACCGGTCGTCGTGTCGTTGGACAGCGTGAAGCTCTGGTTTGCGAGCGTGAAAGTCGTGGCTGCTGCCGCCGGAGCGTCGATTTGCAGCGACGTCACGCCTGCAACCTTCGAGACGTCGACGCTTGCACCAGCATTGTTGATCCACAGATTCTGGACGTTCGTCAGGCCCGGCAAAGCTTGACCGGTTGCGGTGCCATCGCTATAAATCTTCAGCGTGTTAACGCCGCCAGCGCCGTTGATCGAGTCCGCCACGCCGCTCGTGTACTTGCCCGAACCGGCGGTGTTGTCAGCGACGAACACATCGTTGCCGCTCGTGCCCGTCAGCGTATCCACACCCGTAGTGAGCGTGAACGTCTGTGCTACCGCGCCCGTACCGATGTTTGCGATCGTCGTCGACAGAGCTGCGGTTGCCGTAGCTTGCGAAGTCGAGTCGACAACCGATGCGACTGCTGCGCGAGCGTTGTTCGCTGCTGCATTGCCCGAGTAAGCGACTTGACCAGCAGCCGACTGGGTCAGCGCTGCGGTGAACGAGTCAGCGTAGCCCAGCTTTGCAGCCAGTTCTGTTGCATCCGGACCGGTTGCGCCGTTGTAGATGTTCAGAGCGACTGAAGCGAGCGTGAATTGGCCGTTGACGATGCCATTCACGTAGAAGTTCAGACCCGTCACGTCAGCAGCACGGCCAAACAGCGTTTGATAGATCGCGTTGACTTGAGCGGCCGTGCTCGAGCCGCCATAGAGCGCGGTCGACTCAGCCGAGTTACCGAATGCATTGATGATCGAATTCAGGTTGCCGTTCGCAGCGGTCAGCTGGTTAACCCAGTATTGCTGACCTGCCGGGTCAGCGGGGCGGCCGTAATAGGCCAGATATGCTTGTTGTACTTGTTCGGCGTAGGACAATGCGGCCATTTGAACATTCCCAATAAAGGTTTATTTGAATCACACGTGTGACGCGTCGGCAATTCCATGCTGTGGCAGGAGCCGACTTGCCTGTTACTGGCAATAAGTCCCTAGCCCACGACACCGACAACGCATTGCGGATTTTCCATGTCCGGCGCAGGCAATGTGTGATGTGGCTCACAAATTCGCAAATAGCTAATGAAAGTTTCGGACGCAGCGCATGAAAGAGATAAGCGAACGAGTCAGACGAGGAAATGCAGACTTCCGGAGGGGGCGCACGCCTGAAGAGATGGAGTTGGCAGGGCATTACCCCGGATCGGCGGGTGCCTTCACATTGCTTCGGTCGCCGATGAAGAGAAACAATCTGTCGCCTCGCTCCAGATATCATCAGCCTGGGAAATGAGGATGGCTAAGAGACAGAAAAAGCGCGTTGGTGCCGGGAATAAAAAAGCAGCCCACGTGTTGTACGTGGGCGCAAAACCTCCGTCCTACCGAGAGTTCGGACGGGCGACCATCACTACGGTCAGCCGCCATTGAGGTAATCCGAGAGCTGCCGGTTGACCGACCGGGGTGAACGCGGGCTAAAGCTAAAAAGCGCGCGTTCAGTGTCGATAGTAATTCAACGACCCGTTATTTTTTGTGACGGATATCACAGATTGAAAAATTTGCTGCCGACGTAATCGAAAAGGCTCTCACCTGCGGCGAATTTAGCTGCTATGCAAAGCGTGAAAAACGCGCCACTTACATGCGTCCAGAAGACGTTCCGGGAACGCGATGTGGTCGTCGCAAAGGGATTTACGGGGAAAGCTGGAAGCCGATGAATTCTGCGTAACGCGTAGAGCGGCCGCTTAATACATTCACCTGCGCGACTAGTTACCTACGAGGCCATAGGCGCCGAGGAGAAAGTGGCTAGGCAGTCCGGACGAGTCTTGCTCCGGAGCGTCTGGCTCGGACGTCGGATCTGCCAGAGCCTGTGATCCGGCTTCAGACGCCTGCTCCTCTAGCGCCCAACTGGCGTTGGAGTGTTCCAGTGTACCGTTGAGTTCCCTGATGAGATCCACTATCCGCTCGCATTGCAACAGGTAATGTCGCGTGCTTGATGAGCGGACGCGGTCACCTGACTGGTCAGCCACGGAGAACGACAGACGCACATGGCCCGGCACTGAGGCCGGCTCAATGGTCCAGCCGACAATGCAGCATTGCGGACCGCATCGTTTGCGTGTCGCTCTTTCCTTGGTGTTCGAATGGGATGGCATAGGTCTATATCAAGGAGTGTGCGCAGCAGCAAGCTGACCAACCGCTTGGCTGGTGCGCAAAAGGTCCCCTAATTTAGAGTAGGTGTCGACGGAAGATTGTGCGGACGGGCACAATTTAAAGTTAAATGGCAACGGCTGTCCGCATCATTAATGCGGCAATGCAAGGTGCGTTGCGGAGGAGGGCGCTTGCACCCGAGTGGGGTCGGTAGAAGACCCCGCCTGAGCAGATGAAACGATAGGCGGCCGGGGAGACCACATCGCCGCAGATTCAGCACACCTGCCGGTGCTGAGTGCGCCGACTCAGCAGCGACTGTGATGCGGTGCCGTCGAGGCATGCCGTACCGGCGAGGCGGTGCCAGAATCCCGCCCAACCGCAGAAAACCGAGCGGGCAGGATGTCGATGTTCAGTGTATGAGCGGCATCGACCTTGTAACATTCGCCATCTGCGCAGATGGAACGAACCACTGCGCGATTTCATACAGATCCTGTGGCGTCAGCGTTCCTGCCGCACGTTTGAGTTGCAGCTCGGCCAGCAGGTACTGATAGCGCGCGCGTGCCAGATCCCGCTTGGCTTGATATAGCTGCTGTGTCGCTGTCAGTACGTCCAGATTCGTGCGCATGCCGGCCTGCACGCTTTTTTTCGTAGCCGTAATCTGCACGGTGGCGGACTCCACTGCACTCTCGAGCGCACTGATGCGTGTCAGGCTGCTGACGCACACGTTGTACTGCTTGCGTAAGTCGAGTAACACCTTGTCGGTTTTGTCCTGCAACTCGAACTCCGCCCGCTCATAGTTAGCCTGAGCCTGTTGCGACGAGGCCTGCACAAGGCCGCCTGAATACAGCGGTATCGTCACTTCCACGCCGATCGCCTTGGTCAGATAACGCTGGCCGATGGTCTCCACCGTATTAGACTGGTTCTTGCCGATACTGGCGACCAGATCGACGCGCGGATAAAAGCCCGCCTTCACAATTTTCACCTGCTGCTGCGCGGCTTCCAGAGAGTGCCGTCCGGCGATCAGCTGGGCGTTGTTCTCAAGAGCAATATCCCGCCATTCGTCGAAGCCAACGGGCGAGGGCAGCGTCGGCCGATAGTTATCATTCAGCCGGTCAAGACCGGCGACGTCGAGCGAAGCCGGCAGGCCCGTCATTGCCTCGAGTGTATGCGCTGCATTGTCGACAGCGTCACGCGCGTCGACTACGTCTGCCTGTGCGAGTTCCGACTTCGACTTGGTCTCCAGGATGTCCGTGCGCGTGCCTTCGCCGTTCCGGAACATCGCCTGGTTGCCGGCGAACTGTTCGTCAAACGCCCGTTTCTGAGCCATTGCGAGTGACAGTTGCTCCTGAGCAAAGACGGTATCCGTATAGGCCCCCAGCACACGCACGAGCAGTTCCTGCTTGCGGTCATCGAAGGTCGCATCGCCGGCGAGAGCTGTTGCTTTGCCGTAACGGTAACGCGCTACGCCTTCAAAGTTGATCAGGGATTGGCGCAGTGAAAGCCCCTCGGAATACGCTCCATAGACTTGGTGGACTGAAACGTCGCCCTGTGGCTGTCCAAAATACGTCGTACCGGTCACATCGCGGTACTTGGCGTAGTTCGCCGACACGTTCGGCAGCAGATATGAGCGGCCAATTGCCACGTTGGCATCATCGGCTTCTTTCTGTTTTGCCGCTGCTGCGAACACCGGATCGTGACCTAGCGCAGCGTCATAGACCTCTGCCAGACTGAGCGCGTGCGCCGTGCACGGTACGATCAGCGCCGCGCCAAACGATATTGCAAGCGCGATAGCATGCAGTTGGGGCGCCGTACGGATAAGCCGGCGTGAACGGGTGGAGATCGACCTGCGTCCCCTCAAGGTTATAAGCACACGTTGCACGTCAGTCCTCCGTCAACGCGGTGTGCGAGCGATCGATGAGCGGCTTGAGCAGATAGCTGAGCATGGAGCGCTGGCCGGCATTGACGAACATCTCAACCGGCATCCCGGGCCTCACGTTCAGATTCCGCAGCAGTTTCATGCCCTCTGGCGTCACCTTGGCACGAACCCGGTAGTACGGTGCGCCCGTATGGTCATCCACCAGACGGTCTGCCGATACAAAGGTGAGGACGCCCGGTATCTTCGGCGTACTGTTCTGGTTGAAGGCAGTAAACATCATGTCGACGGGCAGACCCTTGTGAACCTTGTCGATCAGGTTGACCTGCAACTGGCCTTCCACTTCGAGCGGCTCGCCGCTGGGCACCACCTCCATCAGCTTCGCGCCTGCTGCGACCGTGCCGCCGTCGGTGAACACGTTTACGCCCACAACCGTTCCGTCGACTGGGGAGCGGACCTCTGTGTTGGCGAGTTGGAACTCGCTTTCAGCGAGACGGCTTTTCAGGGCCTCGGTGTCGCGCTGCACCTCGCTGAGCTGGGTGCGGACATCTTTCATGTAGTCTTCCTGCATCTGCGCGATGTGCAGGCGTGCTTCGGCCATCTGGCTTGCCAGCTGTCCAGTGGTGCCGGTCTGTCTGGAAATGTCGCTATTGAGGGCGGCCTCCTGACGTTCAAGGTCCTGAAGCTTGCTGCGCGGCACATACCCCTCGCTCGTGAGCTGCCGCACGCCGGCCAGTTGGTCCTGCAGCGTCTTGCGTTCTGCCAGTTGCTGTACCTGGGAGTCGCTCTGGCCTGCCAACTGGGCGCGATAGCCCGCAATGTTCTCTGCCAGCGCGCCGACCGACGCTTTCAGTGCCAGCCGGCGTGTGATCAGCAGTTGCTGTTGCAGCCTGACGTCATCTTGGGCCTCTTCGTCATGCGCTGCGACACGATCCATTAGCTCGGGCGGAAACGCTATTTCTTTCGCGTTCGTCGCTTCCGCGACGAGGCGTGCCTTCATTGCGAGCTCTGTCAGGTATTGCGAACGGACGGTGGCGGCTTGGGACCTCGTCTGAACGTCGTTCATCCTGACGAGCACCTGGCCTGCCTTCACTTCATCACCGTCCTGCACGAGAATCTCGCGGATGATGCCGCCCGTCGGATGTTGGATTGTCTTGCGGTTGCCGGTCACGACCACCGTGCCCTGAACTGCAGTTCCCTTGCTTAGGGGAGCGAAGGACGCCCATAGCAGCGAACCTACGATGCCCACCAGCACGACTGTCCAGCCGAGTTTCACGTATCGCGATTCGTCGACATCGACCACGGGCGGCAATGCAGTGCCGAGCACCTCGACGGCGGGCACCGCCGCCTTCCTGCTTTGAAAATTGAACATGGAAACCCTGCAGATCAGACGGTCGCCTCCGCCGTGTCAGCGGCGGACGGCTGGGGATGTTCGGGCTGGGTCGGTCCCGCGGCGGCAGGTTGTGCAGCTGCCGTCTGGGCCGGAGCGTTCTGCAACGCGGCCAGCACGTGTGCAGTCGGGCCGTACATCCTGAGTTGACCCTCCACCAGGAGCAGCAGCTTGGTGGTCGCCGCAATGATGCTCGTGCGATGGGTGATCAGGACAACGGTCTTGCCCGCGGCCTGCAGGCGCTCGATCGCCTGCTTCAGTGCTGCCTCGCCCGTCTCGTCGAGATTCGAGTTCGGCTCATCGAGTACGATAAAAGACGGGTCGCCGTATAACGCGCGGGCCAGTCCGATACGCTGTTTCTGGCCGCCGGACAGGCCGGCTCCCCTGTCACCCACTAGCGTGTCATAGCCCTGCGGCAAACGCAGGATCATCTCGTGAACGCCCGCGAGCTTTGCCGCTTCGATGACCTTGTCAGATTCAATCTGGCCAAAGCGCGCAATGTTTTCGGCGATTGAGCCGCCGAACAGTTCGATGTCCTGTGGCAGGTAACCGATATGCGGGCCCAACTGATCCTTGTCCCACTGGTAGATGTCGGCTCCGTCAAGCCGCACCGTTCCGACAGCGGCGGGCCATACGCCCACCATGAGCCGCGCGAGTGTGGACTTGCCGGAGGCGCTCGGCCCGATAACGCCCACGATGTCGCCCGCGTCGATGTTGAACGACAGGCCGTGCACCACAGGCAGACGCGAGCCGGGTGCCGCGGCGCTCACTGCCTCGAGCGTCAGGCGACCTGCCGGGGGCGGCAGACTCATGCCGATACGGCGCACCGGGTTGTTCTCAAGCAGCTCGACGAGGCGGTCATATGCACCTCTCGCGCCACTCCACTGACGCCAGACGGAGATCACCATTTCCAGCGGGCCCAGAACCTTGCCCATCAGGATCGATCCGGCGATCATCATGCCCGGGGACACCTTGCCTTCAATCGCGAGCAGGGCGCCCAGTCCCAGGATCAGCGACTGCAGCGACAGGCGGAAAAATTTGGTGACATTGCCGACCATCGCGGCTTTCTCGCTGGCTTCCGCCTGCCGGGCCAGAAACCCGGCGTTCAGTATCGACCAGCGCGACATCAGGTTGGGCAGCATGCCCATGGCTTCGATGACTTCGGCGTTTCGCAGGTTCGCGGTCGCGAGCGAACTCGAGCGGATCGACAACGCGGTGGCTTCGGCCAGTGGACGGCGCGAGACCCGTTCGTTGGCAATAGCGAGCGCGATGAGAACGATGGATCCCACCAGCGAAAACACGCCGAGCCAGACGTTGAACAGGAAAATGACTGCCAGGTAGATAGGAAACCACGGCGCGTCAAAGAACGCGAACAGTGCGTTGCCCGTCACGAACTGGCGGATCGTGGTCAAATCGTTGAGCGACTGACCTGCACTGACACCCTGCTGCTTGAGGTTCGTCTCAAACGCCGCCGTGTACACGCGACTGTTCAAATGCATGTCGAGCTTGCCGCCCACCCGTATCACGATGAAGCTGCGTACGTACTCAAGCACGCTCGAGAACGCGTACATGCCCAGCATCATCAGCGTGAGCATCGCGAGTGTGACGCCGTTACGGCTGGGCAGAACGCGATCGTAGACCTGCAGCATGTAGAGCGACGGCACGAGCATCAGCACGTTGATGAGCATGCTGAAGATCCCCACCGTGCGGAACACACAACGGTAACCCAGCAGCGCCTGAATGATTTCGTTCGACGGTACCCGGACTTTCTTGGTCATTTGCTGTTGCCGCGCTAGCTGATCGCGACACCTCCCGACTGGTCTGCAATTTTGATCTGTTGGTTATTCGACACCGCAGCGTCGGCCCCTTGCGAAGGCGCTCATTCTGATCCATCGAGCCCGGCAAAAATGTGACGGCTGTCACATCAATTCAGGAAAACAAGCCCGATACTTGCGCTGCTTCCAGAATCCCCTCTTTGCAGGCAGCCGATGCTCACAAATCATAATTCCGACGCGCAGCTCAATATCGCAATGGGAGGGCGTGCGTTGCTTACGCCTCTAACCGGTATTGGGCAATACGCGTCGCATCTCGCCCGAGAATTTGTGCAGCGGGGACATCAGGTGCGGTTTTTCTATGGAACGCACTGGTCTACATCGCGTGAGAAGGGTGCCGTCACATCCTCCGCCGGGGGGGGAGGGGACAGGTCCTTGCGTACGGTGGCCGCGGGGAGCGCCAAGCGCTTTGCGCGCCGGTTCGTGCCCGGCATCTACCGTTTTATGCCGCATATCGAACAGTACCGCTTTGATTCAGGAATACGGCGGCAGCGTGTCCCGCAGGTCTATCACGATCCTAACTTCATTCCGTTCCGGTTCCGCGGCCCCACGGTGATTACTGCACATGACGTATCCTGGGTACGCTATCCCCAGTACCATCCGGCACATCGCCTCGCGCTTCTGCGTGCCAACTTTCCGCGCGCTCTCGAGCAGTCAGACAGAATTATCGTGGTGTCGGATTTTGTGCGCGATGAACTACAGGCCTGTTTTCCAGTCCCCCGCGACAAAATCAGAGTCGTACATAACGGTGTCTCGACGCGCTTCCGGCCGCATTCTTCCAATGCGACCTCCGCTGTACTGGCACGGTACGGCCTCGTGCACGGCCGCTACTTCGCTGCAGTGGGCACGCTCGAGCCGCGCAAGAACCTTCACACGGCCCTCGCAGCACATGCGCGCCTGCCGGCCTCGAAGCGTTGCAGTTTCCCGCTGACTCTCATTGGTGTGGAGGGGTGGCTGACTGACTCCCTTCAAGTCGCGCTGGAGCATGGCCTGCGCGAGGGTTCTGTACGCAGGCTGGGCTATGTATCCGACGATGACATCCCGGTCCTGACTGCGGGCGCACTTGCGATGGTATACCCGTCGATCTATGAGGGTTTTGGACTGCCGGTGCTAGAAGCAATGGCGTCCGGCGTCCCGGTGCTGTGTTCGACGGCCCGCGCTTTGCAGGAAGTGGCAGGCGATGCAGCCGTCATGTGCGACGCAGCCGATGTCGAGGGCTTCACTGAAGCCATGCAGGCTCTCATCGAAGACAGCGCATTGCGCGAACGGCTGATCTCGGCTGGAAGCGTTCGTGCGCGCAGCTTCAGCTGGCAGCGTACGGCCGACGAAACCCTTGCCATCTATCGCCAGATCGTCGCCTGAGAACTTCAGACGGGACAGGCGTATGCCCACTTTCAATCTGTTCATGCATACATTAAGAACCAGTCTTGCGCATGTGCTGCTCCTCTCGCGCCAGGATCTCATTGACCGGCACCGCGAAAACGCGCTCGGCGCCGCGTGGCTGCTGATCCAGCCTTTGACGTTTGTCGTGCTGTTCAGTACTGTATTTTCCCGCTTCATGCGCACACGGATTGGCGCGGACGCGGATCCCTATCTGTATACGGTTTATCTGATTGGCGGGCTTCTCACATGGAATCTCTTCGCTAACCTGCTGAACCGGCTGACGCCTGTTTACGGCGCAAAGGCGCACCTGATCCGTAAAATCAGCGTCGACCTATGGATCATGCCGCTTCATATCGTGCTCGCCGAGTGGGCTGTCTACGGCATTACCATGGGTTTTTTCGCAGTATTCCTAATGATTATCGGCCACCCAATCGGTGTGCAATGGCTGGTACTGCCCGTCATCGCGCTGTTGCTAAGCGCGTTTGCGTACGGGGTTGGCATCATCCTCGGTACTCTCGACGTTTTTATTCCTGACATCAAGAACGTCCTCAACATACTCCTGCAGTTCGGGTTCTGGCTGACACCGGTGGTCTATCTCGCATCGATCCTGCCGGCCTGGGCTGCAAAGGCGATGCATCTGAGCCCGATCTTTTGGGCCATCGATGCCGTGCACGGCATCGTCGTGTGGCATCAGTATCCGCCAGCAAAGGAGCTCATCGGACTCGCTCTGGCCGCGTGCATCAGCCTGCTCGCGAGCCGCCTGCTGCTGGACCGGCTGCAATCGGATTTGAGGGATACGCTGTGACAGGTCGTGTGCAGAGAGGTTCGCCGGTGCTGGAGGTCCAACGGCTATCGAAGCGCTTCAAGATCTACAACCGGACCGCTGACCGCCTTCTGGAAGGCCTTTTCGGAAAGACGCGGCATCGCGTGCATGTTGCCCTCGACGACATTTCGTTTTCGCTCGGTCAGGGCGAGGCGATTGGCGTGCTGGGACAAAACGGTGCGGGCAAGTCCACGCTACTCAAACTGGTGAGCGGTGTGTTGATGCCCGATGCTGGAACGATCGAACGCCGTGGACGCATCGCCGGCCTGCTGGAGTTGGGCACCGGTTTCGACGGCAGTCTGTCGGGTCGCGAAAACATTGCCGTGAACGCAAGACTGATTGGGATGACCAGCGCGGAGATCGAGGAACGATTCGACGCGATCGTTGCTTTTTCTGAGTTGGCCGGTTTCATTGACGCGCCGTTGCGGACCTATTCGTCCGGAATGGTCATGCGGCTCGGGTTTGCCGTGGCCATTCACGCGGACCCCGTCTGCTTTATTGTCGACGAGGCACTGGCAGTGGGCGATGCACGCTTCCAGCAGAAATGCCTGAAGCGCATTCGCGAGTTCCGCGATAAGGGCGGCTCGATCCTGTACGTGTCTCACGACATCAATTCGGTCAAGCTGCTTTGTGACCGGGCGATTCTGCTCTCGGAAGGCACCATCGCGTACGACGGGTTGCCCGACGAGGCCGCGCAGATCTACTACAGACTGATTGCCGGGATCGATGACGACGCGCCGCAGAAGGATGAGTCCACGCCCGAGTCGTACGGCGCGTTGAGCACGCGCATCCGCAACGTGGTGCTGTCAAACCGGCTTGGTCCCGCAACGCGCTTTGCGTCCGGCGAAGAAATCACGATCGCACTCGAATGCGAGTCAAAACAGACTGCCGAGCTATCCGTCGGGATTCTCATTCGCGACCGCTTTGGTCAGGACGTCTTCGGCACCAACACCGCCCTGCTGCGCGAGGCGGCACACTTTTCGGCCGACGGCCGGGTAAGTTGCCGCTTCTCGCTGCCGTTGAATTTCGCCCCTGGCAAATATACGGTGACCGTCGCATTGCATTCCGACGATACCCATATTCACGACTGCCAGCATTGGTGGGATGCCGCCGCGGCGTTCGAAATTGCCGGCTTTAGCAACGTTCCCTTTTCCGGACTGTGCTATGTGCCGGTCCGTTTTGAGCAATCCCCTGTACGGGACTTCGTAGAACCCACATTATAAGAACCATGACCAACGCGGTACTCCAGGATCTGATTGCGCGTGTCAAGGCCGAAGCGGCCGCGCATGCCTCCACTGATGACACGGGCAACACGCTCGCCCCGGATCGTCCGGTCTCCGCCTTCGGGCCGGTGCCAGGTGCCGCCGACCTTGCAGGGCGGAATGCCATTGAACACCTGCTCGTTACCGACAACGAGGAGTTCGTGGACGGCGCATACCGGCTCCTGCTGGCGCGTGAAGCTGATGCAACGGGTCGCGCCACTTATAGGGAGCAGATTGCGCGCGGAGTTAGCCGGCTCGTCGTGCTGGCCAAGCTGCGCATGTCTGCTGAGGGGCGCCGTGTTGCAGTGCCGGTGTCGAGGTTAAGCGCCCTTATTGCCGTCGCGGCGGCAGACCGGCTGCTGCGACGCGTGGGCCTGGACGGGCTGGCCCGGCGTGCAGGGCGAATTGCCGATGGTCTCTATGCACGCTATGTGCTGAGACGTTCGCTGCCCGCATGGCGGGCCCGCTTGGAAAACACCGTCGGGGTCGTGCTGCGACAAGGCCGGCAGATCGAACAGTTATCGCAGCGCTTCGTCGAGTTGCGCGAGGATCTCGTTCCGACGCCCGCAGTGTCGCCGGAAACCATCGACGCCTACTACCTTGCGTTCGAGGATGCCAATCGTGGCTCGCGCGAAAGTGTGCTTGCAAAGCTTGCTATCTATAAAGACTGGATTGCGACGTGCGTGCCGCGGGCGGATGGCCTGACGCACGAGATCGTGGATGTGGGCTGTGGTCGCGGTGAATGGCTGGGCTATGTCAGGCAGAACGGCCGCGACGCGATTGGCATTGATGTCAACCGCGTGATGGTCGATGCCTGCCTCGCACAGGGGCTGAACGTGCGGTGCACGGACTCACTGACCTTCCTGCGCAGCCTGCCCACAGGCTCGGTCGCCGCCGTTACCGGCTTTCATATCATCGAGCATCTGCCGTTCGACTATCTGTTCGCGCTCGTGCAGGAGAGCTACCGTGTGCTGGTGGAGGGCGGCTCGGTCCTGTTCGAGACACCCAATCCGGAGAACGTACTGGTAGGCAGCCACACCTTCTATCACGACTTCACGCACCGCAACCCGATCACGCCAAGCGCGATCTCGTTCCTGCTCAAGTATCACCGCTTCGAGGAAATCGACATCATTCGAAGCAGCCCTTACCCGGAAGAGGCGAAGGTGCCGGGCAACGATCCCCTTACCGAGCGCGTCAACGGCCATTTGTGCGGTCCGCAGGACTTCGCGGTACTGGGACGCAAGAGAGCGGCAGATGGGGGCGAAGCGTGAAGATTCTCGTGACGGCCAACCTTGTGCCGTTCATGCACGGGGGCGCTTCCTACCATATCGCGGGTGTGGTGCGAGCGTTACAGCGGGCTGGGCACGATGTCGAGCTGTTACGCCTGCCGTTCCGGTTCTCACCCGAACAGGATATTGTGCGCGCCATGGAACACGCTGCGTCACTTGATTTCGTGCGTCCCAACAGCGTGACCATCGATCAGGTCATCAGCTTGCAGTTCCCCGGCTATGGAGTCGTTCATCCCGATCACCGGGTATGGGTGATGCATCAGCACCGCGCTGTCTACGAGCTGTACGACGCAGCTAGGGCCTCCGCGGAACTCACCCGGCTGCGCGAACAGGTGACCGCGTTCGACAATGCGGCACTCTCACGTGCGAATCGCGTGTTCGCTAATTCCCGGCGCGTCGCTGCACGGTTATCCGATTTCAACCAGATTACCGCGACGCCGCTCTATCATCCGCCGGCGCACGCCGAGTCATTCCGGCGCGAAGACGCTTTGCCCTACGTGTTCTTTCCCAGCCGTCTGGAAACGCTCAAGCGTCAGTCGCTACTGATCGAAGCGGCGAAGCGCATGCGCTCGTCGCTGAAGATCGTGCTTGCTGGCGACGGCGGCCAGCGCGATCCGCTTCTCGCGCTGATCGAGCGGCATGGTGTCGGCGATCGCGTAGCGCTGATCGGCCATGTGACTGAAGCGGAAAAGCGCGCCTTTTTCTCGCGCGCGCTGGCCGTTGCGTTTCCGGCTTTCGACGAAGACTACGGATACATCACGCTGGAAGCGATGCTGTCGTCAAAGCCTGTCATCACGTGCACCGACTCGGGCGGGCCGCTTGAGTTCGTGAGCCATGATGAAACAGGCTGGGTGGAACGACCAGATGCTGACGCACTGGCCAGGCGCCTGGACTGGCTCGCGGAGCATCCGCGCGAAGCCGCCGAAGCGGGACTCCGTGGCCGCGCAGCTTACCAGGCAGCGGATATCTCGTGGCATCACGTCGTCGACGCGCTTACCCAACCTCTTTAACCGGTTTTACATGAGAATTGCCATTGTTGCACCGAGCCCGGTGCCGTTTGTGATCGGGGGCGCCGAGAACCTGTGGTGGGGACTGCTCGAGGCGTTTAACGCGCGTCCGGGGATCCAGGCGGACCTGCTCAAGGTGCCGAGCCCTGAGCGCAATATGGGCGAGCTGCTGGCCAGCTATCGCCACTTTTCGCAGCTCGACCTCGATCATTTCGATCTGGTCATCAGCACCAAGTATCCGGCATGGGCAATCCGGCACCGCAATCACGTCGTGTATCTTCAACATACGCTGCGCGGACTCTACGACTGTTACCCGCCGGGCATGCCCACGCACTTCGATGAGGGCGACCTGCTCGCGCTCGGCATTCCGGCGCGGATCGTGAGCGCGCTCGCGGACTACCGCGCAGCCGATCTCGAGTTCAAGGATCTCCTCGATGCACTCGACGCCGCCTGGCAGCGCTCGCCGCAGGCGCCGTGCTGGGCCTTTCCCGGGCCCGTGACACGCGCGGTCATCCGTCTGCTTGACGCAATTGCGATGCGGCCGGACAAGATCGTGCACTACGCCGCGATTTCCAGTGTTGTCGCGGCGCGCGAGGGCTATTTCCCGCCCGGTGTAAAGGTTGCGGTCCATCACCATCCCACGGGTCTCAAAGGTCTTGCATCCGGACCGCAGGAGACTCTTTTCAGCGCAAGCCGTCTTGACCCGGCCAAGCGGATCGATCTCCTCATCAACGCGTATAGGCAGAGCGGAGTCGACGTGCCGTTCCGCATTGCCGGCAGCGGCCCCGATGAAGCGCGGCTGCGTGAGGTGGCGGCGGGATACAGCGGCATACACTTTCTCGGCCGCGTTCCGGATACCGTGCTGGCGCAGGAGTACGCGCGTGCCGTTTGCGTGCCGTTCGTGCCACGTGACGAAGACTACGGCCTGATCACGCTGGAAGCGATGCTTTCGGCAAAACCGGTGCTGACCACAACGGATTCAGGCGGTCCGCTCGAACTGATCGAGCATGAGCGCTCGGGACTGATCGTCGAGCCAGAGGTGGCCGCGCTGGCGAGCGCAATGCGACGCATCTGCACTGATTTGCCCAAGGCCCGCGATATGGGTCTGGTGGGCCGTGCGCGTGCGGCCCGCCTCGACTGGGGCAGTCTGTGCGACGCCTTGCTCGCGGCCGGGCGGCAACCCGTAACAGCCCCCGATTCCGCCAATGCAGCGGGTGCCGTGAGGCCGGCTGCGCCCAGCGTCGTGACCCGGCAGGCAAAACCCATTCTCGGCGTCATTAATACCTTCCCCATCGCGCCAGTAGTCAGTGGCGGCAAACTCCGCCTGCAGGGACTTTATTCGCGTGTTGCCGATCAGTTCCGGGTGCAGTTCGTCAATCTGGCGCCCTCACATCTTCACGGCGTGCGCAGGCTTGCCCCTGATTTCAGCGAGGAACTCGTGCCAAAGTCCCGCGTGTTCGCCGAGGCCGAGCAGCAGCTGGAGCACACGCTGAGTGCATCGGTTGAAGATCTGGCAGCGGCACTGCATCCGGACACCGCGCCTCAGTGGCTCGACGCCATTGATGCACTGGTACGGCGTGCGGACCTGATTGTGTGTTCGCATCCCTATACCTTGCCGGCGTTGCGTAAAGTTTCGTCGCGGGCTTTCGTATATGAGGCGCACAACGTCGAGGCCGATCTCAAGGCAGATATTTACGGTCCGCACCGATGGGCGATTGACCAGGTGTCGGCGCTCGAACGGCGCGCTGTGCGGGAGGCCTCCCTCGTCACCGCCTGCTCGACTCAGGACCGCGAGCGCATCGCCAAACTCTATGACGTGGCAGACGACGCGAAGTTGATTGTCGTGCCTAACGGGATCGATGTCGCCGCGACGCCTTTGCGTGCGGCCGCGCAGACACAGGACCGCCGCTCGACGCTGCGCGTGGCGCAGCCCCTCGCGCTCTTCATGGGTAGCGCTCACGGGCCGAATATCGATGCCGCCCGCCTCGTCGTGGAGGCTGCCGCGCAACTGCCTTCGGTCCATTTCCTGCTGCTGGGTTCGGTCTGCCGCGCCGTGGAAGCATGGGAACGACCCGCGAACGTTGGCCTTCTGGGTGTCGTGAGTGATGCTGAGAAGGCTACCTGGCTTGCGATTTGCGACATGGGCTTGAACCCGGTCATTTCGGGATCGGGGACCAACCTGAAGCTACTCGAATATGCAGCAGTCGGGCTGCCTGTGGTAAGTACGGAGTTTGGCGCTCGCGGGCTGGGTTACCGTGCCGGACAGGACTACGTGTTGGCGGAAGCGCACGCTTTCGCACGAGGCATCGATGCGATGCTGCAGCTAACCCAGGCCGAACGCGATCGCATGATGCACAACGCGCGACGGCGCGTTGAAACGCACGGAGACTGGGCGGCGATTGCCGCCACCTACTCGCAGGCGCTCACCCAGCTTCTCGGATAAGCACGCAAAGCAGGGCCACTCGGGACCGTCGTTACCCGTTCGGTCCTGGGCGCTGCTTCTTACAGCAGATAATGGCTGAGCGGCAGCAGCGGTTCCGACTGGCCGATCACCGTGAGTTCCACCGTGGGTGCGGGAGCTGCGGATTGCACCGGCGATGCGTGGGTGACCTCGTGCAGGAGGTTGTCGACCGAGTCATACGGGTGATGCAGCGAACCTTGCCATTCCAGGCAGACAGACCGGTCTTCGGCGGCCGCTGGCGTTTGCGAAACACTGATCGAGCTTTTCATGGAGAGGATTTGACGGCGAAAGTGACGATAGGGTTGCCGCTATTCTAGCGATTCACGCAGCGATTGTCGTCAGTACTTCCAGGAAAAACCTAGCGAGCCGCTGTACACGGTGTACGCGAACAGTGAGATGGAACTGGAAACACGCTGAGCGGACATCTGCGTATAAAGGGACCAGCCGGCCCTGATGGGGTACGTGTAACGTAGCGCCGCTACGCGGATTGTCTGCCGCTGGTTGAGACTGCCGAAGAACACGGGGTCGTAGGCCGTGGCGTCGTTCAACGTCCGTTGCTGGAGTATCGCTTCGACCTGACCATGGCGGTCCATGTCGTAGTCCACTGAAAGCCACGCCGAATAACCGCGCTGCATGCCACCCGGGCGACCGTTATGTGGCCAGTCCCACGCAGGACCGAAAAAGAACTGCAGCGATGTGCGTTTGCCCACGTGTGCCTGGAAGGCGGCACGCACCGCGAAGTACATGGCATCGTAGAGCGAATTGCCAGGATAGGCGGAGTCCACGACCGTCAGGTCCAGTCCGCCACGCATGAGCAGAGGCTGCCACGTCGCCGGCGGCAGCCAGAAGCCTCCGTGCCATGCCAGATCACGTTGATAGATATGCGTGCCCAGCCACAGCAGGTTCGTCGTGATCTGGTTGTCCATCTCACCGCGCATGAAGCTCGTTCTGTCGGTTACGCCAATGGTCACCGAGCGCTGGTCGAAGTTGTGCAGACTGCGGTACTGGCGGTCGGAAAGTCCGCCTATCAGTTCGAGGCCGGGCACAGCTGCAATGGGGTACTCGCCCTGAATGGCCGATTCGATGTACTGGTCCTTGTGCGGCAGGCTTTCGGGTGCCAGGGTCAGCGAATTAAGTGGAGCGCCAGGTGCAAAGGTCACGATCGGATCGGAAGGGCCGAAGTTCGCGTTTGACGTCACGCCGGCCCCGACGCTCACTGCGAGCTGCGGCCGCGATTCGACCGAGGTGCAGGTGCTCGCCCTGTAGTAAAGGATGAGTTTCCCGATAGCGGGTGGCAGCTCATAGTGTGATTCGAGGCGGGCGAGCGTCCGGAGGGACTGGGCTCGTTCGCCCAACTCGCAGTACAGGACGGCAATATCGAGTAGGGCGCCTGCCTGGCGGGGATCGCGCTGTGCGAGTTCGGTAAGTAACGCGAGTGCGCGTTTTCGGTCGCCCTCGCTGATCGCAGCCTGCGCCTGTGCCTGCAGGTCGTCGTTGATGATCTGCTCAAAAGCATTCTGCCGCGTTTGTGCTACGGCATACACCGGAAGGATCAACAGGGCGGTCAGGTGAATGGCGCTCAATGCCAGCCTGCAGATTGCGCTCCTTACGCAGCCCGACAGCAGTGCAGCACGACGCTGCCTAACAAACTGCATGAGGCTTCCCTTCGTTCAGCGTATAGAGTTGCTCAGCCGCATCGCGTCCGCGCAGTGTTGCCTGAGCACATGCCTGCAGCCCATGACGTGTCGCCTGCCGTGCGGTTTCCTGCCCGATCAGCAGACTGGTTTCCAGAGTCCGGGCGTACTCCTGAAGCCGCGACGCTACGTTGACCGCATCGCCAATCGCGGTATAGGACTTGCGAAAAGTCGAGCCGATTTCGCCGACCACGGCGGACCCGCTATTCACCCCTATGCGTACGCGGATCGTCCTGCCTTCCAGAATGGGCAGTGCGCTGCGGTTGAGCGCTTCTAGTCCGCGCAGCATCGCTATTGCGCAATCGAGTGCACGATCGGCATGGTCCGGTTGAGCAAGGGGCGCGCCCCAGAACGCCATTAACGCGTCGCCCATGTATTTGTCCAGCGTGCCTTGCGACTTGAGTACACAATCCGTCAGCGTGCTGAGGATGACATCGGTCATCGCCGCCAGTTCTTCAGGCGGCATTTGCTCGGCCAGGCGCGTGAACCCTTCAATATCGACAAAGAGGACTGAGATCTGCCGGCGTTCCGGTTTGAACGTGGCGAGCCCTCGCTGCCGGATAATTTCGCGCAGCACCGTCGGCGGCAGGTAATGACTGAAGCGACGTTCAAACGAGCGTATTGCCGCCTGCGAAAAGATCCATTCAATGGGCGCTTGAACAAACATGAATGCTGTGGCGGGAACCAGCGGCAGTGCCGCGAGGCTTGCAGGCACGCAGCGCGTCGAAACGAGCAGCACAAGCCATAGCGATGTCACCGCGACCAGTGCAACCAGCGCGATGCTCGCGCGTTGCGTGCGGAACAGGACGGAAAATACAACGATCGAGCAGGCGGTCCACACCATTGGAAGCCATGGAAATGACAGCGTGGTCCCCTTGCCAGATTCGAGATCCAGCATTTCGCCGAGCAGTTCCGCGTGCACGACCACCGCAGGCAACCAGGGATCGATGGGGGACGCGACGTGGTCTGTCAGTCCCAGCGCCGACGAGCCGACCAGCACGTATCGATTTGCGAGCAGCGCGGAGGGCGCCGTCTGGGCGAGCACATCGTAAGCGGATACCACGTCGAATGACTGCACTGAATGTCTGTACTGCACGTGCATCAATCCATCCGAGTCAACGGGCAGGCTGTGAATCGGCACCCCGGGCGACCGGCCGTCGGCACGACAACGCATCAGTTGCCACGCAAGCATCGGATAGGCTGCATTCGCATATTCGATGAGCGGGGCGATGGACCGCACGACGCCGTCCAGACTGGCGTGCGGCGTTACGTGTCCCACACACAGGTCGGCGGTGTCGAAGAAGTTGCCCACATAGCCTGAGGCCACGGGTGCGTGCGGCGTGTTCGTGCCCGCGGCGAGCGCGCCTCCCAAATGACCCGCATGAGGCGCATTCGCGCCGCTGGACAGCGCGAATGCCTGAGCAAATACGAGCGGAAACCGGCGCGCGACGGCAAGTAGCGCGTGATCGCCCTCGGGCGATCCGGCCTCAGGGAACATCACGTCGAGGCCAACGGCTCTCGCGTGATACTGCACGAACAGATTCTCCGCCAGCCGCGCGATGACAGCACGCGGCCATGGCCACGGGCCAATGACTTCCAGCGAGTGCTCGTCGATGTCGATGAGCGCGATGCGCGAATCCGGCCGCGCGCTCAGCAATTGCACCTGCTGCCAGTCGTCGATCGCGTATCCGAGCCGACGGTAAGGCTGAGGCAACCAGATGTCGCACGCCAGCAGGCACGCGGTCAATGAAACCAGTCCGAATATTGTGAGGCGGATGCGGTCGAGCGTAACCAGGCCTGCTATCGGGACCACTGGGTGGCTCCAACCGCCGTATTTTTACCGTCAAGAGATTGCAGGAACAGATAGCCGGCCTGCGTCGCGTTCTTGCCTGCAAGTCCGCCCAGAACGGTGGCCTGCGAGCCATAGTTACTGCGCAGCTTGCCGTCGGGGCCGACGCCGCCTTGTGCCGACACCGCGTAGTTCGTGCCGTTCGCACTGAGGCTAAGGCTCGTCTGGAAGGTGCTGGCGCCGAAGTTGACTGACAGGAACGGATTGCTAATCTGCGCCTGCGTAGCCGTCCCTGTTGCAGTGTTCATCACGTAGGCGCTGGACGCCTGAAGTTCGAATGTAAAAGTGCCGAACGCGGGCATCACCATGTCTGTCTGCGGGGTACGTGTCATGGCGAACGGGGTAAGTAGTCCCAACTGGTCGCTGCCCTGCTGGAGCAGCGCAGCCAATGTCGTATCGCTCGGTGCCGCCGCGAGCGGCGCAAAGCGCCCCCAGAAAATTTGTTGTGATTCGGGCGGCTGTGCCGGGGGTAGACCAGAGGGCGCGCCGGGCGGGGCTGCCGGTCCCGACGGGGCGGCAGGCGCTCTCAGCGGGAAACTCAGTTCTGCCGGCGCAACACCGGGATTGACCGGCTGCATGGTTGCCGCCCGTGCACTGTTTTCCTCATTCTTCAGTGCTGCGGCCGCCTGCTCGGGTATCAAGCTAGGGAGTGCCGAGTCAATTACAACCGGGTGGGCGCTGCCACGGTAGACCTGCAGCACCGCGTTGGGCTGGCCGGCGAACAGTTGTGCTGCAGTCGGCCCTTCGCACGGGCCGGTGCCGGTAGCCGCGCAACCGGCACCCAGCGGCGTCATCACAATGCCACCGCTGCGCACGTCGGCGCGTGTCACGTTGGCGTCGGTAAACACCGTGAAATCGGTGCCTCGCACGCCCAGTGCTGCAACAGGCGTATTCATGCGGTAGTGGTCCCGGGCCGCCTGTGCACCGGCGCCGGATATTTCCCTCACCACGCCCTTATGCAGCGACACTTTGATCACTGTCTTGCTGGGTTCTGCAGGATCGTATTCGTACCGCTCGAACGTTAGCGACGAATCGGGCCGTACGCTGATGAAGCCGTGATCGACCGTTGTTATGTACACGTAGCCGTCAACTCCCGTCTTGACCGTATCGCCTTGCGCAATGGCGGCGCCCCGCGAAAGAGGCACACAGTCTGCCTGAGCGTGTTGCGCACACGCCTGGCCAATCACGACAACTGCATTGCCGAGGGTCACAGGCTGCGCATTGGCAGCCCCGTACAAGGAGAGAGTCGCGGCCGCGACGAATCGTATTGCGGCGACTGGCCCCGTCGTCATGCATTTTTGCATCTACTGTTTTTCCCCGAAAGCTGCAATGCAGTGCGGTCCATTATTCCCGCAATGATTAGACATTTTTTGGTTGGACGATGTGACGGTCGTCACAGATATCCGTGCAAAGTGCGCCTATCTTCTCTGCGTGTCACAGCCGGGGAAAGCATTCGAAAGATGTCGACAGAACATGTAACTACCAACACGGGCCCGCCGAAGGCTATCGATCTACTGAAACAGCAGAAACTGCTGCGTAACGTGGCAGATGAAGTCATTGAAGAGACGAGCCGCCATATCCGCTATCGCCGCTTCAGCAAAAGGGAGTTCGTTGTCCATAAGGGCGATGCGGGTTCGTCCCTGCTGATGCTGATGTCTGGCCGCCTGCAGGTCATCGCGCTGTCGGAAGACGGCAGGGAGGTCGGGCTGAACTTTGTCGAGCCAGGCGACTACTTTGGCGAACTGTCCATTATCGACGGCGGTCCCCGCTCCGCATCGATCATCGCGACGGCCGAATCGGTTGTGGGGTTTCTGCCAAAAGCCGAAGCCCAAACACTTTTTTTCCGGAATCCTGCAGTTGTCGAGGCGTTATTGCAACGGTTGTGCCGCACCATCCGTCAGGCCTCTAATTACCGGTCGATGCTAGGCCTCACCCGTGCTTATTCGAGGGTGTATTCGGTGCTGGAATCGTCGATGCGAAAGAGCGCCGGGGACCTGCTGACGATCGAGAACCTGCCAAATCAGCAGGCCATAGCGATCATGGCCAACGTGAGCCGGGAAACGGTGTCGCGAGCCATCCGCACGCTTATCGACGGACAGGTTATCGAGCGTGACTATCGGCGCCTGATCGTCCGCAATGCGGCCTTGCTCACGAAGCTTGCAAGAGGGGAGGCTGAACTGCAACTGCGTGCCAAAGCGATAAGCGAACGCACCGGTACCGAGCAGCCGCCTCTGCACGGAAACGCGGAGGCTGTTGTGGACAGCAGCAGCCGCCTCGAAAAATTCCGGCGTCCGACGGGCACCTCAAAGGCAGACTGATGCGCGTTTTACACTTTTACAGGACCTATCTGCCGGACACGATTGGCGGGGCAGAGCAGTCGATCTACCATTTGTGCCGCGCTGGCGCGGACTTGGGAATCAGGAACACCGTGTTGACCTTGACGGCCCAGCCGGGAGGGGAGCGCTTTCTCAGCATGCCAGGTCATGAAGTCGAGCGCGTCAGGAGCCGCTTCAAGGTCGCGTCGGTCGAACTGTCGTGGCGCGCGGTGCGGCGCTTTCGTGAGCTGAGCGAAAGGGCGGATATCCTGCATCTGCATTTTCCCTGGCCGACCGCAGACATCGCGTATCTCGCTGCGCACACGCGCAAGCCGACGGTGGTTACCTATCACGCGGACATTCGGCGGCAACCGCGGCTGCTTGCCATGTATCGGCCGCTCATGCATCGCTTCCTCGGTGGCGTTGATCGCATTGTAGCGACGTCGCCGCAATACGCGGCGACCAGTGATGTGCTGAAGCTCTTTCCGGAAAAAGTCGAAGTGGTGCCGCTGGGTCTCACCTCGGCCTACTACCCCGTGCCCGATGATGCGCTGATGCGTAGCTGGAGCGAGCGCATCGGCGGCCCGTTCTTCCTGTTTGTCGGCGTATTCCGCTACTACAAGGGACTGCCGGTCCTGATTGAAGCGATCCGGCAAACCGGTTATCCGCTCGTGCTGGTAGGCGACGGTCCTCTTACAGATGAAATCCGTGCGCTGGTAGCCCAGTGCGGCGCAAGCAATGTTCATTTCGCCGGCCGCGTCTCTGAGGTCGACAAGGTGGCGCTCATCCGGCTCAGCCGCGCGTTAGTGATGCCCTCGCCCGATCGCGCGGAAGCATTTGGCATCTCGCTGCTCGAAGCCGCGATGATGGGCAAGCCGATGATCACGTGCGAGATCGGCACGGGCACCAGCTTCGTGAACGCCCACGGGGAAACCGGGCTGGTAGTCGCTCCGGACAATCCCGATGAATTGGCGCAAGCGATGCGCGAACTGTGGGGAGACTCGCTGCTGTGTGAACGCATGGGTCGGCGCGCGGCACAGCGCTTTGAAAACCTCTTTACCGCCCATAGCACCGCGGCTGCATACCACGCGATTTATCAGAAAGTGATTGACGAACGCAATTCAGACAGGCGCACAGTGATGCCCATGAAGCCGCCGCATAACGGGCCACTTGCAGAAGCCCCTTTGTCTGCAAATCCTCGTGCGGTATTGGAGAAGCAATAATGGATATGACGCTCCCACGTTTCGGCGAGTCACAACAGCGGTCAGTCGAAGATGGCCCCGCTGCAGCGCCCCGCCCCACGCCGCAGATCCTCCCGGTAGTCCTGGCAGGCGGCTCCGGCACGCGGCTATGGCCGCTCTCCCGTGAGGGACACCCGAAGCAGATGATCGGGGTGCTGGGCGACGTTTCACTACTGGCTCAATCAGTCACGCGGCTCGATTGTCTGGCAACCGGTGCAGGCCACCGGGGACTGCTGATCTGCGCTGAGGAACATCGCTTTCTTGCCGCCGACGAGTTGAAGGCAAGTTCGCGAGACTGGCAGATGATAGTCGAACCGGCTAGTCGCGACACCGCGCCCGCACTCACGCTCGCCGCGCTTGCAGCCCGCTGTGGCGGTGACGATCCGGTGCTGGTCGTGACGCCTGCCGATCATGCGATTGCAGACGTGCCCGCGTTCGAACAGGCTGTCCGTGCAGCCGCGCGAATTGCCCAGACTGGCCAGATCGTGACGCTGGGCGTCGTGCCAGACCGTGCGGAATGCGGCTACGGTTATATTGAATTGGGTGATCCCATCAGCACCGAATCGGCAAGCGGCGCGCGCGCCCTTCAGCGCTTCGTCGAAAAACCCGATCAGGATGTGGCGGTGGCGTTTGTGGAAGGTAAGCGGCACTGGTGGAACAGCGGCATTTTCGTGATGCGTGCATCGGTGTGGTTGCGCGCAATCGACGCGTTGCGGCCCGACATTGCACAAGCGTGCGCCGCCGCGTTCCAGCGCGGGGACGGCGATCTGAAGGCAATGCGGATAGGGCGTGATGAATTTGCGACCTGTCCGTCGGAGTCCATCGACTATGCGGTTATGGAGCGCCTCGAGGAAATCGGTCTCGCCGCCGCAGTCGTGCCGCTGAACGCGGGCTGGTCAGATGTGGGTTCCTGGGATGCGGTGTGGAGCGCCTTGCCTCAGGACGAAGCCGGCAATGTCGCGCGGGGTGATGTTGTGCTCACAGACTCCTTCGGCACCTATGTCCACTCGGAAGGCCGGCTAGTGGCCTGCATCGGTGCCCGGGACCTGATTGTCGTGGAAACAGCTGATGCGGTGCTCGTTGCGGACAGGCATCATGCCCAGGACGTCAAGGCGGTCGTCCGACAGCTTAACGATCGCGGCAGCAGTGAAGCGAAGCATCACCGTAAGGTTCACCGGCCATGGGGCCATTACGAATCGATCGAACATGGTCCGCGCTTCCAGGTCAAGCGTATTGTGGTCAGGCCGGGCGCAGTCCTCTCCCTGCAGCTTCACCATCACCGTGCCGAGCATTGGATCGTGGTCAGCGGTACTGCGCGCGTGACCCGTGGTGAAGAGACGTTCCTGCTCGCGGAAAATGAATCGACCTATGTACCGTTGGGCGTCAAACACCGGTTGGAGAACGTCGGACGGCTCCCGCTCGAGATGATTGAGGTTCAGTGTGGCAGTTATCTCGGCGAGGACGACATCGTCCGTTTCGACGATCACTACGGTCGCGCTGTAAGTGCGGCGAATACATCGGAAACTCGCGCTTCCACAGCCGCGGAAAGTTGATTCAAGATTCGGGTAGCGCCGGCGTGTCGCTGAGACAACGCAGTGGTTTTGTTCCGGGAGAATCATCTCGCGGTTGTGCAGCGTGATGGCATCTGGTCCATCGGCACGCCGGAGGGGGAGCAGGATTGAACCCGGTGATTGGATGAGCACTTCACCGATGCGATTCATTTTGGAGGCACGCCGCACTCATCGAACGCGACCGGCCCACTCACCGCATGTGACGGTGATCCTGATACGCATGTTTTGATACATAACTGCTACTCGTATTCCAAACGCAGTCAGGTCATAGTACGCAACACAGATAACGGTGCGAAAGCAACGCCATGCGATTTTTCCCACGCTGCAGAGCACGAATGCGCCGGCTGCGACCTGTATTCGAAGGGCATCTTGAAGTGAGGGAGATTGTTGCCGCCGCGTTGGGCGCGGCCGGCTTCCTTGCGGCCAGCCTGATCGCATCTCGAGAAGGCGTGGTGCTGTTTGTCGCTCTATCGGCTGGCCTCGCGGCTGTGTACGTTGGTCACCTGGTTCGCCCAAAAACAAGATTGCGGCGTGCGGCGCGCATCGGTCTTCGCCGCGGGGAGTTCTATGTTGTCTATCAGCCCATTGTGGACATCCGCACGCGAGATTGCGTCGGCATGGAAGCCCTGCTCCGGTGGGACCATCCAACGTTCGGAGTTGGGGGCCCTAGGCAGTTCATTGGAGAACTTGAAGGCACGCGTCTGCTCTGCGCGTTGACCCGTTTCGTGCTGCGCGAGGCGAATAGCGCACTGGCCCAACTGCCGTTTGCTCAGCACTGGCATATATCGGTAAATATCTGCGCCCGGCATCTGATGGAAGACTGCTTTGTCAAGGACGTCTGTGAGTCCGCCGGTCCGATAATGAAGCGTCTCGTTCTGGAACTCACCGAGCGCGGTTGCGTCGAGCGTACGCCGCGCGTTGTGAGGGCGCTTAGCCATTTGAGGCAACGCGATGTACGCCTCTCACTCGACGATTTCGGCACCGGCTTCAGCAATCTGGACTTACTCGCGGACTTCCGGTTCGACCACGTGAAAGTAGACCGGAGATTTTTGGCCATGCGCGGCGAAGCGCGCATCCATTTTCTGAAGTCAATCGCTGCGCTGGTGCATTCACTTGGTGCGAAAGTTGTCGTGGAAGGCGTGGAGAGCGCTGCAGAACACGATGTGGTGCAGCGCTCGGGAATCGACTTCGCGCAGGGATACTGGTATGGGAAGCCGATGGCAATCGATCAACTTCGCGCGTTTGCGTCGGCGAAGACGTCGATAAGCGCGTTACGCAATCTGTTCGGAACAGAGCATGAAGCGTGAAAGACGAATGCATCATGGATGCGCAGCATCAGCAACGATAACCAGCCAGCGCCACCATGCCACTAGAAAACGACTACGATCAGTACTTTGAACGCGTGACCCGGATTGCCGCTCGTGCGCTGAATTTACCATTATCCGTTATATGCCTCGACAGTTTGGGCCAGCCACAAGTCATAGGCGCCAGCAGCTGCGATCGAGACGTCGTAGCCCAAGTGGAGAGGTACTATAGCCGGACGCTCCAATGCGAGGAACCGTTCGTCGTTAGGGATACGTTCTCCGCTGCGGAGCTTGCGCACGGGCCACTGGCAACCAGCGAATGGGGGATCCGCTTTTTCGCGGGCATCGCGCTGCGTCTACCGTGCGGCAAACCTATCGGCATGCTGTGCGTGATGCACTCCATGCCGCGGCGCTTCACGCGCAAACAGCGTCAGATGCTGGTAGACCTGGGGCAAATGATCTAGCACGAAGTTGGGTTGCGCAAGCTGGACGGCTCGGATCGTTTGCAGGTACTTCAGACGATCGACCGGCTTCAGGCACAACATGCACTTTACGTCGAGACGTTCCATCGAACTCCGGTTGCTATCGCGCATATTGGAAGGGAGTGGGAGTGGCGACATATGAATTCTGCCTGCGTGAAATTCTTCGCGCACTCGCGCGCTCCGCTGACGAAAACGAACATACTCGATCTGCTGGACGCGAGCGATCGGACCAACCTTCAAGAGGCTGTACAGGCACTTGAGCGTGAACGTGGAGTCGAGGTCCTGACGCTCGATGTAACGTTCCGGCTGCGCAACAAGCAAAGTAAGCCGGCGCGGGTTCAGGTGGCACTGGAGCAGACGACGTCGGCCCGCGACGGAGGCTGGCTGTTTGTCATTCACGACACCCAGGCCGAGCAACGTGAAAAAGCGGCTCGCGATGTGCGAGAGGCAGCGTTGCATCGGGGAGCCCATGAGGCGTCAGAAATTCTGCGCAGGGCCCATGAGCAACTGACGAACGCCGAGCGGCAATTGGGCGCCACGCGGGTAGATTTGCGCGCCATCGCTGACAACCTGCCGGTGCTGGTCGCTTATGTCGACGGTGAGCGACGTTTTCGGTTCGCCAACTCGACCTATCGGGAATGGATGGGACTGGACCCGGAGGAGATCGTGGGACAGCTCACCCATGAGGTTCTCGACGCCGACTATTTTGCTGCCATCGAGCCGTACGTCCAACGTGTGCTCAACGGCGAACGGGTCGAGTACGAAGTCGGAGCGATGCTAAACGGGACACAACGTGTCCTGCGTGGTGTGCTGGTGCCGCGTCGCTTGCACGATCAGTCTGCTGACGGGTACTACCTGCTAGTGCACGATGTGACCGAGCGAACGGCGTTGCTCGATCGCCTGCGGCATCAGGCGTTTCACGATGCGCTCACCGGCCTGCCGAACAGACGCTCGTTCCTCGAGAGGCTCGAGGAGGCATGCGCAACAGGCGGCGACGGTGTGGCTGCCATCATGTTTATCGACCTGGACGGCTTCAAAGCCGTGAACGATACATACGGGCATCAGTGCGGGGACGAAGTACTGGTTGAAACTGCGCGCCGGATCAGCCGCTGCGTGCGTAGCGGGGATCTGGTTGCGCGGCATGCCGGGGATGAGTTCACGGTGCTGTTGACCGGCCCTGCAATCGATCGTGCTGCACTGGAGAGAATTGCACGTGCAATCCTGCTGGCACTGAGCCAGCCCATAACGCTCGGGGCGAAGGTGGTGCGGTTATCGGCAAGTATTGGCATGCTGCTGCGCGGCCAGGCAGCTTCATTGAACGGGGAAGCCTTGTTACGTGCGGCGGATGCCGCAATGTATCGTGCGAAAGTCGCGGGCAAGGCGCGTATTGTCGTGCACGAACTTCACGATTTACTGGCCGGCGTGCCGGGTTGAGATCGACGCCTGTCTCATGTGTTGCAGGTCGAAAGTGTCTGTGGACGCGACCGCGATAAATCGGTCCGCCCGGAGGTGCGCTCACTGCGACCGGGAGTTTGTCGCGAACATCTGAGAGCAGACGCGTGATCGAACGTGAATTGCCGAGAATTCTTGCGTCGACACCAGCTATTTCATATGTTGCGGTGGTTGATCGCCTTGGCGTGGCTCCCGAAAGGTCGGAACGTTTTTTCCGGGACCGGCAAACGAGTTGCGCGAACGACAAGAACTGCCAGCGCGGAAGTGCAGATGGCAGAGGCTGTTGGCGTTCGGTCGTACACTGCGTTTCCTCAAAGTGCAACTCGAAGGGATGACTTTTCCAGGAAGAAAGCAATAGCTGACCTTCTGCGTCAACTTATGCTTTATTCGTCATCACCTCACACACCGAAACCCCGCATACACATACTGATAATGCGGCTGAAACCAATTCCGGAAGGCCGGCCGCAGCATGCATTGCGCGGTGCGCGCCGATCCGCCTTTGATCACATAGTGCTGACCATCGAAAAAGTTGGCCGAATAGCCCAGATAGAACGGAAAAGCTTCGAAGCCGGGCAGCGCATCGAACACCGTCGAGGTCCACTCCCAGCCATTGCCGAATTGACCTTCCACGCCGAACGCGCTGACGTTGTGCGGATACTCATCGACAGGTCGCGGGTCCCAGCTGCGAAAATCGAAATTGCCCGACGCGGCGTGCGGCGCGCCGTGTGCCGCACGTTGCCATTGCGCCTCGGTCGGTAATGCTTTGCCTGCCCAGCGTGCGTATGCACTGGCTTCGGCGTGGCTCACATACGCGGGCCAGTCGAGCGGCAGCGGCACTTCGTCGAACATGGTGCGCAACGTCCACGCGTCACCTTGGCCGCCGGCGTCGTGCCGCGACCAGCACGCGGGATGCTCGATGTGCTCGGCCTGTTTCCACGCCCAATCCTTCTCCGACCACCACTTCGGTTCGCGATAGCCGCCTGCCTCGATGAACTCGCGGAACGCGCCATTCGTCACCATATGGCGGTCCATTTCGAAGGCCGGCACCTCGACCCGCATTTCGCAGAACTCGTTGTCCCACCCGAAGCGTCCGCCGTCACGTGGCATGCCGAGCACCGTTGCGCCGGCCGGTATGCTGACCATCGACGACAAAGCGTCCCGCGATTCCGCGCGCGTCACGACAGGCTCGCGCAATTCGGTGACCTTCTGCGCCAGCGGTAACTGATGGAGCATGTACGCCAGCGTTTCAGCATGCATCAACCGATGCTCGATCGCCACGTTCAGCAATTGCTCGGAGGCGTCGGCTTGCGCGCCGTTGCGGCCGAGTCCCGCGGCGTGCGTTAGCGCATCGAGCTCGCGGTCAATCTGCTCGCGCGCGCGCAAGCCGTAGCTGCGCACGACGTCGAGCGACGGCCAGTCACCTGGCTGATCGGTCGGAAAACCGCCGTCGACGGGATCGATGCCGAAGGCAAAAAGCTGGTCGAGCTGTGGATCGAACGCCGGCAGATCGCAGAGGCGTTGATCGAACAGATTACGATCGAAAGCCTCCAGATGGCCGATGTAAAACACGATCCGGTGGCGCTCGCGGATCGGCCGTTCGTACAGAAACTCGGGTTTGACGATGGAAAACAGTGCGTCAGTCACTTGACGCGCTTCGATGAGGCGCTGCACGAGCGGGTGATGCGGGGCGGGGTCGCGATTCATTTCGCCGGGTCTCCTTGCGGGGGACGGACTAAAGACTGTACCCGCTCGCAGGAGCCATGCCAAGACGAAAGCGCGTGAAAAAAGCGTGCGCGAGGGGCGCGGCGGCGCGGGCCGCGCTCCCGCCAGGAGCCTAGACTTGCCGCAGACCGTCCAGATCGACGATCCGGATGTGCTTGCCCTGTGTGTCGATCAGGCCGCGCTTTTGAAATCTTGACAGGGTGCGGCTCACGGTTTCGAGCGTCATGCCGAGGTAACTGCCCATGTCCTCGCGTGTCATGCGCAGATTGAATTCCGCCGACGAATAACCGCGCCGCGCATTACGCTCCGAGACGTCGAGCAGGAATGCCGCGACCCGTTCGTCCGCCGAGAGCGAACCGAGCACCATCATCTGCGCGGCTTCGCGCACGATCTGCTCGCCCAGCAGTTTGTGCATACGTTCCTGCATTGAACCGATTTCGCGGCACAGCGACTTGAGCGCGGTATAGGGGACGATGCAGACCGTACTGTCTTCGAGGGCCAGCGCGCTGCAGGCGTGCACGTCGTCGCTGATGCCGTCGAGGCCGAGCGCTTCGCCCGCGAGTCGCAAGCCGGTGACCTGTTCGCGGCCGTCGCGGTGCGTCATGACGGTTTTCATCGAACCGGAGCGCACGGCGTGGATGTTGTCGAAGCGGTCGCCACTGCGATACAGCGCTTCGCCGCGTTGGACGGAACGCGCGGAACAGATGAGCGTTTCGAGCTTCATCAATTCCTCGGGCGACAAACCTTGGGGCATGCAGAGCTGCCGCATCGCGCAACTTGAACAGCGAGCGGCGGAACGCGCGCTCGCCCGCGACGGCGCCGCGCGGCGGCTGCCGCGCACCGGCGACGAACGTGCGGCAGAGGCTGCGGAATCGGCAGTGCCGGCGGAGTGCGTAACAGCAATAGGATTGAGCATGTTCTGCAGCCAGTGAGGGTATTGACAGATTGTCCCATCGACCGGGTTGCCCGCTTCGCGTCAAAAGGACGCGTTCGGGCAGTCAGGCTTGTTGAGCAATGTCACACCGGCGTTCGTGAGTTGGTTTATGGACTGCTACGAAGGTGAGCAGGCAAACCCAACTCATACCTTGGCAGATGAAGCTCGCTTTTTGCAGAACGAGCGCACGCGCGGGCGATACGGCGGTCAAGCGCATTGCGCACCAGCGCGGCGCTCATCAGTCCGCGTTGCCGGACTTGCCCGCGGCGGACGGAATGAGCAGCACGGGCAGGCTTGCCTGCCGCACGCAGCGCTCGGCGACGCTGCCGAGAATCAGGCGCTGAAAACCGCGCCGCCCGTGCGTACCCATGACCAGCAGGTCGGCGTTGAAGCCGGCCGCGGCTTTGAGCACGACGACCGAAACATCGTCGATCGTGGATGCCTCGCTCACCACAAGCTCGCCTTTCACGCCTTGCTCCGCCATGGCCTTGGCGAATTCGGCGCCGAGTTCCTTGCCCTCTTCGGCGAGACGATTGCGCAAGACGGACGGGTCATAGCCGGGCGCTTCGAAATACATGGGTGTGTTCTCGACGACATATAACGGCTGCAAGACCGCGCCGCTGGCTTTGGCGAGCGCGAGCGCTGCTTCGAATGCACGGCGGGAGGTGTTGCTGCCGTCGACCGCTACAAGAATGCGTGTGTACATATCGACTCCACGTCTGAAGGATCCGGATGCCGCAGCTGTTTCCAACCGGCTGGGCGCAATGACGATCATCGCTGATGTAAGCCTGAATGATCGCCGAAAAACATGCGCTCGACCTGGATGTAAATCAAACTCTTGTCAAATTTTTCGACGGCGTTCTCGGGTTCGGCGAGCGCCTGTGGGCAAGCGTTGGCGGGATTTCGCGCCCATTCGCAATGCATATCCACGACCAGGACAAGGCAAGGTTTGCCTTACAATTGCAACCTACTCAGACAAGCTGCTTCAGTCCGCTGATGAACGAGCGCAAAACGACGGGCTTGCCCGACAAGATCTACGGCGACATTCTCAACCGCATTGTCGAAGGCGAGTACAAGGAAGGTGAGCGCTTGCCGACCGAGCATGCGCTGGCCGAGCGTTTCGCGACGTCCAGGCCGACGGTGCGCGAAGCCTTGGCGCGCTTGCGGGCGGACGGCATCATCATGACCCGGCACGGCTCGGGCACGACGGTCGCGCGCCGGCCGGACCCGGACGTGCGCCGCTTCGCGCCGCTCGAAACGCTGTCCGATATCCGTCGCTGCTATGAGTTTCGCATCGTGACGGAAGCGGGCGCCGCGGAGCAGGCGGCGCTCAAGGCCGACGCCGACGACATCGCCGCCATCCAGCACGCATGGGACCAACTGGAGCGGATCATCGAAACGCAAGGGATCGGCGCGAAAGACGACTTTATGTTCCACCTGGCGGTGGCGCGTGCGTCGAAGAACCCTTTTTTCATCACGGTCATGTCGTTCATCGAGGAGCAGATCCTGTTCAGCATGAACCTATCGCGCAATCTTTCGCTGGTGAAGACGGTGGCGCGGCAGCGGCTCGTTCAGGAGGAGCATCGGGCTGTGCTCGATGCGATCCGCCGCAAGGATGCGCCAGGCGCGGCGAGCGCCATGCGAGCGCATCTTGAGAACGCGCTCGAGCGGATGTTCGGTTCCTGATCTGCCGCCGGCTCTCATCGCGCGCCAAGGCCGCGGCGAGCCGCCGCAATACGGACGAGTGCAATTCCAAGGCCGCCTGATGCAGCGTCGAATCGCCGCTTTCGCGGCAGCGAACCGGCCGCCGGCTAACAGCCAGGCAGCAAGCAGGCTGCAATCAGCGGGCGGCCGGGCGACAGCTATGCAGCAACGGCCATCGGTCCGAACAGCGCGGTGCGAGTCTTTGGACTCACCGCGATATCCAGCGCCACCGCTCGCTCCACACCGATCTGCAATGGCGACCCGAGCCGGCTAATGTCGATGCCGGTTTTGCGCAGCAGCCGCTCGATCGGCGTGGTGGTCACGGTGACATACCGCGTGATGCCCATCTGGTCGGCGAACGTCACCAGTTCGTGAATCGCCTGCATGGTCAGGTCCGCAAAGCCGAACGACTGTTCCTCGCCGCTGGTTTCGATCGCGAACCGGCTTAGTTCCCAGATGTGCCGCCCAACCGGCGCGGCCGCGCCGTGCAGCAACTGTGGGAAGGTGTCCTTCAGCATGTTGGGGCCCTCGGTCGGCATCAGGCGCCAACAGCCGCGCACTTGCCCGTCGCCGGCCTGGATCAGCATGTAGTGCGGCCCGAGCGCGTCATAGCCGTCGATCTCCATGCCCGCGATGGTCGGAATATCCCACCCGAGCCGCCCATGAAATACTCGCGCCCGCAGGCGGTACATCTCGTTAATGTCCGCGTTGTCGAATTCCTGACGCATTCCAATCCGGATTGCTGTTTGCATGACGTTCTCCTGAACGTGTTGGGGTACCCAATACGCAAGAAAACTTATGCATTTTGAATGTTTCCGCCACCTACCTACCTGGATAGGTGTGCATGCTTATCGGGTAACGCAGAATTCGAGACAAGCACTGCACTCAACCCGACAGGACCGAAAAATGGAACTCATCGAAAATCATTGGCAACCGCAAACCGGCGTTCAGACCCGTCCGGCGGAGCCTTCCACGGCGGTGGACCGCGTTCTGATCATTGCTTACCGCAAGAAGAAAAAAGAAAGCCAACGCCGTTTCTGGGCGCGCTTCGGCGTGACGCAGTCGCGCGGCAGCCGGTTCGAATCCGGTGCGGAAATCCCGCCGCCGGTCTCGATCCTGCTGGGTCTGTACTTCACCAAAACCGTGTCCGACGCCGATCTGGGCCGCGCCGAGCGCGTGCTGTACAGCCGCGACGCCGCCGCCTTGCTCAACCCGGGTCAATAAGCCCAAGTTGCGCGGCAATCACCGCCGCCGCACGCCGCGAATTCACACCGAATTTCGTCCTGATGTTCTTCATGTGGAAGTTCACCACGGCTTCCGAACAGTTCAGGATGTGGGAGATTTCCCACGTGGATTTGCCGCGTGCGGTCCATTTCAGGCATTCGCGTTCGCGCGGTGTTAGCTTGGGCAATAAGGTCTGGGCGTGCGTATTCAAATGGCGCTGACTGGTGTCGATTACCAGGTCGCGCAATAACACCAGGTTCGGCAATGCCACGTTGATATGCCGCCAGAATTCGTCGTTGGGATTGTTGTCGTTGACGAAGCACATCATGCCGGCTTCCTGATTCGGCCCGTGAATCGGCAGTGTTATGCCGGAGCGCAACCCATGCGCGCGGGCTTCCTCGTACATGGAAAGCTGCGGCGCGGTCTTGAAAATATCCGGCGACCAGATCAGCGGCGTGGCGCGCGTCGCGCAATGCGCAACGGTCGGATCGATGTGAACCAGTCCCTGCTCGTCATAGGTACGTCGCCAGGTTGGGGAGTACGTACTGCGCACGTAAGCGTCTTCCAGGCGAATGGTGGGGCGCGGCAGCATGGCGATCAAAAGCTTGTCGAAGCCCCACGTCTCGGCAAGGCCCGCGATTGCACCGAACCATTCCGCTTCGTCGGCGGCGTCCAGTAGCGGTGCCATCTGCTCGATAAAATGTAGCGACAATTTTTACTCTCTCAGGCTCGTAGGCATCCCGTTGCGGTGAATTGCGGTACGGCATTCTGTCTGGTGGTTTTTTACTTTCATAATCTATCACCAAAATTTATTTCGCAGAGCGAGAACTGATTTCTAACAAAATGCCAGCGAAGGTGATTCGGTGAGAATACGAATGAATCGGTCTTTGTAACTCATTTTCTGATCAATTTAACAATCACCGGTCGTTTATGTGGGTAATTTCTCGTAGTAGCCGTTTTGATGCCATTCGTCGGCAACATTATTGCGAAAGCATTCTAATTAGCTGTCGCTGCCAAATTTTCAGTCAAAATCGCACTGTTTGCCGATAATGTCTTTCGCATGCAGCACGGCGGTGGCGAGATAACAGTCAGTGCCCAAGCGCTATTGTCATACAAAAGCGACGTCGTGTACTTTGCGCCGCTTGCGATCCACGTGAAGAATTCGTCAAACCGGGCTCGGCGCCAAGTTGTTTGACGACATTCTCGACCCGGCGCAACGTTTTTACGACGCCTTCCTGCCGCTCGAAACCTTGCGCAACGACTCAGTTCGACGCCGCCCGAGCATCGTGCGAAGATCGAGCACGCCGCGCGAGTGCTGCTCGCGTTGGAGCATGAATTCGCCCAAGCCAACCCCCACCTCGACCCTTGAACGCCAGCATGACCGACAACACTCGACGCTATCCCGACCCATCCATCCGCGTGTTCGACCCGCGCTTCAAACCGTTGATCCTGGCTTCCGCGTCCGTCGAGTGCCTGTTCCAGGGCGCGCGTTGGTCCGAGGGCCCGGTCTGGTTCGGCGACGGCCGCTATCTGCTATGGAGCGACATTCCGAACGACCGCATCCTGCGCTGGGACGAACCAAGCGGCACGGTGTCGACGTTTCGCCAGTCGTCGAACAATGCCAACGGCCATACACGCGACCGTCAGGGCCGCCTCGTCAGCTGCGAGCATCTGACGCGCCGCGTCACGCGCACCGAATACGACGGCTCGATCACCGTGCTCGCCGACCGCTATCGCGGCAAGCGCTTCAATTCGCCGAACGACGTGGTCGTGAAATCCGACGGCTCGATCTGGTTCAGCGATCCGACCTTCGGCATCGACGGCTTCTATGAGGGCGAGCGCCAAGAGTCGGAATTGCCGGCGTGCGTGTACCGCATCGACGGCCAATCCGGCGAAGTCACCGTCGTCGCGGACGACGTGCTCGGCCCCAACGGTCTGGCGTTCTCGCCGGACGAGTCGGTGCTGTACATCGTCGAATCGCGCGGCGAGCCGCACCGCACGATCCGTGCATTCGACGTCGAAGGCACCGGCGGCGCGCTGTCGAACAACCGCGTCCTGATCGACGCGGGTCCGGGCACGCCGGACGGCTTTCGCGTCGACGTCCACGGCAATCTGTGGAGCGGCTGGGGCATGGGCACCGACGAACTCGACGGCGTGCGCGTCTTTACCTCGCAAGGCGAGCCGCTCGGCCACATTGCGCTACCGGAGCGCTGCGCGAACGTATGCTTTGGCGGGCGGCATCGCAACCGGCTGTTCATGGCGGCAAGCCACGGACTTTATTCGCTCTACGTGAACACCCAAGGCGTGCAAGGCGGCTAGTTGCCTGACAAGTTGTCGTCAGAGGTCATGCGCAGCTTCGGGTTTGCCCTTGGGTGCAGCGCGCAAGCCATTGAGCGGCAAGGATTCAACCCGAAAACCCCGGTTTTCGCGAGCCCGCTGCAGCCACAAGCATTTGCTTGACATCAGCTGTCCCGCTTCGCTATGTTCCATTGGTAGTAAGACACCGCCCGCAGCGCATTCGACCGGCGGATTTCCATACCAAGAAGCGAGGAGACGCAATGACTGTTTCAGACAGGTTGGCGCTCAGGCTGGTGTCCGTATGTCTCGCGGCGAGCGCCGCTTTCGCATCCACCGCGCACGCGGCCGACCCGGTCACGCTCAATATCGTCGACGTGGCCGGCGACCTTCAACTCACGCAAAAGGGCTTCGAGGCCTTCAAGGCGAAGTACCCGAACCTCGTCGCCAATCTCACCTTCACGAATGCGCCGGCGCCGCAACTGCCCGGCAAGATCAAGGCGATGCAGGCCGCGGGCCGCTCCGATATCGATCTCGTGCTGACCGGCACCGACGCGCTCGCCGCAGGCATCGAACAGGGTCTATGGATGAAGCTGCTGCCTGAGAACGCGGCGGCGTTCCCCGGCGTGCTCGACAAATACGCGCCGGGTCCGCGCAAGATGCAGGATCTCGCGCAAGGCTACGGGCTCGAAGTCGCGTATATGCCTGCCGGCCCGCTGCTCGAATACAACCCCGCCAAAGTCAGCGACCCGCCGAAGACACCCGAACAATTGCTGCAATGGTGCAAGGCGCATCCGGACAAACTGATCTATGCACGGCCGGCAAATTCCGGTCCGGGCCGCACGTTCCTGATGGGCTTGCCGTACGTGCTCGGCGACAAGGATCCGCAGGATCCGATTCACGGCTGGGACAAGACGTGGGCCTTTCTCAAGCAACTGAACGATTGCATTCCTTACTATCCGGGCGGCACGTCCGCGGTAATGAAGGAACTCGGCGAAGGCACGCGCGACATGACCGTGACCGTAACGGGCTGGGACATCAATCCGCGCGCGCTCGGTATCGTGCCGGCCGAATTCCGCGTGCAGGCCTTCGACAACATGACGTGGGTGAACGACGCGCACTACATGGTGATTCCGAAAGGCGTGCCGAAGGAAAAAATCGACGTGCTCTACAAGCTGATGAACTTCATGCTCGAGCCGGCGCAGCAGGCCATGACCTATGACGACGGTTATTTCTATCCCGGTCCGGCGATCAAGGGCGTGAGCGTCGAGCAGGCGCCCGCGCACAGCCAGGACGTGCTGAAGAAATACGGCCGGCCTGAGTACGTGAAGCTGCTGGCCGAGCATCCGCACGTACTGCCGCTGAATGCCGCGGCGATGGTTGCGGCTTTCAAGAAATGGGACACCGAGATCGGCGCGCAGAAGACCAAGTAGCCTCCGCACCGGCCATGCACGCACGAAGCCGCCTCGATCCCCACCTGATCGATGACGGCGCACGCATCGCGCGTATCAGGAAATCGCCATGAAGCATCACTTTGAGCAGTTGCGGCTCGATTCGGTGAGCCGCAGTTTCACGAATGCGGAAGGCCAGGCGATCGCGGCACTGCGTGGACTCGATCTGACCATCCAGCGTGGCGAGTTCATCGCATTGCTGGGGCCGTCCGGTTGCGGCAAGTCGACGGCGCTCAATTGCATCGCCGGATTGCAGCCGTTGACGAGCGGCGGCATCTGGCTCGACGACAAACGCATCGACGTACTGCCGCCGGAGAAGCGCGGCTTCGGCATGGTATTTCAGAACTACGCGCTGTTTCCGCACATGAGCGTGCTCGACAACGTCGGCTTCGGTTTGAAAATGCGCGGCATCGGCAAGAGCGAAGCCGTGCGCCGGGTGCGCGAAGCGTTGCAACTCGTGCAACTAGTCGGGCACGAGCGCAAACTGCCCGGCCAACTCTCCGGCGGCCAGCAGCAACGCGTCGCGATTGCGCGCGCGATCGTGATCGAGCCGCCGCTGATCCTGATGGACGAACCGCTGTCGAATCTCGACACCAAGCTGCGCATCGAAATGCGCGCGGAGATTCGCCGCATCCATAGCCAGCTCGAACGCGCGACACTTTACGTGACGCACGATCAGGACGAAGCGCTGTCCATGGCCGATCGCATCGTCGTGATGAGGGAAGGCGTGGTGCAGCAGGTCGCCACGCCGAAAGAGGTCTATACGCGGCCGCAGAATCTGCATGTCGCGCGCTTCATGGGCTATCGCAATGTGGCCGAGTTCGAACTCGAAGGCATGCAAGGCGAAAGCGTGATGGTGAGCGCGCACGGTGTGCGTCTGCTCGGCACGCCGATGGCCGGCTTCAATAGCAAACGCGTGAGCGTCGCGCTGCGTCCCGAGGATATGGAGCGCGCCACGCCCGGTGCGGAGAATGCCTTCGATGCGTTGGTGACGACCGTCGAATACGGCGGCCGCGATTCGCTGCTGCGCGTGAAGACCGCCTTTGGCGATATCTGGGCGCGCGTCGGCGGAGAATTCGAAGAAGGCGAGCGCATCAGCCTGCGCGTGCCGCCGTCGCGCACGCTCGTGTACGACGCGGAGGCGGTGTGAATACGCCCACGCTGTCGCCGCCGCTCGTGCCGCGCGATGCCAAAGCGTGGCTCGTCGCCCCGGCGTTGCTCTTCGTCGTCGCGTTGTTCATCTATCCTTTCGCGTACGGTCTGATGCTGTCGTTCCGGCCGATGAACGGCGGCAGCCTCTGGGCCAACTATCTGGCCTTCTTCACCGACACGTCGATGTGGCCGACGATTTTCGTCACGCTCAAGCTCTCGGTGCCGGCCACGCTGATCAACGTCGGCGTCTCCGTGCCGGTGGCGTTCGCGCTGCGCCGCTACTCGCGCTATCAGAAGTTCGTCACGACGCTGCTGGTGATCCCCGTGACCCTCGGCACCGTGTTGATCGCCGACGGCATGCTCACGTACTTCGGCCCGAACGGCTGGTTTCCGCAAGCGTTGCAGGGCCTGCATCTCTATACGCGTGAAGTGCGCCTCACGCATAACTTCTGGGGCGTGCTGATTTCGCTGATCGTGTCGGGCTTTCCGTTTGCGTTTCTGTTGACGCTCTCGTACGTGACCGGCATCGACCCGACGCTCGCCGCCGCGGCAGCGACGCTCGGCGCGAGTCCGTGGCAGCAGTTTCGCCGCATCTACCTGCCGCTGCTGGTGCCGGGGCTGACCATGGCGGCGTGTCTGTCGTTCGTGCAGGCATTTTCGGTATTTCCATCCGCGGTGCTGCTCGGCGCGCCCGCCGGGCCGACGCGCGTGATGTCGATCGCCGCCGCCGAGGCCGCGTTCGAAAGCTACGACTATTCGCTGGCATCCGCGATCGCGATGGTGATGGGCTTCGTGCAGCTGCTGGTGGTTGCCGCGCTGCTCGGCGCGCGCCGCTTCTTCTACAGCGGTCCGACTACCGGAGGCAAAGGCTGATGACGACCGATCATCGCGCGACGCAGCCTTCGTGGTCCGCGTCCACATCGAACGATCACGACGACGGCGCGCGCGAGCCGGAAAGGCGCACCGGTCACACCCGGCAGCGCACCAGCGTGCCCGGCCGCATCTGGCGCGTGCTGGTGTGGGGCGCAATGGTGTTCTTTCTCGTCAACGTGGTGCTGCTGATCGCGACCGTCGCGGTCAATTCGATCGCGACGCGCTGGTTCGGCACCTTGCTGCCGCAAGGCTTCACGCTGCATTGGTATGCGCAGGCGTGGAGCGATTTCCAGTTGGCGAGTGTGTTGTGGGTGACCGTCGAAGTGGTCGGCGCAGTCGTGCTGCTGTCGGTCCTGCTCGGCGTGCCGGCGGCTTATGCGCTCGCGCGCGTGCAATTTCCCGGCAAGCGCATCGCGATGCTGATTTTCCTGTTGCCGCTGATGGTGCCGCCTGTCACGTACGGCATTCCCATGGCGACGGTCATGTACAAGGTCGGCCTCGCCGGCACGCTGAGTGGCGTGATTCTGGCCAACCTCGTGCCGGCGTTGCCGTTCGTGATTCTCGTGATGACGCCCTTCATTGAACAGATCGATCCGAATCTCGAAGCGGCGGCGCGTATTTTCGGCGCCAACACGTTTCGCTATTTCCGCTATGTGCTGCTGCCGTTGCTCGTGCCCGGCATGCTGGCCGCGGGCTTGCTGGTGCTGGTGCGCACCATCGGCATGTTCGAGCTGACTTTTTTCACCGCGGGCCCCGCGACGCAAACGCTCGTGGTCGCGCTGTACTACGCTGTCTTTTCAACCGGCGTGCGCGCGCCGCAATCGATCGATGCGATGGCGATGATCTATATGGCGATCACGCTGATCTGGGTGCTGATCGCACTGCAATTCGTGAGCCCGACGCAGATCGTGTCGCGCGTGAAGGAACAGAAGCGCTGAATACGCCCGGACATGAGCCGCGCCTGCGGCGTGGCGAAAGACATCGTGGAGCAGACGTTGACGAAGCGAAAGAAACCCGAAGAACTGCGCAGCCACCGCTGGTACGGCGTGAACGATCTGCGCTCGTTTGGCCACCGTTCGCGCACCGCGCAGATGGGCTATGACCGCGAGGAATACGCCGGCAAACCGGTCATTGCGATTCTCAACACGTGGAGCGAGATCAACGCCTGTCATACGCACTTCAAGCAGCGTGTCGAGGAAGTGAAGCGCGGCATCTGGCAGGCCGGCGGCTTTCCGGTCGAACTGCCGGTGCAGACGCTCTCCGAGCCGTTCCAGAAGCCCACCACGATGCTGTATCGCAACTTCCTCGCCATGGAAGCCGAGGAAACGCTGCGCTCCTATCCCGCTGACGGCGTCGTGCTGATGGGCGGTTGCGACAAGACCACGCCCGCTTTGCTGATGGGCGCGATCTCGATGGACTTGCCGGCTATCTTCCTGCCCGCCGGCCCGATGTTGCGCGGAAACTGGAGCGGCGTGACGCTCGGATCCGGTTCCGACGTCTGGAAATATTGGGCCGAATTGCGCGCGGGCACGATCACGCAGGACGACTGGCAAGGCATTGAAGGCGGCATTGCGCGCTCGCCGGGGCACTGCATGACCATGGGCACCGCGTCGACCATGACGAGCGCGGCCGAATCGCTCGGCTTCACGCTGCCCGGTTTCGCGTCGATTCCCGCAGCGGATTCGCGCCATGCGCAGATGGCGGCGAAAACCGGCAAGCGTATCGTCGAGATGGTATGGGAGGACCTCAAACCGTCCGACCTGATCACGGCAGGTTCCGTCGACAATGCCGTGACCACCTGCCTCGCACTGTCCGGTTCGACCAACGCGATCGTGCATATGATCGCGCTTGCGCGGCGTGCCGGCATCGAGTTGACGCTCGATCGCTACGACGACATCTCGCGCCACACGCCGGTTTTGGCGAACGTCCGTCCGACCGGTGCGTATCTGATGGAGGACTTTTTCTACGCGGGCGGCTTGCGCGCCTTGCTCGCCGAACTGGGCGAGCTGATCGACCGTTCGCAGAAAACCGTCAACGGCCGCACGCTCGGTGAGAATCTCGAAGGCGCGGAGATTTTCAACGACGACGTGATCCGCCGGCGTGACAAGCCGCTGCTGCCCAACAGCGGGCTCGCGGTGCTACGCGGCAACATCGCGCCCGACGGCGCTGTGATCAAACCCGGCGCCGCCGAACCGCATCTGCTCGTGCACACCGGCCGCGCGGTGGTGTTCAAGGACTACAACGACATGGCCGCGCGCATCGACGACGACACGCTCGACATCGACGAGAACAGTGTGATCGTGCTTCAGCATGCGGGACCGGTCGGCGCGCCGGGGATGCCTGAATGGGGGCAATTACCCATCCCGCGGAAATTGCTGCAGAAAGGCGTGCGCGACATGGTCCGCATATCGGATGCGCGGATGAGCGGGACGAGTTACGGCGCGTGCGTGCTGCACGTCGCCCCGGAGTCGTTCATCGGCGGGCCGTTTGCGTTGGTCGAGAGCGGCGACATGATCGAGCTCGACGTGCCGCGACGCAAACTCAACCTGCTGGTGACGGATGATGAACTCGCGCGCCGCAAAGCTGCGTGGGTCAGACCGGCGCCGCGTTTCACGCGCGGCTACGGCGCGATGCATCAGGTGCATGTGATGCAGGCGAATCAAGGTTGCGATTTCGATTTCCTGCAACGCGGCGGCGCGCAAGCTGCACCTGATGCGGACGTCGCCAAAGATACGGGCGAGCCGGAGATTCACTGAATCGATGAGGCCCGTCGACAGCTTGACGCGGCCCTTGCAGCGCGCCGGCAAGGTGGGAACAGGGCGCGATACGGCTCGATAACCGCATCGCGTGAATCCTTCACTTCAATAGCCGACGCGATACACGCGGCCAGTCTGCGCGCCTTCCACGCTGCGCAGATAAGCCATCGCCGCGCGCTGCGCCGTCACCGGCTCGAAGCCGCGGAAGTAGGGCGCATAAGCGTCCATCGCTTCGGTGAGCACGGTTGGGCTCACCAGGTTGATGCGAATGCCGCGCGGCATTTCGATCGCCGCGCCGCGCACGAAACCTTCGAGTGCCAGATTGACGGTGGTCGCGCTTGCGCCCTGCAGAATCGGTTCCTCAGCGAGGATGCCGCTCGTCAACGTGAACGAGCCGCCGTCGTTCACATATTGCTGACCCGCGAGCACCACGTTGATCTGGCCCATCAGCTTGTCGCGCAGGCCGACCCAGAACTGTTCGATGCTCATCTCGGGCAACGGACCAAAATACACCCTGCCGGTCGCGGTCACAACGCCATCCACTTTGCCGATCTCGCGAAAGAGCCGCTCTACGCTCGCCGGGTCGGTGCTGTCGACCTGGTATTGTCCGCGCGTCGCGCCCACTTCGATCACTTCATGGCGCGCCTTCAGTTCCGCGCTCACCGCCTGGCCTAGCGTGCCGGTGGCGCCGATCACGACGATCTTTTTCATCTACTGCTCCGTTGAGGGTTGACGTGCAGTCGATTCTGCCGATGTTTGCCGGAGGGAAATAGCCTCGCCGGCGTGCAGGTCCTGCAACCCTGAGTTTCTAATCGAAGTAAAAGCGCGCACCGCGAATCAAACGGTGCGCGCTTCGCAATACACGGATTAATTAGGGCTCGCGCGAGAATTCAAACGCGCAATCAAATGCGAACTTTGCGCGAATGTTTATTTCACCCGATGTAATTCGATCAGCCTGGTAGGGCGCAAATGATTAAGGGCGTAATGAATGCGGCCGCGGTCCTGACGGCTGCCGACCGGCCGTGGATCGTCGTACTGATGGTCCGCCGAATACGCACCTTGCGGCGCGACCATGCCTTTGTCGATCACGGTGTAGCCCGGTTCGAGCGCGAGCAGCAGATGATTGCCGCCAACCCGGCTGTCGAAGCCGGCCATGCCGTCGAGCGACTCGGGCACGCTGTTCGTGAGGGTTGCATTGCTGGTGGTGATCTCGTCGGGCGAGATGGGGCTGTGGCCCGCTATGCGCGCGGCTTCGAGGTTTTTGCCGTCGGTGTCGACGGTGCTGTCGTGGGTGCGGTCGTTGTGCAATTCCGCGGTGTTCGCGCGGCTGGTGGCAGCCGGTTGCGTTGCGTCTGCTGGCTTCTTGATATCGCTGTTCATCATGCATTCTCCTTTGAAGAGGACATGGTGTGACATGCAGCAAAACCCGTTCCGCCTCGCACAAACCCTGATTCACCTGTTCTTGCTGCGCTTTGTCCGCAGCCGCATGCACAGTTGCGAGTGAGGTATTCGGCTGGCGATTGCGTCCGCGATTCTTTTCGATTTTTTTAATGGACGCGTATTTTCTACAGAGTATGATCTTACTCCGACGAGCGAAGCGCGGTTAAATTGGAAGACATTCGGTCCGGCTATTTCTTGATGGCCGGTAGCACCGTCTGCGCGCCACTCAAAACATTTTACGGGGCCGTCAGGGCGGGTGACACATGCACTTCGATGCTGCATTCACACATCGCGGCTATTTGTTAAATTGCGCCCCCGCGCGCGCGGTGGATGGCACTTGGCAACCTTACGTGGTCATCTCCCGCTCAAGCGACGGCGAACTGGTCGCCAACCGTTTTTTCCCGACCGACTTGCGCTTTCGTGAGGAAGCGGCCGCCATTGCGCATGCGCGCGACTGGGCGGTGCGCTGGATCGACGCGAGCAGCGTGACCATCTGAGCGCCTCCGGCGCCATGTCGTACCGCGTGCTCCGCCGTCGAGCGGGGCTGCGCGGGCCGCGGCAAAACGCGGTAATCTCTCGGCATAATCACTTCGAACCGTGCTCCCGCGCGGCGCTGTCCTTTTATGCCTAATGTGCCTACCCAGAACTGGGGCCTCGAACAGATCGTTGCCGACTTGCGCGCGTCGCGTGAACAATTGCATCGCACGCGGCATCCGCTCGGCATTCGCGAGCTGCCGTCGCGCGAAGCGGTAGTCAACATCGTCGCCGGCCTGCGCGCCGCGCTGTTTCCCACGCACTACGGTGCGCCCGATCTGACTGACGAGACCGTCGATTATTACGTCGGCCATACGCTTGAAAGCACGCTACGGCTGCTGGCGGAACAGATTCGCCGCGCCCTGCGCTTTTTGCCCGAGTTCGGCGAAACACCGGACGTCGATCTGCAGGCGCGCGCATTCGACATCGCGCGTGAATTCGGCACGCAGTTGCCGGGCATTCGCGCGTTGCTGGTCAGCGACATTCAGGCGGCGTTCACCGGCGATCCGGCCGCGCAGCACATCACCGAAATTCTGCTTTGCTATCCGGGCGTATGGGCGATGACGCATCATCGTCTCGCACATGCGCTGCATCGCCTGGGTGTGCCGTTGCTGGCGCGTTTCATCAACGAGATCGCGCACTCGGCAACCGGCATCGACATTCACCCGGGCGCGACGATCGGCCCGAGCTTCTTTATCGACCACGGCACGGGTGTCGTGATCGGCGAGACGGCGATCATCGGCGAACGCGTGCGCGTGTATCAGGCCGTGACGCTCGGCGCGAAGAGTTTCGCCGCGGATCTCGACGGCACGTTGGTCAAGGGCAATGCGCGTCATCCGATCGTCGAGGACGATGTCGTGATCTATGCCGGCGCGACGATTCTCGGGCGCGTGACGATCGGGCGCGGCTCGGTGATCGGCGGCAATGTGTGGCTCACGCACAGCGTGCCGCCGGGCAGCAGCGTGTCGCAAGGCAAGATTCGCGAAGGCGAGCGCTCCGACGAGGGTCGGCAGTGATACGCGGCTTCGTACGCGCGTGCTCGTGTGTCCTCATGCGAAGGCGAGCGTACCGACAACCGGCAGCAGTGATGCACGGCCCGGCTTGCGAACCGTCGCGTGTATCAGTGCGCGTACGTCCCTTTAGCTGCTAGGCGATGAGCACGCCGCGCGGCCGCGTCCACATGCCCCGCTGCGCGATTGACGGCGTCGAAGCCACGGTGGCTGAAACGGCGCATGCGTTTCCGCGCCATTCGCACGACCGCTTCGGCGTCGGCGTGATCGTCAGCGGCGGGCATCGGTCGGCGAGCGGACGTGGGCTCGTCGAAGCGCGGGCCAACGACGCGATCATGGTCAATCCCGGCGAAGTCCACGACGGCAGTCCGCTCGACGAGCGCGGGCGCGCGTGGCGCATGCTGTATTTCGAACCGTCGATGCTCGTCACCGCCGCGAGTGAGCTGACCGGCGCGGCGGCGCGCGAGATCGAACTCACGCAGCCGGTTGCGCACGATCCATTGCTGAAGCGTTTGTTCGAGCGGCTGTTCGCCGTCGCGGTGGAAGCACCCATCATGTCCGACGATCTGGCGCGTGAGGAGGCGTTGCTCGAACTATTCGGGCACGTCGTGCGCGTTCATGCGACGCGGCCAACACGTTCATGGCCGGCCGATGCATTGGGTCCCGTTGCGCGAGCGAAGGCACGCATCGACGACGACCCTTCTTCTCCGCTCACGCTGGCCGATCTCGCCGCCGACTCCGGCATGAGTCGTTTCCAGTTGTTGCGCGGCTTCGCGCATGAAATGGGACTGCCGCCGCATGCATACAGAATGCAGCGTCGCGTGGTGCTCGCGAGACAATGGATCGCGCGGGGCGCGACGCTTGCCGATGCGGCTGCCGCAGCGGGCTTTGCCGATCAGAGTCACATGACGCGCGCGTTCGTGCGCCTGCTTGGCGTGACGCCCGCGAACTACGCAGCCGCGCTGCGCTGAGCTTCAGTCTCAGTCTCAGTCTCAGTCTCAGTCTCAGCCTCAGCCTCAGCCTCAGCCGATCCGCAAATGCTGGAGCAAGGCCGCGCCATGCACGCCGTGCAACCAGACATGCTGCCCGATAAACCATGCCGCCGCCCACGAAGCCGCCACCACGATCAGGTCGCAGTGCCCGCTATTCCAGAGGTTCAGCGAGTGCCGGCCGGCGATCCATGGCACGCCTAATGGATTCGGCCAATCGGCGAACAGATGCATCAGGCCGCCGCAGGCGAATCCGAAAGCCGGCGCGGCATAGGCCGAATGCCCGAGCCAGTGGTACGACACCGCGAGCAACGCGAGCCATCCCACACCCCAATGCGTCAGCGTGCGATGCGTGATCCACAGACGCCGCGCGCGCGACCACCACGCGACTTCCAGCCAGTCCGGCGCCGTGCTCCCGATCACCCCAGCGATGAAACTCAACAACACGCCGACGTGAAACGAACCGCCGCCGCCGATGCGCGCGACGATCGCCGCCGCGATGACGCCGGCCGCAAAACCGGTAGCGTGATGTGCTTTGCTGGATGCCATCGAAACTCGCGGCAGAGCGCCGCTTCAGGAACAAGGGGCGGCTATGTTCGCAGATGCGGGGATAAAAAAATAGCCGGCACGCGAGTTAAAAAATTCGCGCGCCGGCGTGGCCTTCGGATCGCAAGCGTGTGGCCGGAGCTCAGGTCGCGCAGCGTGCAATATCGAAGCGCATTTCCGGTTCCGGCGGATCGTCCGGCGCGTTGGCGGGATGCATGACCTTGATGACGGAGCCGGCGTTCGACGGCGTCAGCGTCACGAAATACGAGTTGTTCGAATCGGAGCCGACGGCGATCTCCGTCGCGCTGCCGACGTGCGACGTACGCACACGTGACAAACGGCTTTCGAGGCAATCGGCGATATAGGCGGGGGCGTGTTGCGAGGACACGTATATCATCGGCAGGGACGCGTCGCGGGCGGGGCCGCTGGAAGAGCCGCAGCCGGCGAGGGCGGCGAGCGCGGCGGCAGCGGGAGCAAGCAGGAGAAGTCTTTTCATGGTCCGGTCGTCGGCGTCCCCGGTCGTACGCGGGAACGTGGGGCGCGGGCGAAGCGCAACGCGATAGAGCGCGACGTCATGCTTCGCGACGAAGCCGCCGTTCAACCGCAACGACATCGCAACGTTGCAGCGTTGCGGCAAGGAAGGCAGCCGGGCTCAGTATACCCACCGGGTGCACGCGTCGTCACTATCCGCGGCCGTCGGCATTGTGTCCAAACGTAAAGGCCACGAGAACCCGCGATGTGATCGTGTCACGCGCGGGTTGTCCGCGAAGCGAATCGAACCATTCGCTTCGCACGTATCAACTGAAAATACTTAGAAGCGGTGACGCAAGCCGACTGCCGCCGCCACCTGATTGCCGGTCGACGATGGCGCGAGCGTGTTGATCGCCGCGACATTCGAACCGAAGTTGCCGAGTTCGCCCGAGGCATGCTGATACACACCTTCCACGTACACATCGGTGCGCTTGCTGAGCGAGTAGTCGCCTTGCAGCGATACCGTGTGCCATTTCGGATCGCCCGAGCCGTTCGAGCCGGACATCTTGCCGTCGGTGAACGTGTACGACGCCGCGAGGCTGAGGTCCGGCGTCAGCGCATAGCGGCCGTTCACTTCGTAGTTGTCCAGGTGCAGGTTTGTGCCGGCGACGCCAGGCAGCGTCGTGCCGCCGACGTCCACGCCGGTGATGCCGTCGAGCTGCGTATGCGTATAGACGAAGCCGACCGTTGCCGGGCCGTACGTGTAATTGATGCCCGCGCCGTACGTGCGTTGCAGATTGGCCGCGACCGCCGCGGTGCCGTCGCCTTGCGACACCGCGCCGCTCAGGTTAGAACTGCCCGACTGGTTCAGTTGCAGGTAAGCGGCGGCAACGCTCAACGGACCGTTGTCGTACGAAGCGCCGACGCTCCACGCGCGGTTGTTGGAGAAATCGCCGGCCGAGTTGCTGAAGCCATACAGGCCGCCGAACTTCAGACCCGCGTAATTCGCGCTCGTGTACTTGACGGCGTTCTTGATCGAGAACGAGTTGTCGAGGTTGTCGTTATCGAGCGGGTGAGCCGCCAAGTTGTTGCCGTAGCCCGCGCCTGCTTCGGACAGCGGCGCCAGGTAGTCGACCACGGAGTCGTATTGACGGCCAAGCGTCAGCGCACCGTACTGATCGCTCTGCAGACCGACGAAGGCCTGACGGTTGAACATCGTGTTGCTTTCCGTGTTCTGCCCGTTATTCAGGTTGAAGCCGTTCTCCAACGTGAAGATCGCATGCAGGCCGCCGCCGAAGTCTTCACTGCCGCGCAGCCCGAAGTAGGTGTTCGACACCGAGCCGCTGCCTTGCTGCCAGTTGCTATGGCCGCCCTGGTTGTTCGAGTAGACGAGGCCTGCGTCCAGCGTGCCGTACAAGGTCACGCTGCTCTGTGCATGGGCGCTGATGGCAACCGCGCTGAGGAGACCTGCTGCGATGAGGGTTTTTTTCATGGTTAGATAACTCCGAAACGTGCATGGGAATCGTGCTTTAGTGATCACCGCCAATTGTGCTGACGGGCTGACGATCCGCTGCGCAGTGTATTTCCTGCTATTCGTGTATTTAGTCGCAGATGGCACAACAATCAATTCTCAAATCCGTAATGACGAATTGGGAATCGCCTAAGTGCGGATAAACAAAAGAAAAACCCCATGCCTCTATGGATTCGTGGAGGCCATCTCAACCTGGCGATGTTGCTTGACCGCGACGACTCGCCGCAAGCCATGATCAGTAAGGGATGGCGTTATTTCGAGATATCTCACCCGTTTATTCTGTTTCACGCAATGCACTCTTTCAATCATTGGGTCTATCTCAATGAATTACGGTTTTACAATTCGCCTTGCCCCCTGACCAAGGGTGTCTTTTTCATCTTTATGCGCGGCCTTCGGGCCGCGTTTTTTTATGCAATTTTTAATAACCGGTTTATAAGTCACCGCAAACGAGGAAATAGATTATTTCGATTGTCGAGCCGCTTGCCGCAACTTGTCCGTTCGTCAGAGGCCCGCATCCGCTGTGTGCGGGGCGGGTAGAATTGCGCGCTTGAGATGTGTTTCCGCCCCTGCGAACGTGAGTGAACCTGCAATGACCGATCTACCCCTTCCATCGTCCGACACCGCTGAAGATCTCACGACGGAAGGCGCGTCCGAATTGGGCGAAACCGTGCATGAAGCGCGTCTGTGGCGCGACGACGGCTGGACCGCGCGCGTCATCAAGAATGAAGACGACGAAGGCTGGGCCGTCGCCATGATCAAGGACGGCGAAGCGGAACCCGCGCTCGTCGGTCCGTGGACCATGGGCCGCAACAAGAAGGATCCGAAGCCGCTGGACACGTCGGCGTTCAACACGCTGGTGAAGACGGCGTCGGAAGTGCTGCGGCGCCATGAGCAGCAACTGCGCGCGCAGCTGCATAAGGAAGTGCGGGTGGCGAGCGCGGACGGCAACGACGAACTCGACATCACGCTCGACATCGTTCCCGACGAAGATGAGCCCTATGCATTGCTGACCGCGCTCGATACATTCGGCGAGCAGCTCGCGCAAGTGCAGGTCGCGCCTAACTTCAAACTCAGCAAGGCAAGCGCGGCGGCGTGGGTCGAGAATGAGTTTCGTCGTCCGAGTTAGAGGCCGCACGGCTGCGGCCCGCGACAGGCTCCGGGACTGGCCGGCGTTGTCTCACAAAGGCTTGGGCTTAAATTACTAAGTCCTGTCAATATACTTTCATATTCACTTCATAGAATCCTCGCGTCATAGCGGCGCGAGCGTGAACCATGTGGTTTGGGTCTGAGTGCGTGCCGACTGTGCATTCACCCACGCTACCCAAACACTGGATCACGACAACATGGCAGAGCCGCTCGACCTTTCCCGCCGCAAGGCCCTGAAACTTCTCGTAGGCGCCCCGATGCTGCCGCTCGGCGGACTCGCCACGGCCTCCATGCTGACCGCTTGCGGAGGCAGCGACGAGCTGGCGACGCCGGTCAAACCGGTCGCCAACTTTGTCTCCGCCGCGTTCGCCAGCATGGCCGCGCCGACGCTGGCCGACCCGGCGGCCATGGCGAAGACCACGGTCGGCTCGACCTTGACGGTGCAACTGAGCGACGGCAGCAGCCGCGCGTTCAAGCTGGCGTATCAGCCGTTCTTCGTCACCGGCGACAGCGTGCCGAACGTGAAGGGCGGGACGATTCTTGCTGGCGGCTACTTCGACATCAACAATCAGCCGATCGTCGATAAATCGGTGGCGGGCAAGGAGCGCCAGTTCTACTCGGATTGCCCGGACGGCAGTTCGCTGATCCGCCTCGACAATCCCACCGTGAAGGGCCTCAAAGGCAACGCGGTGTTCGCCGTCGTGCAGTTCGAATACACCACGCGCGATCAGAGTCTGGTCTCGATGTACGGCCAATTGCCGTCGCCGATCGCCGTGCTCACGCTCGACCAGGACCCGGCCACCGGCAAGCTCACGCTGGCGGGCTACTCGAACGTGGATACGTCGAAGGCCCATGGTTTGTGGATCACCTGCGGCGCGAGCCTGTCGCCGTGGAACACGCATCTGTCGAGTGAAGAGTACGAGCCGGATGCAACGACGATCGCCAGCAACAGCCAGTTCAAGGGCTTCAGCCGCAGTTTGTACGGCGATGAAACCACCGCGAACCCGTATCACTACGGGCATCTGCCGGAAGTCACGGTGAATCCGGACGGCACCGGCACCATCAAAAAGCACTACTGCCTCGGCCGCATCTCGCACGAACTGATTCAGGTGATGCCGGACAAGCGCACCGTCCTGATGGGCGACGACGCGACCAACGGCGGCCTGTTCATGTTCATCGCGGATCGCGAAGCCGATCTGTCGGCGGGCACGCTGTACGTCGCGAAGTGGACGCAGGTGTCGGCGAGCGGCGCGGGCGCGGCGACGCTCTCGTGGATCAATATGGGCCACGCGAGCAGCGACGAAATCGAGGCGCTCGCCAATCAGCTGCGCGCCAGCGACATCATGGACGTCGCGACCAGAGACCCGCTTGATCCGGCCTACACGAAGATCAACTACAACGGCACGTTCAACTGGGTGCGCGTCAAGCCCGGCATGACGCAGGCGGCAACCTTCCTCGAAACGCATCGCTATGCGGCGCTGGCCGGCGGCAGCATGGGCTTCACGAAACTCGAAGGCACGACGGTCAATATCAAGGACAAGGTGCTGTATTCGGCGATGTCGCGTATCGAGAAGTCGATGGTGCGCGGCAACGCTGCATCCACCGACGTGGCCGTCGACAAGACGATCAGCGCCGGCGCGGTGTACGCGCTGAACATGAAGGGCGGCCAGCGCGACCGCAGCGGCGCCGCGATCGACAGCGAATGGGTGCCGGTGGACATGGCCGCGCCCGCGGCGCTGGTCGGCGAGGATCTGTCGACGGCCGACGCGCTCGGCAACACGGCGAATCCCGAGCGCATTGCCAACCCGGACAACCTCAAGTTCTCGGAGAAGCTGCGCACACTCTTTATCGGCGAGGACAGCGGCATGCACGTGAACAACTTCCTGTGGGCGTACAACGTCGACACGAAGACGCTCGCGCGCGTGCTTTCGTGCCCGGCCGGCGCCGAATCGACGGGCCTGCACGCCGTCGATGAAATCAACGGCTGGACTTACGTGATGAGCAACTTCCAGCACGTCGGCGACTGGGAAAGTCCGTTGCACGACAAGGTCAAATCGACGCTCGATCCGCTCGTGCGAGCGAACTACAAGGACCGCTTCGGGGCAACGGTGGGGTATCTGACGGCGGATCCGGCGGGGATCAGGTTGTAAGGCGCAGTCGAGTTCGCCTGTCTTAGGCCGTCCGGCTGAGGAGTCAGCGAGGGGGAATCTCGCGATAATTTGCGGTTTCCCCCTTGGCTGGCGTATGCAGTGGATTTCGATTTTGCGACAAGGTTATATCGACGTGGCAAGCGTGCGATATGGCCTTTCGCATCTCGTCGCCAGCTTCTTTACTCTCGCCATTCCCGCTTCGGGTAAGTTTGCTGCGACGACGGCGACCGTGCATGTCGAATATACGTCGCATTGTGTGTCGGTCGGGCCGGGCGCCCAAAGCCCGTTGGATTTCGAGGCGCGTGATAGTGCTCGCAGGATTTTTGACCATCGGCAGGTGGCTCGCGCATTCTGCGCCGAACGGTACCGCTGGTCCCTTCGACTGCCAGCGATCGTCGCCCAACTCAGCGCACGGCGTTGTTATTTCACGGGTCATTCGAACTGGCTCGTGATCGAGGACATCACGGATCGCGGCGAGCCAGTTGAGTACGAGGTGTTTTTTCGTCTTCGCCGCATGGGGGCGAGCGCATTGCGGCTCGTGATCGAAAGCGCTTATGTGCGCGACGTGACCAAGGGCAAGACGGGGACTCCGCGCAACCGGCGCAGCATCGTGCGGTTTCGTGTGATGGCGGCAAAGATACTGAGGGGCGAGTCGATTCGCGATCCGAGTCTCAACCGCCGTTAGCCGATGCGGCATCCGCGTATAACTCGCCGATGCCAGCCTCAAAAATAGGTGAGGCCCCACAAGGGGGCCTCATAACTTCGCGGGTGCGCTTGATCGGCGTGAGCCGACGTAACCAGCACGGCTGGATCCTGTTTGACGAGGAGGCAGATAGACGCCCTTTCGGGCCCCGGAAAATCCATCTGCAACAATTATAACGCGTAAGACGTCGTCTTCCTATCTGCCCATTGGCCATTCCAACGAGCCCTGCGGTCGGGTCGTGCCGTCTCAACTCCGCTTGCAAAAAATCGCCGTAATCAGCGGCGCCACGCGGTGCACGATCGCCGTGCTGCCGGTGCCGGCAATCGCGTTCCGCACTTTGGCCTCGCTACCGAACACCACGACGCCGTAGGCCGAACGCGCGACCGGCTCGCCGTCGCCGACACGGAACATGGGGTCGTCTTTTTCATAGCCGACCACCGCGAACACCCGAAAGCCGTATGCCGTCAGATTCGCGCCGGAGGTCGGCGAGAAGGCGTTGATCGAGTTGCTCTCCACACGCGTGGGCTTCGGGTCGATCAGCTGTTGGTCCGCGAGGTCGGCAATGAACTGATGGCCGCTTTCATTGCAGGCGAGCGGCGCGTCGAGCGCGGTGGCGTAACTGGCAAGCGGCAACGCGGCGGCTGCCAGACCAAGGAGTACAGACGAAAGAAAGCGTTTCATAAGCGTGGACGGCCACCGGAATCGATGTAGTTTGTTCGCAACGGGCGGTGGCGTGAACTCGAGACTCGAAAAGACGTTGCGCATCGAAGTCATGCCCTTGACAGGCGCAACTGCTTTGTACTTTATCGCGATTCGGCCAATCTTGCTTCGCGGCCAGCACAGATCGGGAACCAGCAGCGCCCAAAGAAACAAAGAAACGCGCGGGAAGAAAGCAATCTTTTGCGATCCCGTATATATTTCCGGGTTATGAATTCGCGACCCCAGACTCCAATTAACGTTCCGCCGCCCAGAACATGGGACGCGCGGCTCGCCCGCCGGCTCGTGACTCCGCTCGTGAACACGTGGGTCACCCCGAACCATCTGACCACGCTGCGCCTTCTGATCGGGCTGGCAGGCGCGCTGTGCCTGGCTCACGGCGAATTCGCCTGGGCTAATGCCGGCGCCCTCCTGATCGTGCTGTCGAACTTCGTCGACCATACGGACGGTGAGCTCGCGCGCATCGGCGGAAAGTCGAGTCGGATCGGTCATTTTTACGACCTCGCTTGCGACGCCCTCGTGACCGTCATGTTGTTCGTCGGCATGGGCGTGGGAGCTGGCGCCACGCACATCGCCGGCTTGAAGATCGCGCCAGGTGTGCTTGGCGCCGTGGCCGGCGTGGCGATCGCGCTGATTTTCTTCCTGCGCATGCGCATCGAGGAAATGGCCGGCAAGGCGGGCACGAAGCAGGCATCAGTCGGCGGTTTCGAAACGGAAGACGTCTTGTATCTGCTACCGATCGTCACGCTGACAAGCGTCGTCCTGCCCTTCGTGGTGGTTGCGTCGATCGGCGCGCCGCTCTTCGCTGTCTGGGTGGTGGTCGACTACTGGCGCGTTGCGCGTCGTGCCGCCAGCGCGGCGCCGGTTGCCGCCGGCACGGCCGAAACCCGTCAGATGTGGGCCAGCGAATGAGTACGCAGGCCGAAAACGACTTGATCGCGCGCGATGCAGTAGAGCACTCGCCGGCTGCATCGCCCGCACCGAATGCCGACCGCGCGGTCGCAAGCCGCACGCGCGGGTTCGACAACCCGCGACTGCGCAAGGACTTCGCGGAGCAGGGCGCGTTTCTTTATCTGGAAGACTTTCTCGCGCCCGAAGTCACGGCGCAGCTCGTTCACAGCGCGCGTTCGCTGCTCGACGAGGTGAACCGCAACTATCTGCCGGGCCACAAGCAGGGCGGCAGTGTGAGCCGTCATACGATCGATCGCCTGGCGCCGTTCATCGCCGAACTGTACCGCTCGAAGGAATTGATCGGCTGGCTGGAGCAACTGAGCGGCGACAAACTGCAGCTTTCGCCCGCCGACGATCCGCATGCGTACGCGCTCTACTACTACACGCGGCCGGGCGACCACATCGGCTGGCACTACGATACTTCGTACTATGACGGCCGCCGTTATACCCTGCTGCTCGGCGTGATCGACGAATCGTCGTGCCGCCTCGACTACGAGCTCCATACGCGCAATCCGGATGTCGCGGATCAACCGGGCTCAGTGCAGATTCCGCCGGGCGGTCTGGTGTTTTTCGACGGCGACAAGCTGCGCCATCGCATCACGCCCGCCGGCGCGAACGAAATGCGCGTGTCGCTCACTTTCGAATACGTCACTGACCCGAACATGCGGCCGTGGCGTCGCTTCATCTCGAACATGAAGGACGCGATTGCGTACTTCGGCTTCCGCCAAGTTTTTCGCCAGATGACCCGCCGCGGGAAGGACCGCGCATGAGCCGCGCGGCCCTGATTCTGCTGTCGATCGGGACGGCGCTGTTTGTCGGCCTGCTCGCGTGGCAGGGTTTCGGCTCGGTCGCCTCGACGCTGCTCACGGCAGGCTGGGGACTGGCGCTCGTCGCGGCGTTTCACCTCGTGCCCGTGCTTCTCGATGCCGGCGCGATCTCGGTGTTGTTCCATCCTCGGCGTGACGGCATCCATCACGATCTGACGTGGCGCGACGCGCTGTTCGCGCGCTGGATCGGCGAGTCGGTCAATAGCCTGTTGCCGGCCGGCCAGATCGGCGGCCCAGTGGTCATGGTGCGGCAACTGTCCCAGCGCGGCATGCGCATGCGCGATGCGGCCGCGGCGATCACGGTGAGCACCACCGCGCAGGCGCTCGCGCAAATCATCTTCGCGCTGGGCGGCCTGCTGCTGTTCGGCGCTTACGCCGCGCACGGCGCGCTGCACGATCTGCAAACCGCCACGCTCATCGCGACCGGTGTGCTGGGCGCGATGATCGTCGGGTTCTACTACGCGCAACGGCGCGGTCTGTTCGGCCGCCTGCTCGGCGTGGTCTCCAAGGTCTTCGGCAAGCGCGACTGGTCTTCGCTGATGACGCGCGCCGAAGCCGTCGACGCCGCCGTGCAGGCGATGTACCGCGAACGCGGCCGCGTGGCGGCAAGCTTCGCGATGAGCCTGCTAGGCTGGATCGTCGGCACGGTGGAAGTGTGGCTCGCGCTGCGCTTTCTCGGACATCCCGTCGACTGGGTCGACGCGTTGTTGCTCGAAAGCTTGGGCCAGGCCATTCGTGGCGCGGCATTCATGATTCCCGGTTCGCTCGGCGTGCAGGAAGGCGGCTATCTGCTGCTCGCGCCGCTGGTCGGTTTGCCGCCGGACGCGGCCCTGGCGTTGTCGCTCGCCAAGCGCGCCCGCGAAATCCTGCTAGGCTTGCCGGGTCTGCTGGTTTTGCACTTCAGTGAACGAAGCTGGCAACGGCGCCGCGCTCTCGGGCGCGTGCCGGTTGTCGATTAAACTCCGCATTTTTTTAAAGGACCGCGCATGCGTGCCATCATTCTCGCTGCGGGCCTCGGCCTGCGTCTCCAGCAACCGCCGGAAGCTCAGTTCCCGAAGTGTCTGTTGCAATTCGACGGCATGAGCCTGCTCGAACGGCATCTGCAAATGCTCGAAACCGCCGGCGTGACGGAAGTCGTGCTGGCGCTCGGCTTTCAGCCGGAATCGGTGCAGGCGGAACTGGAGCGTATCAACTGGCCGCATCAGGTGGAAACGGTGTTGAACACGCGTTACGACCTGGGCAGCGTGCTGACGGTGCACACGGTGGCTGATGCGCTGACGCGCGGCGGCGACGTGCTGTTGATGGACGCCGACGTGCTCTACGACGAGCGTATCCTGGCTGCATTGGTGGCGGGCGAGACGGTCAACCGCCTGTTGATCGACCGTGATTTCGAAGCCGGCGACGAACCCGTCAAGCTGTGTCTGAAAGACGGCGTGCCGGTCGAGTTGCGCAAGCAGCTCGCCGTCAATCTTGAGTACGACACCATCGGCGAGTCGGTCGGGTTCTTCCGCTTCCGCCAGGAGACCGCGCAACGCTTTGCGCAGATCGTGGCCGGCTATGTGGACAGCGGCCGCGCCAACCTGCCGCACGAAGAAGCGGTGCGCGATCTGCTGTTGGAACGTAGCCAGGTGTTCGATACCGCCGACGTGACCGGTGCACCGTGGATCGAGATCGACTTCCCGAACGACGTGGCTCGCGCAAGCACCGAGATTCTGCCGCAGTTGCAGCCGCTGGTCAGCGCATCGCGCTAAGTCATCCTCATCCGTCTGCCTGTTCGCTGACGTATTGAGAAGGTCGAGCCGGCTGAATGCCGGCTCGACCTTTTTGCATTTACGGCTTGCGCATCGCCGTGACCGCTGCCTGGTTGCACGCTCAACCATCGGGCACGAAAAGACTTCGCACAACAACATCTGTTGCCGATGCGATGCCATAATCGACGCTTTACGCCGACGGCCTCGCAAGCCGTCGCCATGCCAATGCCTCTCGCTTTAGGCACTTTCATTGTTCCGCTGATCGTCGCGTGTGCGATGTTCATGGAAAACGTGGACGGCACGGTCATCGTGACTTCGCTGCCGGTACTGGCGCGCGATCTCGGTCAGGATCCCATCACCCTCAAGCTTGCAGTGACGGCATATGTCATCGGCCTCGGCGTCTTCATCCCTATCTGCGGCTGGGTTGCCGACCGCTTCGGTTCGCGCACGGTGTTTCGCGCGGCCATCGGTGTGTTCATGGCCGGCTCGCTGATGTGCGCGGCTTCCACATCGCTCGGCACGTTCGTGGTTGCGCGCTTCGTGCAAGGCATCGGCGGCGCGATGATGGTGCCGGTGGGCCGCATCATCATTTTCCGTTCGGTACCGAAGTCGGACTTCATTCGCGCGGTCAACTATCTGACGGTGCCGGCTCTACTCGGGCCGGTGGTCGGGCCGCCGCTGGGTGGTTTCATCACCACTTATCTGCATTGGCGTCTGATCTTTTTCATCAACATTCCAATTGGCCTGCTGGGCATCTGGCTCGCGAACAAACACATCGCCAATGTGCGCGAAGCGCATCCGGGCCGGCTCGACTGGACCGGGTTCTTTTTGTCCGCGAGCGGGGCGTCGCTGTTCATGCTCGGGCTTTCGCTGGTGGGCGGCGAGTTGGTGTCGAACACGGTGTCGGTCGGTATGTGCGTAATCGGCGTGGTGCTGCTGACGCTTTATGTGCTGTATGCGAACCGCGTCGAATTGCCTGTGCTCGATCTGCGCTTGCTGCGCATTCCGAGTTTTCACGCGAGCGTGGTGGGCGGCTCGCTGTTTCGCATCGGCCTCGGGGCCGTGCCGTTTCTGTTGCCGCTTGCCTTGCAGGAAGGCCTCGGCATGACGGCTTTCAAGTCGGGGTCGATTACCTGTGCGTCCGCGTTCGGCTCGATCTTCATGAAGGCGGCCGCGTCGCGCATTCTGGAGCGCTTTGGTTTTCGCACCGTGCTGATGTTCAACGCGGGCTGCGCGGGCCTCGCCATCGCGGTCTACGGTCTGTTCTTTCCCGGCACGCCGCATTGGCTGATCTGGTGTGTGGTGCTGTTCGGCGGCTTCTTTCCGTCACTGCAGTTCACGTCCTTGAACACCTTGGCATACGCCGATATTCCGAGCCGCGACGTGGGTCGCGCGACGAGCGTCGCAAGCGTGATCCAGCAGATTTCGTTGGGCCTCGGTGTGACGATCGCGGGTATCGTGCTGCAGATTTCGCATAACGTGCAGGGTCATTCGGCTATCGTGTTCTCCGATTTCTGGCCGGCTTTTCTCGTGGTCGGTCTGTTCTCGTTCATGTCGATTCCGATCACCGCTCGGCTGCCGCACGGCGCCGGCGACGAGATCGCGCGCGGCGGTCGCGGCAACGCATAAGCGGCAACGCAGGGTGGCATCGAACGGCGCGGCATACGGCTTGCTGCGCGTTTCTGCCTTGGGTTTTCTGACAGATGCTCTTGCGTGCCGCCGAGCGGTCTTCTTGTGTGCCGCACCATGGACCTTACGATATATAGCGGCTTCGCAAGCGATCGGTTCGCATGTTATAAAACCGAAGGCATCTGTAATCATCGGATGAAAGTCGTCTTGGGGGATAGGCAATGAAGTTGTTCCGCAACGTTAAATCGTCGGCCAGCGGATTCGCGCTGGTCGCACTCGTTTCTGTTTCCACCGGCTTTCTCGAAGCCACGCCGGCAATTGCAAAGCCGCCCGCGAAAGCTCAACCCGCTGTCCTCACTGCCTCCGCGATCGCGGTCGCGGACAAGTTCAGCGCCGACGCCGCCGAGCAGATCTTCAAGGAAGGCGGCAACGCCGTCGACGCAGCCGTGGCAATCGCCTTCACGCTTGCCGTGACCTATCCGGAAGCGGGCAACATCGGCGGCGGCGGTTTCATGACGCTCTATGTCGACGGCAAGCCGTACTTCCTCGACTACCGCGAGCGTGCTCCGCTGGCCGCAACCAGGAACATGTACCTCGACGACAAGGGCGAGGTCATCAAAGGCATGAGCCTGTTCGGTTACCGTGCAGTGGGCGTGCCGGGCACGGTGGACGGCATGTGGCAGGCGCAGCGCCGCTTCGGCAAGCTTAAGTGGAAGCAGGTGCTCGCACCGGCCATCCACTACGCGCGCGATGGTTTCGAGGTCAGCCAACAGTTGCAGGAACGCCGCGACGAAGCCGCGAAAGAGTTCGCCGGCAAAACCAACTTCGATACCTACTTCGGCAATCTGAAGCAGGGCGTCAACTTCAAGCAACCGGATCTGGCCGCCGTGTTGCAGCGCATTTCGGATCAGGGCGCCAAAGACTTCTATCAGGGCAAGACGGCCGATCTGATCGCGGCATCCATGCGCGGTCACGGCCTGATCACCAAGGCCGATCTGCAACAGTACAAAGCGGTGTGGCGTGAGCCGATTCAGGCCGACTGGAACGGCTATCGCGTCTACACGGCGCCGCCTCCCAGTTCGGGCGGTATTGGCCTCGTGCAGTTGCTGAAAATGAAGGCCGACATTGCGCCTGACTTCAAAGACGTCGCGCTCAATTCCGCGCAATACGTGCATTTGATCGCGGAAATCGAAAAGCGCGTGTTCGCCGACCGCGCGCAATACCTCGGCGATCCTGACTTCTACAAGGTGCCGGTCGCGCAATTGACCGACGACGCGTATATCGCCAAGCGCGCCGGCGAAGTGAATCCCAACGCGCCTTCGGACACGAAGAGCATCCAGGCCGGCCTCGGCACGTCGATGCCGGAGAAAGCGGAAACCACGCACTTCTCCGTGATCGACAAGTGGGGTAACGCTGTGTCGAACACGTACACCATCAATGGCTATTTCGGGTCGGGCGTGGTGGCGGATCGCACGGGCATCGTGCTGAACGACGAGATGGACGACTTCTCCGCGAAGCCGGGTGTCGCGAATATGTTCGGCGTGGTGGGCAGCGACGCGAACGCGATCGAGCCGAAGAAGCGGCCGCTCTCCTCGATGACCCCGACGATCCTGACGAAAGACGGCAAAGTATCGCTTGTGATCGGCACGCCGGGTGGCTCACGCATCTTCACGTCGATCTTCCAGGTGATCAACAACGTCTACGACTACAACATGCCGCTGCAGCAGGCTGTTGCCGCGATGCGTTTCCATCATCAACTGTTGCCGCCGAACACGATTTTCTGGGAGCCGTACAAGCCGATCGACGGTGAACTCGCCGAGCAGATCGAAGCCAAGGGTTACACGCTGAAGGGACAGGATTTCAGCGGCGATATTCAGGCGATCAAGATCGACGGCAATACGCCGGAAGCCGCGGCCGATCCGCGCGGCCGCGGTGTGACGCGCGTGATCCAGTAAGCGTTTTTATGGCTAGCCGTCGGGCAGCGCATCTCGTGATGAGATGCGCTGCCTCGTGATCAAAAGCCTCGCATTCGTTCGAACGCGAGGCTTTTTTGTACTTCAGGAATATACGTGCCGCTGGCGTCTCAGCTAGCCTGCTCGACCGGCGTCAACGTCAGTTCGAGCCGCTGCGCGCCGCGCAACACCGTCACATTGACCGGTCTGTCGATTCGCGATGCGTCGAGCGTGCGCTGCAAACTGTCCACGTCCTGCACGGCCTGCGTATCGATCGCGATGATCGTATCGTCGGTGCGCAGACCGCCGAGCGCGGCCGGGCTGCCTTTGACGATCTCCATGACATGTACGCCGCTTTCCGAGCTCAAGCCGAAATACCGCTGCACACGGCGCGACAGCGGCCTGGTCGTGCCCGCCACGCCGATATAAGCGCGCCGCACGCGGCCATGCGCGAAGATCTGCATGATGACCCACTTGGCGGTGTCGATTGCGGTGGCAAAGCAGATGGCCTGCGCGCCGGGAATGATCGCGGTATTCACGCCGATCACCTGGCCCGCCGAATTGATTAGCGGACCACCCGAATTGCCGGGATTGAGCGCGGCGTCGGTCTGGATCACGTCGTAGATCATGCGGCCCGAATTCGAACGCAGCGAGCGGCCGAGCGCCGACACCACACCGGTCGTGACCGTTTGCGCGAGGCCGAGCGGATTGCCGACCGCAATCGCAATTTGACCGACACGCAGTTTCGACGATTCGCCGAGTTCGACATGCGGCAGCGGCTCCGGCGAGCCGATCCGCAGGACGGCCAGATCGCTGCCGGGATCGTCGCCGACCAGATCGGCGTCGAATTTCGCGCCGTCGGCGAGCGTCACGGTAATGTGGGTGGCGCCATGCACGACGTGACTATTGGTGAGCAGATAGCCGTCGGGCGTAAACAGAAAGCCCGAGCCGGTGCCGCCGCGCGAACCGCGTCCGCGGCCAGACGGCTCGCCGGGCAGGCGCCGTTCGACGGCAATGAAGGCGACTGCTTGCTGAACGCGTTCCAGTGCGCCGATTATGGTGCGGGAATAGGCGTCGAGCAGGGCGTCGTCGGAAAAAGGATTGAGTGTCTCGGGCCCGGGGGCGTCGGATGCGGCGCGCGACAGGTCATCGACGAAGCGTGGGCGGCTTCCCATGGCGATGCTCCGGATAAACGGAATGCGAGATGCGGGGCGTCGCGAAGGTTTTCAAGTGGCCGCGAAGCGCGCCGCGGCGGGGTGCGCTGTGAGACACTTTGCGATGCCAGCGATGCCAGCGATGCCAGCGATGCCAGCGATGCCAGCGATGCCAGCGAGGCGGCCAAGCCAGCCAAGCCGCTAGCAGCCAGCAAAGCCAGAGCAGACGCCTCAGCTACGGCACGCA
>Ga0209759_1000093_pt1 | contig 159472 bp, 127 predicted proteins | sample AraplaCL_Col_mMS_FD_184261 | JGI IMG/M metagenome (GOLD analysis project Ga0209759, IMG submission 184261) | Arabidopsis root microbial communities from the University of North Carolina, USA - plate scrape CL_Col_mMS (SPAdes) (version 2) | ecosystem: Host-associated > Plants > Roots >... | reverse complement strand
TCTTCGGCATCATTGAGCGACGCAACGTCAAGTCCATGGCCCACTTCTCGTGTTTCCCCGGCGCTTCGGCCCTTTCCGATTTCCGTCAAACCCGCCTGCTCGAAACGCTTACGCGCATCGACCCGAACATTACGGGCGTGCGCGGGCAATATCTGCACTTCGTCAACGCGCAAACGCCGCTTTCCGCTGAAGACACCGCGAAAATCGAGGCGCTGATGCATTACGGTCACCCGCTCGAGGAAAGCAGGGAGCGCGGCGCCGCCGAAACGTTTCTCGTCGTGCCGCGCTTCGGCACGGTGTCGCCGTGGGCGAGCAAGGCAACGGACATCGCGCACCTGTGCGGGCTCACGCAGGTGCGCCGCATCGAGCGCGGCGTCGAGTACACGGTCACGCTGAAAAGCGGCCTGCTCGGCGGCAAGAAGGCGCTCTCCGACGAAGCGCGCGAAGCCGTCGCCGCCGCCTTGCACGACCGCATGACCGAGAGCGTGGCACCGTCGCGCGATCACGCGCTGCATCTGTTCGACGAACTGCCGGCCAAGCCGCTGCAAACGGTCGACGTGCTGGCCCGCGGCCGCGCCGCGCTCGAAGCCGCCAACTCGGAACTGGGCCTCGCGCTCGCCGACGACGAAATCGACTACCTCGTGGACGCGTTCACGAAGCTCGGCCGCAATCCGACCGACGTCGAACTGATGATGTTCGCGCAGGCCAACAGCGAACACTGCCGCCACAAGATTTTCAATGCGGAATGGACGATCGACGGCGAGAAGCAGGACATCTCGCTTTTCAACATGATCCGCAATACCGAGAAGCTGAACCCGCAAGGCACGATCGTCGCGTATTCGGACAATTCGGCGATCATGGCGGGCGGCATGGCCGAGCGCTGGTTCCCGCGCACGCCCGAGCAGCTCGGCGCGAACGAGCTGCCGCAGCACTATCGCCGCAGCGTCGAGCTCACGCACACGCTGATGAAAGTGGAGACGCACAACCACCCGACCGCAATCTCGCCGTTTCCGGGCGCTGCGACGGGCGCGGGCGGCGAAATCCGCGACGAAGGCGCGACCGGCCGCGGCGCGCGCCCGAAGGCGGGCCTCACCGGCTTCACGGTGTCGAACCTGGAATTGCCCGACGGCGTGGAAGCCTGGGAAAACGCGCGCGACGTAGCCGTCCCGCTTGGGCACCGCAATCCGAACGACACGCACGAGGTGTACGGCCGGCCGGACCGCATCGCTTCGCCGCTGCAGATCATGATCGACGGACCGCTCGGCGGCGCCGCGTTCAACAATGAATTCGGCCGGCCGAATCTGGGCGGTTATTTCCGCACGTACGAGCAGAACGTGGCCGGGGTGGTCCGCGGCTATCACAAGCCGATCATGATTGCGGGCGGTATCGGCAATATTTCGGACCAGCACACGCACAAGCACGACTTGCCGGAAGGCTCGCTGCTGATCCAGATCGGCGGCCCGGGCATGCGCATCGGCATGGGCGGCGGCGCGGCGAGCTCCATGGCGACCGGCACCAACACCGCCGAACTCGACTTCGACTCGGTGCAGCGCGGCAATCCGGAAATCGAGCGGCGCGCGCAGGAAGTCATCAACGCATGCTGGCAGCTCGGCGACAAGAATCCCATTCTGAGCATCCACGACGTGGGCGCAGGCGGCTTGTCGAACGCGTTTCCGGAAGTCGTGGACGGCGCGGGCAAGGGCGCGCTCTTCGATCTGCGCAAGATCCAGCTCGAGGAAAGCGGCCTGTCGCCGCGCGAAATCTGGTCGAACGAGGCGCAGGAGCGCTATGTGCTCGCCATCGCCCCGGCCGATCTGCCGGCCTTCGCGGCCATGTGCGAGCGCGAGCGCTGCCCGTTCGCCGTGATCGGCACGGCCACGGCCGAGCGTCAACTGAAGCTGATCGATCCCGAACTGAAGGACGGCAACGCGCACCAGCCGGTCGACATGCCGATGGAAGTGCTGCTCGGCAAGGCACCGCGCATGCATCGCGACGTCACGCGGGTCGAGCCGACGCTGCAGCCGGTGGACGTGACCGGCATCACGCTGTCCGAAGTCGCGGTGAGCGTGCTGCGTCATCCGACGGTGGCGAGCAAGTCGTTCCTCATCACTATCGGCGACCGTTCGGTGGGCGGCACGACCGCGCGCGACCAGATGGTCGGCCCGTGGCAAGTGCCGGTGGCCGACGTCGCGATCACGACGATGGACTACGCGGGTTTTCGCGGCGAAGCCATGACCATGGCCGAGCGCACGCCGCTCGCCGTGATCGACGCGCCGGCGTCGGGCCGGATGGCGGTCGGCGAGGCGGTCACGAATATCGCGGCCGCGCCGATCGCGTCGCTCGACAAGCTCAAGCTCTCGGCGAACTGGATGGCCGCGTGCGGCGCGCCGGGCGAAGACGCGGCGCTTTACGACACGGTCAAGGCAATCGGCATGGAACTGTGCCCGGCGCTCGGCATCAGCATTCCGGTCGGCAAGGACTCGCTGTCCATGCGCACGAAGTGGGAAGACCGCGGCGTCGCGAAGGAAGTCGTCGCGCCCGTGTCGCTCATCATCTCGGCATTCGCGCCCGTGGAAGACGTGCGCCGCCATCTCACGCCGCAACTGCGCCGCGCGGGCGGGGCGGACGGTGTGGGCGATTCGGTGCTCATCGCCATCGATCTGGGCCGCGGCAAGCATCGCCTTGGCGGCAGTATCCTCGCGCAGGTCACGCAGCAGATCGGCGACACGGTGCCGGATATCGACGATCCCGAAGATCTGAAGCGCTTCTTCAACGCCATCCAGTCGCTGAACGCAAACGGCAAGCTGCTCGCTTACCACGATCGCTCCGATGGCGGCCTGTGGGCGACCGTCTGCGAAATGGCGTTTGCGGGTCACGTGGGCGTGTCGCTGAACGTCGACATGCTGGTGCTCGACCCGCACCACGAATCCGATTACGGCGACGCCAAAGACTGGGCGAAGCAGACGAGCGGCCGTCGCGAAGACCGCACGATCCGCGCGCTCTTCACCGAAGAACTGGGCGCTGTGATTCAGGTGCGCGCGGCCGACCGCGACGCGGTACTCGGCGCGTTGCGCGAGCATGGCCTGTCGGCGTGCTCGCATGTGATCGGCAAGACCAACGACCGCGATGTGATCGAGGTGTATCGCGACGCGAAGAAAGTGTATGAGGCGCCGCGCGTCGAGCTGCATCGCGCGTGGAGCGAGGTGAGCTGGCGCATTGCGCGCCTGCGCGACAATCCCGCCTGCGCCGACGCCGAATACGACACGCTGCTCGACGCCGCCGATCCCGGCATCACGCCGGTGCTGACGTTCGATCCGGCTGAAGACGTCGCCGCGCCGTACATCGGCAAGAGCGCGCGTCCGCGTGTCGCGATTCTGCGCGAGCAGGGCGTGAACTCGCATCTGGAAACGGCGTATGCGTTCGACCGCGCGGGCTTCGACGCGCACGACGTGCACATGAGCGACCTGCTCGCGGGCCGGGCCAACCTCGCGGATTTTGCGGGCGCGGTGGCGTGCGGCGGCTTCTCGTACGGCGACACGCTGGGTGCGGGCGAGGGTTGGGCGAAAGCGATCCGCTTCAATGCGCAGCTGGCCGACATGTTCGCGGCGTTCTTCGGCCGCAAGGACACGTTCGCGCTCGGTATCTGCAACGGCTGCCAGATGATGAGCAGCCTCGCGTCGATGATTCCGGGCGCAGACGCCTGGCCGAAGTTCACGCGCAACAAGTCGGAGAAATTCGAAGCGCGCTTCTCGCTCGTGCAAGTCGAGGCGTCGCCGTCGATTTTCTTCGCCGGCATGGAAGGCTCGCGCATTCCGGTCGCGGTCGCGCACGGCGAGGGTTATGCGGACTTCTCGCAGCAGGGGGATGCATCGAAGGTCGCGGTGGCGATGCGCTATGTCGACCACCGTGGTCAGGCAACGGAGCTCTATCCGTTCAACCCGAACGGGTCGCCGGACGGCATCACGTCCGTCACGACGCCGGACGGCCGCTTCACCGTGCTCATGCCGCATACGGAGCGCGTGCATCGCGCGGTGCAGATGAGCTGGCACCCGGAAGGCTGGGGCGAGGGCGCCACCGACGCGAGCCCGTGGCTGCGTGTGTTCCAGAACGCACGGCGCTGGTTGGGCTGATCAGCGGGCCGCTGGTTGCGTTGATAAGCGAGGCAGGCTGCTGTGCGACGCAGCGGCCTGTCGTCCGCGCACATAGCGGCGCGGAATGCAAAGCGCCGCGCCGCGGCTTCCCCGCAAAACAAAAGCCGCCCGTAGGCGGCTTTTGTTTTTGAAGCGGCGATGAGACCCGCTTACTGGATCTTCGCGTTCTTGCGCAGACCTTCCTCGAACGCCTGCAGCTTTTCCTGCTGGATCTGCTGCACGATTTGCGGGCGCACCTGTTCGAGCGGCGGCGGCGTGATGCTGCGCACGTCGTCGACCCGGATGATGTGCCAGCCGAACTGCGTATGCACCGGCGTGTCGCTCATCTGGCCTTTCTGCAGATGCGTGGCCGCGTCCGCGAATTCCGGCACATAGGCCTTCGGATCCGACCAGTCGAGGTCGCCGCCGTTCTTGCCCGAGCCCGGATCCTTCGAATATTGCTTGGCCAGCTCTTCAAAGCTCGCGCCGCCCTTGATCTTCGCGATCAGATCTTTGGCCTGCTGCTCGTTGTCGACGAGGATGTGGTGCAGGTGATACTCCTTGCCGCCCGCGTCCTTGATCAACGCGTTGTAGCGCGCGGTGACTTCCGCGTCGGTCGGCGCATTCTTCTTCACGAAGTCTTCGATCAGCGCGCGCAGCACGACGGTTTGCTGAGCCACGGCGACTTGCGCCTTGATGTCCGGACGATTCTGCAAACCGCGGCGCAGCGCTTCCTGCATCAGCACTTCGCGATTCACGAGCTCTTCGCGCACGGCCATCTGCAATTGCGGCGTGTTCTGCTGGCCTTGATGAACCAGTTGATCGATCAGCGCGTCGGCGCGCGACTTGGGGATCGGCGTGCCGTTCACCACGGCGATGTTCTGTGCGATTGCAGGTGCGGCCGCGAACGCAGCCAGCAATACCCAAAGGCGGGTTTTCTTCAAGGTCATCGGAAGTTTTCCTAGCGGGACAACAAAGCGAATTCTTCGGGCGTGTAAGCCGTGATTACAAGGGCATGAATGCCGCGCTGCATGGCATCGGCCAGCGCATCATACACCATGCGATGCCGCGCCACGCGGGGCTTGCCGGCGAATGCCGCCGCCACGATCGTGACACTGAAATGGCCGCCCGCGGCGGCGCCCGCGTGGCCGGCGTGCTGCGCGCTGTCGTCGGTGATACGGATCGACGCGATGGGCGCGAGCGCGGCCGTGAGACGCGCCTCGATCAGCGCCGCGCGCTCGGCAGTGGTGGCGTGCATGAACGCGTCGCTCATGTCATTCCTCCTTCATGTACTTCGACAGCCACAGGCTTTGTCCGACGATAAACACCACCAGACAGCCCGTCGCGCCGAACAGTTTGAAATTGACCCACTGATCGGTCGTGTAGTTGTACGCGACGAACAGATTGAGCAGGCCGAGCAAGACGAAGAAGATCGCCCAGATCACGTTCAGCTTGCCCCAGATCGCGTGCGGCAGCGTGATCTGCTTGCCCATCATTGCTTCGATCAGGTTTTTGCTGAAGGCGAGTTGCGAGACGATCAGCACGACCGAGAACGCCCAGTAAAGCACGGTCGGCTTCCACTTGATGAAGGTGTCGTTATGCAGCACGAGCGTCGCGCCGCCGAATACGGTGACGACGCCAAGGCTCACCCACAGCATCGGGTCCACCTTGCGGTGGCGAAAGGCCACCCACGCGATCTGCACCAGCGTGGCGACGATCGCCACTGCCGTCGCCGTGAAGATGCCCCACACCTTGAAGGCGACGAAGAACAGGATGATCGGGAACAGATCGAACAGGAATTTCATTTCTGGACGGGAACTTGGAGAGTGGGTCGGAAGGGCAACGGTGCGTGCGGAAGACCAAAAAGCGCTGGGGGGAAAAGCCGCCCGCGCCCGACGGGCGGCGCCGCGCGGTGCATGTCTGGCGACGTGGGACGCACGGCGTGACTCGGCTGGCGTGCCCCCGGCTTCGCCCGTAAGCCGAGCGGGCCGATGCATGCCGCCGGGTGCGCGACGTCCGGACGGCTCGCCGCTTACTGCCGCCGGCCGCCAGCCGCCCGTCGAATCCCGCCGTCAGTGCAGAGCGCTGCCTTACTTGGGCTCGAATTGTAACGCAGCCGAATTGATGCAGTACCGAAGCCCCGTCGGTGCCGGACCGTCCTCGAATACATGGCCGAGATGCGCGCCGCAGTTCTTGCATTGCACCTCGATGCGCAACATGCCGTGCGAGCGGTCGGTTTTTTCGGCGATCACTTCGCCGTTGATCGGCTTGAAGTAGCTCGGCCAGCCGCAGCCGGCGTCGAATTTGGTGTCCGATTCGAAGAGCGGCGTACCGCAACAGACGCAGTCGTACACGCCGCGTTCCCAGTGATCGTGATAGCGGCCGGTGAACGGGCGCTCGGTGGCCGCGTGGCGCGTCACCTGATATTCGATGTCGGAAAGCTGCGCGCGCCACTCGGCGTCGTCTTTCTGCACCTTGGGGGCGTCGTGCTTGAGGTCGTCGGGATTATTCATGGTCGGTTCCTGTCTCATGCTTGTGTTGGGAGCGTGCCCGGCGCGTCAGGACGAGCAGCTCACTTCGAGCGAGCTCGCCCAGTCGGGCGGCAAGCCGGCATAGGCTTCGTGCTCCGGCTGTTCGTCGAACGGACGGCGCAGCACGGCGGCGAGGCGCTCCACTTCGGAAAAATCCTTCTCTTTCGCGCGGCAGATTGCCGTTTCCGCCAGATGATTGCGAAGGACGAATTTGGGGTTGACCCGGTTCATTGCAATGGCGCGCGCGGCGTCGTCGCGTGTTTCGTGGGACAGCCGCGCGCGGTAGTCGTTCGCCCATGCGTCGAACGCGGCACGATCGAGAAACAGATCGCGCACCGGCGCGTCGCCGCTCGCGTCGTGCTTCGACAGGCGCGCGAGGTTGCGAAAGGTCAGCGTGAAATCCGCACGATTGGCGTGCATCACGTCGAAAAGGCGGTTCGCGAGGGCCGCATCGCCTTCGCGTGCGTCTTCCAGCCCGAGCTTGGCGAGCATGCGGCGCTCGAGCGCAGGACCGAAGCGGTCCTTGAAGCCGGCGAGCACCTGCTGCGCGTCTTCAATCGATTTGTCGCCGCGCACCGTGTCCTCGTACCGTTCGCCGAGCAGCGGCAAAAGTCCCTGCGCGAGGCAAAAGAGATTCCAGTACGCAATTTGCGGTTGCATCCGGTAGGCATAACGGCCCTGCGAATCCGAGTGATTGCAGATATAGCCGGCGTCGAAGCCGTCCATGAAGCCGAACGGACCGTAGTCGATCGTCAGGCCGAGAATCGACATGTTGTCGGTGTTCATGACGCCGTGGCAAAAGCCCACTGCCTGCCATTCGACCATCAGGTCCGCTGTCGACATCACCGCTTCGTTCAGCAACGCGAGGTACGGATCGTCGGCTTCGCGGCAATGCGGATAGAAACGCTCGATCACATGGTCGGCGAGCGCGCGCAACGCGTCGGTGCGGTCGTTCGAATAGAAGTGCTCGAAATGCCCGAAGCGCACGAAGCTCGGCGCGACGCGGGTGACCACCGCGGCCGTCTCGATCTCCTCGCGCCGCACAGGCTGGTCCGAGCCAATCACGCAGAGCGCACGCGTGGTCGGAATGCCGAGATGATGCATCGCCTCCGAGCACAGGAACTCGCGAATCGACGAGCGCAGCACCGCGCGGCCGTCGCCCATGCGCGAGTAGGGCGTGCGCCCCGCGCCTTTGAGCTGCAGTTCGTAGCGGCGGCCCTCGTGTTCGACTTCGCCCAGTCCGAGCGCGCGGCCGTCGCCGAGCTGACCCGCCCATACGCCGAACTGATGTCCCGAATAGACCGACGCGTAGGGCAGCGCCTCGGACGGCCACTCGCGCGTCGCGTTACCCGAAAACAGTTCGGCGAAGCCCGGGTCGGTTTCGAGCCCGGGCTCTAATCCGAGCATCGCCGCGGTGTCGGCCGAGAAACCTACGAGGTACGGCGCGTTGAGCGGCGCGGCCGGCAGGCGCGTGAGAAATGTGCTGCCGAGCCGCGCGAACGCGTTGTCGGTGGAGGTGAAAAGAGCTTCGGAAAGTGCCGCCAGAGGCCCGGACAGGCCTGCAATGCTTGGGGAAAACGACATGTTGAGCGCCTCACTATTAACCGATATTGTAAGTCCGCACCCGCGGCGCTGCTGGCGGGCCGGCGGTGCCTTGCCCCGCGGGCCGTGCGTGGCGATGCGCGAGGACGCGCGGGCGCGCTTGTCGACTGCTTCAGCAATTTCACTGCCGCGGCGCTGTCTGGCGAACGGCGCTCATCCGATTCGCATTCCCCGAAAGCACAAGGCAAGGAGACGACTCTTTATGACGATGCCGCTGCTTGGCCAGATGATGGACGTGCCCCTCACCGTGTCCTCGCTGCTTGCGCATGCCGCGCGGCATTTCGGCAGCGCCGAGATCGTGTCGCGGCGCATTGAAGGCGACATCCACCGTTACACCTATCGGGACTGCGAACAGCGCGCGAAGCAACTGGCGCAGGCGCTGATCGCGCTCGGCGTTCAACCCGGCGAGCGCGTCGCGACGCTCGCGTGGAACGGCTACCGGCATCTCGAAACGTATTACGGTACGACCGGCTTCGGCGCCGTATGTCACACGATCAACCCGCGCCTCTTTCCGGACCAGATCGCCTACATCGTCAATCACGCCGACGACGCCTACGTGCTGTTCGACACCACGTTCGCGCCGCTCGTCGACGTGCTCGCGCCGCAGTGTCCGAAAGTGCGCGGCTGGATTGCGCTCGCCGACGAAGCGCATCTGCCCGCCATGCAAACCCCCGCGCTGAGCTACGAAACGCTGGTGAACGCACAGGACGGCCGGTTCGAGTGGCCGCTCATCGACGAGCGCGAGGCGTCGTATCTCTGCTATACGTCGGGCACCACCGGCAATCCGAAAGGCGCGCTGTACTCGCATCGCTCGACCGTGCTGCATGCGTTCGGTGCCTCCTTGCCCGATGCCATGGGCCTCTCCGCGCGCGACTCCGTGCTGCCCGTCGTGCCCATGTTCCACGTCAACGCGTGGGGCATTCCGCACGCCGCGCCGCTCACCGGCGCGAAGCTCGTGCTGCCCGGCAAGGACCTCGACGGCAAGTCGCTCTTCGAACTGATGGAAAACGAGCGCGTCACCTATTCGGCCGGCGTGCCGACCGTCTGGCTCGGCCTGCTCAACTATCTGCGGGAGACCGGCTCGCGTTTTTCGTCGCTGGAGCGCACGGTGATCGGCGGCTCCGCGTGTCCGCCCGCGATGCTGCGCACCTTCGTCGACGACTACGGCGTGCAGGTCATTCATGCGTGGGGCATGACGGAGATGTCGCCGCTCGGCACGCTGTCGAAACTCACGTGGGAACAGTCGCAGCGGCCGGTGGCCGAGCAGCGCAAGCTACTGGAAAAGCAGGGCCACGCGCTTTACGGCGTCGACATGAAGATCGTCGGCGACGACGGTCAGGAACTGCCGTGGGACGGCGTCGCGTTCGGCGATCTGTATGTGCGCGGACCCTGGGTGATCGACCGGTATTTCCGCAAGGACGACTCGCCGCTCGTGGACGGCTGGTTCCCGACCGGCGACGTGGCGACCATCGACCGCGACGGCTTCCTGCAGATCACGGACCGCTCCAAAGACGTGATCAAGTCGGGCGGCGAATGGATCAGTTCGATCGACGTCGAAAACGTGGCGATCGCGCATCCGGCCGTCGCGGAAGCCGCGTGCATCGCATGCGCGCATCCCAAATGGACGGAGCGGCCGCTCCTTGTCGTGGTCCGGCGCGCGGGACACGAGGTGACGCGGGAAGAACTGCTCGCCTTCTACCAGGGCAAGGTCGCCAAATGGTGGATTCCCGACGACGTCGTGTTCGTCGACGAATTGCCGCATACGGCCACCGGCAAGCTGCAAAAGCTCAAGCTGCGCGACATGTTCCGCGACCATGTGCTGCCGTCCGCGCTGGAAGAACGCATGGATCAAGGAGGCTGCCCGCTCGCCAGGGGAAACCCTGTCTGACGATAAATTGAACGACCGTGCTTTTGTGTGTATTCTGCCTGCTGACACGGGAGCCGCCGACCTAAGCTGAAGGCGAGGGTCGGCGCAGTCGGGCCGGACGGCTCGATGGATCACGAGCGGCGCGCGCAGCGCCGCCTCATCTCATGGATGCGATGCATCGCACGGAGGCAGGCAGATGGCAGTGGACTACACGACTCATGACGGCGTGGCCGTCATCACGCTGAACAATCCTCCGGTCAACGGCCTTGGGCTGTCGACGCGCGCGGGGATCGTCGAAGGCATCGAGCGCGCACAGCGCGACCCGGCCATTCGGGCCATCGTACTGACAGGCGCGGGCAAGGCCTTCTCGGGCGGCGCGGACATCACCGAATTCAATACGCCGAAAGCGACGCAGGAGCCCACGCTCGCCACCGTCATCAAGATCGTGGAAGGCAGCGCGAAGCCGGTGGTCGCGGCCATTCACAGCGTGGCCATGGGCGGCGGCCTTGAACTCGCGCTCGGCGCCCACTACCGCATCGCCGCGCCCGGCGCGCAGATTGCGTTGCCCGAAGTGAAGCTCGGCATCCTGCCGGGCGCGGGCGGCACGCAGCGCTTGCCGCGCGCCATCGGGCTCGAAGCCGCGCTCAACATGATCGTGTCCGGCGCGCCGGTCGATTCGCAGAAACTCGCCGGTTCCGGCCTTTTCGATGAACTCGTGGAAGGCGATCTCGCCGAAGCGGCGCTTGCGTTCGCGCGCAAGGTCGGCGCACAGGCGGGCCCGCACCCGAAAGTGCGCGAGCGCAAGATCGACCATCCGAACGCCGAGGGCTTCATCCAGTTCGCGCGCAACAGTGTCGCGGCTGTCGCGAAGCATTTTCCGGCGCCGCTCAAGTGTATCGACGCGGTTGAAGCGGGCGTCAAGCACGGCTTCGACAAAGGCCTCGCGTTCGAGCGCGAGTGCTTCGTGGCGCTCGTGCAAACGCCCGAGAGCCGCGCGCTGCGTCATGCGTTCTTCGGCGAACGCGCGGCGAGCAAGATTCCCGACGTGCCCGCCGATACACCCGTGCGCGAGATCCGCCGGGTCGCGGTGATCGGCGCGGGCACGATGGGCGGCGGCATCGCGATGAACTTCGTCAACGCGGGCATTCCGGTGACGCTGCTCGAGACGAAGCAGGAAGCGCTGCAGCGCGGCCTCGCCACGATCCGCGGCAATTACGAGGCGAGCGTGAAGAAGGGCAAGCTCAAAGCCGGAGCGCTGGAAGCGCGCATGGCGCTCATCACGCCCACGCTCTCCTACGACGATCTGAAGGACGCAGACCTGATCGTGGAAGCGGTGTTCGAGGAGCTCGGCGTGAAGGAGCAGGTGTTCCGGCGTCTTGACGAAATCGCGAAGCCCGGCGCCATTCTCGCGTCCAATACCTCCACGCTCGACGTGAACCGGATCGCCGCGTTCACGAAGCGTCCGCAAGACGTGGTCGGCATGCACTTCTTCAGCCCGGCCAATGTGATGAAGCTGCTGGAAGTGGTGCGCGGCAGGGAGACCGCGAAGGACGTGCTCGCCACCGTCATGAAACTCGCTAAACAGATCCGCAAGACGGCGGTGGTGTCCGGCGTCTGCGACGGCTTTATCGGCAACCGGATGATCGAGCAATACATCCGCCAGGCGCTTTTCATGCTGGAAGAGGGCGCGCTGCCCGCGCAGGTGGATCGCGCCATTGAGAAGTTCGGCTTCGCGATGGGGCCGTTCCGCATGAGCGATCTGGCGGGCAACGACATCGGCTGGGCCATCCGCAAGCGCCGCTATCAGGAACAGCCTGATCTGCACTACTCGAAGATCGCCGACCGCCTGTGCGAGACGGGGCGCTTCGGCCAGAAAACCGGCGGCGGCTGGTACGACTACGTGGCGGGCGAGCGCACCGCGCGCCCGTCGAAACTCGTCGACGACATGATCGTCGCCTACTCGAAAGAAGTGAACGCGGAACGCCGCAAGATCGGCGACGACGAAATCGTCGAGCGGCTCGTGTTTGCGCTCGTGAACGAAGGCGCGAAGATTCTCGAAGAAGGCATTGCGTCGAAGGCGTCGGATATCGACATGGTCTATCTGACCGGCTACGGCTTTCCGCTGCATCGCGGCGGGCCGATGCTCTACGCGGACACGGTCGGGCTTTACAACGTCGAGCGCGCGATCCGCCGCTATGCCGCGCAGCCGAACGGCGACGCGTGGCAGCTTGCCGCGAGCATCGCCGAACTCGCGGCAGCGGGCCGCGGCTTTAACGGCTGAACCGGCTGAACCGACATAAGCGCCGCTTACTACGAACGACTCAGGTGGCGCTTCTTTGCATTGCCGCGCATCGACGCGCGCGCCACCATCGACACTGAATGAACACGCAGGAGATTCGCATGACCGACGCCGTAATCGTATCGACCGCTCGCACCGGGCTCGCCAAATCGTGGCGCGGCGGTTTCAACATGACCCACGGCGCGACGCTCGGCGGCCACGTGACGAAAGCCGCCGTGGAGCGCGCGAAGCTCGATCCGGCGCGCATCGAGGACGTCATCATGGGCTGCGCGAATCCGGAAGGCGCAACGGGTATGAACATCGCGCGGCAGATCGCCTTGCGCGCCGGCTTGCCGGTCAGCGTGCCCGGCATGACGGTGAACCGCTTCTGTTCGTCCGGACTGCAAACTATTGCGCTCGCCGCGCAGCGGGTGATTGCCGGCGAGGGCGACGTGTTCGTCGCGGGCGGCGTGGAATCCATCTCCTGCGTGCAGAACGAGATGAACCGCCACATGATGACCGACGGCTGGCTCGCCGAGCACAAGCCGGAGATTTACTGGTCGATGTTGCAGACCGCCGAGAACGTCGCAAAACGCTATGCCATTTCGAAGGAACGTCAGGACGAATACGGCGTGCGCTCGCAGCAGCGCGCGGCGGCCGCGCTGGAGGCCGGCCGCTTCAAGGAGGAGATCGTGCCGTTGACCGTGCTCGCAGGCGTCGCCGACAAGGCGACCGGCCGCCTCTATACGAAGGAGTTGACCGTCAGCGGCGACGAGGGCATTCGCGCGGACACCACCCTCGAAGGCGTCTCGAAGATCCGCACCGCGCTGCCAGGCGGCGTCATCACCGCGGGCAATGCGAGCCAGTTTTCCGACGGCGCGTCGGCCTGCGTAGTGATGAACGCGAAGCTCGCCGAGCGCGAAGGGCTGCAGCCGCTCGGCATTTTCCGCGGTTTCGCCGTGGCCGGTTGCGAGCCGGACGAAATGGGCATTGGCCCGGTGTTCGCGGTGCCGAAGCTGCTGAAACAGGCCGGCCTGACAGTGGACGACATCGACTTGTGGGAACTGAATGAAGCGTTCGCCGTACAGGTGCTGTATTGCGCGGACAAGCTCGGCATCGACCATGACCGGCTGAACGTGAACGGCGGCGCGATCGCGGTGGGGCATCCGTACGGCGTATCCGGCGCGCGGCTCACCGGGCACGCGCTGATAGAAGGCAAGCGGCGCGGCGCGAAGCTCGTCGTGGTCACGATGTGTATCGGCGGCGGGCAGGGCGCGGCGGGTCTCTTCGAAGTGGCGTGATAAGTGGCGTCATAGGTGGCGTAATCACGGCAGGGCGCCACCTGCCGCCGGCAGGCTCAGGGTGCCCTGGTCGATGAAACGGGTGGTGCCGAACGGGCCGCCCGCGAGCTTGCCGCGCAGGACATATGGAACCTGCCCCGACTCCGCGGCGCCGGCGAAAGCAAAGGCCTGGCGCACCGCGGCGAACGCGGGCACCGTCAGCGGCACGTTCAGCACCGTTTCGCCGAAGCGCGGCACGGTGCCGCTCTGATCGCTCACGCCGCTCGCGAACGATTTGCCGTTCAGGTCGAGATCGAGCGAGACGCCGTTGAAGCTGACCGCCGAATCATTCGGATTCTGCACCCGCAGCTTGACGTTAAAGCGCATTTCAAGACCTTGGCCTTCGAGGGGTTCGATGCCGGCCACGTTCACGCGCAGCGGATCGCCGCCGAATAAGCCGGCGCATGCGGTGAGCGTCAGCGCAAAGGTAACGAGAGCGCACCACGCGGCCGTACGGCGGAGGCTCGCACTGAACAACATGCGGACGAAGGACATGACCGGCACCTCGAAGAGCGGATAGGGTCATGCATTGTAGCGGGCGGCCTGCCGCGCACCGAAGCACGTCAGGCGGCGCGCCGTAGCGTCGCTCTGGCCAATGCGGCCAACTGGCGCGCGACATGGCCGGCCAGCAAGCGGCTTTTTGCGGCGCTCTGCGACGCTTGCAGCGCGAAAGCCGCCGCTTCCGCGCGCGCCGCGCTGATCGACACCACGCCGCGTTGCAGCAGCACGAAGCATTGTCCTTCGCGCAGCATGATCGACGTGAACGGAACAGCGTCGCAAAGCCATGCGAGCGAGTGGTCGCGGAACGCGAGCTGCAGATCGCCTTCCACCGCGACCACGGCGCTGCGAGCACGCAAGTCGTGCAGGGCAATCTGGCCGGCGGCGAGGCGGCATACATTGAGGGTGGCGCGAGACATGGTGGTTTCCTTCGGTACCGTTTGCATGCCACCCAGCTTATTGACGCGGCGTCGGCGAAAACAGCCGCAGCCGGCGATCATCTGAACCGGTACAAGACGGTGGTTTCACGTGCTGTATCGGTCGAAATGGAGGCCATGTGTATCTGTCGCCGCGCGTGGACCGTGCGCACCATCGGCGCATGAGCCGATCAGCGCACACGCCAGCACGAAGGCCAACACACTCGCCAGCACACAGCCAACAGCAGCGTCAACCCGAACGCCGACACCACCGCCCATGCAAGCGCACACCGTCAAGCCCCTCGAGCCCCTCAAGCCCGGCAAGCCGCCGAACGATGCCCCAGCGGACGAGCCGCTCTATCGTCAACTGGCGGCCCAATATCGCCGCGCGATCCGTCATGGCGTACTGCGTCCCGGCGAGCGCATGCCGTCGATGCGCGCCTTCATGCAGCGTCACGGCGTGAGCCTCGCGACGGCGACCGAGAGTTATCGCGTGCTGGAACGTGAGGCGCTGATCGAGGCGCACCCGCGCTCCGGTTACTTTGTGCGCGCATTGAAAAGCGCCGCCTTGCCGGCCGCGTCCGAACCGGACCTGGCGAGCCTGCCCGGCGCCGCGCAGTTCGTCGGCATCCACTCGACCATTTCCGCGATCGTCTCGCAACTGCAGCGCTATCCGGAGGCATTCAACCTGGGCGGCGCGACCGCCTCGTCCGATCTTTATCCGACCGATGCGCTGCAAAAAGCCGCGCTGCGCGCGTTGCGCCGGCGGCCCACGCTGCTCACCGCCGCCGGTGCCGAGCAGGGCGACCCGGCGTTGCGCGGAATCATCGCGCGCCGTGCGCTCGACGCCGGCATTCAGATCGGCGCCGACGACATCATCATGACGCACGGCGGCATCGAGGCCGTCAATCTCGCGCTGCGAGCGGTCACGCAGCCGGGCGACACCGTCGCCGTCGAGTCGCCGTGCTTCTTCGGCTTGCTGCAGGCGCTCGAAAGCCTCGGGCTGCGCGCGCTGGAAATTCCGGCGAGCCCGAGCACCGGTCTTGCCATCGAGGCGCTCGACTTCGCGTTGCATACGCATCCCGACATCAAGGCCGTGGTGGTCGTGCCGAATCTGCAGAATCCGCTCGGCTGCGTGATGCCCGATTCGCACAAGGCGAGGCTCGTCGAGCTGTGCGCGCGAGCAGGCATCGCGCTGATCGAGGACGACCCGTATCGCGAGCTCGTCGACAGCGCGAAGCCGCTGCGCTCGCTGAAGGCCTGGGACACGGACGGCACCGTGATTCATTGCACCTCGTTCAACAAGACGCTCGCGCCCGGCATGCGGGTCGGCTGGATCCATGGCGGGCGCTGGCATCCGCGTATCGGCATGCTAAAGTTCGCGCAGTCGCGTCACAACGAGCAGTTGTCGCAGGTCGTGCTCGCGGAATTTCTGGAGACGAACGCCTATGAGCGGCATCTGCGGCGCTTGCGCGAGCGTTTGAGGCTGCAACGCGAGCGGATGGCGGCGGCGCTTGCGGCGTCGTTTCCCGAGGGCACGCGCTTCACGCCGCCCGCCGGCGGCATTTTCTTCTGGGTCGAGCTGCCGCGCACGGTGTCGTCGGCCGCTTTTTTCGACGCTGCGCTGAAAGAGGGCATTCGCGTGATGCCCGGCACCGTGTTTTCCAACGCGGGCCGCTTCGATCACTTCATCCGCCTCAGCTGTCCGAGCACGGACCTCGATCTCGCCGACGAAGCGCTGCGCCGGCTCGGGCGGCTCGCGACCGCGATGGCGGCGCGCGCGTCGGCGCGGGCCGCGTGAGCGCAATCGGGCTTCGGCGCGCGCGCGGACCCGCCCGCCGGCTGTAACGCTGTCGGCCGCAAAGCCGACGCCTGCGCGCCACCGCGAAACGCCACAGCGGGTATCATTTCTGCTCTTGCGGCACGGTGCGCCGCGCGTGAAGCTCGCTGCACCGGCGGCTCATTCGTGCATCTTCGCCGTGCCCGCACATCGAGACAAGGAACACTGAAAGCCGCAATGACCGATTCACCTTCATCCACCGCAGGCGGCGCGTCGCTGCCCGAGAGTCCTTTTGTCGACCGGCTCGGCGCGCAACTCGTGTCGGCAGCGGACGGCGCGAGCGAAGTCGTGCTGTCCCTGTTGCCGGAGCACATGAATACGTGGGACGTCGCGCATGGCGGCGTGACCATGACGCTCGCCGACGTCGCGCTGGCCATGGCCGCGCGCAGTCTCGCGGGTGACGGCGTCGGCGTCGTCACCGTCGAAATGAAGGTCAACTTCATGGAGCCGGGCCGCGGCGAACTGCGCGCGAGCGCGCGCGTGCTGCACCGGTCGACCACCATGGCCTATTGCGAAGGCGAGATCCGCGACAGCGAGGGACACTTCGTCGCGAAGGCGCTTGGCACCTTCAAATACATGCGCCGCCTCGCCGTAGGCCGCGATGTGACGCGTCAGCGTCTGCGCAGCGACCCGTCGGCGAAACCCGGTCCCAGCGACGGTTAAGCACACGCGCCACAACAGAGCAAGCGGCCCATCCGCAACCCAAGGAGACGATCGACATGCCACAGATCAACCGCCAGTTCGTGCTGGCTTCGCGTCCACAAGGCGCCGTCACGCCCGGCAACTTCCGCCTCGTCGAAACGCCGCTCGCGCCGCTCGCGGAGGGCGAAATCCGCGTGCGTAATCACTACCTGTCGCTCGATCCCTATATGCGCGGCCGCATGAACGACAGCAAGTCGTACGCGCCGCCGCAGCCGCTCGATGAAGTGATGATCGGCGGGACGGTCGGCGAAGTGGTCGAGTCGAAGAACCCGAAGTTCGCGGTCGGCGACAAGGTGGTCGCGATGTTCGGCTGGCAGGAATACGGCACGTCGAACGGCGCGGGCGTGCAGAAAGTCGACGACACGCATGTGCCGCTGTCGGCTTATCTCGGCGCGGTCGGCATGCCGGGCGTGACCGGGTGGTACGGCCTGAACCGCATCATTGCGCCGAAGGCGGGCGAGACCGTCGTGGTCAGCGCGGCGAGCGGAGCGGTGGGCAGCGTGGTGGGGCAACTGGCGAAGCTGGCCGGCGCGCGGGCGGTGGGCATCGCCGGCGGCGAAGAAAAGTGCCGCTACGTGGTGGAGACGCTCGGCTTCGACGCGTGTGTCGACTACAAGGCCGGCAATCTGTATCAGGACCTGAAGGCGTCGACGCCCGACGGCGTCGACGGTTGTTTCGAGAACGTCGGCGGCGAGGTGCTCGACGCGACGCTCGCGCGCATGAACCCGTTCGGCCGCATCGCACTATGCGGATACATCGCGGGCTACGACGGCGGGCCCGTGCCGCTCAGGCACCCGTCGCTGATACTGACGCAGCGCCTCTGCCTGCAGGGCTTCATCGTGAGCGAGCATATGGATGTCTGGCCGGAGGCGCTCAAGCAGCTCGGCACGCTGGTCGCGCAGAAGAAGCTGCAGTATCGCGAGAGCATCGCACGAGGGCTGGATGCCGCGCCCGAGGCGTTTATCGGCCTGCTCAAGGGCAGGAACTTCGGCAAGCAGCTGGTCAAGCTGATCTGAGCGAGCCAGCGGTGCGGCTCGGCGCGGCGAGCGAGGCGCCTGTTGCGCCGCCCATCGAGCCGCGTAGGCAAGCGAGCGTGGACAAAAAACAGCTCATCACGGAGTCGACGGATGTTCGAATTTGCAGGGAAGGTCGCGGTCATCACCGGCGCGGCGAGCGGCTTTGGCGAGGCGTTCGCGCAGAAGGCCGCGGCGCTGGGCATGAAGCTCGTGCTCGCGGACGTGAACGCCGACGCGCTCGCGCAAACCGTCGAAGCGTTGCGCGCAGCCGGCGCCGAGGCGATCGGCGTGCCTGCCGACGTGTCGAGCGCGGCGCAGGTCGAGGCGCTCGCCCACGCCGCGCTCGACGCATTCGGCAAGGTCCATCTGCTCTTCAACAACGCGGGCGTGGGCTCGGGCGGCTTCCTGTGGGAGAGCTCGGCGAACGACTGGGCGTGGGTGTTGGGCGTGAATGTGATGGGCGTCGCGCACGGCGTGCGTGTGTTCGCGCCGATCATGCTCGCGCAGAAGGAGCCGGCGCATATCGTGAACACGGCGTCCGTGGCGGGTCTTTTGTCGCCACCCGCAATGGGCGTGTACAACGCCTCGAAGCACGCGGTCGTGTCGCTCACCGAGACGCTTTATCACGACCTGCAACTCGCGCAGGCCGGGCGCGATGCGACGAGCGTAGTCGGCTGTTCGCTGCTGTGTCCGGCCTTCGCGCCGACCGGCATCGCGGATGCGGAGCGCGCGCGGCCCGCGGAGCTGCGCAACGAAAACCAGCCGACGCGCTCGCAGATCGCCGCCGGCAAGCAATTGCAGCGCGCCGTACGAGCCGGCAAGCTCAGCGCGGCGGAAGTCGCCGGGCTCACCTTCGACGCCATCGCAAAACGGCGCTTCTACATCATCACCCACCCGGCCATCATGGCGACAGTCAGGCTGCGTCACGCGGATATCGAGCAGTTGCGCGATCCGACCGATCCGATGTCGCTGAAGCCGGAAGTCACGCGCGCGGCTGCCGACTGAAGCCGATGCCGCGCTTGACACTGCACATGACACCGCACGCCATGCCGCGCGTTTTTTCAACCTCCCGCGCCTCTTCGCCGTTTCACCTCACATGCCCTTGAATCCGAAGATCGAGCAGGTGCTCGACATGATCGCGCGCGCAAAGCGCCCGAAGCTCCACGAGATGACGCCGCAAGCGGCGCGCGCGTCGTACGAGAAAAGCGCGCCGATTCTCGAGATCGCGAGCGCGCCGATGTTCGCCGTGGAAGACCTGCGCATCCCGACCCGCGACGGCGCGACGATCGGCGCGCGCCTTTATCACGCGCAGGCGCCGAGCTGGGCCGAGCCCGCCGCGTCGCTCGTCTACTACCACGGCGGCGGCTTCACCGTGGGCAGCGTGAATACGCACGACGCGCTTTGCCGGATGTTCGCGCGCGACGGCAAGTGCGCGGTGCTCTCGGTGGATTACCGGCTCGCGCCCGAACACAAATTCCCGACCGCTGTCGACGATGCTTTCGACGCGCTCGCCTGGCTGCACGGGCACGCCGCGGAGTTGGGCATCGACCATGAGCGGCTCGCCGTGGGCGGCGACAGCGCGGGCGGCACGCTCGCGACGGTCAGCGCCGTGCTCGCGCGCGACGCCGGTATGGCGCTCGCGCTGCAGTTGCTGATTTACCCGGGCACGACCGGCTATCAGCAGACCGATTCGCACTCGCGTCTCGCCGACGGCTTCCTGCTCTCGGGCGAGACGATTCAATGGTTCTTCGAGCAGTACGTGCGCGGCACGCGCGATCGCGATGACTGGCGATTCGCGCCGCTCGACGGCACGCGCGGCGCGCCGGATTTCAGCGGCCTTGCGCCGGCATGGATCGCGACCGCCGAATACGATCCGCTGAGCGACGAGGGCGACGCCTATGCGGACAAACTGCGCGCCTTCGGCAACGCCGTGACGCTTACGCGCTATCCCGGCATGATTCACGAGTTCTTCAAGATGGGCGGCTTCGTGCCCGAGGTCGCGCGCGCGCATGAGGACGCCGCCGCGGCATTGCGCGCGGCATTCGGCGAGGATTGAAGGATCAGGCGATGGCGCGCTCGACGTTGAACGCGAAGCTGCGTTCGAAGTCGCCGGGCCGCACGACGCGGTGCGAGCCGTTGTCGTCGCTGCGCTCGGCCACCGCCACGCTGACCATCTCGCCGTTGGCGACGACTCGCAGCGCGGTCGTGCCGCGCGTTCCGTACTCGGGCGTTTCGATAAATGCCGCCGACAGCGCCCGTTCGCGCTCGAGCGGAATGCCGGTGGACGGCAGCTCGGCGTCGGGCGCGACGCGCGGGTCGCGCATCAGGTCGATCAGACGCTCGAGCGGCGGCATCGCGTTGCGTGCGAGCAGCGCGCCCAGTTCGCCACGCTTTTTGACGAGTTTCGGCCACGCGGTGTCGAGAATCGCATTCGAGATGCCGTGCGTGCCAGGCGCGAGCAGCGCGGGCGCGAGATTCGAGCGATTGCAGTACCAGGCAAGTTCGCGACGCGTCCAGTCGCCGACGAGCAGATTGAAACCGTTGTAAATGTCGCCGGTTCGCGCGACGCGCTGCAGATAGGCGAGGGGCGTCTCGTGTTCAGCGGTGCTGTCGCTGCCATTGTGGTTGCCATTCCCCCCGCCGTTCGCCGCGGCATTCCCGCCCACGAGCCAGTCGCTCACGAGCGTGCCGCGGGTCGGTGCATCGGCTCGCATTTCGTGCGGTGCCCGATAATTGGTGAGCGCGGCAAAGCGGCCGTCGCGCGACATGCCGAGCCACGTGCCGCCGCCCACCAGATCGCGGCCGGCCAGCACGCCCCGGGCGTCGTCCCACCAGCCGATCGGCTGAGCCGTGCGCCGGAAGAATTCGTCGCGATTGGCGGCCAGCGTGAACAGTGGGCCGTCGAGCGCATCGGGTCGCCAGTCGAACACGATCAGGCACATCGGGGATGTCTCCGGTTTATTGGATCGGAAAGTCGCGTCTGAACTTGCGGTCTAGCTTGCGTCAGCCCGCAAGGGCGAACAGGAAATCAGGCGAGGGCGCCGGCGAAAAGCGGCGCATGCGTCGACCGCACGGCGCCGCTGCGATGGGTACGGCGAGGCGTCGCTCAAACCTCGGTCGGCAGGCCGTAGGGCAGCGCGAGAAAGCGCAGCGCCGGGCCGTCCGCGGCGCCCAGATGCACGGAGCCGCCTTCCAGCGCCGCGAGCTTGATCTCCACGAGCACATCGACGCCGCCGTCCCGCGCCGACGCGGCGTTCACCACCATGCCGCAGGGCTGGCCCGGGTCGTCGGAGTGAAAGAGTTCCGCGCCCGCTTTCACGCTATCCAGCTCGCCCGCCACGTTGGCGAGCGAGGTGCGCCGCTTGATCGTGCCGCGGTACTGGCTGCGCGCCACCACTTCCTGGCCCGGGTAGCAGCCCTTCTTGAAGTTGACCGCGCCGAGCACGTCGAAATTGACCATTTGCGGCACGAACTGCTCGACCACCGGCTGCGTGATGCGCGGCTCGCCCGCACGAATGTCGAGCCAGTCCCACACCGCCGGCGACACCTGTTTGAGCTTTTCGCCGAGCGCGGGCAACTGCGCTTCCATCTGCGCCTTCGGCCCGATCCACAGATAGCGCAGGCGCTCGCAGGCGTCCGGCACGCGAATCAGCGAGCCCGCCGCGCCGTCCACCTTCACGTGGACGCCGTCCGGCAGCGCGTCGAACACGCCGGAGAGCGCCTTGCGCACGTCGCCCGCGAGACCGATCACCGCCAGCTCGCCGCTTGCATCCGCGAGTTTCGCCTTGGCGCGCAGGATGAACATGGAGAGCCGCTTCTGCACCGCCGCCTGCACGTCTTTGGAGACCAGCAGGCGAATCGTGTCGCCGCTGCGCCAGGTCAGGAACGAGGCCAGCAGGCGGCCCTTTGCCGAACAGTAGCCCGCGAGGCGCGCGTTGGCGGCGTCGAGGTGCTGCGTGTCGTTCGTCAACTGACCGTGCAGGAAGCTCGCCGCGTCGTCGCCCGTGGCGTCGATCACGCCGAACTGCGTGAGCACCGCGTAGGCGCCGTGCTGGAGGACGGCGTCGAACTCATCGGGTAAGGGGCGCGGCAGGATCGGCAGCGCCGCCGCGGCCGGGCTCGACGGGGTGCCGGCCGAGGGGTTGCCTGAAGGTGCACCTGCGGGGTTGCCTGCGAGGTTGCCTGCGGGGTTGCCTGATTCAGTAGCGAGCGGTGTGTTCATGGATTCCGGGAACAGTCAATTCTGACTTTGGCTAAGGCAAACAAGTATTATATGCAGTCCAACCCAGCCACGTTTTCATGTCCTTCTTCAAGAAATGTTTGATCGCCGGTTCGACTGTCGTCGTGCTGGCCGCAGCCGCGATTGCTGGCGGATACCACTGGGCCACGAGCCCGCTCGAGCTGAATCCCGCGCAACTCGACGTCACCGTCAAGCCGCACAGCAGCCTGCGCAGCGTCACGCTGCAGCTCAATCGCGGCGGTGTGCCGGTCGAGCCGGAGCTCTTCGTCATCATGACGCGGCTCCTCGGCCTGCAAAGCGAACTGAAGTCGGGCAATTACGAGTTCAAAACCGGTGTGACGCCGTACGAAGTGTTGCAGAAAATCGCTCGCGGCGACGTCAACGAATACGTGGCGACCATTATCGAAGGGTGGACGTTCAAGCGCATGCGCGCCGAGCTCGATGCGAACCCGGCGCTCAGGCACGACAGCGTCGCCATGAGCGACGCGCAGCTAATGAGCGCGATCGGCGCGCCCGAGGCGTCGATCGGCAACGGCGAGGGGCTGTTTTTCCCGGACACCTATCTGTTCGACAAGAACACGAGCGACCTCGACGTCTACCGCCGCGCTTATCGTCTGATGCACGCGCGGCTCGACGAGGCATGGCTCGCGCGCGCGCCGAACCTGCCGTACCGAACGCCGTATGAGGCGCTCATCATGGCGTCGATCATCGAAAAGGAAACCGGCAAGAAATCCGACCGCGCCATGGTGGCCGCCGTGTTCGCGAACCGCCTGCGCGTGGGCATGCCGCTGCAGACGGACCCCACCGTGATCTACGGCATGGGCGAGGGCTACACCGGCCACATCCGCAAGAAGGACCTGCAGACGGACACTCCTTACAATACCTACACCCGCATGGGCCTCCCGCCCACGCCGATTTCGCTGCCCGGCGTCGCCTCGCTGCAGGCGGCGATGAACCCGGCGCAGACGAGCGCGTTGTACTTCGTCTCGCGCGGCGACGGCAGCAGCATCTTTTCCGACACCCTCGGCGATCACAACAAGGCCGTGGACAAATACATTCGAGGGCAATAAATGGCGCGCGGCAAATTCGTCACGTTCGAAGGCATCGACGGCGCCGGCAAGACGACGCATCTGGCCTGGTTCCGCGAGCGGCTCGAGCAGAAAGTGGCGGCCACCGGCCGCTCCGTCGTCATGACGCGCGAGCCGGGCGGCACGCCGCTCGGCGAGCAGATTCGCGAAATCGTGCTGCATCAGAAAATGGATCTGGAAACCGAGGCGCTGCTGATGTTCGCGCTGCGCCGTCAGCATCTCGCGGAAGTGATCGAGCCGGCGCTCGCGCGCGGCGACTGGGTGCTGTCGGACCGTTTCACCGACGCCACGTTTGCCTACCAGGGCGGCGGGCGCGGGCTGCCGCGCGACAAGCTGGAAACGCTCGAGCGCTGGGTGCAGGGCGGCTTCCAGCCGGATCTGACCGTGCTGTTCGATCTCGCGCCGGAAATCGCCAACGAACGGCGCAGCGCGGCGCGCGACCCCGATCGCTTCGAGAGCGAATCGGCGGCATTTTTCGAGCGCACGCGCGCCGAATATCTGCGCCGCGCGGAAGAAGCGCCTTACCGTTTCGCTATCATTGACTCTTCGCAGAGCATTGTGCGCATTCAGAAGCAGCTTGAAGAACTGATCCTAAGCCTTTGATTATGCGTTGATATAACAGCGATTCATGATCCACGAAAAGCTCGCGTAACGCACGAGGCAACGCGCTCAACAGTTTGATTTTAAAGACGAATAATGATTTATCCGTGGCAAGCCGATGATTGGAACCGCCTGCAGCAATTGCGCGGCCACTGGCCGCACGCGCTGCTGCTGCACGGCCAGGCGGGCATCGGCAAGCTGCGCTTCGCGCAGCACCTCGCCCAAGGCCTCCTGTGCGAGGACCGGCAGGAGAACGGCGAGCCCTGCGGCGCGTGCGTCGCGTGTAACTGGTTCGCGCAGGGCAATCATCCCGACTACCGTATCGTCGTGCCCGAGGCGCTAGCCGCCGAGGCCGGCCTCGGCAACGGCGCCGAGGACAAAGCCGAAAAAGCCGACGGTGACGAGGGCAAGAAAACGCGCGCGCCCAGCAAGGAAATCAGGATCGAGCAGATTCGCGGCTTGCTGGACTTCGTCGGCGTAGGCTCGCACCGCGGCGGCGCACGGGTGGTCGTGCTGTACCCGGCCGAAGCGCTGAACGTCGCGGCGGCCAACGCGCTGCTGAAGACGCTGGAGGAGCCGCCCGCGGGCGTCGTGTTCCTGATGGTGTCGGCACGGATCGACCGGCTCTTGCCCACCATCATCAGCCGTTGCCGCCAATGGCCGATGAGCCTGCCGGCGCCGCAAGCCGCCACCGGATGGCTTGCCGCGCAAGGCGTGGAAGAAGCACCGGCGCTGCTCGCCGAGGCGGGCGGTGCGCCGCTCACGGCGCTCGCGCTTGCCAGTGACGAAAACCGCGCGTTGCGCGACTGGACGCTCAAGCAACTGGCCGCGGGCCCGCAGTGCGACGCCTTCGCCTGCGGCGAGGCGCTGCAGAAGCTGCCGGTCCCGCTCGTGCTCGGCTGGCTGCAGCGCTGGATGTACGATCTGCTGGCTCAGCGCACCGCCGGTGCGCCGCGCTATTTTCCGCAGGCGTCGGCGGCATTGACGCGTTGCGCGGCGCAGGCCGACGCCAGCGCGTTCGCGCGCTTCATGCGGACCGTCACGCGGCAGCGTGCGGTCGAGAATCATCCGCTGAACGCGCGGCTCGTGTTCGAGGAACTGTTTCTCGGCTACCGCGAGTTGTTTGCATGATGCGGCGCAGCCCGGCCCGCGTCGCTTTCATTTTTCCCCGCCAGCCGTCCATCATTCAAACGCCGACAGCACCATGAGTCTTTCTTACCGCGATGCCACGCTCGACGATCTGCCCGCCATCGTCGCCATTTACAACTCGACGATCGCCTCGCGCCAGGTGACCGCCGACCTCGAACCGGTCAGCGTCGAAAGCCGGGTGGCGTGGTTTCATGCGCACGGGCCGCAGAAACGCCCGCTGTGGGTCGTGGAAGACGCCGAGGAGCGCGGCCGCGTGATCGCATGGCTCAGCTTTTCGGACTTTTATGGCCGCCCGGCCTATCAGCGCACCGCCGAAGTCAGCATCTATCTGGACGAACGCGCGCGCGGCAAGGGCCTCGGCAAGCAGATGCTGGCGGCCTCGCTCGCGGCGGCGCCGGCGCTCGGCATCGACACGGTGCTCGGCTTTATCTTCGGCCACAATGAGGCGAGCCTGCGGCTCTTCCGCGGGTTCGACTTCGACACGTGGGGGTCGCTGCCGCGCGTCGCCGTGCTGGACGGCGTGGAGCGCGATCTGGTCATTCTCGGCAAGCGGCTCGACACGCCGCGCGCAGCCGGCTGACCCGCCTCACGCATCCCTTTGCAGGACATCACTATGTTTGTCGATTCGCACTGTCACATCAATTTCGAAGGACTCGCCGACCGCCTGCCGCAGGTGCTCGAGAACATGCGCAGCCACTCGGTCACGCACGCGCTGTGCGTGTCCGTCGACCTGGAGACGCTGCCGTCCGTGCTCGATATCGCGAGCCGGCACGAGAACGTGTACGCGTCCGTGGGCGTGCATCCGGACCACGAGCACATGCGCGAGCCGAGCGTCGCCGAACTGGTCGAGCTCGCCCAACATCCCAAAGTGGTGGCGATCGGCGAGACCGGCCTTGACTATTACCGTCTGGAAGGCCGCTCGATCGCCGATATGGAATGGCAGCGCGAGCGCTTTCGCACGCATATCCGCGCGGCCCACGTGACCGGCAAGCCGCTCATCGTCCATACGCGCGCGTCGTCGGAAGATACGCTGCGCATCATGGCCGAGGAGCGCGCGAGCGAGCCGGGCGGCGTCATGCATTGCTTCACCGAGCCGTGGACGGTGGCCGAGCAGGCGCTTGCACAGAACTTTTACATCTCGCTGTCGGGCATCGTCACGTTCAAAAGTGCGACCGACGTGCAGGACGTGGCGCGCCGCGTGCCGCTGGAACGGCTGCTGATCGAGACCGATTCGCCGTACCTCGCGCCGGTGCCGTATCGCGGCAAACCCAATGAACCTGCGTACGTGAGTTATGTCGGACGTTTCATCGCGCAGCAACGCGAGATGACGGACGCGGCGCTCGCCGCCGCGACGACGCAAAACTTCTTTCGCCTTTTCAAGCTTCCCGCGCCTGTTGGGGCCTGAAGAAGGTACTAAAATCAATCGGATAGGGCCGAGCTCTAAAGTAAAACATGATGAATGATTCGACGTTGACTCACGCACCGCACACCGCAAGCACCCAAGCCTCCGTGGGCTCCTCGATCCGCCGCGGCGTCTCGCGCGCGGCGCTGGCCGCGACCCTCGCGTGCGCCGCGCTGAGCTCGCTGATCGCCGCGCCGGCTGTGGCCGCGCCGATCGACTCGCTGATCAAGTCGGTCAAATTCGACGATGTCGACGGCGTCAAAAAGCTCCTCGCCAAGGGCATGGACCCGAACAGCGTCGACAATCAGGGCATGCCGCTCCTCGTGCTCGCCGCGCGCGAGAAGTCCGACAAGGTCGGCGCCGTGCTGCTTGCGAATCCGAAGACGAACATCGAGATCGAGGACAAAGCCGGCGAAAACGCGATGATGATGGCCGCGCTGAACGGCGACCTCGACTTCGTCAAGCAGTTGATCGCCAAAGACGCCGAGGTCAACAAGAAGGGCTGGGCGCCGCTGCACTACGCTGCCGCGAACGGCCACGACGACGTCGTGAAACTCCTGCTCGACCATTCCGCCTACGTGGACGCCGGCTCGCCGAACGGCACCACGCCGTTGATGATGGCCGCGCGCGGCGGCCATGTGTCGACGGTGAAGCTGCTGCTCGACAACGGCGCGGATCTGACCGTGAAGAATCAGATCGGCATGACGGCGCTGGATTTCGCGAAGACCTACAAGGAGCCGGACGTGGTCGAGGGCCTGAGCGCCCGGCTGCAGCAGATGCAGCAGAAGTGACGCGGGCGCAGAGGCTCTGCGCCGTTCGCGCCTCTTCCTGCCTCAATGCACTGCCTGAATGCACTGCGTCAATGCATTCCTGAGTGCATTCCCGAATGCACTGCCCGAAGTTGTCCGAAGTCATCGCCTGCACTTATTGGCTGAAGATAGCGGCTGCCGCCTGCTGCCGCAGGCTAAAACAGTGCAGAATGACGACTTTGGCGCGCCTTGCGCGCGCCGTCCGATGCGGCAACAGACCGCCTGATAAACGACCCTGGAAAGGAACACCATGCTGCGGGCCTTGATTTTCGCCAGCGCGTTTGCCGTACCGTTGTCGGCGGCCGCGTTTACGGGAGGTGACCTCAACAAGCTGTGCACGAAGACCGACGTGGCGTCGCGCAGTGCGTGCGCCGCCTATATTGAAGGCGCCGCCGACGGCATCTTCAATACGATCGACGCGATCGGCGGCACCACCGGGCCGCGCGTCGGCCAGTACTTCTGCTTGCCGCAAGATGCACGTTCGGCGCAACTGACGGATGCGGTGCGCAAGTACATCGCCGAAAATCCGATCGTGGCGGGCTACAACGCGAGCACGGCGATCTCGCTCGGGCTCGGCAAGGCGTTTCCCTGCAAAAGCGGCAATTGATGTGAGTTAAGGCGCGCCGGCAGCCGGGTACCTGACAATTGGCGGTACTTGCTGGTACTTGCTGGCACTTGCTGCCGGTTCCGCGCGCGGCCGGCAACCGTTCAGCGTGTTCTTCAACACATGTGTGCCGATTAGTCTGACCCGTGCGCTGTATGTGCCGTATCTGCCGCATGTCGTGCACACATTCAGCAGCAGCCGGCGCACCGCTGTTCGCGGTCGCGGCCGGCTCAAAAGCGGGGCGCATGATTTGACTGGCGAGCGCGTCGAGCGCGCTTCGCCGCGCTCGCGAGAGGCGCCGCCCGGTTTGATCTCGCGGCGCACATCACTTCTGTGTCGGCGCCACGCGCTGCCGGCTTGTCCCTATTCAAGCGAGGAGGAAACTGTCCTATATGGCTTTTCTCGATCGACTCGACCAGCTGGACCACATCGCTGAAGCGCCGCTGCACAGCTGGCCCGGCGCGTTGCTGGTCACCGTCCTCGCCGTGCTGATCGGCATCGGCGTGCACCGCGTGGGCGCGCGCATCGTCACCCGGCTCGCGCGGCCTTATCCGCTCACGAGCGTCGTGCTGCGCTATATCGACAAGCCGTCGCTGTTTGTCCTTCTGATTCTGGCGCTGGAAGCCGTATGGTGGGAGGCGCCCGACGCGCTCACCTTCATCGCGCCGTTGCGCGACGCCGCGGCCATTGCGCTGATCGGCGCGCTGACGTGGCTTTCCGTGCGTTCGGCGGCCGCCATCGGCGAGGCGATCATTCAGGCCCATCCGCTCGATACCGCCGACAATCTGCACGCGCGCCGCATCCACACGCAGGCGAGGGTGCTGGCGCGCTCGGTCATGTTCGTGATCGTGATTGTCGGCGTCGGCGGCGCCTTGATGACGTTTCCGAATGTCCGGCAGATCGGCGCGAGCCTGCTCGCCTCCGCCGGCGTGGCCGGGCTGGTCGCCGGTATTGCCGCGCGCCCGGTGCTCGGCAACCTGATCGCGGGTTTGCAGATCGCGCTGTCGCAGCCCATCCGGCTCGACGACGTCGTCGTCATTCAGGGCGAGTGGGGGCGCATCGAGGAAATCACCGGGACCTATGTGTCGGTGCGCCTGTGGGATCAGCGGCGCCTGATCGTGCCGCTGCAATGGTTTATCGAAAATCCCTTTTCGAACTGGACGCGCAGCAGCTCGCAGATCATCGGCACGGTGTTTCTTTATGTCGATTACCGGATGCCGCTCGCCCCGCTGCGCGAGGAGCTCGCGCGCATTGTCGAGGCGGCGCCCGAGTGGGACCGGCGCGTGCAGGTGCTGCAGGTGACAGAAGGCACCGAGCGCTCCATGCAGTTGCGCGCGCTCGTCAGTTCGCTCGATTCGGGCCTGAACTGGGACTTGCGCTGCCGTGTGCGCGAGGGGCTGATCGACTTCATCCAGAAGCACTATCCGCAGTATCTGCCGCGCACGCGCGCCGAAGTGTCGGCGGAACTGGAGAACGGCAAGGGCGAGCCGCTCGACTGGGTGCCGCGCGGCGCGCGCGCGCCGGCCGGCAGCACGGCGGCGCATACCGAGGCGGACCCGGTGGCGAGCCGTCCGGGCCCCGGCGCAGCGCCCGCGGTGCCGTTGCGCGATGAGGCGAAGGAAACGGCTTAGTACGCCGTAGGGGTTCGCGCGACCTTGCTGCTGAAGGGCGAAGCCCGGCCACGAACGGGTGGAGCGGGCGGTCGGAACAGGCTGACAGTGACCGCCGCCGCCCTTCGAGACCTGGCCGATTGGCCAATCGACGCAACCGATCGATGCAACCGATCGCCCGTCAAAGGGTCGAACCGTCCACTCACTGAATCAATCCGGCGCGGCATGGCGTGCAGCCCGCGCGACGTTGTCGAGGCGCCCGTTGCGTGGCGGGCGTTGGCTGCATGCATGGCAGATGCCGCGCGAAACAAGGAGGACTTGCAACATGGGCCGACTGATCGTCGTGTCGAATCGCGTCGCAACGCCGACGGAAACCAAAGGGTCGGCGGGCGGCCTCGCTGTCGGCGTGTTCGGCGCACTGAAGGATGCGGGAGGCGTGTGGTTCGGCTGGAGCGGCGACGTGGTGAGCGAGACTGTCGCCAACGCGGGGCCGACGCTCGAGCAGGACGGCGCCGTCACCTTTGCGACCGTGGGTCTCACGCGTAAGGACTACGACCAGTATTACCGCGGCTTTTCGAACGCGACGCTATGGCCGGTGTTCCACTACCGCAACGACCTCGCGCGCTATGAGCGCGAGGAGTATGCCGGTTACCGGCGCGTCAACGCGTGGCTCGCGCACAAGCTCATCAAGCTGCTCGAGCCCGACGACGTGATCTGGATTCACGACTATCACCTGATCCCGTTTGCCGAGGCGTTGCGCAGCGAAGGCATCACGAATCGCATCGGCTTTTTCCTGCACATTCCGTTTCCGTCGCCGCAAATCCTGCTCAACATTCCGCCGCATGAAGAGCTGGTGAAGTCGCTGTCCTGCTACGACCTGCTGGGCTTCCAGACCGCGACGGACGAACAGGCCTTTCACGACTACGTGACCCGCCACGCGCGCGGCACCGTGTCGAAAGGCGTGGTGGAAGCGTTCGGTCGCAAGCTGCGCACGGGCGTCTATCGCATCGGCGTGTTTCCCGACGAAATTGCCGAGCAGGCCAAGCGCTACGAAAGCCGTCAGCACGTGCTCGATCTGAAGCAGAGCCTGGAAGGCCGCAAGCTGATCATGAGCGTGGACCGGCTCGACTATTCGAAAGGGCTCGTCGAGCGGTTTCGCGCGTTCGAGCATCTGCTGGAGCGCTCGCCCGAATGGCGCGGCAACGTCACGCTGGTGCAGATCGCGCCGCCCACGCGCTCGGACGTCGCCACCTATCAGAAGATCCGTCAGGATCTGGAGTACGAAGCAGGGCGCATCAACGGGCGCTATTCGGGCCTCGACTACACGCCGATCCGCTATCTGAACCAGCAATACGACCGCTGGAAACTCATGTCGCTGTTTCGCGAGTCGCAGATCGGCTTTGTCACGCCCTTGCATGACGGCATGAACCTGGTCGCGAAGGAATATGTCGCCGCACAGAATCCGGACGATCCGGGCGTGCTGGTGCTGTCCATTTTCGCGGGCGCCGCAGCCGAGCTCACGGGCGCGCTGCTCGTCAATCCGCATGATGCGATCGGCATGTGCGAAGCCTTGCAGCGTGCGCTGCAAATGCCGCTCGACGCGCGCCAGCGGCGTCACGAGATCAACATGGCGGCGTTGCGCAAGAACGACCTGGGCGTATGGCGCGACAGTTTTTTGCGCGACCTGCGCAGCATGCCGATGCAGAGGCCGGCCGCGGGCGGCGGCCACGCATGATGAGGGCGCCGAAAGGGGAAATCAGGCGCGCAGCCGGCGATGGTCCCTGCGCGCCCCGGCATGCGAACCACCCGCGGATGGTCGCGTGCTGAGCGCACTCGCCATCGCCGGTTACCGGTCCTTGCGCGAGTTGATCGTGCCGCTCGGGCGGCTGAACGTCATCACCGGCGCCAACGGCAGCGGCAAGTCGAGCGTCTATCGTTCGCTGCGTCTCGTGGCCGAAACGGCGCGCGGCGGCGTGATCCCGTCGCTCGCGCGCGAAGGCGGCTTGCCTTCCACCTTATGGGCCGGTCCCGAACGCTTTTCGCGCGACATGCTGAGCGGGGCAGCCGAGGTTCAGGGCACGAGGCGCAACGCGCCCGTCAGCCTGCGGCTCGGCTTCGCGGGCGAACCGTTCAGCTATGCGATCGATCTAGGGTTGCCGGTTCCGGGGGCGAGCCGCTTCACACTCGACCCGGTGATCAAGCGCGAGTGCATCTGGAGCGGCCCGTTGCTGCGGCCCTCGGCGCTGCTCGTCGACAGGCAGGGCGCGGCGCTGCGTACGCGCGATGAAAGCGGCGAGTGGCAAACGGTCCCTCAGCCGGTCGCGAGTTTCGACAGCATGATGACGGAGTTTGCCGACCCGCGCACGGCGCCTGAGATGATCGCGGTGCGCGAACAGATCCGCTCATGGCGTTTTTACGATCACTTCCGGACGGACGTCGACGCGCCCGCGCGCATGCCGCAAGTGGGAACGCATACGCCGGTGCTGGCGGACGACGGCGCGGACCTTGCCGCCGCGCTGCAAACCATCCGCGAGATCGGCGATCCGGCCGCGCTCGACGCCGCTATCGACGACGCGTTTCCAGGGTCCCGGCTCGAGATTGCCGCGCAGGACGGCCGCTTTGAAGTGCTGATGCATCAACATGGCCTGCTGCGTCCGCTCAAGGGTGCGGAGCTGTCCGACGGCACATTGCGCTATCTGCTGCTCGTGGCCGCGCTGCTAACGCCGCGGCCGCCGGCGCTGCTGGTGCTGAACGAACCGGAAACGAGCCTGCACCCGGACCTGTTGCCGGCGCTCGCGCGGTTGATCGCGCGAGCCGCGGGGCACTCGCAGATACTCGTCGTCTCGCATGCCGCGCGCCTGATCTCCGCGCTGGAGCGCGAGGAGGCGAGCGAGTCGCTCGTGCTGGAGAAGCATTTCGGCGCCACGCGTCTTGTGGATGCCGACGAGCGCGACATGCCGGCGTGGAAGTGGCCGTCGCGCTGAACTACGCACTGAACTGCGCGCTGAACTACGCGGTGCGCGATGCGTCCTTTATTTCGTTGCCGCGCAGCTTGTAAGCTGACTGTAACAGCGCCCAGGAAATGCAATAACGGGCGCTTTTTAGCCCTCGCCAGGGAATAATGCCTCGATGCCGGCCGCGCACGCGTGCGGCCACCGTGCATTGGATCGTAGACCGGCGCCTACAGGGCGCCACTGACGGCGCCTCGAAGCGCGACCCCGGAACAAGCCGGGCCGCGGGCCGTCAGTTCATGGAGACAACTATGAAGATTGCGCAGATCGCCCCGCTGACCGAATCCGTGCCGCCGAAGCTCTATGGCGGCACCGAGCGCGTCGTGTCGTACATCACCGAGGCGCTTGTCGAGCTCGGCCACGACGTGACGCTGTTCGCAAGCGGCGATTCCGAAACCAGCGCGAAGCTCGAGGCCGTATGGCCGCGCGCGCTGCGCCTCGACCCGGGCATTCGCGATCGCGTCGCGCCGCACATGCTGCTGATGGAACTGGTGCGCCGCCAGGCTGAGCAGTTCGATGTCCTGCATTTCCACCTCGACTATTACTCGTTCTCGGTGTTCCAGCGGCAGGAGACGCCGTTCGTCACGACAATGCACGGTCGCCTCGACCTACCCGAGCAGCAGCCCGTGTTCGACACGTTCAGCACCGCACCGGTGATTTCCATTTCGAATGCGCAGCGCCATCCGCTGCCGCAGGCGCGCTGGCTCACCACGGTCTATCACGGCCTGCCGGAGCAGCTCTATACGCCGCAGCCGGTCGAGCAGAAATATCTGGCGTTTCTCGGGCGCATATCGCCGGAAAAACGGGTCGACACCGCGATCCGGATCGCCGGCCGCTGCGGCATGCCGATTCGGATCGCCGCGAAGGTGGACGCCGCGGACCGCGAATATTTCGAACGCGATATCCGGCCGCTGCTCGACTTGCCGCATGTCGAGTTCATCGGCGAGATCGCGGATCACCAGAAAGCGGAGTTTCTCTCGGGCGCGCACGCGCTGCTGTTTCCGATCGACTGGCCCGAGCCGTTCGGCCTCGTGATGATCGAGGCGATGGCGTGCGGCACGCCGGTCGTGGCGTTCAACCGCGGCTCGGTGCCGGAGGTGCTGGAAGACGGGCTGACGGGCTTTATCGTCGAAGACGAGATCGGCGCGGTGGCGGCTATCAACCGTCTGCACAAGATGCCGCGCGCGGGCGTGCGGCGGCGCTTCGAAGAGCGCTTCACGTCACACCGCATGGCGCAACAGTATGTCGATGCGTATCAGTCGGTGATTCGCGCGCAGAAACGCTCGCGCTTCAAGGTCGTGGATAGCTCGGGGCGTTGACGCCCGCGAGCGCAGGCGAGCCGGCTTCAACGGAGTCGGCCCGTGTAGCGGGTAGGACAAATCCGCTAGCCTGACCGGCGCCCGTGACCAGCGCCGGCCTTGCTGCAAGAGGTCAAGTCGCGAGCCGCCTGAATGGCGTCGTCGCGACGGTTACGCGGAGGTCGCGTTTTTCACGCACCTCTCAGATCTTCAGGCGCGAAACCTTCGTGCCTTGCAACGACAGATCGCCCATCAGCCCGGCGTTGGTCAACACGAATACCTCGACCGGGGCCGTGGCCGTGTTCGAATCGATCGCGCCGTTGGCACCCATTTTCACGAGTGCGACGGACGCGTCGCCGCCCACCGACCATCCGTCTGCGTTGCGGAATTTGTCGAGCGCGTCCTGCGTCATGAACAGGAAGATGATCGCCTTCGACTGCGCGCCTGCCTGCAGTCCGAACGAGCCGGAAATCGTGCTGTAGTAGCCGACCGTGCTGCCGCCCACGCGCAGCGCGCCTTCGCCGTACTGACCGCCGACGATGAAGCCCGCCTGCAGCACCGACGGGAACACGAGCACGCCGCGCGCCTTGGAGACGAGTTCGCGCGAACCCTTCACGGTCGTGTACAGCCGCGACAGGGTGCCGTCGACGTCTGCGTCGATCGAGCGGCGTTTGGAGGAATCGGTGGCGGCGGTGTCGTGGCCGCCGGTGTTGGTGGTACATCCGGCGAGAGCAAGGCCTCCGAAAGCGAGCGCAGCGGTTGTCTTCAACATGAAGTGTCGTCTTTGCATCGTTTTTCTCCGTATGGTTCCGGGTCGCAACCGCGAGAAAGCGCGTGGTTGCCTTTGAGTTATATCACACGGGAGGTCAAAAGGCGCCCTCGCTCGGAGGGCGAAAGCCTTACGGGGCGGGGCTTTGCGGCACATCGAAAAAAGCACCCAGTAAATTTGACCGGCCGCGCGGCGACCCTTGCGGGCGGCGTGCGACCATGGTCGAGCGCGGTTTTGTGCAGTGAATTTTCAGCGCGCGAGTCGCCGGACAGGTGAGCCGCGGCACGCGTCCTCGCCCATTTTTACCGACTCGGGCGTGCGGCGTTTCGGCTTCGCATCGGCTCAAAAGTGTTGCCTGCATGCCGCACAAGGAGCGACTCGCGCGGACTATCCGCCGTGGTTGGCCGGGCTCTTGACCGCGGGCGGGCGTCTCAGCGCGCGGCGCACTCCGCCGATCAATACGCCGATGACGAGCAGCGTGAGCGCCGGCACGACCCAATAACCGACGAACGCGTGCCACAGATAAACCATCAGGGTAGAGCGGCGCACGCTGTATTCGTTGCGCGCGTCCTGCTGGCGCGGCGCGTTAGCCGCGAGTACGTCGGCGGGACAACCGGCGGCCTGCGCCTCGTCCGGCTTGCCATGGCAGCGCGTAGGGGCGCCGGCCGCACGTTGCGCGTCGGTGAAATTCCAGGTGGTCAGCGCGCGGTCCAGGTCGACGGTGTTGTAGGCCATCTCCTCGCGGATTTCGCTGACCGCAACGATCGCCACGGGCACCGCCCAGAACACGATGACGACCAGCCACCGCCTCAACCAGCGGTTTTTATGCTTCGATACCATCCTTGCCTCCGATCGATGCTTTGCGGCATCAACGACAAGATGGCGGCCCGTATGAATGTTGTGTGGGGTGGGCCGTCTCCGCAGCCATCATAGAAGAAAAACGGCGCGTTCGGGCGGGAGCACGGCGAAGGGCGGGCGAAGCGCTCAACGGAAAAGCGCAAAGGGGGCGACGTAAGACGAGGCGACGTAAAACGAAACGACGCGAGCGGAGCGACGTCGGTGTGCAGCGCCGCGCAAGTCGCGCGGCGCGTGGGCGATGCCGCGGATCAGTTGGCCGGAGCCGACGAGAGGCAGCTCTTCATGAACGCCTTGCGCTCGTCGCCTTTCTTGCCGGCGGCTTGCGTGTTGCAGGCCTTCATCTTGTCCTGCTGGCTCATGGGCGCGGCAGCCGGTTTCGCCGACAGGCAGCTCTTCATGAACGCCTTGCGCTCGTCGCCTTTCTTGTCGCCGGCCTGCTTGTTACAGTCGGCCATTTTCGTCTGCTGGCTGTTCTGCGCGAACGCGGGCGAAACGAGGACGGCGCCGAGTACCATGGCAGCGATTGCGGATTGGATTTTCATGTGACACTCCATCGGTGTGGAAACGTTTTGGGTCGTCATGCACGTGGGCGTCGACGGCATCCGGCCCTCGGCAAGTCCATTATGGCAAATGCTGTCTGCATCAACGGTCAAAACTGCGTTCCCGTTGACAACGGCGCCCGCTCGTTTTCCCTGATGATGCAGCGTGCGCCGAAATCGGATGGATGAAATCGCCGAATGAGGACAGGCAATAATGTTATGCATTGCAGATTAAATGACGATGCAATTCGACTGTAATTCACTGCCTGCGCCGGCCGTCAGCAAGGGTGTGGAAATTCGCCCTGCATTGTTCCGTACGAGCGAACATTTGCTGCGAGTGCACATGAATGGGAATTGGTAAGGAAATCCTGAGGGAAATCCTTAACGAGAGTCGCTCTCCCGTCGCGTCTTTTTGCGGTCTAGCGCTGCGCGGTGTGATTAAGCTGTATTAACCCGGAGGACCTTGCCATGCACTTTTTGTTGACCTATGACCTCGTGCCGGACTACCTGGAACGGCGCGGCGAGTACCGCGACTCGCATCTGAAACTCGCGTGGGCGGCGGCGGAGCGCGGCGAACTCGTGCTTGCCGGTGCACTGACCGAACCGGTGGATACAGCGGTGCTGCTTTTCACCGGCGACACGCCTCGCGCCGCCGAGGCCTTTGCCGAGGCAGACCCCTACGTGCACGCGGGCCTCGTCACGCGCTGGCGCGTGCGCGAATGGACCACAGTGGTGGGCGAGGGCGCGGCGACGCCCGTCCGTTAGAAGGCTTGCCCAAGCCCGCCAGCCGGGCCAACGAACGAGCGCATGCCTGCGGCGCGGCGGTATCCTTGCGACAAGCCGCGGGCCCGCATTGCCACATCGGTGTCATCGGCCGGGCGCACCGTGGACTCGGTGCGCACGCAACGAAGCCGCGCATTCGGGCGCCCGGGAAATTCGCTGAAATGTGTATCGCATCATGGTGCTGTCGAATTCGAGCCGGCCATTCAGTGTCTTTGCCGTTTTTTTTGGCAAGTATTTGCAGCGTTTTTGCCGGTCCGATGTTCCGCATTACCCATTCCGTCGCTATGGCAAGAAGCATTTCCGTTACGGCATGACGTGAATTAAGCGAGTGAAAACGACAAGTTTGTTTCTATCCGTAACACTTGTCTCAACGATATTCACGCAAACCCTGGTGATGGTATGCTTCGTGCACAATTCTCCCATGCACGAGTGAGACCACGTTTTGTGCTTCGCAATAGGGATAAACCGCACTAACCCGGGGCGGTGTTTGCCAGCCAACAGAACGTACAAAACATATTTGTGCAACCGAGGGTGACACACGGATCGTGAAGGTTGAATCCGTGGTCCGCCCAACGCCGCGGCCCGGCCAGGCTGCGTGGAGAAAATCCATGTTTTTCGATGAGCTAAGCAATGACGAATGGGCGCTGCTATCAGCGCTTGTCTCCGATGAGCCGGCCGTCCGTCTGAACCGACGCGGGCGGCCCCGCGCCGACCCACGTGTCGTGGCCAATGCCGTTTTGTGGATCCTGACTACCGGAGAGCCCTGGTCGAAGCTGCCGGGCCGCTATCCGTCGGGCCCGACCTGCCGGCGCCGTTTCGAGGAATGGCAGCTGAACGGCACGCTGCTCGAGATGGTGCGGCTTCTGTCGAGCAAGGGCCGCACATTCGCGTATATCCCGCAACCGGCGCCGCCTGTCGCGGCCAAATCCGCAGCAGCCGTCGTGGAAGCGCCCAGCGCGCGCGACGAGGGTGCCCGCGGCGTGTCGTGGCGAAGCCCCGAGTCGTGGCAGGCACCGGGCTCGGGCGGCAACCGGTCGAGCGCGTTTAACGCAGGCCATATGTCCAACATGCCCCATGCGTCGGATGTCTCGCCGGTGCGCGCCTGGGGGGCGGCCGATCCGATTGCGGACATCACGCGTCAGCTGGCAGGCTTCGATCATGCCGCGCCCGGCGCAGCGCACGCTACGCGGGCAACGCAGGCCACGCGCGCCATACCGCGCGCGCCGGCCTTGCCCACGCCGTCCGTCGCTTATGCACCGCGCCCTGCGCTGCGGACCGACTTGCGAGCCATGAACGAAGCGGGCGCGGTCGGCGCGGCAATGCAAGGCCTTGATGCAGCCATTGCATCGGCACGCGCAGGCTCACAGGCAGCGCTGCCGCGCAGCCCGCTGTCGACAAGTCTCGCGCCGCGCGGGCGGCAGGTCGCCGAGCGGCATGGCTATCTGATCTATGTGGCCGCCGAGCGCGTGCCCAATGCGATGTACCGCGCGTGGGCGGAGATCATGAAGGACGGCAGGCGCGTCGAACGCTCGGGCCTCGTCGGTCCGCGCTTCGCGGACGCCGCCGCGGCCGAGCATTATGCGTTCGAGTGGGCGGCGCAGTGGATCGAACGCGAATGCGCGACGCTGGCGGCATCGCAAGCAGTCCGAACCACCCACGCAGCGGACCCAGCGCCGCAAGTCCGCGTACCGCATGTGCAAGCGCACGCACACGCGCACGCCGCGTCGCTATACGCGCAGGCGCACAAGCCGGCAGCCATGCAGAATGTCCCCGCCACTCACGCGTCTTATGCAGCGGCGCCGTCCCGTCTCACGGCGGGCATGCGTCATGTGCCCGAGCCGGTTGGTGCGTTGAATGCGTTTCGTGGACCGCTGCGTCGCTATACAGGCGAACCGGCTGCGGGCGCGAGCGGCGCAGGGAAGGGCTTCACTGAGGCGGGCTTCAACGAGGCGGCAAACCCTGCACGCAGCCCCGCAGCAAGCGCAACGACTTTGATCAATGGCGCACCGGCAGCAGTCGCGGCCACCGAGCGCGACAAGACCGAGCGTTATCCGTCGCACACAGAACTCATCTCCCATGCGGGATGAGCACAAGGCTTAAGCGCAGTACCCCGCGGCTGTCGGAGCAACCGCCGCAGGTTCCCGCTTCATTTGCTGTAATGCAATCGCTGTCAGTCAACGCTGTGATGCAACGCTGTTCCTGCAACTGACTCGCGTGCCTGATTCAGGGCTTTACTCGCGCCCGTAGGTGTCGTCGAAACGCACGATGTCGTCTTCGCCGAGATACGAACCGGATTGCACCTCGATCATTTCGAGCGGCATCTTGCCGGGGTTCTCGAGACGGTGCGTGACGCCGAGCGGGATATAAGCCGATTCGTTTTCGGAGACGATAAAGCGCTCTTCGCCTCGCGTGACGAGCGCCGTGCCGCGCACGACGATCCAGTGTTCGGCGCGGTGATGGTGCATTTGCAGCGAGAGGCGGGCGCCCGGTTTCACGACAATGCGCTTCACCTGGAAACGCTCGCCCGTGTCGACCGAATCGTAGTTGCCCCACGGGCGATGCACCTTGCGATGGTTGGCCGCTTCCATGCCGCCTTCGCTGCGAATGCGTCCCACGATCTTCTTGACGTCCTGCACACGCGATTTATCCGCGACGAGAATCGCGTCGGCAGTTTCGACGACGACGAGGTCCTGCGTGCCCACGCAGGCAATCAGGCGTCCTTCGGAATGCGCGAAGGTGGAGGAGGCGCCTTCGAACATCACGCGGCCGCGGCCCACGTTGTGCTCCGCGTCTTTCTCGCAGATATCCCAGATCGCGTCCCACGAGCCCACGTCCGACCAGCCCGCCTGCAAGGGCACGACCACGCTCGAGGCGACGTTCTGATCGTGACCGAGCTGCTCCATCACCGCGTAGTCGATCGAATTGGAAGGCGACGCACCGAATGCATCGCGCTGCAGGCGGAAGAAGTCGCCGTCTGCCTTGCCACCCTCGTAGGCCGCGGCGCAAGCTTCATAGATGGCCGGCTGGAAGTGACGGATCGCCTTGATCCATGTCGATGCCCGCATGATGAAAATGCCGCTGTTCCACCAGTATTCGTGCGATTGCACATAGCGCTGCGCAAGTTCGAGATGCGGCTTTTCGACGAAGCGATCCAGCTTATGCGCGGTGACAGAGACGTCCTGTCGAATTTCATCAGGATTGCCAGGCGTAGCCATCGCGTCGCCGATCCGGATATAACCGTAGCCCGTTTCCGCGCGGGTCGGCACGATGCCCATCGTGACGATCTCGCCTGCCGCCGCATGCTGCACGCCTGCTGCGACTGCGGCCTGAAATCCTTCGATGTCGGTGACCGCATGGTCCGCGGGCATGACCACCATGATGCCGTCCTCGTCCTGCGCGGCGATCGACAGCGCGGCCACCGTCAGCGCGGGCGCTGTATCGCGGGCCACCGGCTCGAGGATCAGGCGGGTCGGCTTGCCGCTCGTGCGCAACTGCTCAGCGGTCGTGAAGCGTTGCTCTTCGTTGGCGACCACGACGAGTTGACCGGTGAGCGGATAGCCGGCGTCCAATCCGTCGAGACGGCGCGTAGTGGATTGCAACAGCGACTCGTCGCCGAGCAGGCCGATCAACTGTTTGGGGTGCTGTTCGCGCGACATCGGCCACAGCCGCGTGCCCGAGCCGCCCGCCAGAATCACAGGATGAATCTTCAGTTTGACGTGGGCGAGCGTGGCTTCTCTCGGCAGGGTGTCGGCGGACGCGGCCGTGACGGGAGCGGTCATGATGGACTCCTCAGGACTGGTTGAATGCGTCGAGTTTTATCACGAACATTCACGTCAATAAAAGCGCGTTAAATGAAAACTATATGGATTGGCGGATAAGGCGGTATCTTGATGAATCAAAAATGTCGTCATTAATTTCATAAAAAGATAAATTACGTTGAAAAAATTCGCGGGCATTTTTTTACACCGCCGCTTGCGTGAGGAATGGCGGAGGGGCTAGCGTCGCGTAATAACCTAAAATCCCCCGCGCAACGCCACTTTTTGCCGCAGGAAGGCCGCAAAAAGCGTCGTCCGCGTCTCCGATCCGGTAAAATTTGCCACATAAAATCCATCAAAAATAGTGTAATTTCGCCCGATACATTTTGAGATTTTTGCGGCCTTGCGGCGCGAATTTTAATAGCGCTTTATCTATACCTGTAGAAAGACATTCACTCATTCCGAGACACGTTTTTCGCAAGCGGTCGAGCGGCCGGTTTAGCAAAGCGGAAAACGTAAATTGCAATTAGCACAGCTTCTATCGGCTTCGCGTCCGGCAATGGCATCGCCGGCGCGCATGCCGGCGTGGCGCGTGCGGCAGCCGGAACGACTGATCCTGGAGATTCAACTGGGCGGCCAGATGGATGGTCCACTGAATGCCGAACTGAAGAGCGGACTAACGAACGGGATGGCACTTGACTGACGAACTGAGGGGCAGCGCATGCTGAGCGTTCTATCGAGACTCATCGACATCGCGATGGTCGCGCTCGGCGCCGCCATCGCGGCGGCCGTGCACAGCGGGAAAGCGGTGTGGCTGGACGACATGCAAAGCGTGTCGCTCGCGTTCGACGTCCTGCTCGTGGTCGTGTTTTTTCCCGCGCTCGGCATCTATCAGTCATGGCGGGGCAAGCCGCTCTACGACCTGCTGTGCCGCGTCGCGGGCGGCTGGGCAATGGTCGAGGTGACCGGCGTGCTGATCAGTTTCAGTCTGCATCGCGCGGACAGTCTGTCGCGGTTGTGGCTCGTCTATTGGGCGCTCGCCACGATCGTGCTGCTGATCGTCACGAAGATGATTGTCTATTCGATCCTGCGGGGACTACGCCGCGAGGGCTTCAACCAGCGCGCTGTGGCGATTGTGGGCGGCGCGCCCTACGGACGCTTTTTGATCCAGCAGATGCGTAGCCGTCCGGAAGCCGGTTTCAGCCCCGTCGTCGTGTTCGACGAGGACGGCACGATCAACCCTTATGAAGACCCCGACGCGGCGGATGCAATTGAAGGCGTGCCCGTCGAGCGCGACTACCGGCGCATGATCCAGCTCGTGCGCCAGCGCGCGATTCGCGAATTGTGGCTCGCCTTGCCGATCTCGAAGGAAAAGGAAATACATCGCATTGTGATGGATCTGCGCAACGACTTCGTCAATATCCGCTTCATACCGGACGTGCGCAGCCTCACGCTCTTCAATCAGCCGATGGTCGAGCTGCTCGGCGTGCCGGCGATCAACCTGGCGGCATCGCCGATCACCGATCTGCACGTGCTGCCCAAGCGCATCTTCGACCGGCTCTTCGCGCTCGCCGCGTTGACGGCGCTCGCGCCGCTGATGCTTGTGATCGCGGTGCTCGTCAAGCTGAGCTCACCGGGGCCGGTGTTTTTCCGCCAGAAACGCAAGGGTATCGACGGAAACGAGTTCGAGATCTACAAGTTCCGCTCGATGAAAGTCCACAAGGAAGAGGCCGGCAGACTCACGCAGGCCACGCGGCGCGATCCGCGCATCACCGCTGTCGGCGCGTTCCTGCGGCGCACGAGCCTCGACGAACTGCCGCAATTCATCAACGTGTTGCGCGGCGAGATGTCGGTGGTCGGGCCGCGCCCGCATGCGCTGGAACACGACGACATCTACAAGGATCTGGTGAAGGGCTATATGCATCGCTACCGGATCAAGCCGGGCATCACCGGATGGGCACAGATCAACGGCTATCGCGGCGAGACGGACCGCATAGAAAAAATGATGGGCCGCGTGAAGCTCGACCTGTACTACATGCAGCACTGGACCTTCTGGCTCGACATCAAGATCGTCGTGCTGACGCTGTGGAAAGGCTTTGTCGGCAGCAACGCATATTGAACACTTACTCAAACTCCTGCGAGGTAATACATGAACCTGACGATCATCGGTAGCGGCTACGTAGGCCTCGTGACGGGCGCATGTCTGGCCGACATCGGCCACGACGTGTTCTGTCTCGACGTCGATCAGCGCAAGATCGACGTGCTCAACGGCGGCGGCGTGCCGATTCATGAGCCGGGTCTGCAGGAGATCATCGCGCGCAATCGCAAGGCCGGCCGCCTGACGTTTTCGACAGACGTGGAAGCCGCCGTCGCGCACGGCGACATCCAGTTCATCGCGGTCGGCACACCGTCGGACGAAGACGGCTCGGCGGACCTGCAATACGTGCTCGCCGCGGCGCGCAACATCGGCCGCCACATGACGGGCTTCAAGGTGATCGTCGACAAGTCGACGGTGCCGGTCGGCACCGCCTCGCGCGTACGCGAAGCGATTGCGCAGGAGCTCGCTGCGCGCAATGCGAGCCACATGTTCTCCGTGGTCTCGAATCCCGAGTTCCTGAAGGAAGGCGCGGCGGTGGAAGACTTCACCCGGCCCGACCGCATCGTGCTCGGTTGCGATGAAGACGTGCCCGGCGAAAAGGCGCGCGAGTTGATGAAGCGCCTTTACGCGCCGTTCAATCGCAATCGCGAACGCACGCTGTATATGGACGTGCGCTCGGCCGAATTCACCAAGTACGCGGCTAACGCCATGCTCGCCACGCGCATTTCGTACATGAACGAACTCGCGAATCTGGCCGACCGCGTCGGCGCGGATATCGAGGCCGTGCGCCGCGGCATCGGCTCGGACCCGCGCATCGGTTACGACTTTCTGTACGCGGGCTGCGGCTACGGCGGCTCGTGCTTCCCGAAAGACGTGCAGGCGCTGATTCGCACGGCCGCCGATCACAACGCGAACCTGCGCATTCTCGAGGCCGTGGAAGCAGTCAACGACACGCAGAAGAAGGTGCTTGGGCAGAAGATCGTCGCGCGTCTCGGCGAGGACCTGTCGGACCGCACGTTCGCCGTGTGGGGCCTCGCGTTCAAGCCGAATACCGACGACATGCGCGAGGCGCCGAGCCGTCCGCTGATCGCCGAACTGCTGCGCCGCGGCGCGCGCGTGAAAGCCTACGACCCGGTCGCGATAGACGAATCGAAGCGCGTATTCGCGCTCGACCTGAAGGACGTGCCGCAGCAGCACGCGCGCCTTCAGTTCATGAACGAGGAGATGGAGGCGGCCGAGGGCGCCGATGCGCTCGTGATTCTGACAGAGTGGAAAGTCTTCAAGAGCCCGGACTTCAATGCATTGAAAACGATGCTGAAGACGCCGCTTATTTTCGACGGCCGCAATCTGTATGAGCCGGACGCGCTGCTGGAACTCGGCATCGAGTATCACGCGATCGGGCGGCAGCATGCGCTGCGCAATGCACCGGCGAGGGTCGGTGTAAGCGGCGCGCCGCTCATGCATGCTGATGCGCGCGCCGCGGCTCACGTCGGCCAGTAGGGCACTCGCGATGTCTTGTGCCTGCGAGCTCGCAGGCCAGCTCGCAGGCACGCCGCGCATTGCCAGGGATTTCTAAATGTTCGCCAACGTTCTGATCGTCTGCCACGCCAACGTGTGCCGCTCGCCCGCCGCCGAAATGCTGTTCAAGGCGCGGCAGGCGGCGCAGGCGTCATCGGTGCCGATTGCGTTTCATTCGGCGGGCATCCGGGCGATGAACGGCCATGGCATGGACCCGGTTATGCGGCGCCTGCTCGCCGAGCGCGGCGTCGCATCGGGCTCGCATCATTCGCGGCGTCTCGACCGGCAACTGGTGAGATCCGCGGATCTCGTGCTCGTGAGCGAGCGCGCGCAGGTGAGCGAAGTCGAAGCGCTCGACCCGGCTTCGCGCGGCAAGGTCTTTCCGCTCGGCAAGTGGGACGATCTGCCCGACGTCGCCGATCCGCACGGCGGCGAGGAATCCGCTTATAGGGAAAGTCTCGTGCTCATCGAACATCTGGTCATGGGATGGCTGAAAAAAATATGCTGAAGAAAACACTCGCTACACACCGCTCCATCAACCGGAAAGCGAACTTAAAAACGAAGTTCGCGGCCACGCTCGTGCTGACGTCTTTGTTGTCGGCCTGCGCCACCGCACCCGGCAACTACCTCGACACATCGCGGCTGAAAGACGACGGCCAGCATGAAAGCCAGGCCGCCGAAACCTATCCGGTTCACGTAATCGACGCGAGCGTCGTCGCCGCGCAGGCGCAAGCCGAGGCGAGTGCGCCGCCCCGGCCGCTGCCCACGTCGGCGTTCGCCGATCCGTCGCAATACGTGTACCGGCTCGCGCCGCAGGACATTCTCGGCATCACCGTGTGGGATCACCCTGAACTGACCACACCGCAGGGCAGCACGCTTTCGGCGGGCGGCACCAGCACGCAGACCATCGCCGGCGCGTTGCAGCAGCCGTACACGGCCGCGTTGCCCGGCGAGGCCGATCCCTACGGACAGACCATTGCCGCCGACGGCACGATCTATTTCCCGTTCGTCGGCCGCATCAGGGCCGCGGGCAAGACCGTCGGCGAACTGCGCGATCAGCTTGCAAGCGGCCTCGTGCGCTATATCCGCAATCCGCAGGTCGACGTGCGCGTGCTGTCGTATCGCGGCCAGAAAGTGCAGGTCACGGGCGAGGTGAAGACGCCGGGCCCGCTGGCGGTGAGCGATGTGCCGCTCACGCTCGTCGACGCGCTCACGCGCTCGGGCGGCACGACCGCCGACGCGGACATCCAGCGCGTGCGCCTCACGCGCAATCACAAGCTGTACGTGCTCGACGCGAACCGCATGCTGGATGCCGGCGACACGACCCAGAACGTGATGCTGCAAAACGGCGACGTGATCAATGTGCCGGACCGCAGCAACAGCCGCGTGTTCGTGATGGGTGAGGTGAAGACGCCGATCCAGGTGCCGATGTTAAAGGGCCGTCTGACGATCGCGGATGCGCTCACACAGGCCGGCGGCATTCTCGACACCGACGCCAATCCGCGTCAGATCTTCGTGATGCGCGGCATGCGCGAGCACCCGACCACACCGGACGTGTACCGCCTCGACATGACCCAGCCCGACGCGATCATGCTGTCCGCGCAGTTCCAGTTGCAGCCGATGGACGTCGTGTATGTGGGTACCGCCGCATCGACCACGTTCAACCGCGTATTGCAGCAGGTGTTGCCGAGCGTGCAGACACTCTTCTACCTGAAACAGCTGACGCGCTAACCAGACCCGGGATCGAATTGTGAGCAATCAAATCTCTCCACACATGGCCGGTCCGCTCAGGACCGAAGAAGAGGACGTGGTCCTTGGGCAACTGGTGCAGGTGATCCTCGACGACATCTGGTGGCTGATCGCGATCGCGGCGACGGTCGTCGCGATCGCGGGCGCCTACTGCGTGCTCGCGAAGCCGATCTATTCGGCCGATGCCCACGTGCGCGTCGAACAGGCGGACAACACGTCGCAAGCGCTCACGCAGACGCAGACCGGCGCCTCGATCATGAGCGGCTCGAGTTCGCTGCCCACCGACGCCGAAATCGAAATCATCAAGAGCCGCGGCGTGGTCGGCCCCGTCGTCGAGCAGATGAAGCTGAACTTCAGCGTCACGCCGAAAACCATACCGCTTCTCGGCAGCATCGCCGCGCGCATGGCGACGCCCGGCGAGCTCGCGAAACCGTGGCTCGGCCTGTCGTCGTATGCATGGGGCGGCGAGGTGGCCGATGTCGACTCCATCGACGTGCTGCCCGCGCTGGAAGGCCAGAAGCTGACGATGAAAGCGCAGGCGGGCGGCCGCTATGAACTCTACGCGGAGAACGGCGCGCTGCTCTTGCGCGGCGAGGTCGGCCGGCAGGCGCAGGGCGGCGGCGTGACGATGCTCGTCAACAGGCTGGTGGCGCGGCCCGGCGAGGAGTTCACTGTGATCCGCGCGAACGACCTCGACGCCATCAGCGCATTCCAGTCGGCGATCACCGTGCAGGAGCAGGGCAAGCAGACCGGCGTGATCCAGATCTCGCTGGAGGACAAGAACCCCGAGCATGCCGCGCTCGTCGCCAATGCGCTCGCGCAATCCTACGTGCGCCAGCACATTTCGAACAAGCAGGCCGATGCGAGCAAGATGCTCGACTTCCTGAAAAGCGAGGAGCCGCGCCTGAAGGCCGATCTCGAACGCGCCGAGGCCGCGCTCACCGCGTATCAGCGCCAGTCCGGCTCGATCAACGCGAGCGACGAGGCCAAGGTGTATCTGGAAGGCAGTGTGCAATACGAACAGCAGATCGCCAGCCTGCGTCTGCAGATGGCGCAGTTGACCGAGCGTTACGGCGACGATCATCCGATGCTCAAGGTCGCGCGCGAGCAGATGGCCGAGTTGCAGGCGCAGCGCGCGAAATACGCGGACCGTTTCCGCGATCTGCCCGCCACCGAAGTGAAGGCCGTGCAATTGCAGCGCGACGCGAAGGTGGCGGAAGACATCTACGTACTGCTGCTCAATCGCGTGCAGGAGCTCTCCGTGCAGAAAGCCGGCACTGGCGGCAATGTGCATATCGTCGACGCCGCGCTGCGACCGGGCTCGCCCGTCAAGCCGAAGAAGGCGCTGATCCTGTCGGCCGCGACGATTCTCGGCTTGATCGCGGGCACCGGCTTCGTGTTCCTGCGCCGCAATATGTTCAAGGGCATCGACGATCCTGAGCATATCGAGCGTGCGTTCCATCTGCCCGTATTCGGTCTCGTGCCGTTGAGCGCGGAGCAGGCGCTGCTCGAGAGCGGCATGCAGCGCGGCGGCGAGCGCCTGCGCTCGGTGCTCGCGAACGCGCGGCCGAAGGACGTCACGGTGGAAAGCCTGCGCAGTCTGCGCACGTCGATGCAGTTCACGATCATGGACGCGAAAAACCGCATCGTCATGTTGACCGGTCCAATGGCGGGCGTCGGCAAGAGCTTCCTCACGGTGAACCTCGCGGTGCTGCTCGCGCATTCGGGCAAGCGCGTGCTGATGATCGACGGCGATATGCGACGCGGCGTGCTGGAGCGCTATCTGGGCGGCGCGCAGGAGAACGGCCTGTCCGAATTGCTGAGCGGCCAGATCTCGCTGGAAGAGGCCGTGCGCACGTCGAATGTCGAGAACCTCAGCTTCATTTCATGCGGACGCCGCCCGCCCAACCCGTCCGAACTGCTGATGTCGCCGCGCCTGCCGCAATACCTCGAAGGTCTCGGGAAATGCTACGACGTGATCCTGATCGATACGCCGCCCGTGCTGGCAGTGACCGATGCGTCGATCATCGGCGCGTATGCCGGCTCGACCTTCTTCGTGATGCGCTCGGGCATGCACAGCGAGGGCGAAATCATCGACGCGCTCAAGCGCCTACGTGCGGCCGGCGTGCACGTGCAGGGCGGCATCTTCAACGGCATGCCGGCGCGCGCGCGCGGCGGCTATGACCGCAGCTATGCCGCGGTCCAGGAGTACCTGAGCACCTGAGCGCAGCGCGCGGCCTCGCCCGACGAACCCACGAAGAACATCGCAACAAGGACATTGCAATGAAAGTGACGGTACTGGTTCCGACATACCGCCGCCCGGCCGACCTCGCGCGCTGCCTCGCGGCGCTGCAACGACAGTCGCGCGCGCCGGATGAGGTGGTGGTGGTCGCGCGTCCCGACGACGACGCGACCCACACCTGTCTGCGCGATCCGGCGGTGCCGGGCAAGCTGCCGCTGTCGGTGGCGCTCGTCGACGTGCCCGGTCAGGTCGCGGCGCTCAATCGCGGACTGGACGCGGCGAGCGGCGACGTGATCGCCATCACCGACGACGACGCCGCGCCGCATGCCGACTGGTTGCAGCGCATCGCCGCCGCGTTCGAGAGCGATGCGCGGCTCGGCGCGCTCGGCGGACGCGACTGGGTGCACGAAAAAGGCCGCGTGCTCGACGGCGCACGCCCGCTGGTGGGCAAGGTCACGGCCCACGGCAAGATCATCGGCAACCATCATCTCGGCGTGGGCGGCGCGCGCGAAGTCGACATTCTGAAGGGCGCGAACATGAGCTACCGGCGCGACGCGGTGCACAACATCCGATTCGATGCGCGGCTGCGCGGCGCGGGCGCTCAGGTCCACAACGACATGGCGTTCAGCCTCGCGGTAAAAAACGCAGGCTGGAAACTGATGTACGACCCGCGCGTCGCCGTCGACCATTTTCCCGCCGAACGTTTCGACGACGACCGCCGCGACGCACAAACCATGGCGGCGCTGCGCAACGCCGCATTCAATTTCCACCTGATCTTGCGCGACCAGTTGCCGCCGCTGCGCCGCGAAACCGCGTGGTGGTGGTGGACGCTCGTCGGCACGCGCGTCTATCCGGGCCTCTTGCATGCGGCGCTCGCGCTGCTGTCAAGGCAGGCGCGCCTGAAGCTGTCGCGCTGGCGCGCGGTGCGCAGCGGCGCGCACGAGGCGCGCCGCGCGCTCTCGCGCATGGCCTGACGAAGCGGCGCAAGCCGCAGGCAGCGGGTTATACGCTAATGCATCGGCAATGGGAGTCTCTGCATGACGACAACGGTGGCGACAAAAGTCCACGTTCATCTGTTTTACGGCGCCGATCCGCGGTTTTATCGGCAGGGCGACAACATCGGTTGCCTGTATGGCTATCACCACGCCGAATCCGACGCGTTCGCGCTCACGTATTCGAAGGACGCGCGTGAAAGTAAGCCTGTGCGGCTCGTGCGCCGCGCGCTGAAAGCGGCGCTCGGCTTCGATTTCATCCATACGTGGCGCAATCGCGCGGAGATGCTCGGCTCTGACGTGATCTGGACGCACACCGAGCAGGAATGGCTATCCGCCGCGCTGATGCTGCGGCTCTGCGGCAGGAAGAGCGGCGCCCACACGGCGCCGCTGCTGCTCGCGCAGAGCGTGTGGCTGCTCGACAAATGGCCTTCGTATGGAATCCTGCGTAGTTGGCTGTATCGCAAGCTGATGAAACGCGCCGATCAGTTGACCACGCTCGCGAGCGAAAACGCCGCGTTGTGCAAGCGCTATTTCGATCGCGAGGCGAAGCCCTTGCTGTACGGCCTGAACACGCGCGACTTTCCGGTGAAGGCGCCGACCGATTGGAAACCGCATTCGCCGATCCGCATTGCCGCCATCGGCAACGACCGCGACCGCGACTGGGACACGCTCATCAAGGCATTCGGCCACGACGCGCGCTACACCGTGAAGCTCGCCACGCGGCGCCGGATTCCTGCCTCGCTGCGCGCGCCGAACGTCGAAATCGCGCTCTTCTCGGGCATCAAGAAACAGCACGAGCTATATGACTGGGCCGACGTGATCGTCGTGCCGTTGCGGCCGAATACGCATGCGTCGGGAATCACGGTGATGCTCGAGGCAGCGGCGGTCGGCAAGCCGATGGTCGTGACCAACGTCGGCGCGTTGCAGGACTATTTTCCGGCGAGCGAGGCTTGCTACATTCCGCCGTTCAATCCGCCCGCGTTGCGCGATGCGGTCGATCAGCTCGCCGCCGCGCCGATGGACGCCCTGCGTCAGGCGCAGGCAGCCGCTGCGGGTCTGCTTGCGCGCGACCTGACCACCGAGCATTACGCCATGCAGCATGTGCGGATCACCGAGGAGATGCTGCGCGCCCGGGCCGCCGCGCGTGGGCGTGTCGCAGCCGAGGACACGGCCGCGGGCACAGGCAGCGTCGCCCACGCGCGCGCACATGCGCAGGGCGGCGCCGCGCAAGAATCGCGCGGAGGTGTCTGAACGATGGCGAGCTTTCCGCGAGCCGGCGTTCCGCCCGCGCCCGGCATGCCGGGCCTCGGAGCCATGCCAGGAACCACGCGCGCCCGCACCGCCTCGCGTGGCCGGCGCGAGTGGCTTCCCTCGGCCATGTTGTGGCTGATCACGGCGCTGCTGATCGTCGCGCATCAGGGCACGGTCCTCACGCTCGCGTTTCCGGTGCTCGCGATTCTCACGGGCCTGTGGCTGTACTTCAAGAGCCCGGCGCGCTACATCGGCTTCATGTGGTGGCTGTGGTTTCTGAGCCCGGAAGTGCGGCGTCTCGCCGACTGGTCGAAAGGATCGTTCACGCCGACAAGCCTGATCCAGGTCGCGCCGCTCGCGGTCACCATGATCAGCGCCTTCTCGCTGCTGCGCTATTACCGGCTGCTGGGACAGCGGCGCGGGCTGCCGGTGCTGCTGATCCTGCTCGGGCTCGTCTACGCGTATCTCGTCGGCGTGGTGTCGAGCGGGCCGCTCGCCGCGACCTACGACCTCGCCAACTGGCTTTATCCGATCCTGATCGGCTTTCACATCATGGCGCACACGCGGCAGTATCCGCAGTATCGCGACACCATAGTCAATACGTTTATCTGGGGCATGCTCGTGATGGGCGGCTACGGCCTGATCCAGTTTTTCGTCATGCCGCAGTGGGATGCGCTGTGGATGCTCGGCTCGCAGATGAACTCGCAGGGCGACGCCGTGCCGATGGGCGTGCGCGTCTTCAGCACGATGAATTCCTCGGGACCGTTCGCGTTCGCGATGATGGGCGCGATGGTGTTCGTGATGGCCGCGACCCACCGCGTGCGCTGGGTGGCCGCGGCGCTCGGCTTCTTCTCGTTCGCGCTGAGCCTCGTGCGTTCGACCTGGGGCGGCTGGGTCATCGCGCTGCTGATCCAGTTGGTGAAATCGAACAACAAGGTGCGCGTGCGCATCGTCGCGAGCGCAGTGCTGCTCGCCGGGCTGTGCGTGCCGTTGCTCGCGGTCGGTCCGGTGGCCGAGCGGATGCAGGCGCGCCTCTCGACCATCGTCAATCTGAACGACGACCAGAGTTACGCGGCCCGCAACGAGTTCTACGCGACGTTCGCGAAGACCGCCTTTACCGACGTGTCCGGCGAAGGCATGGGCGCGACCGGCACCTCGACCAAACTGTCGAACGACGGCGGCCAGCTCGGCCAGTACGGCAACTTCGACAGCGGCGTGATGAACATACCCTTCGTGCTCGGCTGGCCCGGCACGCTGCTCTACATGTCGGGCATTGTCTGGCTGCTGACGCGCGCAGTACTGGCGTCGTTTCGCCTCGCCAACGACAAATACGTGTCCGCCTGCCTGAGCCTGAGTCTCGCGACCTTCGCGATGCTGGTGTTCACCAATTCGCTCGTCGGCACCGGCGGGCTGCTGCTTTTCATGAGCGTTTTTTCGATTCTTTCCGCGGTGCACTACGAAAAGCTGAACCGCGCGAGCGCGTCGTTACGCACGTCCATTTTCCACGGAGGCACTGATTGAGAGTCGCCATTGTCACGCACGTTGTGCGCCATAACGACGGCCAGGGGCGCGTCAACCACGAGATCGCGCGCGCGGCGCTCGACGAAGGCATCGGCGTCACGCTGATCGCCTCGCATGTGGCGCCCGATCTGCTGGTTCATCCGAACGTCCGCTGGGTGCCGATCAGAATCGGCCGCTGGTGGCCCACCAATCTGCTGCGCCAGCAGGTGTTTGCATTAAAGAGCGCGTTATGGCTGCGTGCGCATCGCCGCGACTACGACGTGCTTCACGTGAACGGCTTCATCACCTGGATGCCGGCCGACGTCAACACATCGCACTTCGTGCACAGCGGGTGGCTCGACAGCAAGTACTACCCGTTCGGACTCACGAAGGGCGTGTGGTCCGCGTATCAGTCGATCTATACGCGCTGCAATGCGCTGCTGGAGCGCTGGGCATACCGGCGCTCGAAGGTGATCACGGCCGTCTCCCAAAAGGTCGCCGATGAAATCCGCGCCATCGGCCTCACGCCGGATAACCGCGTCGACGTCATCTACAACGGCGTCGATACGCGAGGCTTTGCCGCGGCCACGGGCGATCGCGCGCGATTCGGCCTGCCGCACGAGGCTTTTTTGCTGCTGTTCGTCGGCGATCTGCGCACGCCGCGCAAGAACCTCGGCACCGTGCTGGCTGCGCTCAGGCATTTACCTGAGCACGTGCATATCGCGGTGGCCGGTTTCCTGCCGGGCAGTCCCTATCCCGACGAAGCGAAAGCGCTCGGCATTGCGCACCGCGTGCATTTTCTCGGGCTCGTGAAGGAGATGCCCGTGTTGATGCATTCCGTCGACGCGTTCGTGTTTCCGTCGCGCTACGAGGCGATGAGCCTGTCGCTGCTGGAAGCGATGGCGGCCGGATTGCCGGTCGTCACCGCGCGCACCGCGGGCGGCGCCGAAATCATCACGCCGGAATGCGGGATCGTGCTCGACGATCCGGACGATCCGCGGGCGCTTGCGGCCGCAGTTGCGCGCCTCGCCGCCGACGGGCCCGCGCGGCGCAAGATGGGCGTGGCCGCCAACGAACTCGCGACCGGCTTCGGCTGGGCGCGCATGGCCGCGCAATACATCGCGCTGTATCGGCAACTGGAAGGGCAGCAGAAAGATCGCCGGCGTAGCGAGGCACAGGCCGCGGTGGCCGCGACGACCGACGCGCTGACGCTCAACACGCTGGCCGGACACGAGAACGTGGAATGACGCGCGTCGCACCCGGCCATCACCATTCACCGAATACCTCACGGAACAAAGAAGGGGCAATGACAATGACGACGAGCTCAATCAAATCGCTGCAGATCGGGATGCACTGGTTCCCCGAGCGGGCGGGCGGCCTCGACCGCATGTATTACTCGCTGGTCGGCGCGCTGCCGGGCGCGGGCGTGGCAGTGCGCGGCGTCGTCGCCGGCTCGCCGAAGGTGGCCGCCGACACGGGCGGCGCAATCAACGGTTTCGGCTCCGCCGGGCAATCGCTGCCATTGCGCCTGATGGCCGCACGCCGCGCGCTGCGCGAGGAAATCCGCCTCTCGCGTCCCGACGTGATTTCGTCACACTTCGCGTTGTACACGTTTCCCGGGCTCGACGTGACGCGCGGCATTCCGCAAGTCTCGCATTTTCAGGGACCGTGGGCCGACGAGAGTCATGTCGAAGGCGCCGATTCGCTCGGCCAGCGCGCGAAGCGCTATCTCGAACAGTCGGTCTATGCGCGCTCGTCGCGGCTCATCGTCTTGTCCGAGGCCTTCGGCAAGATTCTGACTTCGCGTTATCGCATCTCGCCGGAGCGCGTGCGCGTGGTGCCCGGTTGCGTCGACGTCGAGCAGTTCAACCTGCCCATCACGCCCGCCGAGGCGCGCCTGAAACTGCAACTCCCGCAGGACCGGCCGATCGTGCTCGCGGTGCGACGTCTCGTGCGGCGCATGGGGCTGGAAGATCTGATCGACGCGGTCAAGCTGCTCAAGCCGAAGCATCCGGACGTGCTGCTGCTGATCGCGGGCAAAGGCCGCCTCGCGGATGAATTGCAGGCGCGCATCGACGAGGCCGGCCTGCAGGACAATGTGAAGCTGCTCGGCTTCGTGCCCGACCAGCATCTCGCGACCTTGTACCGCGCGGCGAATATCAGCGTGGTGCCCACGGTGGCGCTGGAAGGCTTCGGCCTCATTACCGTCGAATCGCTCGCATCGGGCACGCCGGTGCTGGTCACGCCGGTCGGCGGCCTGCCGGAAGCGGTGGCGGGCCTGTCGCCCGATCTCGTGCTCCCGGAGACGGGCGCGCAAGCCATTGCGGCGGGCCTTGCCGGCGCACTGAGCGGCACACTGAAGCTGCCTGAGGCCGACGCCTGCCGCCGCTATGCGCGTGAGCACTTCGATAATTCGGTGATCGCGAAGCGCGTCGCTTCGGTGTATAGCGAGGCGATCGCCGCGGGCGGGATGCACTGAAGCCTGGCATAACGAACGAAAAAAACGCCGGCTCCTGCAGCAGAGAGCCGGCGCTTTTTTTGCGCTACTTCCTGTGTCGACGTTTGAGCGCACAACAGCCGCTTGGGCCCGCATCATCCGCCATGCAGGCGCGCAAGCGGCACATGCTCAGAATGTCTCGTGATGCTGATTGCGGCCCAGATCTGCGTGAACCATCATGTGGCACAGCTGTTCGAGACTGGTTCGCGGCTCCCAGCCGAGCTTCTCGCGCGCCTTGTCCGCACAGCCGATCAACAGGTCCACTTCGGCCGGCCTGTAGAACTTCGGATTCACGCGCACAAGGGTCTTGCCGGTGGCGACGTCGATGCCGGTCTCGCGCTCTTCCTTGCCCGACCACTCCAACTGGTAGCCGGCCGCCGCGAACGCCATGCGCACGAAATCGCGGACCGTTTCAGTGCGGCCGGTCGCGAGCACGAAGGTGTCGGGCTCATTGGCTTGCAGCATGCGCCACATGCCCTCCACATATTCGAGCGCGAAGCCCCAGTCGCGCTTCGCGCCCAGATTGCCGAGCTCCAGCACGTCCTGTTTGCCGAGTTTGATCTTCGCGACGCTGTCGGTGATCTTGCGCGTTACGAATTCGCGGCCGCGCAGCGGCGATTCGTGATTGAACAGAATGCCGCTGCTCGCAAAGAGGCCATACGACTCGCGATAGTTGATCGTCGACCAATGCGCGAAGAGCTTGGCGACGCCATACGGACTGCGCGGATAGAAGGGCGTGTCCTCGCGCTGCGGCACCGCTTGCACGAGGCCGAACATTTCCGACGTCGACGCCTGGTAGTAGCGCGTTGTGGGACTGAGAATGCGAATGCCTTCCAGCAGGTTCAGTGCGCCGATACCGGTGACCTCGGCAGTGGTCGCCGGCTGGTCGAACGACACGCCCACGAAGCTTTGCGCGGCGAGGTTATACAACTCGTCGGCCTGTGCGCCTTCGAGCAGACGCAGCGTCGAGCCGAGATCGGTCAGATCGTGCTCGACGAGACGCAGATTCGGATGGTCGAGCACGCCCAGCTCGCGCATGCGCCAGAAATTCACGGAACTCGTGCGCCGGTAGGTACCGGTCACGTGATAGCCCTTGTCGAGCAGCAGCCTCGTCAGATAGGCGCCGTCCTGTCCCGACACACCGGTGATGATCGCTTTGCGTGGTTGGCTCATAGCTTGCCTTCGATGATGGGTAAAAGAAAAAAGAGCACCTCAGAGCGTGCCGTCGAGGAGCCGCCGCACCAAGGGTTCGACGACCTGAAAATCCTGCTCGGCCTTCAGCCTGTACAAACCCGGCTTGGGGTGCGCGCCGTCGGACATCAGCGTCTTCCAGTCCGGCAAACTGCTGATGTACGCGAACTGGTCGACGAGCGGCACGTGCTGCTCGGCGGCGACACGGCGCGTCATCGCGACCATCGCGGCGAGCCGTGCGTTGAGCCGGTTATCCGGCATCGGATTCGACGTCTCGAGCACGGGCTCCTTGCCGAGCGACCGAGCGGTCTCGACGAGCGTAGTTTGCGCTGCGTAGAACTGCTCGGGCGTCTGGTTCTGCATCACCTCGTTGATGCCGTAGTTGATGAGCACGATCTGCGCGGGCGATGCCGCGAGCCTTTCCCGCCACGGCAAACCGGCGGTGGGCCCGGCGCGGCGATTGCCGGTGCCGTCGCGCAATTGCATGGCCATCGTGCCGCCCACGCCATAGTTGACGACGCGCACGCGCTTGCCGTGATGCATCTGCAACGCGTCCTGCAGGAAGGCCACGGCGTTTTGCGCTTGTGGCGCGCAATGGCCTTCGCTGCAGGAGATGCCGAGCGTCGTCGAGTCGCCGTAGGCGTCGATCAGGACTTCGGGCTCGACGGCTTGTGCGGCGGCATCGGCCGCAGCGGTCGAGCCGCTCGCCTCGGTTCCGGACGCGATGAGCGACGCGAGCATTGCCGCCGCGGCGGGCCATGCGCGGCCTCTCATGCGCGGCTTTGCGGCGCTTGCCGCGCGGTGCCTGGCACGCTTGCAGCCCCGCCCGCAGCCGGGTGCGGCTGCGGCTGCCGTTGGCCACGCGAACCGAAGATCAGGCGCTTTTCAAACGCGAACCATGTGAGGCTCGCATAAGCGATCGTGATCGCGAGCGCGAGGGCCGCCGTGACATAGCGGCTCATGCCGAGCGGCCATAGCGCGTACAGCACGCTCAGGTGAATCAGATAGATCGTGTAGCTGATCGTGCCGATGTAGACCAGCACCGGATTGCACAGCAGCCGTTTGACGATGCCCCGGCTTTGCAGGGCGATGACCACGACAGACGTGCAAAGCACCAACGAAATGCTGTAAAGCCCCGCGTTCGACAGCGGCGTATTGGCCGCGCGAAAACGCGGAAAGTGCAGATGCAGCCACACGAGCGCCGCGAGCGCGGCGATCACGCCCAGCACCGCGGCGCCCCTGAACGGCTCGAGCGCGTTGCGATCGCGCCGCACGGCGACCGCGAGCAACGCGCCTGCCGCGAGCAGATCCATGCGAAACGGCGTGAGGTAATAAATCGGCCAGAACGAGTCGAACCACGGCGTGGCCACGGCGCGCAGCACGGGCACGAGCAGAATCAACGCGCCCGCGACCCACGCGAGCACGCGCTCGGGCACGAGCAGAATGACGAACGGCCAGACAATATAGAACTGCTCTTCGACGGCGAGCGACCACAGCACGTTCAGGCTGTCGTGGCCGCTCTGATTGAGCGCATCGCCGATGTTGGTGGCGAAGAACGCATACCACTGCCAGTGCTGCGCCCAACCGAAACCGAACAGGACCGACGACACCGCCATCAACAGCAGATACGGCGGCAGGATGCGCCGCGCACGGCGCGCGTAGAAATAGCCGAAGTACGACTGCCGCTGGGCCTTGCGCTCGAGCAGGATGCCGGTGATCAGAAAGCCGCTCAACACAAAAAACAGATCGACGCCCATCCACAACGGCGCTTTCAATGCGTGCTGCGCGAACACGGCGAGCACGGCGATCGCGCGCAAGCCGTCGAGCTGCACGATGCGGCGTGAATGAGAAGGCGCAGTGGGCAGGGCGCTGGCAGTCATGAACCGTCCATGGTGTGAAGCGAAGGAGCCGCAAGGCATCCAACGAGGCAGGTCGCGCCGCACTGGCCGCGACAGGATTGCAGTCGATTCTAGGCAAAAGAAAATCGCCAGAAAATGCGAATGAAATAGATAAATGAATCAGATTGCAACAGGGTGTTTCGCTAAGCATTGGCACGTGCATTTCGTGCTTGTGGCGCGGGCATGGCGCCGGCGCGACACCGTCGCGCGAAGTTGCCGGCGCGTGGTTTTCGCCGGCCTGAACAGAGCACTTCCGGGTGGTGACCCTGGGCGTCATATACCATGCAACGGGCAAATTTTCTTTTAATCTATTTTTAAATTGATTTATTCGGCGCATTCAAAAATATCGAATATTTTTGAATTATTTTCGATTTTCGTCGCCGCGTTTTTTACGCGTAATGTGAGCCGTGCGGATTGGGCGGCCAAGGACCGCGCGTGCGCGCGTCTCCGCATCTGCGTTTCAGCACCAGCGTTTTAACCAGGCATCGATCCGCATCGACTGGAGGACCTATCTTGCCCCGCTTCATGTTCAAAAGCCGTTTCGCGGTATTCGCGTGCGCCCTCGGCCTGGCCGCTTTATCGGTCGGCTTCGGCGCGCGCGCAGAAACGGTGTTGGACGCGAAAACGTCGTGGATCGGCAATACGTTCGGTTTCGGCGACGGCACGTGGACGCAGATCAACATCACGGCAATCGCGGTGGCGCCCGACGGCAAGGTCTACACGAATGCGCCGTGGGACGAGAGCGGTGCGGAGGCGAGCGTCTATCAGAACGGCAAGATGCTCGGCTTCGCGGGCGGCACGCATGGCTGGGGCAACAGCGGGGGCAATGCCATCGCGATCAATCGCAAGTACGTGTTCGTGGCGATTGCGGTCGGCAACGAGAAGGGCCGCCTTGTCGAGCAGGGCGTGTGGCCGGAAAAAGGCAAGCAGTGGTTCGGCATTTCGCGCCGGCAGATCGCCGATCCGAAACAGGCCGCGCCGTTCCAGCCTGCGGCAAAGCGTGCGGATCCGCATGCGCAACTCGCAGCCGGCTTCCTCATGATGAACGAAGTGCCCACCGGCACGAGCGCCGAGATCGGCGGACTCGCGGCGAGCGACACGACGCTCTATGCAGCCAACACGGCGCGCGAGCGCATCGAGGTATATGACGCGGAATCGATGCAGCAGAAAGCCACGTGGAGCGTGCACGAGCCTGGGCGCCTCGCGTTGTCGCCCGACGGCACCCTGTGGGTACTGAGCGGCACGCGCAACGACCGCGCGCCGCATGTGGAGCACTACACGTCAGGCGGAAAACGCATTGACGAGAACTTCGAGCTGCCTGCCGATACGCTCGCGGTGGACATCGCCGTGGATGCGAAAGGCCGTGTTCTCATTGCCGATAACGGGCCGCGTCAGCAGGTGCTGTTCTTCAGCAGGAACGGCGCTCGTTACGAGCAATCCGGTTCGCTCGGCGAGCGGGGCGGCATTTTCAGCGGCGTCGCGGGAAAGCCGGGGCCGCAGCGGTTCAACGGACTGACCGGCGTGGGCGTGGATGCGCGCGGCAATGTCTATGTGTCGACCAATGGCATCGGGCCGCGCTACGAGCCGATCGGCGCGGGCCTCGGCGCGACGCTCGAAAGCTACGCACCCGACGGCAAGCGCAACTGGCTCGTGGAGGGACTGCTTTTCGTCGACGGCGCGTGGCTCGATCCGGCGCGCCCTGACAGCGTGTATACCGGCAACAAGCGCTTCGAACTCGACTTGTCGAAGCCGGCCGGGCAGGACTGGAAATATGTCGGATTCCTGTCTAATCGATTCAGGTATCCGGACGACCCTGTTTTTCATACCGACCAGTATCCGGGCTTGCCGATCGCCCGCAAACTGAAAGGACACACGTTCCTGTATCTGACGGACATGTACGCGGACCATCTGAAGATCTATCGCTTCGATCCGCAACATGACGGTGAAACGGCGATTCCGTCGGGCTTGATCGCGGGCCGCGAGCGGGCGGTGGCCCAGGTGCCGAACGCACCGCCCGGCGGCGACTGGATCTGGCGCGACGGGAACGGCGACGGCAAATTCAACCCGGACGAGTTCGCGCTCAACACGAGCGGCACCAGGCTCGCGGGCGGGTGGGGCTGGTGGGTCGATACGGCCGGCGACATCTGGCGCACACGCGATACGAAGGGCATCTACCGCTTTCGCTTCGGCGGACTCGATGCGAAAGGCAACCCTGTCTATTCGTATTCGAACATCACGCAGTACCCGGTGCCGCAACCCTTCGCCGAACTGCATCGCGCGATCTACGAGGCTGATACCGATACGCTCTATGTGACGGGCTATACGCCCGAGGCGCCCGGCGACCGCGGCTTCTGGAAGGAAGTGGGCCGCGTGCTCACGCGCTACGACAAATGGTCGAGCGGCCAACCGGTGCAGCGCTATTCGATCGCGTTGCCATGGCAGACGCAGAGCAAGCCCATCGCAACGATCATCGGCGTGACGGTCGAAGGGCAATACATTTTCGGCGTCGAGCCGGTGGGCGCGGTGCATGTGTGGGACAAGGACAACGGTCGCGAAGTCGGCGTGATCCGGCCCGGTCCTGAAGTGGGCCGCGCGTCGGGCTGGGTCGACGTGCCGAACGGCATCAGCGCGGCCAAGCGAAGCAACGGCGAGTACCTCGTATTCGTCGAGGAAGACGCGCGCGGCAAGGTGCTCATGTACCGCTGGAAACCATGACGCAGCGCGCACGGCAAGCCCGCGGCGCTCGTCGTCGCGCGGCAGGAACAGCATGAAGAACCACACTGGCAATCGTAGTCGAACCCAGGGCATCCGATGGACAAAGGCATTCTCAAGAACGTAGCGATCAATTTCTTCGGCCTCGTGCTGCCGACCTTCGTCTCGCTCGTGACCGTGCCGTCGTATATCAAGCTGCTGGGCGTCGAGCGCTACGGCGTCATCAGTCTTGTGTGGACGCTGATCGGCTACTTCGGCATTCTCGATCTCGGCATGAGCATGGCCGCGCAGAACCACATTTCCAAGGCGCGCGCCTCGGGCGACAAGGACGAAAGCGCGCGCGTGTTCTGGAGCGCGACGTGGCTCAATCTCGCAACCGGTGTGATCGGCGGGCTGATCATCTATTTCGGCGCGTTCCTCTACACCGCGTATTTCACGAAGGTATCGCCCGAGCTGCAGCACGAGGTCTATCGGGCGCTGCCGTGGCTCGCCGTGGCGATTCCGCTTGCGAACGTCTCGTGGGTGTTCGCCGGCGCGATCAACGGCGCCGAGCGGTTCGGCGTCTACAACACGAATCAGACAATCGGCACCTTCCTGTTCCAGCTGCTGCCGCTCGGCGCGGCGCTGTGGCTCGGTGCGAACCTGCAGAACGTGCTCGCGGCAGCGGTATGCGCCCGGCTTCTCGCCGCGATCCTGCTGGGCCGTTCTGCGCTGAAGGTACTGGACATACGCAGCATCCGGCCGCCTGAACTCGGTGTGGCAAAGGGTCTCTTTAACTTCGGCGGCTGGATGCTGATTGCGAGCGTCACCAACATGGTCGCCGAATCGCTCGACCGCGTGATGCTCGGCACGAGTCTCGGCGCTCGCTTCGTCACGTACTACACGGTGCCGCAAAACCTCGTCACGCGCCTGAACATCGTGCCCACTGCGATGGTGCGCACCTTGTTTCCGAGGCTTTCCGCGGTAGGCCGCGCAGACGCCGACACCATCACGCAGCAGTCGCTCGAATTTCTCAACGGCATATTCACGCCCGTTGCCCTCGTCGCGATGCTCGCGCTCGAACCGTTCCTGCATGTGTGGGTGGGCAATGAAATCGCCACGGTGGCCGCGCCCGTGGGACGCACCATGATCATCGCAGTCTGGCTCGTGGGGCAGGCCAACGTGACGCGCATTCTGATCCAGTCGCAGGTCAATCCGGCGACGGCCGCCCGCGTCGGCCTCTTCGAATTGCCCCTGTTTGCAGGTGCATTGTGGTTCGGCATCGCGCACTTCGGACTGACCGGCGCGGCGCTCGCGGTAGCCGGCCGCGCACTTTTCGACTACGTGATCCTGCTGCGGCTCTCCGCGATACGGGCCCGACAGATCGCGCTCGACATGCTGGCGCACCTCGCATTTCTGCTGGCGAGCCTCTGGCTCGCAAGCTTCCTTTCCGGCCTCGCCATGGCGATCGTTGCCGGCGTGCTGATGGTCGGCGCCAACATCGTCTGGTCTATCACGATGACTCCCGCATTGCGCGATCTAGCGCGTTCACTGCTGTTGCGACTGAATCCGAGGAAAAGCGCATGAACCACGAAGTCCTTGAAGAAGCGGTGCTGCAACCGCCGACGCGCAGCGCACTGGCCGAACTCACCACCGTTCCTCCAGTAGAGGCGCCGCCGCTGCGCGCCGCCGCGCGCAGCGAAAAGGCGCTGCGCATCGCCATCGTGCACGACTGGCTCGTCACCTACGCCGGCGCGGAGAAAGTGCTCGAGCAGATCGTCGCATGCTTTCCCGACGCGGACCTGTTCAGCCTCGTCGACTTTCTCGACGACCGCAGCTTTCTACGCGGCAAGCCCGTGACCACGTCGTTTATTCAGAATCTGCCGCTCGCGCGCAGCAAATATCGGACTTACCTGCCGCTGATGCCGCTCGCCATCGAGCAACTGGACGTATCCGCTTACGACGTGGTGATTTCGAGCAGCCACGCGGTGGCGAAGGGCATTCTCACCGGTCCGGACCAGGTGCATATCAGCTACGTGCATTCGCCGATTCGTTATGCGTGGGATTTGCAGCATCAGTATCTGCAGCAGTCGAGGCTCACGCGCGGGCTCAAGTCCGCGATGGCGCGGCTGATCCTGCATTACATCCGCAACTGGGACATCCGCACGTCGAACTCCGTAGACGGCTTTATCGCAAACTCGGAGTTCATCGCGCGGCGCATCAAGAAGGTGTATCAGCGCGATGCGCAGGTGATCTTTCCGCCCGTCGACGTGGACGCTTTCACGCTCTGCACGCAGAAGGACGACTTCTATCTGACGGCCTCGCGCATGGTGCCGTACAAGAAGATCGATCTGATCGTCGAGGCGTTTGCGCGGATGCCCGGGCGCAAGCTCGTCGTGATCGGCGACGGTCCCGACATGCACAAGATCCGTGCGAAGGCCGGGCCGAATGTCGAGATCATGGGTTATCAGCCGTTTAACGTGTTGAAGGACCGCATGAGCCGCGCGAAGGCTTTCGTGTTCGCCGCCGAAGAAGACTTCGGCATTTCGGTGGTCGAAGCGCAGGCCTGCGGCACGCCGGTCATTGCATACGGCAAGGGCGGGGCGCTCGAAACGGTGCGCGATCTGTCCGAGCCGCGTCCCACCGGCATGTTCTTCGACGAGCAAAGCGCGGATTCGATCATCGCCGCAGTGGAGCGTTTCGACGATCACGTCAAGCGCTTTTCGCCTCTGGATTGCCGTGCCAATGCCGAGCGATTTTCGGCGGCGAACTTCCGCGAACGCTTTTTCGCGCACGTGCGCGCGGCAGTACCCGCGCTGCGCAATGCGACCTTGCCGCCGTACTTACCCTATCGCGCCGAGCCTGCCGCGAGCGCGCCGCGCATTCTCGCGGTCGACCAGAGTGGTGTGCTGGGCGGCGCTGAACTCTCGCTGCTCGAAATCGTCAAGGCGCTGCGTTCGCGCATCGAAGTCATTCTGTTCGACGACGGCCCGTTTCGCACGGCGCTCGACAAAGCCGGCGTGAGCGTGGAAGTGCTCGACGCAGGTGCACTGCGCAGCGTGCGCAAGCAGGGCGGCTCGTTGCCGAAGGGTGCGGCGCTCAAAGGTTTGCTGTCGCTCGTTCGCGCGACGGCCAAACGCGCGCGCAGCGCGCAGGTGATCTATGCCAATACGCAGCGCGCAATGGTGATCGGCGCGGTGGCCGGCAAGCTCGCGAAGCGGCCTGTGGTATGGCATCTGCGCGATATCGTGAGTCCTGAACATTTCGGCGGCAAGCAGCTCGCCATCATCAAGTGGTGCGCGCGCCTCGGACTCACGCATGTGATCGCGAATTCGGCCGCCTCCGCGCGTGCCTTCGCCGAACTCACGCATTTCGACGACAAGCGCATCGACGTGGTCTTCAACGGTATTTCCGCGGCTCCGTTCGACGCGTTGCGCGAGGTGCCGCAAGCCACGCTGCGCGAGCGCTTGAAGCTGCCGGCGGATGCGTTCCTCGTCGGCTCGTTCAGCCGCCTCGCGCGCTGGAAGGGCCAGCATGTGCTGCTGGAGGCGATGGTGCTCAACCCGCACATGCACGCGGTGCTGGTCGGTGCGCCGCTCTTCGGCGAGGACCAGTACGAGATCGAGCTGCATGCCTTCGTCGCCGCCCACAAGCTCGGCGACCGCGTGCATTTTCTCGGCTTCCAGCACGATATTCCGGCCTGCATGTGCGCCGTCGATGCGGTGGTGCACACGTCGATTACGCCCGAGCCGTTCGGCCGCGTGATCGTCGAGGGCATGCTCGCGCAGCGGCCCGTGGTGGCCGCGCGCGCGGGCGGCGTGCTGGAGATCGTCGACGACTACGAGAACGGCATGCTGTGCACGCCCGGCGATGCACATGCGTTGGCCGACGCGTTGGCCGAGTTGCGCTCGAACGACGAACTGCGCGCGAGGCTCGTCAAAAACGGCTATAAGACGGCGCTGAGCCGTTTTGGTACCGACACCTATGTCGGGAGCGTCGAGCGGATTCTGAGGCGCGTGGCGAGCTCAGCAAAGGTGGCCCGCGCGTCACGCTGAGGCGGAGATTGTGCGCGGTATGCCGGAAGCGCCGGAAGTGCCGGAAGCGCCGGGCACGGCAAGGTTGACATCGACGGCCAGTCGGCTGAGCGGAGCCGAAGTCAGCGGGACACTCGCCGGACTTCGCTCCGCTTTTTTAATCACGATTGCTGCAATGCGCTTTTCGTTTTCGGCTTGAAGCTGGCCGACCAGTTCATCGCCGGCAATTCGACGAGGCGGTAGAACACGTAGGCGGCCGGCACGGCGACCAGCATGTAGCCGAACGACGGCCAGATCGACATCTGCAGCGACGAGCGGAACAGCAGCGACGAGAGCAGCACGAAAATCGGCAAATGGATCAGATACAGCGAGAAGCTGAAGTCGCCGAAGCGCGACAGTAACCGCATGATCCAGCCGTCGCGCCCGTTGCCGTTGCCGTTGCCGCGCTCGAGCGCCCTGTACAGATAGAACGCAAAGCCGAGCGCCCACAGCTGGAAGGCGCCGTACTGACCGAAATGAAAGGCCGCGCAGCCGAGCGCGATGAAGGCCGCGGCGAACACGTAGAGCCACGACGACGAGCGGGTTTGCCGTGCACTGTGCGCTTTGGCGTCGGCGATCCATGCCCCGAGCGTCCACGAAAACCAGTATGACGTGAAGAACTGGATGTCATGCCGTTCGAGCACATACGCGGACACGACGTTGACGACGGCGACGACCGCGAGCACGGAGGTCATGCCGATGCGCCGGCGCAGCGCGAACAGCAGCGGATAGATCGCATAGAACTGCACCTCGAGCGAGAGTGTCCAGAGCGCGCCGTTCGAACCATAGGTTTTGCCGGCCACGCCTTGCAGCGAAAACAGATTGACGAGAAAAGCACCGATGCCGATTTCGCGAATCTTGTGGCTGACGGGGGGCATGTTGAGGCTCACGGAGTCGAGTGCGAGCGTCAGCAGCAAGGCCGCAAGCAGCACCGGATAAATGCGGGCGAAACGGCGCGCCCAGAAGTTCGCGGCGTCGAGCCGGTAAGCCGGATTGCCGGCGAGCCGCAAGGCGGCGCTGCGATGAATGCAGTAGCCGCTGATCACGAAAAATATCGGCACCCCAGCCGAGCCCCACGCGATCGGGAACGTCAGATAGGCGGCGAGCGTATCGAGGTTGAACCTATGCCCGGCAGCCTGATGGAATGCTTGCATGCCGACCCATTCGATCTGGCGGCAATGGAAATACGCGACGAGCAGCGCGGCGAAGCCTCGCATTGCGTCGATCACATGTTCCTTGGCGGCGGCGTCGGCTCGGGTCTCGCTCTGTGCCCGGCGCGCAGCGACGCCCGCGGTGGGCGGCACAGCGGGAGGCAAAACGGGAGAGGCGGTGGCGGAAAGAGGCAGGGGTGAGCCGGCGGCATCCAGTGCTGAATCGCTCATGCGCGGTCCTTTATTCGAAGTCAGGCGATGCGGATTCGCGCGCCGTGCGCGCGCGGTGCATCACATCCTAGTGCACCGCGCGCACAAAAAATGGATAAAAAAATCGGCCAATATTTCTATTAAAAAGGCCATTTTGTGACGAATTGTAATTGCCAATGACAAGGCGTCTCGAATAATTATTTGCCGCTTTTGTCGTGCTAATTTCGCGGTACGGATTCTCCTGATGAGAGGTGAAATCATGAACCTGCATTTGCTTGCCGGCCTCGCCGTGCTGCTGATTCTCGTCGCCGCCTCCGCCTACCGGGAAGCGCTGCGCAATGAGCCGATCCGCCGTTTCAGGATCCATCCCGGAAAGCTGCCGCAGCTCGACGAAAACGAAGAAGCACGCTCGTAACGGGCGCTGCGGCGCGCCACTTTTTGCCTCGTTCCCAGTGCGCTACGCGAGCCCGTGCGAAGGTAAATATTTCGGAATCGCCCGAATCCGAAACGCTGGCGAAACGTAAATCTTGCTGGCTTTCATATTATGCAAAAACGAAATTCGATGTGCACCGGCTTTATCAAGCACCGTTTAAGAAATTTCACGCGTGATCTCGCGTGGCTTTTTTGTTAGCCTTTCCGGCGACGTCGAGCGGCCGTTACGCCCGCGAACCAATTTCTAACCGATCTGGGAATGCCTACCATGCTGAAAGTCACCAAAGCCGTGTTTCCCGTAGCAGGCCTCGGGACACGATTCCTGCCGGCTACCAAGGCGAGCCCGAAGGAAATGCTGCCTATCGTCGACAAGCCGCTGATTCAGTACGCGGTGGAAGAAGCCATTGCTGCCGGCATCACCGAAATGATCTTCGTGACAGGCCGCAGCAAGCGCGCGATTGAAGATCACTTCGACAAGTCGTATGAGATCGAGGCCGAGCTTGAAGCGCGCAACAAGCAGAAGCTGCTCGACCTCGTGCGCAGCATCAAGCCCGCGAATGTCGACTGTTTCTATGTTCGCCAGGCCGAAGCGCTGGGCCTTGGTCACGCGGTGCTGTGCGCCGAAAAGCTGGTGGGTCAGAGCCCGTTCGCAGTGATTCTCGCGGACGACCTGCTGCACAGCACGAAGCCGGTCATGAGCCAGCTTGTCGATACCTTCAATCACTACCACAGCTCGGTTATCGGCGTGGAGACCATCGCGCGTGAAGACAGCCGTTCATATGGCGTCGTGGACGGCCGCGAGTGGGAAGACAACGTGATCAAGCTCTCGGGCATCGTCGAAAAACCCGCGCCGGACAAGGCGCCGTCGAACCTCGGCGTGGTCGGGCGCTATGTGCTGATGCCGACCATCTTCAAGCACATTCGTGCATTGAAACCGGGTGCCGGCGGCGAGTTGCAGTTGACCGATGCCGTCGAGTCTCTGCTCACCGAAGAACAGGTGCTAGCCTATCGTTACTTCGGCACGCGTTTCGATTGCGGCAGCAAGCTCGGTTATCTGAAGGCAACGGTGGAGTTCGCGCTGCGCCATCCGGAAGTGAAGGACGAATTCGAAGCGTATTTGCAGGCTTATATGCAGGCCAACGCGCAGGCCAACGGAGAAGGTCTCGCGCCGCAGTACACGGCTGAAGCCGCCTGACGAGCGCTGCCCGTCTTGCCGCCCGTCCTTTTCGCCGCGATTCGAACTGCTAGTCCGTTCGAATCGCGGCTGAATCTCACGCTCAGCCTTTCTTCACCGCGAGACGGAACTTGTGCAGCAACGGTTCCGTGTAGCCGCTCGGCTGCTGGCGTCCTTCGAACACCAGCGCCTGCGCGGCCTTGAACGCGATGGTGTCGAAACCCGGCGCCATCGGCTTGTAGAACGGATCGGCGGCATTCTGCTGATCGACCACTTTCGCCATGCGCCTGAAGGTCTCTTCGACCTGCTCGCGCGTCACCACGCCGTGATACAGCCAGTTGGCGATGTGCTGGCTCGAGATACGCAGCGTCGCGCGGTCTTCCATCAGGCCGACGTCGTGAATATCCGGCACCTTCGAGCAGCCCACGCCCTGGTCGATCCAGCGCACCACGTAGCCGAGAATGCCTTGCGCGTTGTTGTCGAGCTCGGCGCGAATTTCGTCGGCGCTCCACTTCGCGGTTTCGACGACGGGAATGGTCAGCAGACCGTCCAGCAGCTCGTCGCGCACCTTCGCGTACTCGGTGCGCTCCAGTTCCTGCTGAACCGCCTGCACGTCGACCTGGTGATAGTGCAGCGCATGCAGCGTCGCGGCGGTGGGCGAGGGCACCCACGCGGTATTCGCGCCGGCCTTCGGATGGCCGATTTTCTGTTCGAGCATGGCGTGCATCAGATCGGGCATGGCCCACATGCCCTTGCCGATCTGCGAGCGGCCGCGCAGCCCGGCGTGCAAGCCGACGAGCACATTGCTGCGCTCATAGGCCGCGATCCACGTGCTCGACTTCATGTCGCCCTTGCGCATCATCGGGCCAGCTTCCATCGCGCTATGCATCTCGTCGCCGGTGCGATCGAGAAAGCCCGTGTTGATGAACGCGACGCGCTCCGCGGCCTCGGCGATACACGCGAGCAGGTTCACGCTCGTGCGGCGCTCCTCGTCCATGATGCCCATCTTGATGGTGTTGCGCGGCAGCTTGAGCAGGTCTTCGACGCGCGCAAACAGCTCGCTCGCGAATGCCACTTCGGCCGGGCCGTGCATTTTCGGCTTCACGATATAGATGGAGCCGGTGCGCGAATTGAGCTTGTTCTTGCGATCGTGCAGCGCGCACAACGTGGTGATCACTGCATCGAGAATCCCTTCGGGAATCTCCGCGCCGTCTTTCGTCAGCACGGCCGGATTGGTCATCAGGTGGCCGACGTTGCGGATGAAAAGGAGCGAGCGCCCATGCAGCGTGACGGGCGTCTTGCCGTCCGCGCCGATGTATTCGCGATCCGCGTTCAGACGGCGCGTGAAGGTCTTGCCGTTTTTCGTGACCTCTTCGGTCAGATCGCCGTTCATCAGCCCGAGCCAGTTGCGATAGAGCTGGACCTTGTCGTCTGCATCCACGGCCGCAACGGAGTCCTCGCAGTCGATGATGGTGCTCACCGCCGCCTCCACCACCACGTCCTTCACCTGCGCGGCGTCGGTCTTGCCGATCGGGTCGTTCGCATCGATCTGGATCTCGACGTGCAGGCCGTTGTGCTTCAGCAGCACTGCCGAGGGCGCGCTCGCATCGCCCTGATAGCCGATGAACTGCGCGGGCGTCTTCAGTTCGCTCGCGCCGTTTTTCAACGCGACGACGAGCTTGCCCTCCTGCACGCTGTAGCGCGTCGCATCCGCATGCGAGCCGTTCGCGAGCGGCGCGGCCTCATCGAGGAACTTGCGGGCATAGGCGATAACGGCGGCGCCGCGCACCGGGTTGAAGGTCTTCTGCCGTTCGGCGCCCTCCGTGTCGGGAATCGCGTCGGTGCCGTACAGCGCGTCGTAGAGGCTGCCCCACCGCGCGTTTGCCGCATTGAGCGCATAGCGCTGATTCGACAGCGGCACCACCAGTTGCGGGCCGGCCTGTTCGGCGATTTCCGTGTCGACGTTCGCGGTGCTCGCCTTCACGCTGGCGGGCGCGGGCACGATATAGCCGATGCCCTCAAGAAACGCACGATAGGCGGGCAGGTCGCGCACCGGCCCCGGATTGGCGCGATGCCAGGTGTCCAGCTCCGTTTGCAGGCGGTCGCGCTCGGCGAGGAGCGCACGGTTTTTGGGCGCCAGCTCGTGCACGAGGGCGTCGAAACCCGACCAGAATGCGGCGCTGTCGATTCCGGTGCCGGGCAGGGCTTCCGTTTCAACGAACTGGTCGAGATTGGCGGCGACCTGCAGTCCGCCGCGCGGGTTCATCTGAGTCATCGACTGCTCCATCTGTCTGAATGGGGCCGACGTGGGTATCGGCCCGCGTTGGGGCTACTACTGGGACGCTACTTTACGGGTTGCTCGAGCGGGTCCACTGGCCGCACCGTCACGACGGCATGCGTGACGCGCGGGCAACGGCCGGCGCGCTGGCTAACTCAGAGGCCGAGCGCGGCAATGCCGGCCTTCGCGATCTGCGCGTCCTGATCGGACTTCACGCCCGACACGCCGACCGCGCCGACCACCTGACCCTCCGCGATCACCGGCACGCCGCCTTCGAGCGTACCCGAGAGCGGCGCGCTGAGGAACGCGGTGCGGCCATTGTTGATCATGTCCTCGTATACCTTGGTTTCGCGGCGGCCGAGCGCCGAAGTGCGGGCTTTTTCGGTCGCGATGTAGGCGCTCGAAGGCGCGCTGCCGTCGAGCCGCAGCATGCCGAGCGGGTGCCCGCCGTCATCGACCACGACGATCGCGACGGCCCACTTGTTCTTCTCGGCTTCCGCTCGGGCGGCTTCGAGAATGCGGGTCGTTTCCGCAACGGTCAACACGGGTTTGCTCTGCATAATCAGTGTCCTGTCTGGTTCGTGGTAGGAAAGCGGGGGAAAGCTTGTACAACAGCATTCGCGATGCCGATGCCGGTCTCTCGAATTTTACGTCCAAGCGCAGCCGGACGAAACGGCCGAACTAGCGAGGGTTTGCGAGGGTTTGCGCGGACCGTGCGAGCATGGTCCGTGGGAAGCGCCGCGCCTGCCGATTTACAATCCACCCCTATCACACAAGAACTCTGCGACCCACATCATGCCGACCATCAGCGAGCTTTTCGTCTATCCGATCAAATCCTGCGCGGGCCTCGCGCTGAACGAAGCGCGGCTCTTGGCCACCGGGCTCGAATACGATCGTTACTGGATGGCCGTCGACTCGAACGGCGAGATGCTCACGCAGCGCGCGCATCCGCGCATGGCATTGATCAAGGTGGAGATTGCGGCGCACGACCTGGTGATCCGCGCGCCCGGCATGAGCGAGCTGCGCACGCCGCTCGATGCAGCGCAGCTGGGCACACCGGTCAAGGTGGCGACCAGGGTATGGCGCGACGCGGCCTACGGGCTCGATACCGGCGAGGCGTGCGCCGCGTGGTTTTCGGCGTTTCTCGGCTTGCCGGTGCGGCTGTTGCGTTTCGATCCCGAACGCGAGCGCATTGTCGATCCGGCTTACACACAGAGCGTCGGGGGCGCCGCTACCTGTTTCGCGGACGGCTTTCCGCTGCTCGTGATCGGGCAGGCTTCGCTCGACGATCTGAACACGCGCCTGAACGCGAAGGGCGCGCCGTCCATTCCGATCGACCGGTTCCGTCCGAACATCGTGCTGAGCGGGCTCGATGCCTATGAAGAAGACTACGTGGAAACGCTCGGCATCGACGGCGGGGAGGCGTCCGGGCCACACGTCGAGCTGCGCCTCGTCAAGCTGTGCGCGCGCTGCCCGATGCCGACCATCGACCAGGCGAAGGGCGAGCGTAACCCCGAATGGCCGAACGAACCGACCGACACGATGAGCGTCTATCGCGCGAATCCGCAGCGAGACGGCGCGATCACGTTCGGCAACAACGCACTAGTGACGAGCGGGGCAGGCGCGTGGCTGCGCGTCGGGCAGAGCGTGGAAGCGGAACTCGGCTTCGGCGATTAGACTGCGCGCTGACGTGGCTGGCGTTGATCTACGGCTGCGCTTCTCCTGCTTTACCTGCTTTCCACGTTTCCCTCACGTTTTTGGCGCTTTAAGCGGCACGCGCGGACGCCGCGTCGTCGCACGAAGCCGCGTCTTGCGACCACAGCGCTTGCACGCTTTCGCCGATCGCATCGCCCACCAGAATCACGGCGGGACTGCCGAAGCCGGCGTCGTCGGCATCGGCCGCGAGACGCTCGAGACGCGTGAGCAGGCGCCGCTCGTGGATGCTGCCGGCCCATTGCACGACCGCGGCAGGGGTATGGCCAGGCAGGCTTTCGAGCAACGCGGCGGCGAGGCTGCCGATACGCCGCATCCCCATATAGATGGCGAGTGTGGTGCGCGTCGCCGCGAGCGCGGCCCAGTCGGGTTCGCCGTGATCCTCGGTATGTGCGGTGACGAAAGTCACACCATGGCAATGACGGCGATGCGTGAGCGAAATGCCGAGGCCCGCCGCAGCCGCAAAGCCTGACGAAATACCGTTGACGATCTCCACCGCAATGCCGGCTTCGCGCAGGCTCGCGAGTTCTTCGCCGGCGCGGCCGAAGAGCAGCGCCTCGCCGCCTTTCACGCGCACCACGTGCAGCCCTTTCTGCGCGTAACGGCGCATCAGGCGCTCGATAAATGCCTGCGGGGTCGAGCGGCAGCCGCCGCGTTTGCCGACACGGATCACGCGCGCTTGCGGAGCGAGGCTCACGATCTCGGGGTTGGCCAGGTCGTCGAGCAGCACGACGTCCGCGACTGCCAGCGCTTTCGCGGCACGCAGCGTGAGCAGGTCGAGTTCGCCCGGGCCGGCGCTCAGTAAAGTGACCTTGCCGGAGTTCGTGTTCATAGCGATGTCCTTTTATCTTCCATGTGGCCGGCGCCTTGACGCGCCGCCGGCGTGCAAACAAAAACGGCGTCCGCTCGTGATCACCACGAGGGGACGCCGTTGTCCGATGTTGCTCCAGTGCCAGGTGTTCGAAGCCGTGCGAGGCGCTGCTTTGCGTCTCGCACGGCGGTTCAGTCGCCGCTCGTGCCGCGTTGCATGGAGCGGCGACTCTATGCGCGCCATGCTTATGCAAGGACCAGACCAGGCGATTGCACTAAATGACGAACCGGCGCTATCAGGACCCACGGCACGCGCTGGCCGCGCGTGCCGGGAGGCTTCGCCGGGTATAGCTCCGCCAGTGCGTGCCGCATGACAGGAAGCAGGCCGGGCGACGCATGCGCCCGCTTTTAGCACGGGCGAAGTGCTGCGTCGCACCATCGCTGTGCCGGACTGCATCGAAATGCGTCGCGCAACGGGCCGGGCGCAAACGGGCGCGTTTGCGCGCGAAGCCCCGCGCCGCCGGGCTGAGAGGCGTGGGAAGCATGATTGGCATGGCCTTTGCATTGACCCCGCCATCGGATCAACGGCGATCCGCCGCGAGCGCACACAAAAGCGCTCGCCGTAACACCAGGTTAAGGACAACGGCGTCCCCGGATTCAGTCAGCGACTGATTCCGTGGGACGCCGTTTTCGTTTTCCGCGCCGCTTTGGGAGGCGACGGGGGCGACGGCCGGCACGCTGTCCAGGGAGCTTGCGGTTCGCGCCGCCGGTGCAACGGCACGAAGTGAAAAATCGTTTCGGCTTCCCAAATAGCTGGACGAATAAAAGCGATGCGGAAGTATTCGGCCGGCTCCGCATGCATCAGTGGTTTCAGGCTTCAGAAGCACGCAGTTCGGCATCAATAGCGGCGCCCGTGGCATACACGTTGCATTGACGGCGCGGGGGCAAACATTGTGATCGTTCCGGTGTGCCGTGCAGGATGCGGCATGCGGTGAGCCGGTCGATCGAAAATCAGTTTAATGAGGATGTCTGATGAAAAACGTGATGAGCTCGCTTAAGAGCGGCGACTGGCGCGCGTTGGTGGCGTGTTTCCTCTATTTCGACACCGGCTTCACCGTGTGGGTGCTGTACGGCCCGCTTGCGCCGTTCATCAGCAAAAGCATTTCCATGACGCCCGCGCAGCAGGGCCTGCTCGTCGCCGTACCGGTTCTCTCGGCGGCGATTCTGCGCGTGACGCTCGGCAACCTTTATCAGTCGGCCCACGGCAAGCGCATCGCGCTGCTCGGCGTGCTGCTCTCGGCGGTGCCGACCATCGTACTGCCGGTGCTGCCGTTCGTGCCGTCGTATACGCTGTTGCTGGTGCTCGGCGTGTTTCTCGGCGTCGGCGGGGCGAGTTTCGCGGTCGCTTTGCCGATGGCGGGCAGCAACTATCCGCCGAAAGTGCAAGGCCTCGTGCTGGGCCTTGCCGCCGCGGGCAACATCGGTGCAGTGCTGGACGGCTTCCTGTTCCCTCAACTCGCCACGCACTACGGCTGGCAGGTGGCGACGGGCGGCGCACTGCCGTTGCTCGCGATCGCTGCGATCACACTCTATTTCTGGGCCAACGACTCGGGCGTGAAAACCGGCAGCGTGCTGCGCGCGTTCGGTAGTTTCGTCGTGACGCTCGTCGGTCTGATCGTGCTCGTGCTGCTCGTCGAAGCAGGCATTTTCGGCGCGGGCAAGACGGGCGTGCTGCTGTTGCCCGTCATCGGCGCGCTGCTCGCGATTGCGGTGCTGCCCAAGCGCTATCGCGCGGTGCTGGCGGAGCGCGATACGTGGGTCATCATGCTCGTCTATAGCATTACGTTCGGCGGCTTCGTCGGCATGTCCTCGTATGTTTCGCTGCTGCTCACCAACCTCTATCAGCTTTCCAAAATCGACGCGGGCCTTTTCATGGCGCTGCTTGCGGCAACCGGCGCGCTGGTGCGTCCGCTCGGCGGCCTGATTGCCGACAAGGTATCCGGCGTGCGCGCACTCACCGTGCTGCTCGCAACGATCTCGCTCGCCGACTTCGTCTTCGCCGCGCTCATGCCGACGCTCGCCGGCGGCATTGCGTTGCTGGTGTGCCTCTATGTGGCGTTCGGGCTCGGCAATGGTGCGACGTTCCAGCTCGTGCCGCATCGCTGGGCTGGCCGAACCGGCTTGATGTCGGGCATCGTCGGTGCAGCGGGCGGGATCGGCGGCTTTTATCTGCCGGTCGTGATGGGCATCGCGAAGGAAAGCACCGGGTCGTATCAGATGGGCTTTGCGACTTTCGGTGCGCTCGCCGCCTGCGCGTTCGTCGCAATCGTCGCGCTGCGTCGGCCGTGGATGGCGTGGTCGATGCAATCGGCCGCTTTGCACGCTCATGCAACCGAATGACGCAACGCGCCCGCATGTCATGCTGAGTGCGAGGCAATAACACGGTGCATCGACGGCTGTGCCGGCGCGCAACGACAAGCGCGCCGGCGCAGCCGCGCCGATTGGGTCTTCAGAAGTAGCTATGCTCACAACACTAGAACGGTTTCAGACAACGAAGTCCGATGCAGCGGAAGCGGACGGTGTGTCCAACGAAGTATTGAGCTCGTTGATCAACATGGCCGGGCGTCAACGCATGCTTTCGCAGCGCATCGTTTTCAAGGCGATCCTCGCGCTGCGCCACAGCGACGGCGCACTCGCCATTGCTCAGGACACCTTGCGGACCTTCGCGGACAGTCATGCGGCGCTCACGCAAGGCCGCGACGGTTTGCCGGGGCTCTTTTCGCCGGCGCTGCGCGAGGCCTTCCATGGCAAGGAGAACGATAAGCGCGACGGCAGCGGCACCGTCGCGAAGAAAATCGCCGATTTCATCGCCCTGGCGTCGGCGGCGCTCGACGCGATTGCGCGCGACTCGGCCCGAGCCGAGGACGCCGTCCTCGCGCTGATCGCTTCAGCTGACCCGCTGCTGAGCGACCTGCATAGCGTGACAGCGGTCTACGAACAGGAAAGCCGGCGAATTGCGCGCCTGCAGAAGAAAGAACAGCAGCAACTGATCGACCGCATCAAGTCGATCGCAAAGGAAGCGCATATCGTGTCCTTCAACGGTCAGATCGTGGCGAGCCGCACGAATGTGACGGGCCGCGAGTTCGCCGTCGTGGCAGGCGTGATGACTTCCGTCACCAGGGAACTCGAAGCCGTGGTGAGCGCGTTCGTGAAGAAGACCGCGTCGGCCTGATCACTGCGTTGCCGCTTTCCGCCCGGCAGGTTTGTCCGGGCGCCCATCACGCCCATCGCGCCTTTGATCCTGTGCGGCGCGCACCTCGTGAAGGGTGGGGCGCCGGAAGCAGAATAAGCCCGCGCCGAGCCTGGCACCTTGTGGCGCAACGCCACGCGCGCGGCGACTTGCGTCCCCGTCGACAAAGGCGCCTGCACGCCAGGAACGAACCCTCGGCTTCACGCTGCCTGAGCCCGCGTCGTAATTCTCCAAGGTGTACACGTACTGCGCGCCGACGAAGAACGCGGGCGTGCACCGGTATGTGCCGTTCAGCTCGAAGTTCTGGGCTCGCGTATGAGGCACATCCCTGGATAAACGTGATTTTTTCGAATGTTTGTCCCGCGAATTATTCGCTTGTGGCCGCTCATGAGTGCGACAAAAATTCCGTCCATGCACTTTCTCATGCAGCCGGACACCTCCGGCCATGCGTATTCCGCAAGCAGAAAAACGAAGGAGACGAACATGCGATTCGACCGGAACTATGTGAACGGCCGCTTCCTCGAGCCAGCCGCGGACGCAGGCTCACCCGCGAGCCAGGAGCACATCGCCGTCTACAATCCGGCGACCGAAACACTCATTGCGCACGTCACGGCGGCGACTCGCGCAGACGTCCTTGCCGCGGTAAATGCCGCCGCGCTCGCGCAAAAGGCGTGGCGCAAGCTGCCGTCCGTCGAACGCGGGGCCTGGCTGCACAAGCTCGCGGACGCGCTCACCGAATGCGCGCCGGCCATCGGCACGGCGCTGGCACTGGAATCGGGCAAGAGTCTCCCCGAAGCCACGAACGAGGCGATATACGCCGCTCAGATCACCCGTTACCACGCCGAGTGGGCGCGTCGCATCGAAGGGGAGGTGATTCCGAGCGACACGCCCGACGAAAACCTCGTCCTGCATCGCGAGCCGATTGGTGTGGTCGCCTGCCTGATTCCGTTCAACTATCCGGTCTACACCTTCATGCGCAAGGTGGCGCCCGCGCTGATCGCGGGCAACACGGTCGTGGTCCGCCCGAGCAACAACACGCCGACTTCGGCATTCGAAATCGCGAAGGCAGTCGAGAAGGCCGGTCTGCCCGCGGGCGTCGTGAACATTCTCGCAATGGACCATGCCACCGCCGAGACGCTTTGCACGCATCCCCGGGTCGGCATGATCACCTTGACGGGCAGCGTGGCCGCGGGCCGCAAGGTGCTGGAGTATTGCAAGGCCAACATCGCGAAGCCGTCGTTGGAACTGGGCGGCAAGACGCCCGCCATCATCGAGGCGGATGCCGATCTGGAGAAAGCCGCGCGCGAACTGGTCGCCTCGAAAACCACCCACTGCGGGCAGCTTTGCACGGCGATCGAGCGCGTCTACGTGCAGGAAAGCGTGCATGACCGCTTCGTCGCGCTGCTCAAACGCCACATGAGCGCGGTCGAATTCGGCGACCGCAGCGAGCATCCGTCGCTGATGGGGCCGCTCGTCAATGAAGCGTCGCGTCAGTCGATTCACGCGATGGTCGAACGCGCCATCGCGGCCGGCGCCACCTTGGAGGCGGGCGGCAAGCTGCCGGCGTCGGCGCAAAGTAAGGGCTTCTTCTATCCGGCCACACTGCTGTCCAATTGCCGCCAGAACATGGAGATCGTGCAGGAAGAGACCTTCGGCCCCGTCATGCCGGTCATCCCATACCGCACGCTCGACGAAGCGCTGGAGATGGCCAACGACCACCAGTTCGGCTTGTCCTCGGTGCTGTACACGGAGAACTATCGCAGCGCGATGAAGATCGCGAACGGCATCGAGGCGGGCGAACTGTACATCAACCGCACGCCGGCCGACCCGTATCAGGGCTTCCACGCAGGCTGGAAACGTTCGGGTCTTGGCGGCGACGACGGCAAGCACGGCATGCTCGAATTCACGCAAACACGTCTTGTCGTCATGAGGTACTGAGTCCGGGCGGCGCGCGCCGCGCCGTGCAGGACTATGTGCAAGCCGCGGCGCGCGCTGGCCCTGCATTCGTCGACACGCAGCGAAACCGCTGCGACTCAAAACAAAACAGATTGGAGACCTACGGGCCGCGCATGCGGCACGGCGTCTCCCAGGAGGCTCACGTGTCATCTCAACCCGCTCGTCCCGCTTCGAACCCTGCCGCGCTCGCGTTGGGCGCCACAGCGCAAACTGCGCACCACGACGCCCATGCCACGAGGGCGCGCCGATACACGCAATTGATGCTGCTGGTTCTCGCCGCCGGCGCGATCTACCCGATCCTCTATCTGCGGCAGGTGTATCAGCCGACCATGCTCGAGGTCTTCCATATCACCGACAGCCAGCTCGGCTACCTGTACTCGTCGCTCGGCACGATTTTTCTGCTGAGCTATCTGCCGAGCGGCTGGCTCGCGGATCGCATCGCGCCACGCATGCTGATCTGTTTTTCACTGATCGCCACCGGGGCACTGGGGCTCTGGTATTCGACCGCACCTTCGTTTCAGATGCTGATGGTGATCTTCGGCGGCTGGGGTTTGTCGACGGGCTTGACGTTCTGGGCCGCCGTCATCAAGCGGGTGGCGACCATCGCCGGCGCCGGCGAGCAGGGCCGCTTCTTCGGTCTGCTCGACGGCGGGCGCGGGCTTATCGAGGCAATGCTGGCGACCGTCGCGATCACGCTCTTCGCGTGGGCCACGCAGACAAAGGGGGAATCCGTCGCGGCGGGTTTCCGGATAGTCGTCTATCTGTACGCGTTTTTGTGTATCGCGCTGGGTATCGTGCTCGCGCTGGTGAAGGATCCGCAAAGCGAAGTGCACGCCGACGCCGCGCACGGAACGCATCACGCGAATCGTCTCGCAACGGGCACGCGTCGCGGCAACGTCCTTGCGGACCTCGCAACGCTCGCGAAAATCCCGGCGCTGTGGCTCGTGGCGGCCATCGTGTTTTGCGGCTATCAGGTGTTCTGGGCGACTTACAGCTTCTCCGCCTATCTGCATGAAGGCGATATCGGCCTGACGGTCGTGATGGCCGGCACGATTACCACGCTGAAACTATGGATGCGGCCAATCGGCGGAATCGGCGGCGGCTTTCTCGGCGACCGTTACTCGAAGGTGTCGGTGCTGGTTATTGCGCTGTTCCTCGCGGCGCTGTCGCTCGTTGCACTGATGGCGGCGCCCCGCATTTCGAGCCATGTGCTGCTGGTTTTCCTCGTGCTCTTCATCGGCATTCTGACCTACGCGATTCGCGGGCTCTACTGGTCGCTGCTGGAGCGCTGCAACATTCCCGTCTCGACGATGGGCCTCGCCATCGGCCTCATCTCGGTACTCGGTTACTCGCCGGACGTGTTTCTGCCGCTCATCAACGGCTATCTGACCGAGAGGTTCCCGGGCGTATTCGGCTATCAGCTGTACTTCGGCTATGTCGCCGCGATGGCGGCGCTCGGCGGTTGTGCCGGGCTGGCATTGAGAAGCCTGCTTAACAGCAAAGAGGGTGCATAAATGAAAGTGGTCTCGCTCGAAACGCATGTGGTGGCCGTGCCGCCGCCGCATCTCGGCGGCATGTACTGGATCTTCGTCAAGCTCAAGACCGATTGCGGCATTGAAGGTGTTGGCGAAATCTATTCGGCGACGTTCCACCCGAAAGCGATGACGCCTATCGTCGACGACGTCTTTGCCCGCTATCTGCTTGACCGTGATCCGCATCATGTGGAGCGGCTGTGGCGCGAAGCCTATTCGAGCGGCTTCACGCAACGCCCCGACCTGACGATGATGGGTGTGGTGAGCGGCCTCGAAATGGCGTGCTGGGACATTATCGGCAAAGCGGCGGGCAAGCCGGTGTACGAGTTGCTCGGCGGCATGGTCAATCCGCGCCTGCGCTCGTACACGTACCTGTATCCGAAGAACGCACGCGGCGAATACGACTACGACGATCCCGACCTCGCCGCCGAATGCGCCGCCGCGAACGTGAAGCGCGGGTTTACCGCGCTGAAATTCGATCCGGCCGGGCCGTATACCGCGTACTCGGGCCATCAATTGTCGCTGGACGTGCTCGATCGCTGCGAGACGTTTTGCCGGCGCGTACGCGAAGCGGTAGGCAGCAAGGCGGACCTGCTGTTCGGCACCCATGGGCAGATGGTGCCTTCATCGGCTATCCGGCTTGCGAAGCGCCTCGAAAAATACGACCCGCTGTGGTTCGAAGAGCCCGTGCCGCCGGGGCAGGAAGATGCGATGGCGCAAGTCGCGCGACACACGAGCATTCCGGTTGCAGCCGGCGAGCGGCTTACTACGAAGTACGAATTTTTCAGGCTGCTGCAAGCGGGCGCGGCGTCAATTCTGCAATTGAACGTGGCGCGCGTGGGCGGGCTGCTGGAAGCAAAGAAAGTGGCGGCGCTCGCCGAGGTGTACTACGCGCAGATCGCGCCGCATCTGTACAACGGTCCGGTCGGCGCGGCGGCCAGCATTCAACTCGCGGCATGCACGCCGAACTTCCTGATTCAGGAAAGCATCGGCACGTGGGACGGTTTTCATGCAGCAGTGCTGAGGAAACCGATTCAGTGGGAGGACGGCTACATCATTCCGTCGGCCGAGCCCGGCCTCGGCGTCGAGTTAAACATGGAAGTCGTTGCGCAGCACACGCCGTACACAGGCGAGCGTCTGCATCTGCAAATGGCCGCGCAACCGGCCGACGTGAAAGACCTGGCGCCGGCCAAAGGCTGAACGCGCGTTCGGCATCCTTGCTGCATTCAACCTTTTGAGCTGAGCGCCGTCTGGCGACAAAGAGCATGAACTACGATTACATCATTGTCGGCGCGGGTTCGGCGGGCTGCATTCTCGCCAACCGCCTGTCGGCGTCGGGCCAATACTCGGTGCTGCTTCTCGAAGCGGGCGGCAAGGACAGCTCGTTCTGGTTCCGGGTCCCGGTGGGCTTCACCAGGACCTACTACAACGAAACCTATAACTGGATGTATTACAGCGAGCCCGAAAAGGAACTCGGCAACCGGTCCCTCTACTGCCCGCGCGGCAAGGTGCAGGGCGGCTCGGGCTCGATCAACGCGATGATCTACGTGCGCGGCCAGCCGGCTGATTTCGACGATTGGGCGGCCGCCGGCAACACCGGCTGGGCATATCGCGACGTGTTGCCGTATTTCCGCAAGCTCGAATCGCATCCGCTCGGCAATACTCCCTACCACGGCGCCGAGGGCCCCATCCGCATTTCGCCGATGAAAGACGCCGTGCACCCAATTTGTCATGTGTTCCTGAAGGGCTGCGATCAGGCGGGCTATGCACGCAGCGAGGACTTCAATGGCGCGCAATTCGAAGGTGCCGGCATTTACGACGTGAATACGCGCAATGGAGCGCGTTCGTCGAGTAGCTTCGAATATCTGCATCCGGCGCTGGCGCGCGAGAATCTCAAGGTCGAACACCACGTATTGGTCGACCGGGTGCTATTCGCGGGTAAGCGGCGCGCGATCGGCGTAAGCGTGACGCAGAACGGCGCTGCGCGGCGTTTCATGGCGAATCGCGAGGTGATTTTATGCGCGGGGGCAGTGGATTCGCCAAAGCTGCTGCAACTCTCCGGCGTCGGCGATACTGCACTGCTCGCGAAACACGGCATCGCGACGGTCAAGGAACTGCCGGCGGTCGGCCGCAATCTGCAGGATCATTTGTGCGTGAGTTTCTACTACCGCGCCAACGTGAAGACGCTGAACGACGAGATGCGGCCGCTTCTCGGCAAGCTCAAGCTCGGGCTGCAATATCTGTTCACGCGCAAGGGGCCGCTTGCAATGAGCGTCAATCAGTCGGGCGGTTTCTTCAGAGGCAGTGAGCACGAGACACAGCCCAACCTGCAGCTTTACTTCAATCCACTGTCGTATCGCATTCCGAAGAGCAACAGGGCGACGCTCGAACCGGAGCCGTACTCGGGTTTCCTGCTCGCCTTCAACCCTTGCCGGCCAACGAGCCGCGGTTCGATCGAGATAGCGTCGAATCGCGGGGAAGACGCGGCCAGGATTCGCCTGAATGCGCTCACCACGCAGAAGGATATCGACGAGGTCATTCAAGGTTGCGAGCTGGTGCGCAAGGTGATGGCCTCGCCGGCACTGAAAGCGATCACCGTCGAGGAAATCTCACCGGGGCCGCAGGTGGCGACGCGCGAAGGCTTGCTCGAGTATTTCCGCGAGCAGTCGGGCTCCATCTATCACCTGTGCGGCTCGTGCGCGATGGGCGGCGATCCGCGCAGCTCGGTCGTGGATGCGCGTTTGCGCGTGCATGGCATGGACGGTTTGCGCGTGGTCGACGCGTCGATCTTTCCGAACATCACCTCGGGCAATATCAATGCGCCGACCATGATGGTCGCGGAGAAGGGCGCCGACCTGATTCTCGAAGACGCGGCAGCCGAAGCCGCGCGTGCGCGCGATCTGGCGGAGCTGGCCAGCGCGGCTTGACGCCGGTCGCGCCCGGTTCCGGCGCGTCAGCGCGCCGCGCCGGCGAGCTCTGGCCGGCAAGCTTCCCCACGCGTGCAACTCCAGCGACCCCACTCGCCGCCGCGCCTACACGTCGCCCAGCGGCACCGCCTCGGAAGTCTCGAACGACCGCTCGCCCAGCCAGATCTCCTGTTGGAGCCAGTCGCGAAACAGCGCCACGTGCGGCAGCTCCTCCTGCCCGGCGCGCGTGACGAGCCAGTACGACTGGTGGCCGTCCGCATGCACGTTCAGCACCTGCACGAGCCGGCCCTCGGCGATTTCGCGGGCGACCATGTAACGATCCGCAATCGTCACCCCGAGCCCGTCGATGGCCGCGCGGATCGCATTGTCGAGCAGATCGAATTCATAACCGCCGCGCGTATCCACGTTGTCGATACCCGCAGCCTTCAGCCAGTGCTGCCACGTGAGGTAGCGCTGGTCCGCGTTGGCCAGCACGTGCAGCAGCGTGAATTCGTTCAGATCGATCGACGCGCGGCCGGCCTGGCGCGCGAGCAGCGCCGGCGCGCAGACGGCCACGTGGCGCTCGTTCATCAACAGACGATTGTCGAAACCTTCCCATTCGCCATTACCGAAGCGGATCGCGCAGTCGAGCGCGCCGGATTCCGCGAGCTGGTCGTCGAGGCGCGTGGACAGACTCAGTTCGAGGTGCGGATGCGCATCACGCAGCCGGCCAAGGCGCGGCATCAGCCAGCGGCTCGTGAAAGTGGGCGGAGCGTTGATGCGCAGCCGGTTGCGATGTGTTTTCTCCTGCAGGCTGCGCACGGTGAGTTCGATGCGGTCGAACGATTGCTGCAGCGCTTGCAGCAGCACGCGGCCGGCCGCCGACAGTTCGAGATGATGGTGATGGCGTTGCAGCAGTGTCTCGCCGATCTGCGCCTCCAGTTGACGCACTTGCCGGCTCACCGCGCTTTGCGTGACGTTCAGCAATTCCGCGGCGCGGGTAAAGCTGCCCGTGCGGCCAGCCACTTCGAAGGCTTTGAGCGCGTTCAGCGCCGGCATTTTGCGTTTCAAGATATCGGACCGGGAGAGGGAAGCGCGGTGCGCAAGGTGCCCGGTATTCTAGCGGTTGGAGCGCACGGGACGATGCGCTGTAGCGGCGTTTTTGCGGGGCTTCGGCGCGGGTTTCCTGTCGCGGTTTGACGAGCCCGTTGTGTGGGCGCGCTGTGTCGGCGCGCCTTGCCGCGTCTGCTATCCGAAAGGGGCGCCGCGCCGCAAATCAGTCCGCCGTGCGCCGGTCCGCCAACGCTTTCTCGCAGTCGGCCAGAACCTGCCGGACCAGCCTCGCGTCCGGATCGAGTTCGTCGGTATCGAGAATTTCCTCGACGGCGTCGCGCGCCCAGTCGGTGTCGACGAAACGCGCATGCCGGCGCGCGATTTCGAGCGCCGTTGCCGACAACTTCGCAATGGAGAGCCAGTCTGCTTCGCGCGCGCGCCGGTCGAGCCATTTGTGGGCGGCCTGCACGTGGAACGCCGCGTCGGGCCAGTCCTCGTTGAGATAGTAGGCGCCGAGGCTGCCGCATGTGAGCCAGCACAACAGCTCCAGACGGTCCCGCGGGCTCAGGTGGTGGCGTACATCACTCATGGCGACGCTCGCTGCGGTAAAGTGCTCTCCGGGGGAGGCGGCGCGCGGCCGTCCTCCGCATTTATTAACAATATCACGCAGAATTCACCAGCGGCAATTCCCGGGCGTACCCTGGCGCACGCTGCGTTTCCGGCCGCGGCAGGCGTGCTGTCAACGGCGCCTCGCGAGGGCGCCGGCCGGTCTCCCCCGTCGTTCGGCCGGCACGCTGCAACGTCACGGAAGCGCCGTGCGCGCGGTTTCCATGCACGGCCCGCTGCCGTGCGGCGCCGCGCAGCAAAAAAGCCCCGAACGCGCTAACGTAACGTTTTCACCACCATCTCATTCGACCACCCATGCTGCAGATCCTCGGCAAGCCGTCCTCCATCAACGTGCGCAAGGTGCTGTGGACCTGCGCGGAACTCGGGCTGCCGTTCGAGCGCGAAGACTGGGGCGCGGGATTCCGCCCGACCCATGTGCCGGAATTCGTCGCGCTCAACCCGAACGCGATGGTGCCCGTCATCCGGGACGGCGACTTCGTGCTGTGGGAGTCGAACTCGATCATCCGCTATCTCGCCGGCCGCTACGGCGGCGAGTGGCTCTACCCGGTTGACGCGCGCGAACGCGCGCGGTGCGATCAGTGGATCGACTGGCAGGCGAGCGAACTGAACCGCTCGTGGAGCTACGCGTTTCTCGCGCTGGTGCGGCAGTCGCCGGCTCATCGGGATGCAGCGCAGATCGAGGCGTCGCGCGCGAACTGGGCGAAGCACATGGCGATCGTCGAAGGGCAGTTGCAGCGCACCGGTGCGTTCATCGCCGGCGAGGCGTTCTCGCTCGCGGACATTCCGATCGCGCTGTCGATCAACCGCTGGCTGGAAACCCCGATCGCACACGACGATCTGCCGGCAGTCGACGCCTATATGTCACGCCTCGCGGCGCGCGACGGTTATCGCGAGTATTGCCGCAACGGCACGCCGTAAGCGCTGCTTCAAAAGCAGCGAAGCGGGGAAAGGGAAGAGCGCTGGAGGCGGGGGCTGAGCCGCCCCGCATCCGCTAAAAGAGAAAAAGAGGCGCAGAAGAAAAGCAAGTAAAAGCGGGCAAAAGCCCGCCCAGACTCAGACTTGAACGAGCCGCGGAATCTGCACGTCCGGATTGACGTCGGCCTCGTAATCGACGCCCTCGAGCTCGAAACCAAAAAGACGCAGGAAGTCGGTCTTGTAGCCGGCAAAGTCCGTGAGTTCGTAGAGGTTGTCGTTCGTGACCTTGTCCCACAGCGCTTCCACGCGCTGCTGCACCTCGGGGTCCAGTTCCTTGTAGTCGGCGCGCAGACGGCCTTCGTCGTCGAGATGCGGCGCCGGGCCGTACAGGCTCTCCTTGTAGAGCCCATAGACCTGCTCGATGCAGCCTTCGTGCGTGCCGTTTTCCTTCATCACCTTGAAGAGCAGCGACAGGTAGAGCGGCATCATGGGAATCGCGGAGCTGGCCTGCGTCACGACCGCTTTCAGCACCGACACGCGTGCGTCGCCGCCTTTGGCCGCGAGTTTCGCGCGGATACCGAGCACTTTCTGGTCGAGGTCCTTCTTGGCGGCGCCGATCGAGCCGTTCCAGTAGATGTCGTGCGTGATCTTCTCGCCGAGGTAGGTGAACGCGGTCGTCTTCGCGCCGTCCGCGAGCACGCCCGCTTCCAGCAGCGCGTCGATCCACATCTGCCAGTCTTCGCCGCCCATTACCGCGACCGTGTGGTCGATCTCGGTTTGGGTGGCCGGTTCGAGCACCGTTTCCTTGATGACTTCCTTGTCCGTGTCGATGCCGCGCAGCGTCACGGCCTTGCCGACCGGCTTCAGCGTGGACGTGAACACCTCGCCCGTCTTCGGATGCGTTCGCTTGGGCGCGGCAAGACTGTACACGACGAGGTCGACCTGGCCGAGGTCGCGCTTGATGATTTCGATGGTGCGCGCCTTCACTTCGTCGGAAAACGCGTCGCCGTTGATGCTGGTTGCGTACAGGCCCTCGGCGGTGGCGAACTTCTCGAAGGCCGCGCTGTTGTACCAGCCGGCCGTGCCGGCTTTGGTCTCGCTGCCGCCGCGCTCGAAGAACACGCCGAGGGTGGCCGCGCCCGAGCCGAACGCCGCGCTGATGCGCGCGGCGAGGCCATAGCCGGTGGACGCGCCGATCACGAGCACCTTTTTCGGACCGTTGGCGATGGGACCGCGTGCCTTGACGTAGTCGATCTGTTCCTTGACGTTGGCCTCGCAGCCCGTCGGATGGGTGGAAACGCAGATGAAGCCACGCACGCGCGGTTTGATGATCATGAAGCACCTCTTGTCGGAATTGGCGACATTATAGTGGCCCCCGGCGGCTGCGGGCAGCGGCGCGGCGCGGCGCGGCGGGGCCAGCCGCGTGCGGCGCCAGGCGGGCAGCGTGCGCTAGCCGCGCAGGATCGGCGCAAGGCGCGGCAAGCAGACGACAAGCAGGCGGCGAGTCCCGCGGGTCGCAGGTGCCCCGCCGGCAAAACGCCCCCGCAAAAATCGGCCCACGTCGCACATCTTGGTACGATTCAGCCTTTTCCCGCAGACGGTAGCCAGTGTGAAGCGTCTTATTCCCCTGATTCTCGAGACACTCGACCGAGGTCTGACCCGCGCGAACCCGCTCGTGGCCGGGGCGCTGTGGCACCTGCGCCACCCGACGCGGCGCGGCCTCCTCAAGGCGTGCGCGGCGCTGCCGCTGCTCTTCGTGCTGTATGTGCTGATCCTGATCCCGTTCACACCCGGCATCGGCGACATTCGCAAGGCGAAGATCGAGCAGCCGGCGCGCATTCTCTCGGCGGACGGCAAGCTGCTCGCCGAGTTCAAACCGTCCAATCGCGAGTGGGTCAAGCTGAAGGACATCTCGCCGAATGTTGTCAACGCGCTGATCGCGACCGAAGATCATCGCTTCTATCAGCATTTCGGGCTCGACTGGCGGCGCACGGCGTCGGCGGCGCTGCACACCTTTTCCGGCGACCGGCAGGGCGGCTCGACGATCACGCAACAGCTCGCACGTAATCTCTATCCCGACGAAATCGGCCGCGCGCCGACGCTCACGCGCAAGCTGAAGGAAGCGATCACCGCCTTCAAGATCGAGGCGCTCTACACGAAGGACGAAATTCTCGAAACCTACCTGAACACCGTGCCGTTTCTCTACAACGCGTACGGCATCGAGATGGCCGCGCGCACGTATTTCGACAAATCGGCGTCGGAGCTGAACGTGCTCGAAAGCGCGACGCTCGCGGGCATGCTGAAAGGCAACAGCTATTACAACCCGGTGCTGAACCCGGAGCGTGCGCTGCAGCGGCGCAATACGGTGCTCGGGCAGATGGTCAAGTTCGGCAAGCTCACGCCCGCCGCGTACGAGACGCTCAGAAAGAAGCCGTTGCGCATCGACTTCGAACGCCAGACGGAGCCGCCGGGGCCCGCGCCGCACTTCGCGCAGCAGTTGCGCAAGTGGCTTGCGGCATGGGCCGATCGCAACGACTACAACCTCTATTCGGACGGCCTCGTGGTGCGGACCACGATCGATTCGCGTCTGCAGACCATGGCGACCCAGGCCGTGAACCTGCAGGGCAACCAGTTGCAGGGTCTCGCGAACGCGGCGTGGGGCAGCCGCAATGGTTGCTCGAACGGCAAGGAGTTGCTCGCCACTTTTCTGCGCGAAACGCCCGACTACCGCGCGGCAAAAGATGCGGGTCTCGCCGACGACGAGGCGCTCAAGCGCGTGTCGGCGAACCGCAGCCTCGTGCAATCCGTGTGCGACTCGAAAACCCGCGTCCAGGCCGATTTTCTCGCGATGGACCCGCGCAACGGCCAGATCAAGGCGTGGGTCGGCAGCCGCGATTTCAGCCAGGACCCGTTCGATCACGTGCAGCAGGCGCGGCGCCAGCCGGGCTCGACCTTCAAGCCGTTCGTCTACGCGGCAGCCTTTGAGGCGGGGGCGAAACCCAGCGACACCTTGCTCGACCAGCCCGTCGACATTCAACTCACGGGCGGCGAAGTCTGGCGCCCGAGCGACGAAGACGACCCGACCGGGCGGCCCATCACGCTGCGCGACGGCCTCGCGTATTCGCGCAACCGCATTACCGCGCAGTTGATGCAAAGCGTCGGCCCGAACAAGGTCGCGCGGCTCGCGCGCGCAATGGGCGTGCGCGACAGTCCGCTCGAGGCGGTGCCGTCGCTCGCCTTGGGCACGAGTCCCGTCACGCTGAAGGAAATGGTGTCGGCGTACTGCACGATCGCCAACCTCGGCGGCTACGTGGAGCCGGTGATGGTCACCCGTATCGAAGACCGCAACGGCGAAGTGCTGGCCGACTTCGCGCCCGCGTCGCCGCAGCAGGAACTGCCCGCGGATGCCGCGCGCACGCTCGTGGACGTGATGCGCGACGTCGTCAATCGCGGCACCGGAGCGGCGATCCGCAGCCGCTTCGGCGTGCGCGGCGACGTCGCGGGCAAGACGGGCACGACGCAGGGCAACGCGGACGGCTGGTTCATCCTGATCCATCCGCAGCTCGTGGCCGGCGCCTGGGTGGGGTTCAACGACAGCCGCGTGACCTTGCGCAGCGACTACTGGGGGCAGGGGGCGCATAGCGCGCTGCCGATCGTCGGCGATTTTTTCCAGCGCGCGCAGCGCTCCAAGCTGGTCGATACCCGCGTCAGGTTCGCCACCGAGCAGCAGCCGGGCTGGTTCGCCGAGCGCTCCGAGCGGTTGCAGGCGTGGTTCCAGCAGCTGTTTCCGTCGATGTCGCCAGCGCTGAAGCCCGGCGTGCCCGTCGCTGCGCGCGATACGACGCGGCGTGCGCCGGTCGTGGCGGCGTCGGTGGCGTCGGCGGCAGAAGGTCCGGCTGCCGCGGCGTCGGGCGCATCAGTAACTGAAGCATCACGCGCGCTGCCGCCCTTGCTCACGGCGCCCGGTGCCGCTTCGAGTCCCGCAGCGCCCGACGAGCCGGTTCACGGCGAAGCGCGCGGCGCGGGCACGGCGGCGTCCGCGCCGACCCCGACGCCCGACGATGTCGTGCCGCCGGACGCAGTGGGCGCCGACGGGCAGGCAGGCGGAACGAGCGCTGCGCAGTAAGCGCCGCCGGCTTCCTGTCCGCCGGGCTGGCCCCGCTCCAACTCAGCCTAATATTCCGCCACTCCGGGCCGCGCGGGCGCTGCGCGCCCGACTCCGCCCGCCGATGTCTCCAGCGACGCATCGTGATGCAGCAGCAGCGCAGCCGCCGCGCCGACGAGCCCTGCGCCCGCCAGACACAGGAGGCCCGCACCGAAGCCGCCGGTACTGTCCTTGATCCAGCCCATCGCGTACGGTCCGAAGAATCCCGCCAGGTTGCCGAGCGAATTGATCGCGGCGATGCCGCCTGCCGCCGCGGCGCCCGACAGAAACGCGGCCGGCAGCGTCCAGATGACGGGCAGGCAGCCGAAAATGCCGAACCCCGCGATCGACAGCGCGATCATTTTTTCCACCGGATTGTCGAGCCCCGCCGAGGCCGCGATGCCGGCTGCCGCGACTGTCAGCGCAATCGCCACATGGCGCTTGCGTTCGAGCTTGCGGTCGGAATGACGCCCCCACGCCACCATGCTGATCACGCCGACGATATACGGCAACGACGTCACAAAGCCCGTCTGCAGGTTGGTCAAACCGAACGACTTGACGATTTGCGGCAGGAAAAAACTCAGGCCGTAATTCGTTGCGTTGGCACCGAAGTAGATCAGTGCGATAGCGAGCACGCGCGGATTGAAGAGCGCTTCCTTCACGCTGAACGCATGCGCGGCCTCGCGATGCTCGCGCTCCTGCTTCTGACGCGCGACGAGCCATTCCCGTTCGTCGGCGGCGAGCCAGCTTGCGTCGGCCGGCTTGTCGGTCAAATAGAACCAGACCGCGAACGCGAGCAGCAGGGCGGGCAGCGCTTCGATCAGATAGACCCATTGCCAGCCGGCAAGGCCGGCGAAGCCGTCCATGGAGAGCAGGGCGCCCGAAATCGGGCCGCCTATCACCGTGGAAAGCGGAATCGCCGCCATGAAATAGCCGACGACACGGCCGCGATACGCCGCGGGAAACCACAATGTGAGCAGGAAGATGACGCCGGGAAAGAAGCCCGCCTCGGCCACGCCGAGCAGAATGCGCAGGCTGTAGAACACATGGGCGGCCGACAGTCCCGTGTATTGCGCGATATGTGGGATATACGCCATTGCGCCGGCCAGAATGCCCCACGTGAACATGATTCGCGCGATCCACCGGCGCGCGCCGAATTTCTCCAGCAGCAGGTTCGACGGCACTTCGAAAAAGAAGTACGCGATAAAGAAAATCCCCGCGCCAAAGCCGAATGCACTCGCCGACAGCCCGAGCGCCTTGTTCATCTGCAGCGCGGCAAAGCCGACGTTCACGCGGTCCAGATAGGCGATGAAATAGCAGACGATCAGGAACGGCACGAGCCGAACCGTCACACGTTTCATGGTACGTGCTTCGAGCTCCATGGATGTCTCCTCCAGTTCATGGTCCGGATGGTTCTCAAGATGTCGTTACAGACTAGTCGCTCGGCTCCGATTCGGGAAGTGCTTTAAGCAGTTCATGCACGCCAATACGCATAAGCGTCGCTCGCGCCATGCACGAAGATTGTTCGGGCGACGGCAACAGTGTTTTCGAGCCGTGAGGCTGATCTCGCGCGGAAGATTCCGGATAATTCGATTCGGAGAAAAAACGAACCCGTCGGTCCGCAATGACTCGGCAAGCGGTCACGGAACAATCAGATCAGCAGGCGCAGGTACATCATGTTGAACAAGCTTCGCGATTGGGCGCGCGTCGCCCTGACGGCACTCGCGGCGCTCGCGGTGCTCACGACGGGCGGCGCGCTGGCCGGTTGCGCGTCGTCGACGCACGTCGTCGCCACCGATAAACCCGGCACATACACGGTCGCCGCGAGCGCGGCGGGCGGGCGCATGGCATGGGCGCGCGCGCACGCGGAGGCGCTCAACGAGGCGCGCGATTACTGCGAGCGCCTCGGCATGCAAAGCAGCATCAATGAAGAATCGGTAAGCGGGGTGGCCATGCTGACCACCCACGCTTCGTCGGTGAACTTCGAATGTCATCCGAAGTTCTAGGGCGAGGAGGGCGGCTACTTGTGGTCGAAGGTCACGAGCTTGTTGTCATTCGTGTCCGCGACGAAAATGGCGAGCAGTCGGGCCGGTTCGGAATCGCTCGCGTTTTCGCTCACGGTGTGATGCGCGCCCGGCTTTTCGATCCAGTGTTCGCCAGCATGAAAGACCCGTGCGTCACCACCGTTCACGCCGCTGCGGATCGCGCCTGACAGCACATACGCGACCACGAAGGCTTTCCCATGCCGGTGCGGCAACGACTTGCCGCCCGGTGCGTAGTCGACCACGAGCGCGGTCATTTTTTTGCCGGGCACGTTTGCGATCGCTTCGGCGAAGGCAGGTGTGATGGTTTCGTGATCTGCGGCTGTGGTTGCGTTCGCATTTGCTGCTGCGGCTGCATTGGCATCTGAGTTTGCGCTTGCGTTGGCGTCTGCGGCGAGCGCGGATTGCGATGTTGCGAGCATGCTGGAAGTGGCGAGGACTCCAGCGGCGATAAGGGTGCGCAGCTTCATTTGCGGGTTCATTGGGCGATCTCCGAGTCGATGTCCTGATAGCTTGCCGCGTCCTGCGTGTTCGCATTCGAAGCCGGCTTTGCCCAGCTTGCCGCGACCGCCGTCAATTCGTGGCGAGCGCGCTCGAGCGCTTCGGCTCGCGCTTCCTGATTCGCGAACTGCAACGGCTGCGCGTCGACAAAAGTCGGCGTCGCGACGCCGAGGAAAGCGAACGCGGCCTTGAGCGCGGGCGTGAGCGCGTCCATGGATGCGTACGGCGAGCCTGGCCGCAAGTCCGCGCCGCGGCTCGTGATGAACAGCACTTTCTTGCCCGCGAGCTGGCCGACGATCGCACCGTCCGGGCCATGCGCGTAAGTCACGCCCGCGCGCGAAATGGCGTCGACGAACGCCTTGAAGACGGACGGCATCGACCAGTTGTACATCGGCATCGCGAACACGAGCGCGTCGGCGGCAAGCACGCGTTGGCACAGCGCATCGGACGCTGCAAGCCGCGCCTTCATGGCCGGTGTGCGCTCATGCGGCGGCGCGTACGTCGCAATGGCGAAAGCTTCGTCGACGTGCGCCGGCGGATTGGCGGACAGGTCGAGATAATCGACTTCGAGGTTGACGTGTTCGGCGCGCAGGCATTCGAGAAAATAGCGGCTTAGCGCGCGTGAGTTGGAACGCTCGCGTCTGGCGCTCGCGTCGACGTGCATGAGCTTCATCACCGGTTTCCTTGGAGGTTGAATGGGTGAAGCTCAGATTAGTCGTTGGGGTGGCCTTGGGAAATGACCGATTTTTGGAGATTTGAGGTGACCGGTTGAGGGCTTGTGGCGGACATTACTAAAAAGCCGTGACATACAATCGGTTGATAATTTATATTATGTCAAATGAGAGAGCTAACGAAACCGAGGCACTTACTCACGCCCGCCGCGATCGCCGGTGACTCCGGTCTGACTCCCTTGGCCTGCCGATCGATCTGCGTCAACGGCCAATTCCGCGAAAGACACTTCCACCCGCAGTCCGCCCAATAACGGCGACCGGCTCACATCGAGCTGGGCACCGTGCGCACCGGCGACGCGCTGGACTATCGACCACCCGAGACCGCTGCCGCTTTGCCATTGCCCCCGGGCACGAAAGAACCGTTCTCCAAGCCTCGCACGCTCTTCCTCCGACAGACCCGGCCCGCTGTCCTCCACGCGCAACAGGACGCGCCGGTTGCGCGGCGACAAGGAGACGGCGATCCTCGCGCCCGCCGGGCTATAACGGATGGCGTTATCGAGAAGATTGCGAATCAGCGACACGAGCAGCACCTCGTTGCCCGACACTCTGCACGGTTCGGGCGCGTCGAGTTCGAGCTGTTGTGATCTGGCGATAGACCGAGGCGCGATATCGGCAGCCACGCGCTGTGCGAGCGTTCTGAGATCCACCGCGCCACTCTCTGTGAGCGCCCCCGCTTCCAGGCGCGACAGCAGCAAAAGCTGGTCGACCAGGTGCACTGCGCGGTTGCATCCGTCGAGAGCGCCAGAGAGTGCGTGCGTGCGAAGCACGGCATCGTCTTCCGCCATGGCCACCTGCGTTTGTGCCTTGATTGCGGCGATAGGTGTGCGCAGTTCGTGTGCGGCATCCGCCGTGAAGCGCCGCTCCGCGTCGAGCACCGCCCGAATGCGGTCGAACAGACGGTTGAGCGCATCGAGCATCGGTTGCATTTCCTGCGGTGCGCGCGCAATGCACACGGGGTCGAGTGCGCGCGGATCGCGCCGCGACAGCGTGCGCCCCAGGTCGCGCAACGGCGCAGCGCCTCGCCGGACCGCCCACCATGTCACCAGCACGAGCACCGGCAGCGCCACCGCCATAGGCCAGAAGGCGCTGCGCATGACAGCCAGCAGGATCGACCGGCGTGAGTCGACCCGCTCTCCCACATACACCTCGACATCCTGTTGCAGCCCACGTGCGGCGAACACCCTCCAGGCGTTACCTTCGATATGTACTGTCGAAAAGCCCGACGCCCTCTTGCCCTCGGGAGGCATCATGGGCTGTGCGGGCGCATTCGCCGAGTGCAATCCAAGACGGCCTTCGTGAAAGACCTGAAACACGACCTTGGGCGCGTAAGGATGTAGAACCGGCGTGTCGGGCGCTTCGTCGTCATCGGCCATCTGCGCCTGCTGCATGACGAGCAGCGCCGCTGCTTGCGCAAGATGGCTGTCGAGCAATCGGTCGATCTCTTCGCTTGCGTCACGCCATGTAACAGCGATCGTGACAAGCCACACACCGAGCACGACCCCCGTGACGAGCGCAAGCAGGCGCCCCTGGAGCGAGCGCGGCAGCTTCATGACGCGGCCGCCGGTTTGCCCGGCAGCACGTAGCCGATGCCGCGAACCGTCCGGATCATGTCGCTGCCGAGCTTGCTCCTCAGGCGATGCACATGAACCTCCACCGCATTGCTTTCGACCTCCTGGCCCCAGCTGTAGAGGTGTTGCTCGATCTGCTCGCGCGACAGCACGCGGCCGGCGTTCAACATCAACACATGCAGCAGATCGAACTCCCGACTGGAAAGCGTCACGGGCACGCCAGCGAGGTACACCATGCGGGACGCCGGATCGAGGACGACATCGTGCGCCTCGAGCCGTTCGCGCGGCCGGCCGTGCGAACGGCGCACCAATGCTCGCAACCGGGCCCCGAGTTCCTGGAGATCGACAGGTTTGACGACGTAGTCGTCGGCCCCCATGTCGAGCCCGCGAACGCGGTCAGGCACGGCGTCGCGCGCCGTCAGCACCAGGATCGGAAAATCGACGCCGACGCGGCGTACGCTTCGCAGCACATCGATACCATCCATGCGAGGCAAGCCGAGATCGAGCACTGTAGCTGCGTACGGCTGCGCACGCAGCTCCCGCTGCGCGGCCTCGCCATCCTGGACCCAGTCGACCTGAAATCCTTGCTGCCGCAACCCGGCACGAATGCCGTCGCCGAGCAGCGGGTCGTCTTCGACAAGTAGTATGCGCACGCGTGATTGTCCGCTCGACGTCGTTCAGTCGTCGTCGCCCTGCTTTTGCTGATGCACTTGGGCGGCTGCGGGCTGATCCGCTGGAGGCACATGCGGCGCTGCCCGCCATTGCGCCCCCCACCAGACAAATACCGCCGCTATGAGCACGGCAGCGACTCCCCAATGCGCCCTTCGAATGCTCTCCCCTGCGTGGCCTGACTTGTATCCCGATACCATTGCTCCGATCAGGTTGTCGCGATGCAAGATGCTGCTCATGACCACGGCCAGGACATGAACGGCGACGAGCGCCAGCATCGCATTCGCGATGCCTTCATGCAGTTCGCCCGGCCACTCGCCACCCACGCTGTTGTATGCCGCCCAGCCCGTCACCCCAACAGCCCAGGTCATCAGCAGTATGGCAAGGATCGCCAGCGCCCCTGCGGGATTGTGTCCAACGTGTCGTTCCGGCCGTGCCTTGGCGAGGCTCGTCAAGTACCGTATGACCGACGCAGGCGAGCGCAGGAAGGCGGAGAACCTTGCGTATCGCGTTCCCATCAATCCCCAGATGATGCGAAATGCCACCAGGCCGACCATGGTATAGCCGAGCGTCACGTGCACGAGGCGCTATCGCTCGCTTTCGGCCGTCAGCCATGCACCTGCAAACGCGGCAACCATGAGCCAGTGAAACACGCGAACCGGCGCGTCCCACACCAGAATCCGGATCGTGCCGGAAGCCCGCGTGTCATTCTCAGCGCGGGATGCGAATGGTTCGTTCATCGAAGTTTCCCTGATCTGCCCGCGTATGGCAGGCGGCGCAATTCGAAGCGCTCCTGACTGCCGGATGCCGCCACGTCGACGCGGGTATTTCGTCGTGCTCGGCCATAAACCACGTTGAGCGGGTGATGCGGTCCTCGGGAGCAAGGCGGCCCGCCGGCGCTGGTCGAGCGGCATGAGTCACGAGCCAGCTTTCGAGTTGTTTGACCGAAGCGAGATCGAGCGACGCATTTGTGCCGAAGTGATGATCAAGGCCGTTCAGGATGCGTCGCCATGATTCAGCCGGCAGCATCCCCGGCGGATACGCAATATGGCAGGCGGCGCACTCCTGCCGGTATTGCAGCGGTGGAGTGCCCATGCTTGCCTGCTGGCTTTCTTCTCCGAAAACAGGAGCGGAAAGCAGAGCTCCGCAGAGCGCAGCGGCCACGCCTGCTCCGGCAGTAGCAAAGCGAATATTCATCTGCCTGTCCTTCGGAAAGTGGTCCATGGAAAAGGAGGCGCCTGCTATGGCTTGAGCGTCATCAGCCAGCTCAGAATGTCAGCCTTCTCCGACGCCGTGCATTCCCGCCCCACTACGTCGCCGCAGTTGCGGCGGAACCACTTCTCTGTCTTTGCCGCGTCGGTGAAGCGTTCGGGATTGAACGCGGGCGCAAGCGGCGCGATCGTCTTGCCGGTGCTCGCATGCTGTCCGCTACCGGTAGGCAGCGCGCCATGGCACGTCGCACAGGCCCACCCACGGCCGTGCCGCGTCGTAAAAAACTGTTGACCGCGCGGCGGTGCAGGCGCAGTTTTCGACTGCGCCGCGTAGCCGTTCAGAATTTCTCCGGGAGTGTCGGCATAGACGTGTGAAACGCCGGCGCCGGCGGCAATACCGATGGCGAACACAAATCGTGGTACGAAGCGCTGGGACATGAGCATCGTGGGTTCTCCCCGTGGATGCTCTACATGTTCGGACGGCTTCCTTACCGGATTGTTAACACAGCCATGCCATCCATTTTCGGTAGTAGCAGATTGCCCTTGTTGACCTGAGTCAACGCAGGCGGATCGGTATCAGTCAATGAGCGCCAGGAGGATGGTGGATCTGCCAGCGGGTCATGGGCCGCTTCTGAAAGAATGCGCGATCTCTCGAATGACCCGTGATTGTTATGTCTTCCTGAAGAGAGCACAGCAATCAATCTAGCGCCGGATCCAGCCATCCGGTACTTCGAAGGTCCTGATCACTCGTGCCGGTGTGCCAGCGGCAAGGCTCCTCGCTGGGATTGCGCCGGTGACAATGGAGCCGGCCGCAATGACACTGTGGTCGCCAATAGATGCTCCTGCCAGAACCATGGAGTTTGCACCGATCCAGACGTTGTTCCCAATCGATACCGGTGCCTCGGTTAGCGGCTCATCCGGGCACACCTGATGAAAGTGAGTGTCGTAGATATAAACCATGTCCCCGATCTTGACGGAGTGGCCGATTTTGATCGATTTCGCGGCACATAAAACGATACCGTCGTTAAATAATGCGTCGTCGCCCACTTCCAGCACTGCGTCCTTGAGGACGGTGAAATGCTGCCGAAGACGAAAGGAGCGAAAGCAACAGCTATTTCCAAGCCTGACCTGCCCTTCACCCGCGAAATCGGGAAAATATCCGTCGATGACGGGGCGTCCGGCACATTGGATGGTCCGCGGTCTGACAAGCGAATAGAGATGCCCCTTAAGACGGGATCTATTCATCATTTTACTGAGGTCCATTTCTTCTATTCCTCGGAGCAATGCCTCGACAATAAGGATCGGCTATGACAAATCGAGCCTTCGATGGTTCGCCTCAGGCACCCACTCCCGGAAACAGAAAGTTCGCAGTACTGAAACTGTCGGTTCGTGCTACCCATAGATTGGGCAGCTGAGTGGCAGAAAAACGTCCCCAATCGGCGGCCTCGCCCGCTCGTCGCAGCCAACCCAACGTCTGCTCTGCTGATCCCAGTGGACTCGCAAATGGTAGTCTGTCATTGTCCTTTCTGTTGCAGATCAATGGGGCAGTCTTCTGTGGACGCCTAGACTATTTCATCATGTGGAAACGCCTGACGGCATCCATGCTTATCGTGTTCGGCACAGCGGTTGTTTCACCGCTCCCGCTTGCCGATGTCACGGCTCGCCAGAAAGAGATTGCGCAACGCGGTGCGGACGTGATGCCGTTTTCGCTCGCGGCCACCACCCACATCTTTACGAAGACCGCCGACGGTGGCACCCAGCGGGTCGTCACGAAACATCCCGACGCCAAGCAGACCGCCCTCATCCGCCGGCATCTCGCCGTGATCGCGCGTCGCTTCTCGACAGGCGATTTCGGCGCGCCGGAGCAGATCCACGGCAACGACATGCCCGGCCTCGCCGACTTGCGTACGGCCCAGCCGGGCGAGCTCACGATCGGCTATCGCGACGTGCGCGACGGCGGGGAAATCGTGTATCGCAGCAGACAGCCTCGTCTCGTTGCGGCGCTACACGACTGGTTCGATGGGCAGTTGTCCGATCATGGGCACGATGCAATGGCAGGGCACGATGCGGACGCGATGCATCACCATCCGGCAGGCGAATGAACGCCGTGAGCACGAGCGAGGGTTCGGCAGTTGCCTTTTGCCTGAATCTGCAGGCCGCTGATTTGAGCGCAAGCTGGCGACCTGGCTACGGACACGCCGCGCACCGCGTCGCGAGACGGATTGGCGGACGCTCTTGCGAGAAAACCTGTATGGATGTACAGTGGTGCACGCGGATTCACGCCTCGTCACAACAACGGCTGGCTGGCCGGTTGATAATGCAGTGCGCGACCGCCGTGATTGCGGTGGCAGCCCTGGCTGCGATGAGCCGCGCATCGGCACGACGAGAGGCTCCCTTGCGTGGGAAGACCGGCGACTGGAGGGAAAGCAACATGTTTCGATTGGTAGGCGCGGGTGCAGTGCTGCTGATGATTGCGTCGACAGTATCGGCAGGCGAACGCTATGTCGAAATCTGGAATCCGCCGGAGGCGCGTATCGGGCAGCCACTCACGCAGCCACTCACCCAACCATCCTGCAGGAAAAGCAACTGCAGAACGGGGCACCCGTCGCGTCACTCGACTGCATTGACGCCGCGCCGTGTGGCTGACCCTCTCGCCAATCCTTCTGCGCACAGCCGGGTCCGGGCAGACAATTCGAAGAAGCACGCGGATCCTCGACCCGCCGAACTGCCGCGCATCATCACGCCGGAAGGCAACATCTTCCGGGTAGGCACACGTGACGCGACGGTTAGCGTGCTGCGCTAGCAGCTTTCCGACACGGGCCGCGGCCATGACAAGGGCCAGTCGACGCCACCTGGGCAAGAGACGCACGCTTTGTATGTTGCGGCTCAACGACGCAAGCCACGCGTCATGCTGCAATCTACCCTGTAACGTCGTGAACCCTGCTCACGCTCCACGACATTCCGAACTCGATATCGAGCCCCCGCGCGGCACATAAAAACATCCTTTTGGGCAGCGCGCCAACCCGTCTCCCGCGACAAAACCAATTGACGGCATGGCTGGCTCGTATATGCTGGTTAACAGGCGATCGTAAGCCCCGCTTCGCAAAACACATTTGTCGTATCTTGCGAAGCAGCAAATCCGCTTTGCAACGGACAAACCGATCAGCCAGGCGTGCTATTTCTCAGCAGCACGTTCAACCTGTTCAACGTCGCTAGTCGAGTGTCATCGTGAGAGTCCGTGGCCCTTTGGTGAGATGGAACCGCAGTCAGGCGAGTTGTCCTCGCGCTGACGGCGCCATTGCCAACGGCAGCAGCGGCAGCCTTGCGTTCCGCCGCTTCCTGTCCATCTTCACAATTCTTTCGCGTCGTTCCGTTCGACGTCACAACTCCGTCTCCGCGCGCGCGTTCATCGCCGTGCGCACAGACGAGGTCGCTTCGCTGTTGCCCTAGCGCCTCCCTCCTGTTTGCCCTTCGATCCGTCGGTCTGGCTGAACGCGTCTGTGCCACGCGCGCGTTTGCGCACGCGCAGCGTTATTTGACGTCGCTCTGTCCGGCTCGCGTGCGCCTTGCTGCGCCCCGCGACGGGCGGCATCGAACGGTGCATCAGTTCATTACGCGCGGCGCGTTCCGTTGACGGCGACTGCCCGCCCTGCTCCGGTGACCTGACACGGCGCATCCGGCCGCGACCTGGTACCGCAGCGCATTTCGAAGCACTCTGTGCCGCATTCGCGGCTCTACAAACACATCTATTCGTTATGCGAAATAAACCGCTAATCGGCATCAGTGCCGACAGAACGACGATAGGCAGCCACCCGTCGCACATAACCGGCGAGAAATACATCACGGCCATCGTGGACGGCTCAAACGCGCTGGCCATGCTGCTGCCCGCACTCGGCGAGCGTCAATCCACGCAAGACGTGCTGGCCGCGGTCGACGGCCTGCTCTTTACCGGCAGCTATTCCAATGTCGAGCCGCGCCGCTACGGCGGCGAGCCCGCCGCCCCCGGCACGCTGCACGACGCCGCGCGCGACGCGACCACGCTGCCGCTGCTTCGCGCCGCAATTGCAGCCGGCGTGCCCGTGCTCGCCATATGCCGGGGCTTCCAGGAAATGAATGTGGTGTTCGGCGGAACGTTGCATCAGAGCGTTCACACGACGCCGGGGCTCAACGACCATCGCGAGAACAGTCACGACAGCCTCGACGTGCAATACGCGCCCTCTCATTCGGTCTCGCTCGCACAGGGCGGTCTATTGCAACGTCTTGCACATGGCGCACACGAAGCGCGCGTGAATTCATTGCACGGCCAGGGCATTGGGCGATTGGGCGCGGGCCTCACGATCGAAGCCACGGCGCCCGACGGACTCATCGAAGCGGTCAGCGTGACACATGCGCGCGCTTTTGCGCTGGGCGTGCAGTGGCATCCCGAGTGGAAGCATGCGGACGACGCGCTCTGCGCTGCAATTTTTCGTGCATTTGGCGACGCCTGCCGCGATCGGATGCGCGCGAGAGACGACGGTCGCGCGGTACCAGCTGTTACGCAGAACTAACTGCAGCGCAACAGAACAGAGAGAACCATCATGCATGACATCGACGATTTTCTAAAGAAGAACCACGTCACCGAGATCGAAGCGATCATTCCGGACATGGCCGGCATCGCACGCGGCAAGATCATCCCGCGCAGCAAGTTCGAGTCCGGCGAATCGATGCGCCTGCCGCAGGCGGTCATGATTCAGACCGTCACCGGCGATTATCCGGACGACGGCACGCTGACCGGCGTCACGGATCCGGACATGGTGTGCGTTCCCGACGCCACGACGATCCGCATGATCCCCTGGGCTGTCGATCCGACCGCCCAGGTGATTCACGATTGCGTGCACTTCGACGGCACGCCCGTCGCGATCTCGCCGCGCCGCGTGCTGCGCCGCGTGCTGGAGCTGTATCGCGCGAAGGGCTGGAAGCCCGTCATCGCGCCCGAACTCGAGTTTTATCTGGTGGATATGAATAAGGACCCCGACCTGCCCTTGCAACCGCCGATCGGCCGCACGGGGCGTCCGGAGACCGGGCGCCAGTCGTACTCGATAGAAGCCGTGAACGAATTCGATCCGCTCTTCGAAGATATCTACGAGTACTGCGAAGTGCAGGAACTCGAAGTGGATACGCTGATTCACGAAGTGGGCGCCGCGCAGATGGAGATCAATTTCATGCACGGCGATCCTCTGAAACTCGCGGACAGCGTATTCCTCTTCAAGCGCACGGTGCGTGAAGCCGCGCTGCGTCACAAGATGTACGCGACCTTCATGGCCAAGCCGATGGAAGGCGAGCCGGGATCGGCCATGCATATGCACCAGAGCCTCGTGGACGAGGAGACCGGCCGCAATCTTTTCACCGCCGCGGACGGCAAACCGACCTCGCTATTTACGAGCTATATCGCCGGTTTGCAGAAATACACGCCTGCGTTAATGCCTATTTTCGCGCCGTATATCAACTCGTACCGGCGGCTGTCGCGCTTCATGGCCGCGCCGATCAACGTGGCCTGGGGCTATGACAACCGCACGGTCGGCTTTCGCATTCCGCATTCGGGGCCCGCGGCGCGCCGCATAGAAAACCGCATTCCGGGCGTGGATTGCAACCCGTACCTCGCGATTGCGGCGACGCTCGCGGCGGGTTATCTCGGCATCACTCAAAGGCTCGACGCCACCGAGCCGCTGCTGAGCGATGGGTACGAGTTGCCGTATCAACTGCCGCGCAATCTCGAAGACGGACTGACGTTGATGAGCGCGTGCGAGCCCATTGCCGAAGTCCTCGGCGAGAAATTCGTGAAGGCGTACCTCGCGCTGAAAGAGACCGAATACGAAGCGTTTTTCCGCGTGATCAGCTCGTGGGAACGCCGGCATTTGCTGCTGCACGTCTAATGCAAAGAGAAAATACCCTGGAGGCTGTATGAGTTACAGAACAGAAGAGATCGCCTACGTGCAAGCGACGCCGTCCGCCGCGAACCGGCGCGCCGAAACGCAACGCAGCACCGCGGAACTTCGCGCGCTCGACGCCGCGCATCACATTCATCCGTTTTCGGATATGGGCGCGCTTAATCGCAACGGCAGCCGCGTGATCGTGAAAGCGCACGGCGTGTACTTGTGGGATTCCGAGGGCAACAAGATTGTCGACGGCATGGCCGGGCTGTGGTGTGTGAACGTCGGCTATGGGCGCAAGGAACTCGCCGATGCAGCGTATCGGCAAATGCAGGAATTGCCCTACTACAACACGTTCTTCAAGACGACGCACCCGCCCGTCATCGAATTGTCCGCGCTGCTCGCCGAGCTTGCGCCGCAGCCGTTCAATCACTTTTTCTACTGCAATAGCGGCTCGGAGGGCAACGACACGGTGCTGCGCATCGTTCATCAATACTGGGCCACGCAGCGCAAGCCTGCCAAAAAGGTCGTGATTTCGCGCAGAAACGGCTATCACGGTTCGACGATTGCGGGCGGCACGCTCGGCGGCATGGGCTATATGCATGAGCAGATGCCGTCGAAAGTCGAAAACATCGTGCATATCGACCAGCCGTATTTCTTCGGCGAGGCCGAAAGCGGCCAGACGCAGGAAGAATTCGCTCTGGCCCGGGCCCAGCAACTGGAGGCAAAAATCCTCGAAATAGGCGCCGAAAACGTGGCCGCGTTCATTGGCGAGCCGTTCCAGGGAGCGGGCGGTGTGATCTTTCCTGGCTCGTCCTATTGGCCGGAAATTCAGCGCATCTGCCGTCAATACGACGTGCTGCTGGTCGCCGACGAAGTCATCGGCGGATTTGGCCGCACGGGAGAATGGTTCGCGCATCAGCATTTTGGCTTCGAGCCGGATCTCATCACGCTTGCCAAGGGGCTCACAAGCGGCTACGTGCCGATGGGCGCGGTCGGCCTGCACGATCGCATTGCGACCGCCATTATCGAGAACGGCGAGTTCAATCACGGCCTCACCTACTCCGGGCATCCGGTCGCGGCCGCCGTGGCCGTGGCAAACCTGACGCTGCTGCGCGACGAGAAGATCGTCGAGCGCGTCAAAACGGACACGGGGCCGTACTTCCAGAAGAAGCTGCGCGACACCCTGGCGAACCATCCGATTGTCGGCGAGATTGCGGGCGCTGGGCTCGTGGCCGGCGTGCAACTGGCAGAAGAGCCGTCATCGCGTAGACGCTTTGCAAACGGCGGCGATGTCGGCGCGCTCTGCCGCGACTTCTGCTTCAACGGCAACCTGATCATGCGCGCAAGCGGGGACCGCATGCTGCTGTCGCCGCCGCTCGTCATCAGCCGGGAGGAAATCGACGAGATCGTCGCGAAGGCAAAAAGCGCCATCGATGCGACAGCGCGACAACTCGGTATGTCATAAGCTTTATGCTCGGATCGGCGTGCGCGTGGCGCGTTCCCGTGCGGGTTTGCGTGCGGGTTGTCGTAATAACCCCACGCATGCCGGCTCCGCAAAGAAAGCCGCACCGCAAGCCGGTACTCAACGAGTCTTCGTATTTACCGAACCTTCACTTCGTGATTATCAGATTTATTCGACACGAACATTGCCGCAGACTGGGCTCATCTTCAACACGGACATCGTCCGCGAAAGGACCCATCATGCGAACCTATCCGCGAAACAGTAAAGAAGCAGCCGCACGAATCGTCGCGCTCGCGCTCACGTCAGACGGCCACGTCTGCAGCTCCGAGGAGCGCGCGCTCGACAAGCTGAACATAGCCGGCGAGCTCGGCCTCGCGCCTGCGCAATTTGCGCAGATCGTGCAGGCGCTCTGTGAGGACCGCTCGATTGCGCAGCTTTCGTCCGCGCCTCCCATGGGGCACCTCGACGCCGCGTTACTGAGCACATTGATCGACGAAATCGACGATCCCGCGTTGCGTCGCAAGGTCATTCGTTTATGCGTTGCAGTCACATTGGCCGACGACTATCTCGCGGACGGTGAAATTGCCCTGCTCGCCGCGGTGTTCGACGCATGGGGCCACCAGCTGAAACCCGCCGCAAGCCGGCGCGGCGTTCCGCCGCCTGCGTTTCGCGGTTACACGCGCGCGGCGTCCACGACCTCAGAAGCCAGCCCGTGATGCTGGCCACGGCGGGAGCGGATCGCGTGAATCTCTTCGATCACGCCTTCCGCGCGGCCGAGCCGGCGCAAGCCGCGCAGCAGCGACAGATCGTCGGCGCCCAGTTCCGCGAGCGGAAACACGCCGAGGCCGCGCGCGGCAAAGACCGCCATCAGCGCACTGTCCTCGAACTCGCCCACCACGCGCGGCCGGATGCCTTGCGAATCGAACCAGCGGTCAAGCCGCGCGCGCAATGCGGCATGGCGCGTGGGCAGCAGCACCGGCAGCTCGGCGAGGCACTGCGGAAAGCCCGCTCGCGCGGATTTGCGCACGATCTCGGCCGGTCCGTACCAATCGACCGGCGAGCCCACGAGCCGCTGACTCAACACACGCAAATCGGAGTTGTGCGGCGCCGGCTGACAGGCGAGCACCAGATCGAGCCGGTGCAGCGCGAGTTCGGACAACAGCTCGGCAGGTTCGCCCTCGTGACAGAGCAGTCTGAGCGAAGGCGTGCCGAGCACCGGCGCAAGAAGCGCATGAGCCGCGAGCTTGGAAATACCGTCCGAGAGACCGACTGCAAGCCGCGCGACGCCCTCGCCGCCCGCCTCGTGCATGTCGTCGAGCAGCGCCTCGCCGAGCTGGAAAATTTGCTCCGCGCGGCTGAACGCCGTCTCGCCGGCTTCGGTCATGGTGACGCCGCGGCCGGCCGGTTTCAGCAACTGTCGCCCGATGGATTTTTCGAGCTCGCGCACCTGTGCGCTGATGGTCTGCACCGCCATATCGAGCCGCTCGGCCGCGCGCGCAAAGCCGCCCTCCTTCACGACGATCCAGAAATAGTACAAGTGACGGTAGTTGAGCATGATGGTGTCGACGGACGTGAACTTCGAAAAAACCGATCTATTCATCAGCTTAACACTGGTTTATCCGAGTCATGCGGACGGCGATCATAGGCGCTATCCGATCATCAACTCATCCTTTCGCTCACCCACTCATGGACACTCTGCTTGCCCTCGTTGCCGACCCCGCCGCATGGGTAGCGCTCCTCACGCTCGTCGTGATGGAAGTCGTACTCGGCATCGACAACCTGATCTTCATTTCGATCCTGAGCAACAAGCTGCCCGAGGCGCAGCGCGCCCGCACGCAGCGTCTTGGCATCATGCTCGCGCTGGTGCTGCGGCTCGGCCTGCTCGGCATGGTCGCGTGGATCGCGCAGTTGACCGCGCCCGCGATTGCGCTGTTCGGCCACGCGTTCTCGTGGCGCGACCTCATTCTGCTCGGCGGCGGTCTTTTCCTCGTCTGGAAGGCGACGCGCGAAATGCACCATCACGTCACGCACGCCCACGCGGAGGATGAAAGCAGGAGCGCGGGCGGCACCGTGCAGTTGACCGTCGCGGGCGCAATCGGCCAGATCCTGGTGCTCGATATCGTGTTCTCCGTCGACAGCATCATCACCGCGGTCGGCATGACCGACCACATGCCGATCATGTTCCTCGCGGTGATCTGTGCAGTCCTCGCGATGCTGTTTGCCGCGCGTCCGCTGTCGCAGTTCATCGAACGCAATCCGACCATCGTGACGCTCGCGTTGAGCTTCCTGCTCGTGATCGGCATGACGCTGATTGCGGAAGGCTTGGGTACGCACGTGCCGAAAGCGTACATCTACGTGGCGATGGCGTTCTCCGCATTCGTCGAGGCGGTGAACATGCTGGTGCGGCGCGCCAGGTCCCGACGCGCGGCCGGCGCGGGCGGCACGGCTCAGTAACGGTTATGGGACAAGCACCCGTGAGCCACGCGCCCCCCGATGTTCTTCTACTCATCCTGTCGAGGAGCGACACCATGAAATGCCCTGTTTGCACAACACCTGACCTGCTGATGACCGAGCGCCGCTCGATCGAAATCGACTACTGTCCCGAGTGCCGCGGCGTGTGGCTCGATCGCGGGGAACTCGACAAGCTGATCGCGCAGGACGCCGCACAGACCGCCGTGCCCGCCCACGCGCGCCCGGTTCGCGACGACCGCCGCGAGCGCGAGCACCTTTACGACGGCGAGCGCCGTTATGACGACCATCGTTCGGGTTATCGCACCCACAAGAAAAAGCGCTCGATTTTCGACGTGTTCGATTTTGATTGAGCGATGCGGGCGCCGCCGCGGCGTATCGCTCGTCGAACTGCCTGCGTGGCGCGCTGCAACGGCACGCGCCACGCAGGCGGGTAACCTGCCGCTCCCGGCTCCTGCCGGTGTCTCGCCGCTCCGCCCCACGCCGATCCCGCGGGGCGCGCCCAGGTATAGCGCTTGCGCGCCATGGCGTGCCTCCTGCGTTACGGACGACACGCGATGATCGTGCACCACCTCAACTGCATTTCCACCTGCCCGCTGGGCGGCCGCCTGATGGACGGACGCACCCGCTCGCTCGCCGAGCGCGGCCTCCTTACCTGTCACTGTCTGCTGATCGAAACCGCAGCGGGCCTCGTGCTGGTCGACACCGGCTTCGGTTTGCGCGACGTCGCCAACCCGCGCTCGCGTATCAGCCGCTTCTTTCTCGGGCTCGTCAGCCCGGATTTCCGCGAGGAAATGACCGCGATCCGCCAGATCGAGCGACTCGGTTTCGATCCGCGTGACGTCAGACATATCGTGCTGAGCCACCTCGACTTCGATCACGCCGGCGGCCTCGACGACTTTCCTCAGGCCACCGTGCACCTGTTGCGCGTCGAGCGCGACTATGCGCTTGAGCAGAAAACGTGGATGGACCGGCAGCGCTTCCGCCCGCAACAATGGTCGACGTCCGCGAACTGGCGCGTCTATCAGGCGAGCGACGGCGAAACGTGGAACGGCTTTGCGCGGGCGCAGCAATTCGACGGACTGCCGCCCGAGCTGCTGGTCGTGCCGCTGCGCGGCCACACCTTCGGTCATGCGGGCATCGCCGTTCAGACCACGGGCGAAAAGTGGCTCTTCAACGCCGCCGACGCCTACTTCCATCATGCCGAGATGCACGCCAATCCGCATTGCACGCCGGGGCTGCGCTTTTATCAGTGGATGCTCGAAAAGGATCGCACGGCACGCTTCGAAAATCAGCGCCGCCTGCGCGAACTCGCGCTGACGAGCCGGGCCGTGACGGTGTTCTGCAGCCACGACGTGACCGAATTCGAACGGCTTGCAAAGCGTCCCGCGAACATGCCGGCGCGGCGTGCCGTGGATATGAGCGCGGCGCCGCACGCTTCCCGGTCGAGCGACGATCGCATCGCGTAGCGCCGCGAGGCACACGCACATCGGCGACCACATGAAGCGCGACGAAGAAGGCGACGCGCAAGCCGTCGCGAACGCCACGAAATCCAGTATGCTGAGCGCTCGAGCCGCCCGGCTCGATTGGATTTCGCCCTTCGCCATTCTTCGCCATGAATCTTTCGTTTGAAGTTCTGCAGGTGCTCGACGCCGTCGATCGAACCGGCACGTTTGCCAACGCCGCCGAAACGCTGCACAAAGTGCCGTCGTCGCTCACTTATCTGGTCCAGAAGCTCGAACTCGACCTCGGCGTGAAGCTGTTCGACCGCAGCGGCCGCCGCGCGACGCTCACGCATGCGGGGCGCGTGGTCGTCGAGGAGGGCCGCCGCCTGCTGGCTGCCGCCGAAGACCTGGAATGCAAGGCAAAGCGCATCGAACAGGGCTGGGAGTCCGACCTGTACGTGGCCGTCGACGAGATCATTCCGTTCGCACTGCTGTGGGATCACGTCGACGAGTTCTACAAACTCAAGCTCGACACGCGGCTCAATCTGTCGAAAGAAGTGCTGGGCGGTTCGTGGGACGCGCTGCTCACGCGCCGCGCGGACCTGATCGTCGGCGCGGCGGGCGACCCGCCGCCCATTCCGAACCTCGTCGCAAAGCCGATCGGTTCGCTGCGGCACGTGTTCGTGGTCGCGCCGGATCATCCGCTCGCGGCCTTGCCCGGACCGTTGACGCTCGACGTGGTCGCGCGCCATCGCGCGGTCGCGATCGGCGATACGTCGCGCGAACTCGCGCCGCGCACTATTGCGCTCGCAGACAACCAGGAAGTGCTGACCGTGCCGACGCTCGAAGCCAAGCTCGCCGCGCAATTGCGCGGGCTCGCGGCGGGCACGATCCCCGAATGCCTTGCCGTCGAGGCACTGAGAAACGGTGAGCTGGTCCAGAAGGAAGTGCTCGGCATGCGCGAGGTCACGCATTTCTATCTGGCGTGGCGCGACGACGAAACAGGCAAGGCGCTGCGCTGGTGGGTCGAGCGGCTCGATCAGCCCGATCTGATCGACAAGGTGGTGCAACAGCAGATGCTGCAGTCAAAAACCAGCGTGTGATTCATGCTGCGCCAAGCCGCCAAGCCGCCAAGCCGCCAAGCCGCCAAGCCGCCATGGCGCGATAGCGCTAGCGGCCTTCGCTGAGTTCCGGCGGCCGCGCGCCTGCGACGAGCGGCGCCGCGCCGGCGCTCTCACCTCGCACACAGCGCGAGGCCGCTGCTGACGAAGCCCTCGCGGCTTCGAGCATGTGCCGCGCGGCGCGGAAATCGTCGAGATCGAGTCCTTGGGTCAGCCTTGCGCAGGCCGTCTGGATCACGCGCACGGCGTCGTCGGCGCGCCCTTGCGCACACCACAGGCGGCCGAGACTCGTGGCCGCGCGCAACTGCAGCGAGGCGCAGCCTTGCGCGAGCGCTTCCTCCATCGCTGCGTTCAGAGACGCTTCTGCGTCTGCCGAGGCGTCGCCGTCAACAGGCGTTGACGCACCGTCGAGCAGCAGTAGTTCGCCGTGCACGCGCCGCAGTTCCACCACATACCAATGGTCGCCGCTTTCGTCGCATTGCGCCAACGCGCGCGTCACCGCGGCGAGGGCCTCGTCGCGTCGTCCCGCGCGGCCCAAGGCGAGCGCGTACTGGGCGACCAGCATCGCGCGCTGGGCGGCGTATTCGAGCGCGTCCAGTTCGTCGAGTGCTGTGTGAAAGGCGTGAAGACGCTCGGGCCGCACGTCGTCGAGCGAGCACAGGTACGCGTCGAAACAGCGGGCGCACGCCTGCGATACGCCGAGGCCCGTGCGCGCCGACACATCGCGCAGCAATGCAATGGCTCGCGCCGCGCGCTCGCGTTTGCCCGACAGCAACGCGAGCGGAATCTCCGCTTCAACGAGCACGTAGCAGGTCACGATCGCCTGGTCCTGCGCACCCGCGCTCGCCACGCAGGCTTCTGCAAGATCGAGCGCCTCGTCGCGCGCCCCCTGGAACCACAGGAGCCGCGCCAGCGTCGCGCGGCCCACCAGCCCCTGGTCGATGGATTGGCCGAGCGGCAAACCGTGCTGCAGCGTATCGGCTTGCAGCAGGAAGCGTTCGAGCGACGCGCGCGCCTGCTGCTGATTGCCCGCGTAATGCCAGGCTATGCCGAGCAGTCGCGAAGCGAGCATGCCGTTGCTCGTATCGCCGGTTTGCGCGGCGAGCGACGCGAAACGATGGGCGAACGCGAGGGCATTGCGCGCCGCGCCCGACGACTGGCTCGCATTCCACATGCCCCACAACGCGCGCGCCTCGAACGCCCGGTCCGCCAGCGCGATGGCGAGCGCCAGCACCTCGGCCCACACCGCGAGCGTTTCGCGGTTCGGCCCGTTCACATAGACGAGCGCCGCGCCGAGCGCCGCGAGCAGTTGCATGCGCACCCGCAGATGACGGGCTGAGCCCGACGCGCCATGGGTCTGAGCGACGCTGTCGAGCGCGCGGCGTGCCCACGCGCAGCATTCGTCGACGAGCGAGAGCTCGTACAGCAGCGCGACCACCTTGACCGCGAGTTTTTCCGCGAGCGCGTCGTCGCCCTTTGACGAAAGCGCCCAGCCGAGCGCCGCGCGCAGATCGTCGAGCGAGGCGCGCATGCGCGCATGCCAGCCGTCGGCGCCGCCCTCCGCGGCGCGTGCTTGCGCCGACATCTGCCGCTCCAGCAAGCCGGCGAAATAACGCGCGTGGTTCAGCGTGGCCATGCGCCGCTCGCCGTTGTCGTCGAGCTTTTGCAGCGCGTACGCACGCGTGGTTTCGAGCAGCCGATAGCTCGCCTTGCCGCGGTCCGCACGCGCCACCACGAGCGACTTCTCGACGAGCCCCGACAGCGCCGCGATCACCTCCGCTTCCTGCAACCCCTGGTCCGCGACCACGGCGATGGCCGCCTCCATTGAAAAGCTGTTGACGAAGATGCCGAGCCTGCGCAGCGTCGCGCGCTCGGCGTCGTCGAGGAGACCGTGACTCCAGTCGAGTGTCGCCTTCAAGGTCTGATGTCGCGGCAGCGCCGTGCGGTTGCCGCCCGTCAGCATGTTGAAGCGGTCGTCCAGATGATCCGCGAGGGTTTCGATGCCGAGAATCGCCGCGCGTGCGGCCGCGAGTTCGATCGCGAGCGGTATGCCGTCGAGCCGGCGGCATACCGTGCCGGTCAGCTGGATGCTGCGGGCGTCGGACGAAAAACGCGCGTCCATCGCGCGGGCGCGCGACAGGAACAACTGCACGGCGCTGCACCCGAGCACATGCTCGCCTTGATCGTCGTGCGTGGGAACGTCGAGCGAGGCGACCCAATACAGATGTTCTTCGGCGACGCGCAGCGGCTCGCGGCTCGTAGCCAGCACGCGCACGCCCGGGCCCGCATTCAGCAGCGCTTCGGCCAGTTCGGCGGCCGGCGCGAGCACGTGCTCGCAATTGTCGAGCACGCACAGCACGCGCCGCTCGCCCCACTCGCGGCTCACGCGTGTGAGCGTGAGCGGACCGCTTGCCTTGCTCACGCCGACGCTCGCGGCAAACATGGCGAGCACGCTGTTCGCATCCGACGTCGACGCAAGCGGGACCAGATAGACGCCGTCCGGATAGTCGCCGACGAGCCGGCGCGCGACCTCCACCGCGAGGCGCGTCTTGCCGATGCCGCCCGCGCCGAGCAGCGTGACGTGACGCGCCGCGGTAAGCGAGCGCGCGACATCGAGAAGCGCGTCGTCGCGGCCGATCAGCGGCGAGAAACTGGCGGGCAGATTGTGCGGGCTCTGCGCTGCGGTGCTGTACGCGTCATGGCCTGCATGAGCCTCGGGACTCGGTTCGGTCAACCCGGCGCTCGACGCATCGCGCGTCGCGGCCGGCAGCGGCGACTGCCTCGCGACGAGCCGGTACCCGCGGCCCGAGACGGTCTGGATGAGTCCGCGGCTTTCGCCAAGCACCTTGCGCAGCGCGGACATGTGCACCTGCAGATTGTTTTCTTCGACGATGGTGTCGGGCCACACTTGCCTCAACATGTCGTTCTTCGAAACGAGTTCGCCTTTCGCGGCGATCAGAACGGCGAGCATGTCGAAGGCGCGGCTGCCGATGCGCACGGGTTGTCCGTCGAGAAGCAGTTCCCGACCAACCAGGTCCACCTGAAGCGGGCCGATGCGAATCATGAGGCGGTATCCAGAACACGAGGAATGACGATGCAGCCGGGCGGGCGCGGCCCGGCAGGCGTCCCCGAAGTCTAGACCAGGCGCAAAAAGGCATGCGCGGAAAAAACTGAACCTATCGTTCAAATTTTTTGGATTAAACCAGCGGATGCTGGACGTCGACCACCGACGCAAGAATCATCGCGGCGGCATTGACGGGCACCGCGCTGCGCACTCTCGGCTTGTAGATCAGGTCGTTGCGGCGAATCGTGGCGCCGCTCAGCGCGCAGCGCCCTTTTAATCGCGCGCGGCAACTGATCCACACCTGGTCCGCATAACGGCACAGCGTGGCGTCCTGCCAGAGCACCGCAATCGACGTCTCCGACAGACGCTCGATCACCTCGACCTGCCGATGCCGCGACGGCCCGTTGGCCGCCTCGCGCGTGAGCGGCACCGCGAGATACGCGGCGCCTTCGGCCTCGCCGCGATAGCCGGCAAGCAGCCGCTCGATCATGTGATTCCAGACCGGCGCGTGAGCCCGCGCCTCTTCGCGTTCGTCATGCGCTACACGGCATTCTTCATGATGCACGCCCGCTTCGTGCCTGGCTGCATTCGTGCATTGCTTGGCGGGTGATTCGGTGTGCATCGCGATTTTCCTCGTGTGTAGGTGAGGCGTTGTTGAGGCTTAAGAGTGGCCCGCGGCCTTCGCCGTCTGGCTCAGATACGCGTGGATCTGCGCGACGACCGCCGCGCCGTCGCCGACCGCCGCGGCCACGCGTTTGGCCGAGTCCGAGCGCACGTCGCCGACGGCGAACATGCCCGGCACGCTCGTCTCCAGCGGATAGCGCACGCCGGCCGCGGCCCCGCCCGGTTCGCTTCTCGCAGCGCCCGTCACCACGAAGCCGCGATTGTCGAGCTCGACGCCGCTTGCCGAGAGCCAGTCGGTTTTCGGATCCGCGCCGATAAAGAGGAACAGATGCCGCGTGGCCACGAGCTCCTCCTCGCCGCTCGCCTCATGGCGCACGCGCACCTGCGCGAGGCCGGCTTCGCCGCCTTCGAGCGCGCTCAGCGTGCAGCCCGTGCACAGCGACACGTTGGGCAGCGAACCGATCCGGTCGATCAGATACTTCGACATGCTTGCATTGAGATCGCGGCCGCGGATCAGCATGCGGATGCTGCGCGCAAAGTTCGCGAGAAACACGACGGCCTGCCCGGCCGAGTTGCCGCCGCCGATCAGCACGACGTCCTGCCCCTTGACGAGCTTTGCCTCGATCGTCGAGGCCCAGTAGTAGATGCCGCGTCCCTCGAAGCGATCGAAGCCCGGCACCGTCGGCGAGCGATACGCGGCGCCGCTCGCGACCACAACCGTGCGCGCCTGAATGCGCTGGCCGTCGACGAGCTTGAGCATGAAAATGCCGTCCTGCCGGCTGACCTCGGTGACCTTGCCGGGAATCGCGAGGTGCGCGCCGAACTTGAGCGCCTGCTGAAAGGCACGCGCAGCGAGCGCCTGGCCCGAGATGCCGGTGGGAAAACCCAGATAGTTTTCAATGCGAGAGCTCGCGCCCGCCTGACCGCCCGGTGCGCGCTGATCGAACACCGCGACCGAGAGTCCCTCGGTTGCCGCATAGACCGACGCCGCGAGTCCGGCCGGTCCCGCGCCGACAATGGCGACGTCGTAGCAATGCGACTGCTCGAACGTCGGCACGAGCCCGAGGCACGACGCAAGCTGCGCTTCGTCCGGCGCGCGCAGCACGTGGCCGTTGGGGCAGAACACCAGCGGAAAATCGCCGGGGCCGGTGGTCATGCCGCCGAGCAGCGCGACGGCTTCCGGATCGGAGCGCGCGTCGACCACGGTCGCCGGATAGGCGTTGCGGCGCAGGAAGCCTTGCAGGCCGACGAGGCGCGCATCGTCGCCATTGCCGACGATGATCGGCCCGAGCCCCTGCTCGATCAGCCCGAGCCGCCGCAGGATCAGCGCGCGCATGATGTGCTCGCCGAGCTGCGCGTCGGCGACAATCAGCGCGCGCAGACGCTCCGGCTCGATCACGAGCGTCTCCACGTCGGTCAGCGCGAGGCCGTCGATCAGCGCCGGCTTGCCGGACAGTTGTGCCATCTCCGCCATGAAGTGGCCGTCGTCATGTTCGGTGACGAGCGTCGAGCGGCCGAAGCTGTCGCGCGAAAAGATCCGCACGCGGCCATGCAGCAGCACGAAGAGTCCGAGCGCGACTTCCCCGGTCTTGAAGATGAGGTCGCCGGCGCGGAAGTTCATCGGCCGCGCGAAGCGCCGCACGCTCTGGATCTCCGCCGCCGACAGACGCGGAAACATCTGATGCTGCCGGTATTCGAGCGACGAATACGGAAACTCGAGCTCGGACGGCTGCGATGCGTCGAGCGATAAACCGGGAGTACTCATGAGCTTGACCTTTCTGTTCGTGACGGCTTGCCCGGCCGCTGTCGCCCGCTACCAGCCGAACTTGAGCTCGGCGCCCACATAGTCGGCATTGCGCGCGCCGAGCTCGCGCAGCGACGGTCCGACCTGGAAATGCACGGCCTCGAGCGCCGCCGCGAGATTCGCGGTGACGGCCCAGTCGGCGCGCAGTTGCGTATAGAAACCCGTCCAGCGTTCGCCGCGTCCCGCCGTGCCCGGCACGACCGCCGAGCCCTGCTGATAGACCGCGTCGGCGGTGGTCTCGCGCCACTGCAGGCCGACGCCCGCGAGCAGCGAGAGCTTGCTGGTCGGCTTGACGACGAGTGTGGGCTTCACGTGGATCAGGTTCGTGTAGCCGGTGTAGCCGGCGAGCGCGAAGTAGTAGCCGTTCGGAAACAGCGGGTTGAACGTGCCGACGCGGCCGTCGCCCGGATGACTGTCGCCCGAGGCCGCATCCACCTGGATGCCGACGCGCGGCGCCCATGGCGCGGAGGCGAACGTGTAGCCCGCCAGCGAACCGACCGCCCATGCGCCGATCGTCTTCGTGCCCACGTGCCCCGACTGATACATGCCCTCGACGTCCCAATCCATGTGACCGAGCGTGCCCGCATAGCGCGCGTCGAACACATCGCGATGCTCGTCGCCGGCCGCATCCAGAAAGCGCGCGTTGCTGCGGTTGTAGCGCGAGTAATAGGCGGAGACGTCGCCGGGACCCACGCCCTTGCGCTCGACCCGCACGCCGCTGAACGTGAGATGCCGGTTCGATACGTCGTCGAAATCGCTGTTGTAGCGGTACTGGACCGGCTGCGTCGCATACGCGATCCAGCGCCACGGACCGGTCTCGTAGTCGGCCCACAGCGCGTCGAAGGCCTGGCGCACGTTCGGGCCGTCGCGCACGGAAATGAAACGCTGCAGGTCGAACGCCATCTCCTGACGGCCCACCCGGAACTTGACGACGCCCGGCCCGAGCGGCTCGACGACGGCCACGAACGCCTGACGCAAATCGAGCGGGTTCCTGTCGACGGGCGACACCATGTCCTTGCCGTACGGATGCGCATCCTCGACTTGCGTGAAGATCTGCACGTGCGGACCAAGGCGCACGTCCGCGTGCACTTCGAGCCTTTGCAGCAAATAGGTGTCGTCATGCGGCGCGCCGAGACCGAAGAGCGGCGCGTCGTTGGTTTCGAGCCGCTCGCGCAGCACCACGCCGAGCGACACATAGGCGTCGGGATTGCCGAACAGCGGAATGTACTTGAGCGAATCGAACGGACGCTTCGGCACGCAGGGATTCGCAAGCGCCGACCAGTTTTCCTGCCAGCGGTTGAACATCACCGTAGGACGCGCGCACGACGTGCTCGCCACGCTCGCGCTGATGGCCGCGGTGTCGTCGGCGCTGCCGAGGGCGGTGTCGGCGGCCATGGCTGGAAGGCTGGCGGTGAAGCCTGCCGCGACGCTCGCCGCAAGACTCACCTTCAGACGCATGCCAAGACGCATCCGCGCAGCCCGCCACGTTGCGCTCGCCCGCGGAGCGGCCGCGCGACGCGTGTTCGAATTACCGGCCATCGTGCACTTCGGCGATATATCCGCCCGGGAATTCGAGCACGGCGGTCTTGCCTGCGGCGGTGGCATACGGCGCATACAGCACCTTCGCGCCGGCGCCTTGCGCGCGCTGCAGCGTTTGTGCGAGGTCGTCGACGGCATAGCCGGTGGTTTCGCGGCCGAACGGGAACGGCAGCTTGCCGTCGGTCACGAACACGACCATGCGGCCAAAGCCCGACGTGAGGCGAATCTCGCGGATCGTTTCACCCGGCCGGCCGATCACGCCGGCATCGGCATGCGCATTGTCCGACAACACCTTGCCGTGCGAAAAGTGCAGCCAGCGGCGCACGAAATTGTCGGCCTCGTAGCGCGACACATATACGCGGTTGTCGGGCACGCTTTGCAGCGGCGCGTAGTTCGGCGCCTTGGTGTGCCAGTAGAGCTGCATCGTCAGGCCGCCGGGCCACTGGATGATCGCGTCTTTGCCGATAGGATCGTCGAAGCTGTCGACGAGCACGTCGGCGCCTGCCGCGCGCGCGGCCTTCACCGCCTCGCCGAGATTCGTCACGAGGTAGCCGGTGCGCTCATTGCCGAACGGGTATGGCACGGGCGTTTCGAAGCCGAACACCGACAGCATGCCGACCGGCGTCTGCACGTATTGCGAAGCGGTTCGGCTCGGCGTCGGCGTCACCGTGAACACCGCGCGCGGCGACGCCTTGCCGCCGAAGGTCGCGATGAAGCTGTTGACGAACGCGTCGAGATCCGCCGACGCCACGTAGACATGCGTCGTGTCATATTGCGGCCCGACCGACACATCCGCGTGACGCGCGGCGAGCGCGGCCTTTGCGCCCGGCACTTCCGGCGGACCAGCATCGGCGAAAGCGGACGTGAACGGCGCAAGGCCGATCAGCAGCGCGGCGGAAACGGCCGCCAGCGAACCATGGGAACGAAGGCGCTGAAACGAATCGAACATATGCGTGACCTGATGAGTTTTGAAAAATCCGTGTGCAACGGAGTGAATGAATGATCTTAGCGCCGCGCTGCGTGCACGAATGCACACGCCCGCGGCGCGCTTATGATCAGCCGCCCTCTTTCGCCGCGCCGGGCGCGAGCGGCTTCTTGGCGCTGCTATCCGATGAAGGCGGCGCGCTCTGAACCGTCGCGCCCGTCGTGAAGAGCTGAGCCTTCACGACGGGTATGGCGTGTTCGCCCAGCACCATGCCGAGCAGGCCGGCAAGCGCGATCAGCGGCGGCGCCGGCGACTGCACCTTGAGCAGCCAATAAAGCAGGCCGACGCCGAAGCCGACGCCGAGTGAAATGACGTAACCCATGCCAATCTCCTATCGAGGCCGGGCTCAGTTCGGCCATTCCGAACCGAGCACCAGCCCGCAAAAATTCAGACGCCGGTAGTTCGGGTCCCACCGGTCCAGCACGTCGGCATTCACGGTGCCGAACGTCGTGTGCGGACGATGCTCCATGCCGCGCGCGTATTCTTCGAGAATCCGCTTCTTGAAGCCCGCTTCGCGCGGACAGGCCGCGACGATGTCATCGCGCTCCTGTGCGGCGAATTCGTCGTAGCGCGCACCGCGCACGTCCATCTGCACGCCCGCGGCCAGCAAGGCGGCGAGCGGCGCGAGATGCTCCGGAATGCCAGGCGTCGTATGCAACGCAATGGCCAGCCACACTTCGTCGATCGCACTGGCCGCCGCGTTGTGCTCGCGCATGAACTCGCGCGCCGCGTTCGCGCTGTCCACCTCGTAGCGGCATGGCGAATGCCGGTGCGCGGCATTCAGGCCGACGTTATGGAACATCGCCCCCACGTACAGCAGTTCCATGTCGAACACCCGTTGCTCGCGATAACCGGTCAACGCGCCGAACAGAAACGCCCGCCGCGCGTGATGGAACATCAGCGCGGACTGCGTCGCGCGGATCCGCTCGGTCGCCCCGCGGGCCATCGCACTGTCCGGCATCGCGATGCCCGCGATGGTCTCTTTCATGTCACCTCCTCCATGTAACGCATCGCCGGCGATGCGCGGGCCTCTTCGCCCGCAGTCCAGGGCCTCGCCCTCGCGTCCCCGCACGCGCGCGTCCTCACGCTTGCGTGACGAATACTCACGCGCGGATGAGTCATGCGGATGAGTCAGCGGCAGGCCGTCACCCGACTCACAGGTAGCGTAACGGTTACCGACGATAAAAGCCCTGGCGCAGACTTAAAAAGCCTGAAACGAAGCCGGCCCGTGCGGCGCCCCGCTCTCACAGCGCAAGTTCGTGCAAGCGCCGCACGCCGTCGCGAATCCAGTGCAGCAAGCCGCCGTTGCCGGCCTCCCCGCTCGTGGACGGCGCGAGCAGCATCTTTTCGCTTTCGTGATGAACGGAGAGCAGCCGGCACATTTCGCGCGCCACTTCCGGACGCCGCGCGAGGATGGGTGTCAGCGCTTCCTTGTCGAGGCGGAACACCGTGGCGCGCGTCAGCGCGCGCACGATCACGCCGGTGCGCACGCCGGCGAGTATTCCGGACTGCCCGACCGAATCGCCCGGCGCGAGCCGGCGCAATTCGAGCTCGTTGCCTTCGTTCGGCACGACGGCTTTCGCCACGCCGCGCGCCAGAATGTGCAGTTCGTGGCCGCCTTCGTCGGCGGCGTTGTAGATGGTCTCGCCCGTATCGAACTCGTGCGGCGTCAGCCGCGCGGCGAGCTCGGCGATTTCGGCGTCGTCGAGCGTGTGGAAAATCAGCACGTTGCGCAGCAGCCTTGCTTTTTCATCGAAGTTTTCGCCCGTCGGCTCGGCGACCGACAACGGCCGCAGCACCACACCGCGCGACAGCAGATGCCGGTGCGCGAGGTCGTACAGATCGTTGCGCACGCCAATCTTCTTCGTCCACGCATCGACGTAACAGACAATCTCGTACTCGATCGCGTCGTTCGTCGCGCGCTTCACGCTGACCAGCGGCTTAGGCTCGGCGAGCACGTCCGGCGAACTCACGGCCGCGTGCGCGAGGGCCTGCAACACGGTCGCGGGCCGGATGGAGGGCTTCACAGGCAGCACCACACTCACGCCGTGCGTATGCATCGGCTGATTGGCGTTCACGATATTCGTGCGTGCCGCGGCGCTGTTGGGAATCACGACGATGTTGCCCTGCGCGTTGAGCAGGCTCGTCGCGCGCCAGTTGCTCTCCACCACCCTGCCTTCCACTTCGCCGATCGTGATCCAGTCGCCGATACGGAACGGCTGCGTCGCATTCAGCACGACGCCTGAAAATACGTCGTTCAATGTGCTTTGAATGGCGAGGCCGAGCACCACCGCCACGGCACCGGAGGTCGCCAGAAGCCCGCGCACCGGCAGTTGCAGCACGAATGCAATCGCGCCGACCGCGGCGGCGAGAAACACCAGCGCGCCGAGCACGTCCTGAAAGAGGCGTTCCTTGTGCCACGTCTCGGGCAGCACCAGTCGATCGAGCACGACCGTGAGCAGCCGCGCGCCTTGCAGCCACCACACGACTTCGAGAATCTGCGCGAGCAGATGGCGCACCGGCTCGCCGGGCCAGGGCGCCTCGCGCAGCGGATTCATGCCGTGGCTGAACAGCACGTAGCTCGACAGGCCGAACATCAGTGCGCGCAACGCGAGCCGCGCCTCTGCGCTGCGCCGGCCCATGAAGCGCCAGGCGAGGAAGTCGAGAACCAGAATGCCGAGCCCATAGAGCACGCCATCGGTCAGAGTCGGCATAAGGGTTCCCGCTTGCAATGAAGCATTCAGAGCCGCTGTATGAGCGCGGTGTGCACGGTGTTCAGAAGGCGAAGCAGCTGCAGCCTAGCGCGCCCCAGAAGCCGTTCGAATCGCTGACGGGCACGTTCTTGCGCCATGCAAAGCCGTGCGCGTGCGCATGCACGCCGCACAGATTCACGCAGCCGTCCGCACAGGCGACGGCCATCGGCTTGTAGCGGCTGTAGCCGCCGAACTCCGCGACCGGCGACCACGACGGGCTCACCGGCAGATCGGGCGGTGCGAGCGGCGCGAACTCGTCGGCTGCGTAGACGACCTTGCCGCCCACTACCGTCAGCACCGACTCGAGGTACTTGATGCTGGTTTCGTCGACGGTAAAGTAGTCGTCGGTGAGCACCGCGAAGTCCGCGAACTGGCCCGGCACGAGCGCGCCCTTGCAGTCGTCCTCGTTCGAAAACCACGCGCTGCCCACCGTGTAGCGGCGCAACGCCTCCATACGGTCCAGCCGGTTCGCGCTCGAATACATCGCCGTGCCGCCCACCGTCTTGCCCGAGACCATCCAGTACAGCGAGACGAAGGGGTTGAAGCTCGCGACGCGCGTGGCGTCGGTGCCGGCGCCGACCGGCAGGCCCGCGTCGAGCATCTGGCGGATCGGCGGCGTGTGTTTGACGGCTTCTTCGCCGTATTGCTGGATGAAGTACTCGCCCTGATAAGCCATGCGATGCTGGATCGCAATGCCGCCGCCCAGCGCGCGAATGCGCTCGATGTTCTTCTGCGTGATGGTTTCGCAATGGTCGAAGAACCAGCGCAGGCCGTTAAACGGAATGTCGGCGTTCACGCGCTCGAACACGTTCAGGAAGCGCTCGATCGACTCGTTATAGGTGGCGTGCAGGCGGAACGGCCAGCGGTTCGCAACGAGAAGCCGTACGACGGCCTCGAGTTCGGCTTCGAGCGTGTCGGGCAGATCGGGGCGCGGCTCAAGGAAGTCCTCGAAATCCGCCGCGGAAAACACCAGCATTTCGCCCGCGCCGTTCACGCGCAGGAAGTCGTCGCCCTCGCCCGGCTTCGTCATCTTCACCCACTTCGCGAAGTCCTCGATCTCTTTCTTCGCGTTCTGCGTGAACAGGTTGTAGGCGATCCGCACGGTCAGCTCATTGCGTTTGGCCATGTCCATGATGACCGCGTAGTCGTCCGGATAGGCCTGATAGCCGCCGCCCGCGTCGATCGCGCTCGTCACGCCGAGCCGGTTCAGCTCGCGCATGAAGTGGCGCGTCGAGTTGCGCTGATCGTCGGGCGCGAGCTTCGGGCCTTTCGCGAGTGTTGCGTACAACAGGCCGGCGTTGGGCCGCGCGATCAGCATGCCGGTCGGATTGCCGCGCTTGTCGCGTTGAATCTCGCCGCCCGGCGGATTGGGCGTGTCCTTCGTGTAGCCGACCGCGCGCAGCGCCGCCGCATTCAGCAGCGCGCTGTCATAGAGGTGCAGGATGAAGACGGGCGTGTCCGGCGCGATCGCGTTGATTTCTTCGAGTGTCGGGCCGCGCCGCTCGGCGAACTGGAATTCGTTCCAGCCGCCCACCACGCGAACCCACTGCGGCGCCGGTGTGCGCGCCACCTGCCTGCGCAGCATGTCGAGCGCGTCGGCGAGCGAAGGCACGCCGTCCCAGCGCAGCTCCATGTTGAAGTTCAGGCCGCCGCGAATGATGTGCAGATGCGAGTCGTTGAGACCCGGAATGACGGTACGGCCTTTCAGGTCGATGTGGCGCGTGGCGTCGTTCACGTGGCGCATCACAGCCTCGCGCGAGCCGGCGGCGACGATGCGGCCGTTCGCGACGGCAAGCGAATCCGCGAACGAGCGCTTGTCGTCCTGCGTCGCGATCTTGCCGTTGAAGAAAACGACCTCGGCCGGGGTGAATCCGGAGGACAGCTCCTGGGACATGACGGGCTCCGTATGGAAAAGGACAGGCAGACTGAGGCGACGTGCGGCGCGCGCCCGCCGGGCGGCTCGCGCTGGGTGTCGAATGTGGGAGGCAGTCTATCGGCGTGCTTTGGCCGAGTCCTTGTCGAAGCCCTTAATAGTTCTTAAAAGTGCTGTGGGAGAAAAGCCGCGGCGCGCCTACGCGCCACGCGCCTGCCGGCCTCTGGTTCGAGATGCGTTCGCTGTGCGACGAGGACAGCAGCGGCGGCGTGAATGCAGGACTGCTCTGAACGGGGCGACGACCCGGAACGCGAAGCTTTCTGAAAAGTCTTTTGATTCAGTGGGTTAAACAAATTTTCAACCAGCAAATGTCTGACTCTTCTGTTACGGACGGTGGACTGTCGACGTCAATCCAACCCGAGAACCGGATCGACCTTGCCACCATGCTGACCGGGCTCGGACTGGTGTAAAGCGGGCGTTCATGAGGGAGACGGGGGATCTGTTATCGCCCCGGCCGGCTCTCATCAACAGCTTCGCGGCGCCAACTGTGAATCGTTGCCGAATTCAGATCAGTCTGATACCACTTCGCGCCAACGGTCCATTAGGATTCCGTAGGATATCTGCAGACGTTTGACAGGGGGTTCCTTGACTCAAAGTACGGCCATTTCGGACGCGACTGCGCGCGCGGGGGTCAACATCCACCAGTTCTACAGCCTCGACCTCATGGGAGCGCCCGCCGCAGCGCTCGCGGACATCTACGAGTTCCACGGCGAGCGCGGTATCGGCGAGCCGACCCGATATACGATCCAGTTTACCCATCCCCGCCCTGACCTGTCGCGCAACGAGTTTCTGAACCGGATGGGCGCATTCGTGGTCCAGCCGCCGCCGCGTAGCCGCTGGAGCCAGCGCGAAGCCGCGCGGCGCATCCAGGGCGTAGTCACGGGCTTCGCGCAGAAAGGTACCAATCGCGACCAGTCGCTCTACGAAGTCGTGCTGGAATCCCGCCTGGCGTTGTTGCGCAACGCGCCGAAATGCCGGTTCTTCGTGGATATGAAGATTCCCGAAATTATCGAGCAGATCCTGCGGGAGCACGAGTTCAACAAGATCTTCGCTGACTTCGAATTCAGGCTCCGCCGGACGTATCGCAAGCGCAGCTTCGTCATGCAGTGGGGCGAAGACGACCTCGCGTTCATTACAAGGCTCTGCCGCCGTTCGGGCATCTGGTTCGTGTGCGAGGAAGGCGAGCGCTGTGAACTGGTGCGCTTCGGCGACGACTATGCGCACTATCGGCGCGACCCTACCCGCCTCACATCGGTCTACCGCTCGTACAGCGGTCTCGAAACCGGTGGCGAGGAGTCTGTCAGCGAGCTCGAGATGCGCGCGAAGACCTTGCCGACAACGTACGCGGTGCGCACGTTTAGCACCGAAGCCGCTGTATCCGAGCCGATCGAGGCGACCAGTCCGATCCGCGAGGACCGCACCACGTATGGCGAGGCGTATACGTGGGGAACGCCAAACCTGGGCGAGGAAGAGGCAAAAGAAGAGGCCGAATTGCGCCGTGAGGCGGCGCTCGCCCAGCAGATCGAGTATCACGGCGTATGCGACATGCTGGACCTTACGGCCGGCAGCGTACTGAAACTGTCGAACCGGGAGTTGCCGGACGCGAAGCATGGGCTGCTGGTGGTTCGGATGACGTGCCGCGCGTCGCGCAAGCAGGCGTATCAGGTGAAGTTCGACGCGATTCCATCCGACCGTCAGTACCGGCTGTCCTTGAAGGAAGACACATGGCCGAAGATTCACGGGGTGATCACGGGAACGGTCGCGTCCTCGGGCGGCTGGCGGGACCCGTATCTGGACAGACAGGGGGAGTACATCGTCCATCTGCATTCGGATCGCGAGACGCGTACGCCTGGACTCCAAAGCTGCCCGATGCGATTGGCCAAGCCGTTCGCGGGACCGGGCCAGACCGGTTTCCACTTCGGGTTGGTCGAGGGCACGGTGGTCGGCGTAAGCTTCCTTTGGGGCTGCGTGGATCTGCCGTTCATCAGCCACGTACTCCACACCAGCCAACACACGGATCCCATCGTGGCAGGTGTCCCGTGGGGTACGCGCAATACGATCCGAACGCGGTCTAACAACACGTTGGAGATGGACGACCGGCAGGGGCGCGAACACATCAAGATTGCTACCGAGCACGGCAAGACTCAACTGAACCTGGGCTACACGGTCGACCGGAACAACACCGACCGGGGCGAAGGGTTCGAGCTCCGTTCGGACTTGAAGGGTCATGTGCGTGCAGGTGGCGGGATGTTGGTCTCGACGGACGCCCAACCAGTCGCACGCGGGCGCCTGACGGACATGGAACCCGCGACGGACCAATTTCGGCTCACGCAGACGCAGGCAAAGGAACTCGCTGACGTGGCCCAGGCGGCACAGGCGGAGATCGCGGATATGAGGGCGGAGAACGCATGGCTGAAAGACGAATTGACCGGCCTGAAACAGGCCGTGATAGCCCTGTCCGCGCCCAACGGAATCGGCATGGCGACACCGGATCGCGTGCTGGTCTCCGCTGGCAAGGACGTGAGCGTGACGACGTCCTCAAAGTTTAATGTCAGCGCGATCAGGCACGTCGCGATCGCGGCGGGCGAAGTGCTGTCCTTGTTCGCGCACCGGCTCGGCATCAAACTGTTTGCGGCGCGTGGCAAGGTCCAGATACAGGCGCAGAGCGACGAAATCAGCATCGCGTCGGAACAGGACACGACCATCACCAGTTCGAAGGGGCGTGTGGTCATCGAGGCGAAGAAAGAACTGTTGCTCAAGTGCGGCGGCTCCTACTTACGCATGACCGCCAACGGAATCGAGGACGGGACACCGGGCGACCGTCAATGGCGCGCGGCTGCTTACGATCGTAGCGGTCCGGCGAGCCTGCCAGCCGAGCTGCCGGTGCTCCCGGTCCCTGCAGAGATGGAATGCGCGTTGCGCGCGAGCCGTGCCGGTGTGCCTTTCGCGCGGATGTAACCCTTCGTCAATAATCGAATCTCCATGGCATTTAAACAGGACGATCCCTTACTAGATCGCTTTCACGCCCAGTATGCCGAGTACAGAGCGACTCACCCGCGCGTGCAACTCTATGCGCTGCTCGACGTTGCGTCCATGTCCGCCAACCGGCAGCGCCTTCTGTCGGACACGATCGGGGCGATGCCGCGCATAACCCTCTACGGCAGCACCGGTCTGGACGATCTGGCGGCAACCGGGCCATTTCTGATCGTGTGTCCTGCCCCTGAGGGGGACGAGCCATTACGCGCATACCGCTCGCTTCTGAGGCTTGGCCGGGACGACGGTCGGTTCGTGTCGTGGCTATGGGCCACGCATGAGGTCGAACCGCTCATTGAGCACCTGCAGACGCTGTTGCACGCGAGGCTCGGAACAGCAGGCGAGGACGCGTGGTTCTTCTTTCATCAACCGGCCTACTTGCCCGTATTGCACCGCACGTTGCCGGAGGGCACGCGGCGCTACCTGTTCGGCCCCTGCCTCGCGTGGTGGTGTCTGGACTATCGCAGCGAACTGGTTGAACTGGCGGGTGAGAACCTGCCGATCCCTGACGCATGGGAGGCGCTGCCGGTTCCCGACGAGGTAGTGGATGCGCTTCACCGCGCGGGCGCGCCCGTTCAGGTGCGGGCGTGGCTGCAACGTGTGCGCCCCGACGTGTTCGACGACCGCGACTACCCGAACGATCAACTGCAGCAGGTCGCGCCGCTGGTCGAACAGGCATTCGGCTATGGCCTGACTGAAAAGACCGACCAGGGTGTCTATGTTGCGGCGGGTCTGCTTTATGGCGGGCGGTACGACGATCATCCGGCATTGCAGGCAGCCCTTACGCAGTTCCGAAACGGAAAGACGGCGTTGATCGATGCCTACATGGCACTGGGCGATGACGTCTGGCGGGAACTTGCGGCAACCTCCAGGCAGCGTGCAACAGAAGCTGCGGCTGAGGCGCATCAAGCAAAGCTGCGGGAATACGGTCACGCCACGTTGCGGGTCAAGATCATAAACGACACCCCAATCCGCAAGCGGACGATCGAAATTGAATCGACGCGCGGCCATTTTTCGACCAGCGCCAGCCTCGGTGATATCGATCCCCACGGATTTGAGCCGACTGAGCGCGTGATCGCGGCTGCGCGAATGCCGATTCCCGGAACGCGGGTTACCGTGAAATGGATTGGCCCGATGGGCGAGAACTCGGACGATGCCATGGTCGCGGGCGAGTTGCCCCGCGTCGAAGGCGAAGGACTCGCGATCGTCAAATTTGCGCGTAACTGGCGCGTCTACGTGAGCATGTATGCGGTGGAACCGAAGCCGGAAGCGCGGCTCTGGTAACTGAACAGGGCAACGATACGGGGAAGAAAGTGCTATCCCACTTTCAGTCCAGCCACGCAACGCTGAGCACTTTTTCAGATGCCCAGGCAACTTGGCCGATCACCATCACAAAGGAGAACCAGGCAATGACGCAGATGGCGCGGGTTTTCATCGCGATCACGCTCAGCATGCTGGCCGCCTGTGCGACAGGCCAGCGGATGCACTATGTCGATGCCTCGGCCTGGAGTGCGAACTACACCGAGGACTATATCCAGGACTTCTGGATTCAGACTGCTGATGGAAAAGACACCGGACTCAGCGGCGTCCAGGTTAAGGAATTCTCGGCAGGAGGAACAGGAGGCTCCGAATGCTGTTCGTTGATCCCCGGCGTGGGCCAGACCATCAAGGTCGTGTGGCGCGTCGGCGGTCATCAGGAGGACGAGTCCACATGGAAGACCTATAGCCGCGATGTCGAGGTCAAAGGAGCAATGCCTACCAGGAAAGACGCGTACAACATCCTGATGGTCCGATTCTTTCCCGGGCAGCAAGTGGAAGCCGAACTGATTCCGGACCGCGGAGAACCTGGCGGCTCGGCTAGCCCTAGGGTCGATCAATTGTTTTACGGCCAGCGCGTAATGCGGCACATAGGAGAATGACGATGCAGGACTGGGTAACCGACGACCCGATGCACTTCCTCCGGTCCATGAAAACTGCAACGCCATTGCAGCGGAAGCTCTCCAACAGACGGCGTGCCGCACCGGCCTCGCCCGAGCGCGGTCGGCGGCGAGCCCACGACGCTGCACATCCGCCTGCTGCGAAGGAAAACCAGGCAATGACGCAGATGGCGCGGATTTTCGTCGCGATGATGTTGAGCATGCTGGCTGCCTGTGCGACAGGCCAGCGGATGGACTATGTCGATGCTTCGGCGTGGAGCGCGAACTACACCGAGGACTATATCCAGGACTTCTGGATTCAGACTGCTGATGGAAAAGACACCGGACTCAGCGGCGTCCAGGTTAAGGAATTCTCGGCAGGAGGAACAGGAGGCTCCGAATGCTGTTCGTTGATCCCCGGCGTGGGCCAGACCATCAAGGTCGTGTGGCGCGTCGGCGGTCATCAGGAGGACGAGTCCACATGGAAAATCTATAGCCGCGATGTTGTCGTAGTGGGAAAAATGCCTCGAAATATGCAGGATCACAGCGTTTTAATGATGCGCTTCTTTCCCAATCATGAGGTGGAAGCGGAGATCTTTCCTGGTGACGGCGATTTTGGTCCTTCAAATCCTCGCATGGACAAACTGTTTTTCGTCGGACCCCGCGTAATGCGGCACATAGGAGAATGACGATGCGGGACTGGGTAACCGACGACCCGATGTACTTCCTGCGGTCGATGAAAACTGCAACGCCATTGCAGCGGAAGCTCTCCAACAGACGGCGTGCCACACCGGCCTCGCCCGAGCGCGGTCAGCGTCGAACCCACGACGCTGCACATTCGCTTGCTGAGAAGGAAAACCAGGCAATGACGCGGATGGCGCGGATTTTCGTCGCGATGATGTTGAGCATGCTGGCTGCCTGCGCGACAGGCCAGCGGATGGACTATGTCGATGCTTCGGCGTGGAGCGCGAACTACACCGAGGACTATATCCAGGACTTCTGGATTCAGACTGCTGATGGCAAGACTACAGGAGTGGGCGGAGTGTCCGTGTCGGAGTTTTCGCGAGGCGGAACAAGCGGACGCATCTGTTGTTCCTTGATGCCCGGCGTAGGCCAGACCATCAAGGTTGTGTGGCGCGTCGGCGGTCATCAGGAGGACGAGTCCACATGGAAAACCTATAGCCGCGATGTCGAGGTAAAAGGGGCAATGCCTACTCAACCACAATCGCACAGCTATCTGATCGTCCGTTTCTTTCCTGATCATGAAGTTGAGGCCGAGCTATTTCCTTCGGCAGACTTGCGTCCCGAGAATCCGAGAGTGGACAAACTGTTTTCAGGCCAGCGCGTGATGCGGCACATAGGAGAATGACGATGCAGGACTGGGTAACCGACGATCCGATGCACTTCCTGCGGTCGATGAAAACTGCAACGCCATTGCAGCGGAAGCTCTCCAACAGACGGCGTGCCACACCGGCCTCGCCCGAGCGCGGTCAGCGTCGAACCCACGACGCTGCACATCCGCTTGCTGCGAAGGAAAACCAGGCAATGACGCGGATGGCGCGGATTTTCGTCGCGATGATGTTGAGCATGCTGGCCGCCTGCGCGACAGGCCAGCGGATGGACTATGTCGATGCTTCGGCGTGGAGCGCGAACTACACCGAGGACTATATCCAGGACTTCTGGATTCAGACTGCTGATGGCAAGACTACAGGAGTGGGCGGAGTGTCCGTGTCGGAGTTTTCGCGAGGCGGAACAAGCGGACGCATCTGTTGTTCCTTGATGCCCGGCGTAGGCCAGACCATCAAGGTTGTGTGGCGCGTCGGCGGTCATCAGGAGGACGAGTCCACATGGAAAACCTATAGCCGCGATGTCGAGGTAAAAGGAGCAATGCCTACCAAGAAGGACGCGTACAACATCCTGATGGTCCGATTCTTTCCTGCTCAGCAAGTGGAAGCCGAACTGATTCCGGACCGCGGAGAACCTGGTGGCTCGGCTAGCCTTAGGGTCGATCAATTGTTTTACGGCCGGCGCGTGATGCGGCACATAGGAGAATGATGATGCAGGACTGGGTAACCGACGATCCGATGCACTTCCTGCGGTCGATGAAAACTGCAACGCCATTGCAGCGGAAGCTCTCCAACAGACGGCGTGCCGCACCGGCCCTCCCCGAGCGCAGTCGGCGGCGAGCCCACCACGTAGCAGATCCGCTTGCTGCGAAGGAAAACCAGGCAATGACGCGGATGGCGCGGATTTTCGTCGCGATGATGTTGAGCATGCTGGCTGCCTGTGCGACAGGCCAGCGGATGGACTATGTCGATGCTTCGGCGTGGAGTGCGAACTACACCGAGGACTATATCCAAGACTTCTGGATTCAGACTGCTGATGGAAAAGACACCGGACTGGGGGGCATCCAGGTTCAGGAGTTCTCACACGGTGGCAAAGGAGGACGTCAATGCTGTTCGTTGATCCCCGGCGTAGGCCAGACCATCAAGGTTGTGTGGCGCGTCGGCGGTCATCAGGAGGACGAGTCTACATGGAAGACCTATAGCCGCGATGTCGAGGTAAAAGGAGCAATGCCTACGCAGCCACAATCGCATAGCTATCTGATCGTCCGTTTCTTTCCTGGTCATGAAGTGGAAGCCGAGCTATTTCCTTCGGCAGACTTGCGTCCCGAGAATCCGAGGGTGGACAAACTGTATTCCGGCCAGCGCGTGATGCGGCACATAGGAGAATGACGATGCAGGACTGGCTAACCGACGACCCGATGAACTTCCTGCGGTCGGTGAAAACTGCAACGCAATTGCATGCCGAAGCATTCATGACCTGTACAACCTGCGAACAGCAGCCCTGGTTCAGCTTCTTCTTTGACGGCACGGGCAATAATCTCAGTATTGATGAGCCGCAGAAAAAGCTTTCCAACATTGCGCGTCTGTACAAGGGGCATGTTGACGAAAGCGAATCTCCGCTTATCAATCGCTTTTATTATCCCGGCGTCGGCACCCTACTCGATACAAGCAATCCGCACTGGTGGGAAAAGATCCGCGACAGCGAAGCGTTAGGCGGGGGCGCAGGGCTAGGCAGCGATGCGCGCTTGATGAAAGCCGAAGCAGATTTCGAAGATAGCTTGCGCTTTAACCACAAAGTCAGCCGCATCGACATCGCCGTATTCGGTTTCTCGCGCGGCGCGACACTTGCACGGGCATTCGTGAACCGGCTGTTGAAGAAATGCGCGGTGAAGGACGGTGTGCCGCACTGGCCCTGCCCTAGCGCGGTCGACGGCGAATCTGCGCCGCTGCACATCCGCTTCTTAGGCCTATTCGACACGGTCGAATCAGTTGGCCTGCCCGCGCACGACCTTTCCGGCATGTGTCTGCAGGTCCCCATCCAGGTCGAGCGGTGTCTTCACTTCGTCGCAGGCCACGAATTGCGGGCCTGTTTTCCACTGACGCCGGTACGCGGCAGCGCCGGCACATATGAGGAAATCGTGCTGCCCGGCATGCATTCCGATGTCGGCGGCGGCTATCGTCCCGGCGAGCAGGCACGCTCCGACCTGCTCCCTCGTATCGCGCTGAACCGGATGCGTCTGGAGGCTGCCATCAGCGGCGTGCCGTTCATCGCCCCCAAACTCGCCGACAAGAAGATCAACGATCTGTTCGAGTACGACGAGGACGTCAAGACGCTCTTCGATGAATACGCGGGCACCGTCGGCACTACCGGCACGCTGGAGCAGCAGGTCTTTGCGCACATGTGTCTATACTACGGCTGGCTTAAGGCCCGCTTCGGCCAGAGGCCTTCCGACATTTACAAAGACGCGAGTTCGACCGATCCGGGGATCCAGGCGCAGTTGGAGCGGATCAAACAGTTCCACGAAAGCATGAAGATCGACATCGACACGATGAACTGGCGCGCCTATCTGACCCAACTGTGGAACAGCGATCGCGGCGAATACGAACGCACGGTCTCGACGGCTGGAGGAGATGCGGAAATGAACAAGCCCCTTTCCGATGAGCAACGGGGCTACTGGAATGCGTGGCTGAGCCCGCCCGCGCTATCGTCGGGTCTGCTCCGCCTGTTCGACCAGTACGTGCACGATTCGCGCGCCGGATTCCTGAGAATCGACAGTAGCGGCTACCTCCGGCCGCGCCAGGTCATCGACGTGTCGGGCGTGCATGCACCTGCCGCCCAAACGGGAGCCGCGCCGATGCGCGTTGCCCAAACCACGGGCATACAGCGCACCGCGCTTTCCGAGACGGTGATCTGACCGTCCCGATGAGGAAAGATGACAGGAGAAACAGCATGAGTGTTCGTCACGACATCCGCGAAGGCGATACCACGACCGCAAGCGGGCGTGTGATCGCGACGGTGCGCAACGACATCATCGACGGTCGCGCTGCGGCCTATGAAGGCGATCCGGTGTGGTGTCCAGAATGCAACACCACCGGCAAGATCGTCTGCGTGGGTGAGCGCCTGCCGGAGCGCGGCCCCGACGGCCGGCGCCCCGCGCTCAGCGGCGACTCGTGCCTGTGTCAGTGCCGCCCCAGTCCGCTACTGATCGCGTCGCAGTACCGTGCCGGAGCCCGCGCGTAGACGTCACGGTCTCGTGACGATTGTGGTGCCTGGATCACCGCGATGCTGACGACCGACCAGCCCATGTGCGGCGAGGTCGGGTCGATCGCAAATGTATGGCGCGGATTGCAGACAGTCGCGCATGCGGCACCTAACACGCTGAATCAACAGCACTTCCAGCAGAGCGGATTCCGACTTATAAGCCCAATTCCGGATCGACGACGTGCGCGGGCGCGTGTAGCGCCCGTTCGCGTCGGGCTGCGAGGCGTGAGCGAGGTAAACGACTCCGCGCTTAACAACAATTAAGCAATCTGAAGTACGCCGAATATCCGCGCCCGTACGATTCAAGCCTGCGATGCCGCGTCATGCACCCATGACGCATAAGCGGCACGCGCACAACAACGTCACAGGTACGGAGAAACGAATTGGCTAACTCATCCGCAGTTCCCTCGGCAAATCGCCGCCAGTGGCTCGCAGCAGGCGCCAGCGCGGCCGTCACCGCGTTCGCCGCGCCCGGCGTCGCGATGGCCGCGGCATCGGCCGGCAGCAGCGGCCATGCGGGCACATCTCACTCACAGCACGGAGAGCGACACACCATGAACACGGTCACCACGAAAGACGGCACGCGGATTTTCTTCAAGGACTGGGGCACCGGTAAGCCCGTCGTCTTCTCGCATGGCTGGCCGCTCGACGCGGACGCCTGGGACGCGCAGATGCTGTTCCTCGTGCAGAAGGGTTATCGCGTGATCGCGCATGACCGCCGCGGCCATGGCCGCTCGGATCAGCCGTCGCACGGCAACGACATGGACACCTACGCCGACGATCTCGCCGCCGTGCTCGACGCCCTGGATGTCAAGGAAGCGACGCTCGTCGGTCATTCGACGGGCGGCGGCGAAGTCGCTCACTATATCGGCCGCCACGGCAGTTCGCGCGTTGCGAAGGCCGTGCTGATCGGCGCCGTGCCGCCCATCATGCTGAAGACCGAGGCGCATCCGAACGGCTTGCCGATGTCCGTGTTCGACGGCATTCGCGCGAACGTGGCGGCGAACCGCTCGCAGTTCTACAAGGACCTCGCGGTGCCTTTTTATGGCTTTAACCGTCCGAACGCAAAAGTCTCGCAAGGCATGATCGACGAGTTCTGGCGCGAAGGCATGCTCGGCTCGATCAAAGGCCAGTATGAATGCATCAAACAGTTCTCCGAGGTGGACTACACGCCCGACCTGAAGAAGATCGACGTGCCCACGCTGATCCTTCATGGCGACGACGACCAGATCGTACCGATCGACGCCTCGGCGCGCCTTTCGGCGAAGCTCGTCAAGCATGCGACGCTGAAGGTGTATGCCGGCGCGCCGCACGGCATGTGCACGACGCACGCCGACCAGGTCAACGCCGACCTCCTCGAATTCCTGCAGAGCTAAAACGCACGAGGCGAGCGCCGCGAACGGGCGGCGCCGCACCTCTTCATGGCGGGCGAGGCGTCCGCCTTTCGTCCGCGCCACGGCCCATGATGCAAGAAGCAATTTGGCGCATTTCCAGAACCGCCGGCAACCGGCATAATGACAATTCACTTACATTTAACGATGTCCGAGTAAATTAGCGGCATGCAGTTGGGGCGCTGCGACGAACCGAGGTGTCAACCATGTTCAACGATACGCTTGCATCCGCCGCATCTTCCGCTTCATCCGCCAGCTCTGCCGCTTCCGGCAGCGGCGACCCGGCCGCGCGCCGCAAGGATTCGCTCGGCTGTCTGTCGAGTCAGTTGCAACACGACGTCGAACTGGACACCGGCGAGTTCCGCTTCTATCGCAAGTGCACGCGCGACAGCGACACGAACCCGGTCGTCATGGACGGCTCGGACCGCGGCGTGCTGATCGGCGTGTCGCTCAAGGCAGGACATCGGCGGCGCATCTATTCGCAACATCGTTGGGCGACGCATGAGTTCGATCGCGACTCGGTCTATGTGCGCAATTTCGCCGACGACTACCGCGCCGAGCTGCTAGGCGGCTTCGACTTCGTGCTGATCGAACTGTCGCGCGCGTTTGTCAGCGACACGTGCCACGAGCGCGGCGGCAGCGGCCTCGCACACATCGCGACGGTGGCCGGCCGCAAGGACCCGGTGCTCGGTCATCTCGCCCAGGTGCTCGCACTCACGCTGGGTGCACAAAACAGTGCGCAAACCAGCGCAAGCCCGCTTTTCATCGAACAGCTCGGCGTGACCATCGGCACTCATCTGTTCGATCGCTACGGCGCGCCCGCGCGCGGACCCGAGCACGGCAGCCGGCGTCTGTCCGCGCTGCAGGAAGCACGCGCGAAGGACATGCTACTCGCCCGGTCGCAGGGCAACGTATCCCTCGAAGACATTGCCAGCGCGTGCAACCTCTCGCGCAGCTACTTCATTCGCGCGTTTCGCGAGACCACGCAGCGCACGCCGCATCAATGGCTGCTGGAGCGGCGCGTCGAAGAGGCGCGCGAACTTCTGAAACGCTCGGACCGCTCGTTGTCCGAGATCGCCATCGCTTGCGGCTTCTCCGATCAGAGTCACTTCACGCGCACGTTCTCGCAGCTCGTCGGTACGCCGCCCGGACATTGGCGCCGTCAGGCAAAGCGCTAGGCGCGCGGCACGACTTGCGCACAGGCGCGTTGCTTCGCCTCATTCCGAGACTTTCATACAAAGCATCGCACTAACCGACAAGACGCGCCGGCCAGAAGACGGTAATTTCTGCCGTACCGCTTGCCTGTTTTTCCTCTCAGCCCGTTGTCCCGGAAATTGAAAACGACATGATTGAACTAGGCCGCTTTCAAATCGATCTGGAACTGCGCACCTTGTGGCGTGACGGCGAGCGCGTGCCGCTCGGCTCGCGCGCCTTCGACATCCTCGCCATGGTGGCGAGCGCCGCCGGGCGCCTCGTTACCAAAGACGAGTTGCTGGACGCCGTCTGGCCCGACACCATCGTCGAGGAAAACAATATCCAGGTGCACCTGTCCGCGCTGCGCAAGATTCTCGGCGCGGACCGCGACCTGATTCTGACCGTGCCCGGCCGCGGCTACCGGCTCGTGCAGCGGCAGCGCCCGGCAAATGCAACGCAACCGGCCGTGCAGACGCCGGCCGGACGCCCGCTGCCGCCGCAGCGCATGCAGCTCGTCGGCCGCGACACGGCCGTCGCCGAGATCCGTTCGATGCTGCAACACACGCGCGTGCTGACGCTCGTCGGCGCGGGCGGCATTGGCAAGACGAGTCTCGCCGTCGAAGCCGCGCGTCATGCGGCGGCGGATTTCACGGAGCCCGTGTGGTTCGTCGAACTGGCGACGCTTAGCACGCGCGACGAGGTGCTCGCCGCCATCGCGCAAGCTTGCGGACTGCCGGTCGAGCACACGACACCGGACCTCGCGCAGATCGCGTCGGCACTCGCGGAGCGCCGGCTACTGGTGCTCGACAACGCCGAGCACGTGATCGAGCATGTCGCCGAAGCCGTCGAGGCGCTGGCCGCCGCGAACGCGGACTTGCGCGTGCTCGTGACGAGCCGCGAGCCGCTGCGGATCATGGCGGAAGCCGTGTTTCGCGTCGAGCCGCTGGAGGTGCCGCCGCCCGGCAGCGCCGACGCCGAGATCCTGCGGCAGTCCGCCGTCAATCTGTTTTTGCTGCGCGCCCACTCCATGCAGCTCGATGTCAGCCGGGACAGCACCGAGCTGCGGCTCGTCGGCGAAATATGCCGGCGGCTCGACGGCATTCCGCTCGCGCTCGAACTCGCGGCCGCACGCGTCGTGACGCTCGGCGTGGCGGGCGTCCATCAACGGCTCGACGATCGCCTCGCGATACTCGCGGGCGGCTACCGGACCGCTCTGCCGCGTCATCAGACCTTGCGCGCGACGTTCGACTGGAGCTTCGCGCTGCTCGATGCGAAAGCGCAGGCCCTGTTTCGCAGAAGTGCGGTGTTCGGCGGCGTATTCAGTTTCGAAGCGATGTGCGCGGTGGCATGCGATGCATCGCTGAGCGTCGCCGACGCAATCAGTGCGATCAGCGAACTGCTGGCGAAGTCGCTCGTCAACGTCGAGTTCGACGGCCCGGTCGCGCGCTACCGTCTGTCCGAATCGACCCGCGCGTATGCGCTCGACAAGCTGCAGGCCGAAGGCGAGCGCCAGGCGCTGGCAGTGCGCCACGCGCGCTACCTGTCGCAATGCTTTATCACGCACACCGCGCAGACGGTGCGCGGCAAGGCGGACAGCGCGGCTGCGCTCAAACACACGCTCGACGACGCACGCCACGCCTGCGACTGGGCCTTCTCCGCGGATGGCGACGCGCAATTGGGCGTCGCGCTAGCATCGAATCTGACGGCTGCGCTGCTCGACGGCGGCATGGTCGCGGAATGCTGCGAGCGTGCCGAGCGCGCGGTCGAGGCGCTGGACGCGCTGCCCGCGGCGAGCGTCGACGCGCTCGACGAAATGCGCGTGCGCGCGGCACTGGCTTCGGCACTGCCGCATGTGCGCGGCTCCGTGTCGAAGTCGGAGCAACTGTGGCGCAAGGTCTACGCGCTCGCGACGGAACGCCGCGACGCCGGCTATCACGCCCGCGCGTTGTGGGGCCTGTGGACCACGATGATTTCGAGCGGCAACATCCACGCGTCGGCGGAATTCGCGCAGCGCCTGCGGCAGCTCGCGCAGGAGCGCGAGAACCCATGGCAGGAGACGCTAGCCGACCAGATCGCCGCGATTTCGCAGCACTGCCTCGGCCGTCACGCCGAGGCGAGGACAGAACTGCTGCGCACGAGAAACCGCTTTGCCGAGCTCGAATACGGCGGCCTGCGCGACGACACGATCGCCGTCGATCCGCTCGTCTACTGCAACGGCACGCTCGCGCGCATCGCGTGGCTCGAGGGACACTGCGGCGAGGCAATGCGGCTTGTCGACACACTCGTCGGTCTCGTGCGGCCGGACATCATGGAGCCTTCTCTCACGCATACGCTCGGCGCGTCGGCGGCGCCGCTTTCGCTGATGTGCGGCGACCTCGGCCGCGCGGCGGTGTATCTCGACATCATGCGCTCGCAAGTCGCGCTGCATGGGCTCGACGTCTGGCGCGATTACTGCAACTGCCTGTCGGCGTATCGCGACATACTCGGCGGCGACACGCAACGCGGCATCGCGCTGCTGGAAAGCTCGCTCAACGCGCTGATCGCGCGCGGCTTCAGGCGTCTCATCACGCTTTTTATCGCGGCCTATGCAGAGGCGCTCGTGGCCGCGGGACGCAGCGACGAAGCGGAGCGCCGGCTCACCGACACGTTGCAGTTCTGCGAGAGCCACGGCGAGATGATGTTCGTCCCCGAGCTGTGGCGCGTGCTGGGCATCGCCGCGCGCGCACAACACAAATCCGCCGACGCCGAAGCCTGCTTTACACAGGCGATCGACCTCGCTCGTGCGCAAGGCGCGAAGATGTGGGAATTGCGCGCGTCGCTCGCATTGGCCGCATTGTGGCGCGACGAAGCGCGCGACGGCGCGCGCGATGCCGATGCGCTCGACATGCTGGAGCACATGGCGCTCGCTTTCGATGCGCCCTCCAGCACGACCGACGTGCAACTGCTGTTCGAGACGCTCGCGACACTGCGTCAAGGGCAATGCATGAGCGCTGCACCTGCCATGCCGGCGAATCCGCTCCCGCCGGACCCGCGTCGCCGGGTCGCCCGCAAATCGAACAGGAGCCTTGCGCGCGTCGATTAGAACGCAGGCGCACCGCGCCATTTTAGTACGGCATCCTGATCATTTTTCTGCGGCCCGGCCTGGATTCTCATCGCCGTCGGCGATCGCGACGTCCGCGTTCTTCGCGGTCAGCACCGCGGGCATCGACGGGTTTTCGGGCTGCGTGTAGCGCTCGTGCACGGCCGCCTTGATCCGCGCAAGGCTCGCGGCTGCATCGAGCGAGGCATCCTGCTCGATCTGCCGGGCCTGCGCCGCGAGATCGGGGTCGCCGATCTCCGTTTCGAACCAGCGCGAATAGTCGCCCCGCTCGCGGTGATACTGCCATGTGCCCGCATCGACACCTTCGGCAATCTCCACGAACAGCACGAGATTATGGGCGCGCAGATTCAATGCGTGCTCGGGCCCGCGGAAATAGAAACTGCGCTCGGGAATCAGCAGGCCTTCCGCGTATTTGCGCCGATGTCTGAGCCGGTGCTTGCTGCCCGGCTCGAGCCGGATCACGCCCTCGGGCGCCGGCTCGTCGAGGCGCCATAACAAGGCCTGCCCCGTTTCGAGCGCGGTTTCCTGAAGCTGCGGCACGGGCCGGCCCGTGGCCTTCGCGAGTTCCTGCACGGCCTTGCCGGCGCTCGGTCCCATCGCGAGCAGCAGATTCACCTGACGCAGAAAGGCGCCATCCAGTTGCTGCGGCGACACCGTGATGGCGAGCGCCGTTTCCAGCGCCGCTGGAATGGTTTGGCTTGCGCCCGCCCATCCGGCCGGAAACAGATGATGCGCCTCGTCGAACACGAGCCAATGGGGCCGGCCGGTTCGCATGCGCAACTGCTGCACCTCGAGCAGCAGCGACGCGCAGAACGCGGGCCGCTCCGGCAACGGCACGCGCAGCAGATTCACCGCCACCGCCGAACGCGGAGGACGCGCGAGCAGTTGCACGACTTCTTCGATCAGCGGCGCGGTGTGCGCGTCGCCGACTACGATCGTATCTTCGTCGTTCTGATAGTCGCCTTCCGGATCGATGATGCACAACTGCTGGTGCATGCCCGCGAGGCGCTCGAGCAAGCCGGCGCAGGCGGTCGACTTGCCGCATCCCGATTCGCCGGCGAGCAGCACGACCGAGCCGTGCGCGGGACAGTACAGGTCGGCGGGTTCGCCGGCGTCGCACGCATGCCCGATCAGCACGCGGCTCTTCTGCGCCACGCTCGCGCGTTCGCGCAGGTCGTCCTTCACCAGCGCGTCCACCAGTTCGGCGACACCGGCCCCCGCCGCCTGGCTCGTCACCATATCGGCGTGCGCCTTCAGTGCGGGCAGCGCATTGGCGACCGCCACCCCAAAACCGCACGCGTCGAGGAGCGCGTGATCGTTCTCGGCGTCGCCTATCCCGGCCACATTGAAGGCGGACAACGCCAGCTCGCTCAGCGCCTCCTGCAAGCCGCTCGCTTTGGAAATGCCCGGCGACACGATCATCACCGCGTCGCCGTTGAAGATGATCTGCAAGCCGAGGCCGAGGTCGCGAATCGCGGCGAGCGCGATCTGCTCGGCGGGCTTCATCATCGCGACGAGCGTCTCGCTCACGCTGAAGTGCCGCAGGCCGCGGCTTCTCAATTCGTCGACGAAAGCGGCCGGCGGCGGCGGGGCGAGCAGGCGCCGCGTGCCCGTCGAAGGCATGTACAGCACGCCGCCGTTTTCCGCGACGACTCGCGAAAACAGATCGAGCCGCGGACAGATAGCAAGCAGGTCGTCCATCTCGCGCCCGCTCACGAGGATGGCCTGGCGGCCCGAGGCGCGCAGGCGTTCGAGCGCGTCCCACGTCGAGTCGGCGACGCGTCCGTCGCAGGCCAGGGTGTTGTCGTAATCGGTCGCAATGGCAAAAAATCGCATGAAAAGCGCTCCGTGTCTGGATTCGTTCGCGGTGTTCGGCGGTGCGGGTCCGCCCTGTTGTCGGGCCCCCGCTTCAGTCCGTCTGAAGCGGTTGCGTATCGTGCGTGTCGTGCGTGTTGCGGGTATCGCGTGTGTCCCGCAGCATCGCTTGGTAAATACCGGCGTATTGATCGACCATCCGCTCGACGGTGAAGCGGCGCTCGAAGGCCGTACGGCACGCGGCGCGACTGATGCTGTCGATCTTCGCTAGCGCGGCGACGGCTTCGTCGACGGATTGCACGAGAAAGCCCGTCACGCCGTGCTCGACGATTTCATGCGCGGCACCGTGATCGAATGCGATCACCGGCGTGCCGCACGCGAGCGCCTCGATCATCACGAGGCCGAACGGCTCCGGCCAGTCGATCGGAAACAGCAATGCGCGCGCTTGTCCGAGGAAATCGTTCTTGCACGAATCGTCGACTTCGCCGCAATACTCGACGTGCGGCAACTCGAACAGCCCCGCGATTTCCTCGTCGAAATAGGCGCGGTCGCCATTGTCGATCTTCGCGGCGATGCGCAGAGGCACACCCGCGCGCCGCGCAATCTCGATCGCGCGGTCGGGCCGCTTGACGGGCGAGATGCGGCCGAGAAAAGCCGCGTAATCGCCGGGCGTTTCATGAAAGCGCAGCAGATCCGCAGGCAGGCCATGATGAACTGTCGCGCGCCAGTTGAGCCAGGGCAGCGGCGTGCGTTGCGCGGCGGAGATCGAGACCACCGGCATGTCGGCGAATTGCCGGTAGAGCGTGCTCAGGCCGGGCACGTCGAGCCGCCAGTGCAAGGTGGTCAGCGCGGGGCAGCGCAAGCGGCGCGCGAACGGAAAGCTCTGGTAGTCCGTATGAAAATGGACAATGTCGAATTCGTCCGCGCGCCGCACCACTTCTTCGAGCATGGCGAAATGAAAAGCCTGCGGGTCGGCGGTATCTTCAATCAGGCGAATCGCGCAGTCGCTTCCCGAGACGAGCCGCGCTCGCGTGCGCGAGTCGCCGCTTGCAAAGAGCGTGACGTCGTGGCCTCGCGCGACGAGACCGTCCACGAGCCACGCCACCACTCTTTCGACGCCGCCATAAGCGACCGGCGGCACCCTCTCATACAGCGGCGAAACCTGCGCGATACGCATGCCCTGCTCCGTTCGACGAACCGATGTCAGACGCGCCGCATGGTGCATGCCCGGCCATGTCGCGCGTGAACCGCGCCACGTCCGGCCGATGGAAAAATGTACAGGCCGCCAATGAAATTAAGCGGTGCGCGCGGCCCCTTGCCATTCGGCTGGTGAATGAGCCTGTGCGCGCCGCGCACCGCGCTTGATCTCACCGGGTGCTAACTGAGCGGCCTCGCGTAACCGTCGCCGGGCGCCGCGGGCTCGGCACGCTCCACGTGCTCGTCGATCCATGCCGTCGCGCGCTCGCGGGCGAATTCGAGCGCCTCGTGCTCGTCGACGAAATCGCGATGAAACTCCATGTCGTGCGTATCGTCGCCCGAACTCACGCTGCCCGGCGTCACTTCGATCCGCGCATGCGCGACGATCATGCCGCCGTCGACACCTGCCGTCAGATGGACGATGCAGCCTCCGTATTTGAAATCCATGATGCTCTCCCGCGTGTCGTGTGATGCGGCTAGCTGCCGCCGGGCGCGTTTCCGGCGGCCTGCACGCCCTCGTCGCCAATGGCTTCGGCCGCGCGTCGCCCTTTGCCCGATTGATCGGAGGCCACCGCCGGCTCGGCGTCGCCCGACACGCCTTCGGCTTCGATCTGCGCTTCGGCGCGTACCCAGTAATCGTCGGCGCGTCCTTCGGGCGAGCCGTCGCTTTCCCACAGCTCGTACGCGCGCTTGCGTATACGGTCCTCGACGGTGGGTTCGTGAGGCAAGCCGTCCATGGCAGTCTCCAAACGTTCGTGGTCAGTTGAAGGCGCGTACGCCATGCGGCGCCGCGCCGGTCATGGAGCAAAGCGCGTTCCCATGGGTCGCGTGCCGGCGCATTTCGTCGCGAAGGCGATAAGGCACTCCGCGCGGGCCGGGTTGCGTGCGCCGTCGCGCTCGCCGCGCGCTGCACCAGTCGTTATAATTGTTTCAGCAAACATGATTAAAACCTAACGTCGTTCACACACTCCCCACGCGCCAGGACCTCCATGCTCAAACCCGATCGCCTTCGCGCTCTGGCCGACGCGCTGACACGGCAAAACGTGATGCGCCTGCGCGATGCCGCCGCCCTGCTCGGCGTCTCCGAAATGACGGTGCGCCGCGACATTGCCGCGAATGCGGATCGCTTCACGTATCTGGGCGGCTATATCGTCAGTGCCACCGACGTGCCGAATAACGCGGGCAACGCCGGTTATTCGCTGGAGCAGGAAAAGGATCACTTCGCGCAAGCCAAGGCGGAGGCGTCGGCCATTGCAGCGGGATTGATCGGCAACAACGAAACGCTTTTCATCGATTGCGGCACGACACTCGTGGCGCTCGCCCGGCTCATTCCGCCCGAGCGCCATGTCACGGTGGTGTGCTATTCGCTGAATGTCGCCGAGGTGTTGCGCCGCAAACCGAACGTGCGGATGATCCTGCTCGGCGGCGTCTACGTGCCTTCGTCGGATTCGTTCGCGGGCGAGGAAAGCCTCGAGATGCTGCGCCGCATGGGCATCAACAAGGCGTTTATTTCGGCGGGCGGCGTGGACCCCGCGCGCGGCGTGACCTGCTGGAACTTCCATGAAGTCGCGGTGAAGCAGGCGGCCATGGCCAGTGCCGTCGAACGGCATCTGGTGGTCGACAGAAGCAAGTTCGGCGTGGTCAAGGCCGTGCGCTTTTCACAGATCGAAGACTTCGACTCGATCATCACCGAAGAGGGCCGGCAGGCGCGCAAGCGCCAATAGCCGACTATTGCCGCACTATGCACGGGTTCGCCCGTGCCTGTGCGGCGGCGATCCTCCGGCCGCGGCGCCTCAGCTCTTGCGCTGCAGTGCGAACAGCGTGCCGGCCAGCAGAATGAACGCGCCGATAATCACCTTCTGCCAGGTGCTCGGCACACCCACGAGAATCAGCACGCTCTTGATGAGCGTGACGAGCACGACGCCGAGCAAGGTGCCCACCACCGTGCCTGTGCCGCCCGTAATGCGCGCACCGCCCAGAATGACCGCGGCGATCACGTCCAGCTCCGAGCCCACGAGGTCGAACGGATTCGCGAGGCGGTTGTTCGACACGTGCAGAATGCCCGCGATGCCGGCGAGCATGCCGGTATAGCCGAACACGAACAGATGGATCGCGCGCAGGTTGTAGCCGAGCCGCTCGGCGATGGCGAGCGAGCCGCCCATTGCGTAGACGCCGCGTCCCATCATCGTGCGATTGAGCAGCCACCAGGTGACCAGCGCGGCGGCGACAAGCGCCAGCACCGAGGCCGGCAGCACCGCGCGCAGTCCGTCAGCGGTGTGATAGAAAAAGAGCGGAATGCGGCCGAAGTGATCCATGCTGTGCGGAATGTTCATGAAGAACGTCGTGCCGATGAACGTCAGCAGCAAGCCGCGATACAGGTATTGCGTGCCGATCGTGACGATCAGCGAAGGCGCTTTCAGCCGATGCACGAGCAGCCCGTTGACGACGCCGAGCACCACACCGCCCAAGGCCCCGGTGATGAGAATCAGCGCGAACGGGGCATCCGGCCACCACGCGAACACGGCCTTGGTGATACCGTACATGGTCAGCGCGGCAATCGCGGTGAAGGACACGTCGATGCCGCCCGAGGCGAGCACGACGAGCGTGCCGAGCGCGAACAGCGACATGGTGGTCGCCGAATGCAGCAGATCAAAGAGCGTCGCGAACTGAAAGAAGCGCGGATTGATTGCGCCGACGATCAGACACGTCACCACGATCAGCGCGACGGTGAACCACTCGGGATTGCGCGCGAGCCTCATGCGCAAACCTCGCGGTTCGGGGCTCGGCGCGATTTCGACGACATTCGGAGTGCTCATGGTCTGCTTGATGGACGAGTCAACGGACGAGTCGATAGGCGAATCGATGGACGAGTCGATGCGCGGCTGGATGCGCGAGTTCATGGCGGTTTGGCGTCCTTACTTCCTCTAGGCCGCTTCGGAAAGCAGCGCGTGGTACAGATCGGCCTCGCTCAATGCGTCCGCGCGATACTCGGCGGCCACGCGGCCCTTCTTCATCATCAGAATGCGGTCGCAGTTCTGCAGCAGCTCCGGCAGGTCGTCGCTGATCAGAATAATGCCGATGCCGCGCTGCGAGAGCCGCTGCATGATCCGATAGATGATGTCCTTCGAGCCCACGTCGACGCCGACGGTCGGCCCGTGCAGGATCAACACGCGCGGGTCGATGGCGAGCCAGCGGCCGATCAGCACACGCTGCTGGTTGCCGCCCGACAGTGACTGCACCGGCTTGTCGACACCCGGCGTCGCGATCTGCAGATCCTTCACAGTCTGCACGGCAAGCGCCTCGGCACGCGTGCGGTCGATCTGGCCGAAGCGGTCGCGCAGGCTGGAGATCATCGCGGTGATCACGTTGTCGCGAATCGGTTTGTCGAGGAACAGCCCTTCGTTCAGGCGGTCTTCCGGCACATAGCCGATGCGATGCCGCTTCGCGTCGGACGGCGTGCGCAGCGCAATACGTTTGCCGTCCAGCAGCACCTCGCCCGACAGCGCGGGCGCGACGCCCGCCAACGCGCGCGCCAGTTCGTTGCGACCCGAATCGAGCAGACCGGTCACGCCGAGAATCTCGCCGCCGTGCAGCTTGAACGCGACGTCGCTGAACTGGCCCGCGCGCGTGAAGTTGCGCACGTCGAGCACGACGTCCTCGGCGTGCGCGCCCTCGCGATACCGCTCGTTCGACAGATGGCGCCCCGTCATCAGTTCGCTGATTTGCGCCTTGGTGAACTGCGCAATCGGCCCTTGCGCCATTTTCTGCCCGTCGCGCAGCACGATCACTTCGCCGCCTATTGCATAGCATTCGTCGAGCTTGTGGCTCACGAACAGCACCGTCACGCCCTGCGCGCGCAGATTGGCGAGCACGGCGATCAGATTGTCCACTTCCTTTTGCGTGAGCGACGTGGTCGGCTCGTCCATGATGACGAATTTCGCCTCGCTCGCAATCGCACGCGCAATGGCCACCAGTTGTCGCGTGGCGAGCGGCAGCTGTTCGATGAGCGTCGCCTGGAAATCCGCGTTGCCGGGCAGGCCTACTGCTTCGAGCGCGCGTGCAGCCGTGGCGGCAAGAACGCGGCGATCGAAGGTACGCGCGAGCCGCCCTTCGTGCGTGGCGAGTTCCGACGTGAGCGCGACGTTTTCCGCGACGCTCATGTTGGGCAGCAGCGACAGATCCTGATACACGGTTTCGATGCCGGCCGCGAGCGCCTCCAGCGCGGAGAGCCGCGCATGCGGCACGCCTTCGATCACGAGTTGCCCTTCGTCCGGCGGCTGCGCGCCGGAAATGATCTTGATCAGCGTGCTCTTGCCGCAGCCGTTTTCGCCGAGCAGGTGATAAATTTGCCCGCGCTCGAACGCGAGGCTCACGCCGCGCAACGCATGCACGCCGGTAAAGCGTTTATGCACGCCGACCACTTCCAGGAACGGCTGCGAGGACTGCGACGGCGGCGCGAAAGAGACGTCTTCTTGATTCATGATGATGAGTCGCGGTGCCGAGGCGTGCCTATCGACACGCCTCGAAGTGAACAGCGGAATCAGAACGGATACTGCTTGTAGTTCGACTTGTCGACATTCACCCAGCCCTGGCCGCGCACGATGATGCCCTTGCCCGGCCCTTTGGCGACTGTCACCTTCGTGTAGCCCGGAATGCCGAGGTCCGCGCCGTTCTCGACCGTCTTGCCGTCCACCAGCATCTTCGCGACCTTGTTCATCGCGATGCCGGCGAGCTTCGGATCCCAGAACGCGATGCCGTTGATCGCGCCGCTTTCGAGGAATTTGCCGGCCTCGTTGGGCAAACCCGTGCCGTACACGCAGATCTTGCCTTGCATGCCCGCCTCTTCCACCGCACGGCCGATGCCGATCACATCGAGCGAGGACGAGCCCTGGAAGCCCTTCAGATCCGGATGCTTGCGCAGCACTTCTTTCGCGACTTCATAGGCGCGCTCGCCGTCGTTGTTGGTTTCGAGCTTCGGCTCCACGAGGTTCATCTTGGGGTACTTCGCCTTCGCATTGCCGATGCCGCCGTCGGCCCATTGCACCTGCGAGCGGCTGCCGAGCGAGCCCACCAGTACCGCCCACTTGCCTTCGTCGTGCATGCACGACGCGAGCCGCTCGTTCAGGCCGGCGCCATAGGCGGTGTTGTCGAACGCCTCGATGTCGACCATGGTGTTCTTCGCATTGTCCGCTTCATGCGTGACGACCTTGATGCCGCGGTCCATCGCTTTCTTGAGCGCCGGCTCGAGCGTCGGCGGATCGTAGGGCACCACCGCAATCGCGGTGACTTTCTTCGCGATCAGGTCTTCGATGATCTTCAGTTGCTGCGCCGCGTCCGCGCGGCCGGGACCCGTCTGGTAAGCGCTCACGCCGGGGTTGTCTTTTGCGAATTCCTTGACGCCTTCGTCCATCCGGTTGAACCAGTTGATGCCCGTCACCTTCACGACCGTGACGATGGTCTCGTTGGTGGCAGCCTGTGCCGCGGCGATCGCGCCTACCGCCACTGCACCTGCTGCAATCGCGGCACCCAGTCGAGTCAGTTTCATGCAATGTCTCCTTTATCGTTCGATGTCGCCCGTGCTGGCCGTGTCAGCCGTCGCGAACAGGCAGGGCACCCTGTTCGCCTCGATCGTTGCCTTTGCCTTTGCTTTTGCCTTTGCCGTTACTCCGCTGTCGCGCTTAACCCTTCGGGGCCGCGCCGCTATCGGCGCGAGCGGAAGCCGGGTTCGCACCACCCCCGCCGAAGCCGAAAATCGCACGCACCCGTTCCCCGCCCGCGAACGCGAGCGACAACAGCAGCAAGAAGCCCCATGCGCAGTCGCCGAAAAACTGCGAAACGCCGAGCAGATTGAAGAGGCTCGACAGAAACTGCAGCACCGTTGCCGCAAAAAATACACAGACGATGCGACCATAACCGCCTGCCGGATTCACGCCGCCCATCACGGCAATGAGAATCGCGATCAGCAGATAGGAGTTGCCGTAGTCCCATTTCGCGCTCGACGTATGCGTCGCGCTAATGAGGCCGGCGAGCGACGCGAGCACGCCGCACATCGCGTAAGTGGTGATGAGCATGCGCGCGCGCGGAATGCCCGCGTAAAACGCGGCTTTGGGATTCGTGCCCATCAGATAGAGCCGCAGGCCGAACGGGCTGCGCCTGAGCAGCCATCCCAGCAGAATCACGGCGGCGATGAAGATGCAAAACGCAATGGGCACCTGAAACACGGTGCCGTTGCCGATATCCGACAGCGGCTCGACATAGTCGACATGCACCGATGCGCCGTTGCTGATCACGACGGCAAAGCCGGTGAAGAGCAACTGCGTGCCGAGCGTGCAGAGAATCGGCGTGAGCCTGAGGCGCGCGATCACGACACCGTTGAGCAGTCCGCCGAGCAAGCCCATGGTCAGCACGATCGCGCAGAAAAGCGACGTGTACAGCACGGGCGAATCGTCGCCGCTCACGAAGCGCGGCACCACGATCGCCGCCACCATGCCGGACAGATTGGCGAGCCCGACGCCGGAGAGGTCGATGCCGCCGTTGCCGGACACCATGGAAAGCATGATGCCGAGCGCGAGCAGGCCGAGCTCGGGGAGCTGGCCGCCCATCGACTGGAGGTTGTCGACGTCGACGAACTGGCCGCGCGAGAGCCACGTCGCGACCAGCACGACGAGCACATTGACGATCAGAAGGAAGTTCAGTTGCCGGTCGGCAAACAGTTTTCCCGCAGCAAACGAAGACTTCATGGCGCTCATGATCTCCCTGCACTGCACTGCACGTTACTTCACGAATGGATTACGACACCTGTGCTGCCCGGCTCGATTCGCTGTGCCGATTTAGCACCTCATTGACTTCGGCGAGCGTCGGCATGGAAGGCGCGGTACCCGCGCGCGTGACCGAGATGCCCGCGAGCGCGCAACCGAAGCGCAGCGCCGATATCGCGTCCTCACCGCGTGCCAGCGCGGCCGCGAAGCCGCCGGTGAAGCCGTCGCCCGCGCCCGCCGTTTCCACTACGTTACCGCAGCGAAACGCGGGCAGCCAGACGGATCGCGTCGCGTCATGCAGCAACGCGCCCCCTTCGCCCAGCGTGACGATGACGGCGCCCACACCTTTGGCGAGCAGCACGTCGGCCGCGCGCCGGGCGTCGTCGACAGTCGATATCTGCACGCCGGTGAGCGCCGCCGCCTCGCTTTCGTTCGGCGTGATGTAGTCGCACAGCGGGAAGATGTCGTCGTCGAGCGGCATGGCGGGCGCCGGATTGAACACGGTGATGACGCCATGCCTGCGCGCCACTTCGAGTCCGCGCCGCGCGGCCGCGAGCGGCTGTTCGAGCTGCGTCACGAAGACCCGCGCGCCCGCAATGTCGGTTTCTATCGCATCGACGTCGGCGGCGCACAGTGTCCCTGCCGCGCCTGCCGCGACGATGATCGCGTTCATGCCGGTGGTGTCGTCGACGAAGATATGTGCCGCGCCCGTCGCGACGCCGGCCGCCACCGTGGCACGCGCCGTAATGCCCTCGCGCGCCCAGGTGGCCTGCGCGATCGAGCCGAATGCATCGTCGCCGATGCGCGTGCAGAACACCACCTCGGCGCCCGCGCGGGCGGCGGCCACGGCCTGATTCGAGCCCTTGCCGCCCGGCCCCATCGCAAACGCGGAGCCCGCAATCGTCTCGCCGATCAGCGGCATACGCGCCGCGCGAAACGTCAGATCGGTCACGTAGATGCCGAGAATGACGACGCGTCCGCCCTGCTGCTGCGCGCTCATGACGCGAGCCTCCGTCGCGGCGCGTGCGAGGACGCAGCGTTCGTCAACGGCAAGAAGTCGAGAGTATTCGGCACGTTGTCTCCTTCATGTTGTGATCGCCGTGCATTCGCTGCAGCGCGGTCAATCGCCGTACGGTATCCAGATGTTCTTCACCTGCACAGCCTGGCGCAGGAACGGCCGGCCTTCGCTCGCCCGGTCGAACCAGTCGAATGCGTGGCCGTAATCGGTGAAGGTGCGCTTCAGGTTGCCGACCGATTCGCGTTCGACGAGCGCCGCATCGGCCGCACTGCCGAAGCACCACAGCGCATCCACGTCGTCGTGCTGCGCGAGCGCCGGCAGCAGCGCCGCGCGTCTGCCCGTGACGATATTTAGCACGCCGGCCGGCACGTCGGACGTCTCCACGACCTGATAGAAGTCCGTCGCCGCGAGTTGCCCGCCTTCGCCCGGCAGCACCACCACACGGTTGCCCATCGCCAGCGCGGGCGCGACAAGCGAAACGAACGCCAGCAACGGCGCCTCGTCCGGACACGCCATGCCGATCACGCCGAGCGGCTCGTGCATCGCGAGTGCGACGCCGCGCAGAGGCGGCGTATGCACTGCGCCGTCGAACTTGTCGGCCCACGCCGCATAAGTGAAGAGACGCGTGACGGACGCCTCCACTTCGGCACGCGCCGCTTCCGGCGTCGCGCCGTTGCGCGCGCAGAGCCGCTGCGCGAATTCGTGGGCGCGTACCGCCAGGTTCTCCGCGAGGTAGAACAGGACCTGCGCACGGTTATGCGTGCTCGTCTGCGACCACTTGTGCGCCGCGCGCGCCGCTTCCACCGCGTTGCGTATGTCCTTGCGATTGCCTTCGCCCACTTCGCCGACCGGCGTGCCGTCCGGCGCGTGAACCGCCAGCGAATAGCCGCTATCCGGCCGCACCTGCTTGCCGCCGATAAAAAGCTTGGCCGTGCGGTCGATCGACACGATGTTCGGCGCCGCGCTCGAAACCTGTGGCGTCGCGCTCACCGGCCGGCGCTTCGGAAGATTGAGCCACGCGCGCGGTTTGAGATATTCGTAAATGCCCTCACGTCCGCCCTCGCGCCCATAGCCCGATTCGCGATAGCCGCCGAAACCGACCGCCGCGTCGAAGAGATTCGTTGCATTGATCCACACGACGCCCGCCGCGAGCCGCGGCGCCACGTCGAGCGCCCGGCCGATGGTCTCGCTCCACACGCTCGCGGCGAGTCCATAGCGCGAATGGTTGGCGAGCGCGACGGCTTCGTCCGGCGTGCGAAAGCTCATGGTGACCAGCACCGGTCCGAAGATTTCCTGCTGCGCGAGGATCGATGCGGGCGCAACGTTCGTCACGAGCGTCGGCGGATAGAAGGAGCCGTCGGCAGGCAATGCCGATTCGCCCGCCTGCCAGATCGCGCAACCTTCGCGCCGCCCGCTTTCGACGAGCGAGCGGATCCGCTCCAGCTGCACCGGATCGACAATTGCGCCGAGATCGATGTTCTTGTCGAGCGACCTGCCCACGCGCAACGTCTCCATGCGGCGCTTGAGCTTTGCGATGAAGCGCGCTTCGACGCCCTCCTGCACCAGCAGCCGCGAGCCCGCGCAGCACACCTGGCCCTGGTTGAACCAGATCGCGTCGACCACGCCTTCCACGGCGGCGTCGAGGTCGGCGTCGTCGAATACGATGAAGGGCGACTTGCCGCCCAGTTCGAGCGTCAGCGATTTGCCGGAGCCGGCCGTTGCCGAGCGAATCAGCTTGCCTACTTCCGTCGAACCGGTGAACGCGATCTTGTCGACCTGCGGATGGTCGACGAGCGCCGCGCCCGTCGAACCGTCGCCGGTCACCACATTGAGCACGCCCGCGGGCAAGCCGGCGCGCTCGGCAAGCTCCGCGAACAGCAGCGCCGTGAGCGGCGTGTATTCCGCCGGCTTCAGCACCACGCAGTTGCCGGTTGCGATAGCCGGCGCGATCTTCCACGCGAGCATCAGAAGCGGAAAATTCCACGGCACGATCTGGCCGATCACGCCGAGCGGTGCATAGTCCGCGAATTCGCTGTCCTGCAACTGCGCCCAGCCCGCGTGATGCAGAAAGTGACGCGCCACGAGCGGTATGTCGAGATCGCGCGTCTCGCGAATCGGCTTGCCGTTGTCGAGCGCTTCGAGCACCGCGAAAAGGCGGCTGTGCCGCTGCACCATGCGCGCGAGCGCATACAGATGCCGTGCGCGGCCCGCGCCGCCGAGCGCCTGCCAACCCGGCTGCGCGGCGCGCGCGGCGGCGACCGCGGCGTCGATGTCGGCTGCGTCGCCCTGGGCGATGTCGGCGAGGCGCTCGCCGGTTGCGGGTGCGTGCGAGACGAACCGCGCGCCGCTCGCGCTCTCCCGCCACGCGCCGCCGATGAAATGGCCGAAGCGTCCGTCATGCTGCGCGAGCCACGCGCGCGCGGGCTGATCGTCCTCGGACGCGGGGCCGTACTCCATCGAAGAAAAATACTCCGCTACGCTCATGGGTGGATGTGTTTCAGGCTACAGGGTGACGGTTGAACGCCGAATAACGGCCGCTCACGTGGTGTTCGAGCTGCCGCTCGATATCGGCGAGCAGGCTCGATGCGCCGATCCGGAACAACTCCGGTTCGAGCCAGGCGCGGCCGAGCTCTTCCTTCATCAGGATCTGATACGCCAGCACGGACTTCGCGCTCGACACGCCGCCCGCCGGCTTGAAGCCGATCGGCACGCCGGTGCGCTCGTGATAGTCGCGGATCATGCGGACCATGACGAGCGACACGTCGAGCGTCGCGTTCACGCCTTCCTTGCCGGTCGACGTCTTGATGAAGTCCGCGCCGGCCATCATGCAGACCATCGACGCGCGCGCGACATTCGACAGCGTGCGGATGTCGCCCGTCGCCAGAATCGTCTTCAGATGCGCGGGGCCGCAAGCCGCGCGAAACTCGCGCACCTCGTCGTAGAGCGCCTGCCAGTTGCCGGTCAGCACATGTTCGCGCGTGACCACGATGTCGATTTCAGCCGCGCCGTCCGCGACCGACGCCTCGATCTCCTTCAGCTTCAGCGGATGGGGGATCAGTCCGGCCGGAAAACCCGTCGAGACGGCCGCGACCGGAATGCCGCTGCCTTCGAGCGCATCCACGGCGGCCCCGACGAAGCGGTGATAGACGCACACCGCGCCCGTGGTGATGCGTTGCGGCGCCATGCCGAGCGCTTCCAGAATGTCCGCGCGCACCGGCTGGCGCGCCTTCGCGCACAGGCGCCGGACGCGGCCTTCGGTGTCGTCGCCGTTGAGCGTGGTGAGATCGATGCAGGTGACGGCTTTCAGAAGCCACGCGGCCTGCGCATCCTTCTTGACCGTCCGGCGCGTGGCGAGCGTCCCCGCGCGGCGTTCGACCGCCGACTGGTTGACGCGCAAACCGTCGAGCCATGAGGCGTCGAACGGCACGCCGGGATTGCGCACCGGATGAACGAGCGGCCCGCCGCGCAACGCGACGACCGACGATGGAAAAGAATCAGGCATGAGACGTCCTGGTTAGCGCCCGGCCACACCTCGGCCGGCGAACGATTCGGGGCTATGCTACTCCGTTTGAGAGGATTATCACACGCACTACGGGTAAATCCTCACATTCCGAGGGTGAAAGCCGCTTGAAACGACGCGCGTGTGAAGCAGAAGCGGAGAATTGTGATGGACATATCACAAACGTCGCGTGGCGCGACGGCGGCGCGCACCCGCGCCCAAGCGACCGAGGTCGTGCAAACCCGCCAATCGGACCGCGTTCTCACGCGAGAATGTGCGGGTTTGCCCGCAGCCGTCGCCGCACAAGGCAAAATACGGGTTTTGCGCGCGGGTTTGGTACGCGGGATCAGCACCCCGGCTTCTTGCGCAGGCGGCGCGCCGCGCGCAGCGGCTTCATGCGCCGCCGAAGCTGCCGGCGACGGTGCCCGCGCCGCGAACGGGCGCCGCGCCTGCATCGCCAGAGCGCACCGCTGCGGTTTCGCCTCGCGCCCACCCGGACACAGGACCGCTCGTCCTTGAACAGAGCCCTCAGGAGCATTTATGACCGATTCGAACCCATCCTTCCTCGGCAGGATTACGCTGGCCGTCAGCGCCTTTTTCCGCATTCTCGGCGACGGCGAGTTCGCCGCCGCAGTGCTGCGCGTGCGTGACGGCGGCGCGTCTGCGCCAACCACGGCGTCCGCCCCGTCGCCGGCGCCCTCGCCTGCTCCCAAGGCCGCGCCCGCGCCGACGCTGAAGGAAGCCAGCCCCGACGCCGCGCTGCAATTGCTCGGCCTGCTGCAACGCGACGCGCGCTTCATCGACTTCGTCGAGGAAGACATCAAACGTTTCAGCGACGCCGATATCGGAGCGGCCGCGCGCCTCGTGCACGAAGGCTGCCGGGCGACGCTGCGCGAGCACTTCACGATCCGCCCGGTGCGCGACGAAGCCGAAGGCAGCCGCGTCACCCTCCAGGAAGGTTTCGACGCGAGCGCGATCCGGCTGACCGGCAACGTCGTCGGCAAGGCGCCGTTTGTCGGCAGCATCAGCCACCGCGGCTGGCGCGTGACCGAAGTGCGTCTGCCGAAGCTCGCCGAAAGCCATAACGCGAAGGTGATCGCGCCGGCCGAGGTGGAGCTATGAGCGGCGCCCGTTATTCGATCGGGATCGACCTCGGCACGACGCACTGCGCGCTGTCCTACGTCGACACCAGCACGAGCGACGGCGAGAAGACCGCCCTCGCGGTGCTACCCATTGCCCAGCTGACGGGCCCGGGTGCCATCGACGATCTCGATCTGCTGCCCTCGTTCCTCTATCTGCCGCATCCGGACGAACTGGGTGCCGGCGACCTGCATCTGCCGTGGACCGGCGAGCGCGACTTCGCGGTCGGCGAATTCGCGCGCAGCCGCGGCGCGGCCACGCCGATCCGGCTCGTCTCCAGCGCGAAAAGCTGGCTGTGCCATCCGGGCGTGGACCGGCGCGCGGCAATCCTGCCGGGCGATGCGCCGCCGGAAGTCGCGCGCGTCTCGCCGCTGGAAAGCTCGGTGCGTTATCTCACGCACTTGCGCGAGGCGTGGGACCACGCGCATCCGGACGCGCCGTTTCGCGACCAGGACATCACGGTGACGATTCCCGCGTCGTTCGACCCCGCCGCGCGCGAGCTGACCGCCGAAGCCGCCGAGGCCGCCGGTTACGGCCGCATGACGCTGCTGGAAGAACCGCAGGCCGCGCTGTATAGCTGGATCCAGAAGAGCGGCGGCCAGTGGCGCAAGCAGGTCAAGATCGGCGACATCATCCTCGTGGTGGACGTGGGCGGCGGCACGACCGACCTCTCGCTGATCGCCGTGGTGGAGCGCGACGGCAACCTGGAACTGCATCGCGTGGCGGTCGGCGAACACATTCTGCTCGGCGGCGACAACATGGATCTCGCGCTCGCGCATGGGGTCGCGCGCAAACTCGCCGCGCAAGGGACCCAGGCCGACGCGTGGCAATTGCGCGCGCTCACCTACGCGTGCCGCTCGGCGAAGGAAACGCTGCTCACCGACCCGGCCACCGACACCGTGCCGCTCGTCGTGCCGAGCCGGGGCTCGAAGCTGATCGGCGGATCGATCCGCACGGAGCTCACGCGGGCCGAACTGACGCAGACCATTCTCGAAGGTTTTTTCCCGCAGGTGGACAGCGCGGCACGGCCGGTCTCACGCACGCGCGCCGGCCTCACGCAGCTGGGCTTGCCCTACGCGCAGGACGCGGGCATCACGCGGCATCTGGCGGCGTTTCTCGGCCGGCAAGTCGGCGCGCTCGCCGAACTGGAGGGCTTGCGCGACACGGCAGCGGGGACTTCGGCACAAGGCGCGAGCTTTCTGCATCCCACGGCGGTGCTGTTCAACGGCGGCGTGTTCAAGTCGACGCTACTGGTCGAGCGGATCATGGGCACGCTGAACGACTGGCTCGCCGCGGAAGGCGCGGCGCCGGCGCGCCTGCTCGAAGGCGCGGATCTCGATCTGGCCGTCGCGCGCGGCGCCGCTTACTACGGCTACGTGCGGCGCGGCCAGGGCGTGCGGATTCGCGGCGGCACCGCGCGGGCGTACTACATCGCGATCGAATCGGCGATGCCCGCGGTGCCCGGACTCGAGCCGCCCATCCAGGCGCTGTGCGTCGCGCCGTTCGGCATGGAAGAAGGCACCGAGGCCGAGCTGCCCGCGCAGGAGTTCGGGCTCGTGGTCGGCGAGCCGGTGCATTTCCGCTTCTTCGGCTCGTCGGTGCGTCGCCAGGACCAGGTCGGCACGTTGCTCGACTTCTGGGGCCCCGAGGAGTTGCAGGAGCTCGAAGAGATTCAGGCGACGCTGCCGGCGTCCGGCCGCACGGCGGGCGAAGTCGTGCCCGTCAGGCTGCACGCGCGCGTGACCGAAGCCGGGACGCTCGAACTCGAAGCCGTGCCGCGCGGCACGGACGAGCGCTGGAAAGTCGAATTCGATGTGCGCGGCAATGCGAATGCATGACTGAGATGAAGCGGTACAGCGTCGGTATCGACCTCGGCACCAGTAATACGGTGCTCGCGTATGCAGAGGCCGGGTCGCAGGAGGTTCGCGTCTTCGAGATCGAACAGCTCGTGAGTCCCGGCGAAGTCGCCGCGCGCCCGCTTCTGCCCTCGGTGCGGTACCACGCGGCGCGAGGCGAGCTCGCGGCTGGCGATCTGCAGTTGCCGTGGAGCGGGAGCCGGGTTGCGGCCCGGCCTGCGGCGCAAGCGCGCGGGGCAAGCGCCGCGGGCGAGAGCACGACGCGAGTCGGCGCAAACGGGAACGCGGATCGGCAGGCTAATCCGCATGCAGGCGAGCGCGCGGTTCCAGCCGCTGGCTCTGGCTCTGGCTCTGGCTCTGGCTCTGGCTCTGGCTCTGGCTCTGGCTCAGGTGCGCGTTCGGGTTCAGGTTCAGGTGCAGGCTTGCGCGCCGCGCCTGCCGATGGCGATTCAGACACGCCGCCCGTGGTGATCGGCCGGCTTGCGCGCGTGCTCGGCGCGCAAGTGCCCGGGCGGCTCGTGACCAGCGCGAAAAGCTGGCTCTCGCATGCGTCCGTCGACCGCGTCGCGCCGATCCTGCCGTGGGGCGCCGCCGACGACGTCCTCAAGGTCTCTCCCGTCGAGGCCAGCGCGAGCTACCTCGCGCATGTGCGGGCGGCATGGAATCAGCGCTTTCCCGACGCGCCGCTCGAGCACCAGGACGTGGTGCTCACGGTGCCGGCCTCGTTCGACGAAGGCGCGCGGGCGCTGACCGTCGAAGCGGCACGCATGGCCGGCCTGCCGGCGCTGCGGCTGCTGGAAGAACCGCAGGCGGCGTTCTACGACTGGCTGTTTCATCATCGTGAGCGGCTTGCCGAGGAACTCGCGCACACGCGCCTCGTGCTGATCTGCGACGTGGGCGGCGGCACGACGGACCTCACGCTCATCCAGGTGCGCATGGAGAACGGCGAGCCGCAGCTGACGCGGATCGGCGTGGGCAACCATCTGATGCTCGGCGGCGACAACATGGATCTCGCGCTCGCGCATCTCGTCGAAGCGCGGCTGCCGGGCGGCGGCGAGCGCGGGCGCCTGTCGGCGGCGAGCCTGTCGCAACTCGTCGAGCGCTGCCGTGCCGCCAAGGAACAACTGCTGGGCGCCGAAGCGCCCGAGTCGGCGTCGATCACGCTGCTGGGTGCGGGCGCGAAGCTCGTCGGCGGCGCACGCACGGCGCAGGTCACGCGCGACGAAGTGGAGCGTGTGATCGTCGACGGATTCTTTCCTGTGGTCGCCTCGCATGAACGGCCTGGCCGGCCGCGTGGCGCGATTGTCGAGTTTGGCCTGCCGTATGCAACCGATGCCGCCGTCACGCGCCATATCGCCGCTTTTCTGAGCCGCTTCGACGCGCAGTCGCGCAAGGCGCTCGGGCCGGATGGCGGCGAGGTGGATGCGGGTCGCCCGACAGACGGCGCTGGAACGGGTGACGCCCGCGCCGCAAGCCATGCCCGCGTCGCTGCCGGCGGCAGTGCCGACGCCGCAGCCCTTGCGCCTCTTGCTGCCGGGAAGCGAGGCGGCGCACCTCTCACCGACGCCGGACGCGCCCCGCCCGCCCCGCTCGCCGTGCCCGACACGTTGCTGCTGAACGGCGGCGTATTCCGCGCGGAGGCCTTGACGCAGCGACTCGCCGATACCTTGGGCACGTGGCGCGGCGAGCCGCTTAACGTGCTGCACAACGACAATCCGGACGTCGCCGTCGCGCGTGGCGCGGTCGCCTACAGTCTCGCCCGCGCGGGCGGCGCGCCGAAAATCGGCGGCGGTTCGCCGCGCAGTTACTTTCTCGTGCTCGACGAGTCCGCCGATGCAAAGCGCGATGCTAACGACTCGCCGCCCACGCAGCGCGGCATTTGCCTGCTGCCGCGCGGCACGGAGGAAGGCCACGAAATTCTCATCGCCGAGCGCACCTTCGCGCTGCGGCTCGGGCACCCTGTGCGCTTTCACCTCGTGTCGTCCAGTGCGGATACGGCCTATGCGCCGGGCGAGCTCGCGGACCTCGCGAGCGGCGACTTCGTGCGCCTGCCACCCATCGCGACCATCGTTCCGCCGCGCCGCGCCGGCAGTGCCCGCGAGCGGGCCGTGCGCATCGCCACGTCGCTGACGGAAGTCGGCACGCTGGAAGTGCACTGCATCGACCGCGACGATCCCGCCGGGCGGTGGCTGCTCGAGTTCCAGTTGCGCCGCGAGAGCGCGCAGGTGAATCTTGCCGGCGATGCCGCGCCCGCCCGGCATTCGCGCCTTGACGAAGCCATCGAGCAAATCGACCGCGCGTTCGGCTCCCGCTCGCAAAACGTCGATAAAAAGGACGTCAAGCGCCTGCGCTCGCAGCTCGAACATCTGCTCGGCCCGCGCGAGAGCTGGAACAGCGCGCTGCTGCGCGAACTGTTCGGCGCGCTATGGGAACGCGCGAAGCGGCGGCGCCGCTCGGCGGACCACGAGCGGCTGTGGCTGAATCTGGCCGGTTACTGCGTGCGTCCCGGCTTCGGCTATCCGCTCGATGAATGGCGCGTCGAGCAGCTCTGGTCGCTGTTCGACGACGGTATTCAGTACATCCAGGAAAGCCAGGTCTGGTCGGAATGGTGGACGCTGTGGCGCCGCGCGGCGGGCGGCCTCGACGAACACGCGCAACTGCGCGTGCTGGACGCGATGGCGTATCTGCAAACGGCCGCGCAATCGCGTCACAAGCTGCCGTTCGACGTGGCGAAAACCGGCATCGCCGATATGGTTCGGCTAAGCGCGTCGCTGGAACGCATTCCTGTTGAACGCAAGATCGAGCTCGGCGAATCGGTGCTCGCGCGGCTGCAGAAGCCTTCGGAGAATCACCAGAGCTGGTGGGCGGTCGGGCGGATCGGCGCGCGCCGGCCGTTTTATGGCAGCGCGCACACCGTTGTGCCGCCGGATGTCGCCAGCCGCTGGCTCGACGCGATTCTCGCGCTCGACTGGAAGAAGGTCGACCCGGCCGCGTTTGCGGCCGTGCAGATCGCGCGCATGACGGGCGACCGTTCGCGCGATCTGCCGGACGCACTGCGCGAAGCCGTCATTCGCAGGCTCGAGGCGGCGAATGCGCCGCGCGCCTGGATCGCGATGGTCGGCGAAACGGTCGAGCTGGATAATGCGGACGAGGGCCGCGTGTTTGGCGAGTCGCTGCCCGCGGGGTTGAAGCTGATTTCGGTCTGAGGGGTGAGCGGCCTGAGGGGCTGAGGGGCTGATCGGTCGAGGCGCCGAGCTGGCTGGCAAGCCCAACCGGCGCAATACCGCGCCACCACGCTCAGCGCCTGTTCACGGCCGTCAAGGGGTCAAGGCTTCAGGGCTTCAGGGCCGTTCGCCGCGCGCCAGCCGCGCGTCGATCTCGTGGACGACCGGCATCAGATCCGCGACGCTGTCGATCACATAATGCGCGCCCGCGGCCCGCAGCCGTTCGATTGCCGCCTCGCGTCGCCATGCATACTCGTCGGGCCCAAGCGCCTTGACGTCGTCTTCCGCCATGCCGAACGCGTTGCCGCTCACGGCGACGCCCACGGCCCACGTACCGCCGTTAATGCCTTCCTCGATACCGACCTCGGTATCGTCGACCTTGATCGCGTCTTTCGCGCGCCACACGCCCAGCTCGGGCAGCGTTCGGTAGATCATATACGGCGACGGCCGGCCTTCCGGCGTGTCGCCCGTGCACACGATGCTGTCCGGCGAAAAGCCCTGCGCCGCCGCGCCCGGCACGATTTCCGCCATGATCTCGCGGGTATAACCGGTCGTCGTGCCGATGCGGATGTCGTCGCGCCGCAGCGCGCTCGCCACGTCCGCGACGCCGGGAATCACCGAGCTGTAGCTCGCGGCCACCGCGATGTTCTTCGGCACGAATACGTCGTAGACCGCGTCGATGTCCGCTTCGTCCGGCGCGCGGCCATATTTGCCGGCCCATGCGCGCGCAATGCGCGGCAGCGCGAGCAGCGCCGCGATGTGCGGGCGCTTGGCCATGCCCATCGGTCCGCGCGCTTCCTCGACCGTGATCGATACGCCGAACTGCTCGAAGGTTTCGACAAACGCGCCCATCGGCGCGAGAGAACCATAATCGACCACCGTGCCGGCCCAGTCGAAAATCACCGCCTTAACATGTTTCATTGTGCGTGCTTCACTTCCATTCGATGTGACCGGCGGCCGTTCAGGCGGCCTCGCCGGGCAGCTTGCGTTCTTCAATGGCGGCCGTGGACGGCGCGGCGTGATCGACGCCCATCGCTTGCAACGAACTCGCACACGCGTTGACGACGCGGCGCATCACGTGCTCGTCGACTTGCCCGATGCAGCCGATGCGAAAACTCTCCACCACGGTCAGCTTGCCCGGATAAATGATGAAGCCCTGCTCCTTCATCAGCGCGTAGAAGCGCTCGAAGCTGAACGACGGATGCGCCGGCGAGAAAAACGTCACGATAATCGGCGAGCGCCAGCGCGCGCTCAACAGCGGCTCGAAGCCCAGCTCACGCATGCCCGCCACCAGCACGTCGCGATTGTTCGCATAACGCGCGAGGCGCGCGGGCTGTCCGCCTTCCTGCCTGTAAAGCCGCAGCGCCTCCATGAACGCCGCGACCGCGTGCGTCGGCGGCGTGAAGCGCCATTGACCGGTGCGGTTCATCACGTCCCATTGATCGTGCACGTCGAGCGCGAGCGAATGGCTGCGGCCGCGCGCGTCATGCAGCGCGCGCTTGCGCGCGATCACGAAGCCGAAACCGGGCACGCCCTCGATACACTTGTTCGCCGACGAAACGAAGGCCTCGCACGCGATGTCGCGCACGTCGAGCGGCAGCGCGCCGAATGCGCTCATCGAATCGATCAGCAGCTTGCGGCCCTTGGCGGCGGTGACCGCGGCGATCTCTTCGATCGGATTGAGAATGCCCGAGCTCGTTTCGCAGTGCACCGCGACGACGTGCGTGATACTCGGGTCGGCGTCGAGCATGCGCTCGACTTCCGCGGCGCGCGGCGGCAGGTAGTCGCCCTTGTCGAGCACGGTCTGCGCGCGCCCGAGGTAACCCAACGTGGTCGCGATGCGTTTGCCGTACGCGCCGTTCGCGAGTACGAGCGCATGGCCGTCGCGCGGAACGAGGCTGCCGAGCATGGCCTCGACGCAATACGTGCCGCTGCCCTGCAACGGCACGCAATCGTATTCGCCGGCTTCGTTGCCCGCAATGTCAAGCAGGCTGCTGCGCAGTTGTGCCGTCATCGCGCGGAAGTCGCCGTCCCACGAGCCCCAGTCGCGCAGCATCGCTTCTTTCGTCGACAAGGCGGTGGTGAGCGGGCCGGGCGTGAGCAGATAAGGCTCGCCTTGAGCCGGCGGCGCGCAGCTCGCGCCGTCGTGTCCGGGCGCCGGGGAACTGCCAGTCGCGCTTTGCATGCCGAATCTCCGGTCTTGCGGGTTGAGATACCGCTACGGTACCGGCGCGCGACGCATCGGTAAAATCGATATAATCGATGTGTACATCGCAAATACTTATAGCCGGCCGCTTTCGCCGCGACGGAGGTTCACGTGCAATACGCGCAATTGCGGGCTTTTCATGCGGTCGCCGAACATGGCGGCTTTTCGCGGGCCGCACAGGCGCTGTCGCTGTCGCAGCCGGCGGTGTCCGATCATGTGCGGCGGCTCGAACAGGATTACGGCGTGAAACTGTTCGAGCGAGGGCCGCGCGGCGTCGAAACCACGGAGCTCGGGCTGCGGCTTTTCAGCGTGACGCGGCACATGCTCAGCTGCGAGCGCGACGCGCGGCAACTGCTCGAATCGGCGGGCGGGCTGGAGTCCGGCTCGCTGTCGCTCGCGGCGGACGCGCCCGATCTCGCCGTCGCGCTGATCAGCGCGTTTCGCAAGCTGCATCCGGGCATCGTGGTGACGCTGTCCATCGCGAACGCCGCGGACTGCATGCAGCGCGTGCTCTCGAGTGCCGTCGACGCCGCCATCACCGCCGCGCCGCAGGTGCATAGCCGGCTCCACTCGCGCGTGTTGCGGCGCGATCCGCTGGTGGCCATGGTGCCGGTGCGCTATCCGGTCGCGAAGAAACGCAAGCTCAGCTACCGCGAGCTCGTGCAGCAGCCGATGATTTTCCGCGAGCCGCAATCGGTCACGCAGCAATTGCTGGAGATCGAACTGGTGCGCGAGTCGCTGCAGGTCGAGCCGGTCATGTATGTGGACGGCCGCGAAGCGCTGGAGGAAGCGGTGGCCCAAGGCATGGGCGTGGGCGTGATCGCGCGCGCGGAATTCAACCAGTCGCGGCGCATCCGCATGATTCCGCTCGAAGACTGCCAGGTGCGCATGATCGAATCGCTGACGCGGCTCGCCGAGCGCCCGGGATCGAATCTGCTGGATGCGCTCTTTGCCGTGCAGTTGCCGGGCACCGAGTCGGTGAACGACACAGCGGGCGCCTGACAAAAAAAACGGCGCCCGCAGGCGCCGCTTGCCGGTACGGCATGGCTCTATTGGAGCAGCGAACGGCTCGCGCTGGCCCAGCCTCGGGCCAAG